>Ga0207733_100027_pt1 | contig 173539 bp, 166 predicted proteins | sample A23P3SouthBayCA_FD_187735 | JGI IMG/M metagenome (GOLD analysis project Ga0207733, IMG submission 187735) | Aerobic enrichment media microbial communities from Eden Landing Ponds, California, USA - A23 P3 (SPAdes) | ecosystem: Environmental > Aquatic > Marine > Unclassified | place: Emeryville... | reverse complement strand
GGCCTCGACCACGTCGTCGGCGGGGATGTCCGACACGACGCACTCGATTTTCACTTTCTGGTGCAGGTCGACGACGTACTCCTCGCCGCGCCACTGTCCTTTCTTCGCGGGCTGGGACCCACGGCCCGACACGTTTGTCACGGTCAGGCTGGGCGCGCCGACTTCCGCCAGCGACTGTTTCACGTCGCCCAGTTTGTCCGGTCGCACGATCGCCGTCACCAGCTTCAGTTCGTCAGTCATCTTGGACACCTCCGGAAACGCCGCCGTCCGCGCTCACGCCGGGGCTGTCGCGGCTGCCGCCCGCCGTGAACTCGGGGTACACCGAGACCCCGTGTTCGCTCTGGTCGAGACCGGTTTCCTCTTCCTCTTCGCTGACTTTCAGACCGAACAGCACGTCGGCGATACCGAACGCCACCATCGCCCCGATAACACCGAGAGTGCCGATGACGGCCACGCCGGCGATCTGCATGGCAAGTTGGTCGACGCCGCCGAACGCCCAGGGGTCACCGAGGATGTAGGTACCGCCGCTGTCGACGGCGAACACCGGGATGAGGATGGTCCCGATGGCACCCGCGCTCCCGTGGACCGGGAAGACACCACAGACGTCGTCGATACCGAGCGAGTCGACGACCCAGCGGTAGGTCGGGAGCACCAGCGCACCGGCGATGGCGCCGATGATGAGACCGCCCCACCACGTCACGTGCGGGACAGCACCGGTGATCGAGACCAGGCCCGCGAGGAGGCCGTTGGCCGTCCACAGCGGGTCCGGCTTGCCCTGCCAGAGCGCGGAGACGAGCATCGCCGCCATCCCGCCGGCGCCCATGCCGAGCGTCGTCACGAGTGCGACGCGGCCGAGCTGCGCACCCAGGAAGGCGTTGCCCGAATTGTAGATCGCCGAGGTCCCGATGTTGAAGCCGTACCAGCCGAAGGCCAGGAACAGCGTGCCGAGGACGGCCAGCAGCATCGAGTGACCGGGGATCGGTTGGCTGTTCCCCTGGTCATCGTAGCGACCCTTGCGTGGGCCGACCATGTACGCACCGACGAGCCCGGCGATGCCGCCCAGCATGTGGACAACCGTCGCGCCCGCGAAGTCCTTGTAGCCGACACCGATGGCGTCACCGATGAAGCCGCCGGAGGCGAGCAGGCCGCCCCACCAGGCGAACCCTTCGCTGATCGGGTAGATGACCCCGATCATCAGGAACGCGACCACGACGTACGCCGAGAAGTTCATCCGTCCGGCGACCGCGCCGGAGACGATGGTCGCCGCCGTCATCGCGAAGACGGCGCCGACCAGCCAGGTCACCCAGCCGCCCGGCGACGAGAAGTACGCGAACGGTTCGACGATTTCGCCCCCGCTCGTCAGCGGGCCGACGACCCCGGCGACCGCGTATCCCAGCAGGAAGTACGCGAGGACGCCGAACAGCCAGTCGGTCATGTTCTTCATCAGTACGTTACCGACGTTTTTCGCCCGAACCTGTCCCGCCTCCAGCAGCGCGAACCCCGGCTGCATGAAGAAGATCAGGAAGGCGATAACCAGCGCCCAGACGGTGTTGACCCCGCTGGCCACTTCTGCACCGACCGGCATTTACACTTCACCCCCAGAACCGATTTCTGCTAGCTGATCGTCTACCTTTTCTCCCGAACCCACTACGTTCGTGGTTTGCATCTCGGTTGAGGCTCATGGAACACCAGTATATAATACTTGGCTTAAAATACGACCAATTAACCCATGAGTATGAGGACGAACGTCGAATATTGGCCATGATTTAATCTGTATAAGGTTGTCGAACGACCAGAAATAGAGACGTTCGGCCGAAACAATCTGACGAACGTCGACCCGGCAGCGCGCGGATCCCCCCGGAACCGGGGTGAAATGCTCGCGCGCGCCGACGCTGAACCTGTCCGGTCCGTGGCCTCGAAACCGCGTTTCGGGTACACACGACTCTGTCTGACCGGGATTCCGTCTCGCCGGGCCGTCAACTCGAAGATCGACGTAATTTCCGAGACTATCCGAACGCCCGTCCACTGACTCGTCAATGGATCGGATATAAGGGCCATATATACGTTCCAGACAAGCCTTTTCTGTTCATCGCAGAGTCACGGGAGTAGATGACCGTCAGCGACGGAGCCGCGGGGGTCGGCCCCGACGACGAGGACGAACGCAGGCCAGCATCGGGCGCGAGACCGGGTGGACGAACCGGCAGCGCCGACGCGCAAGACGAGGGGCCCGGCGCACGCGAGAACGTACCGCTCGGCGGCGAGCAGCGACCCGATGCCGTGGCCGGCCCGTCGGGAACAGACCGCAACGGGTGCGCCATCGAGACGACAGCGACCCCGCCGTTCGTCAGGGTGCGCTGATGTTCCTCGTCGAGGACGCGCGATTCGCGTACGTCAGCGGGGCCTTCGCGACCTGGTTCGACTGCAACGCCGCCGACATCACGGGACGACCGGTCGACGCTGTCGTCGCATCGCACGACTGGGACGGTCTCGCGGCGGCGTTCGCCCGCGTCCGCGAGGCCGACGGACTCGCGAGCACGACCTGCCGGTGTCGCCTGGTCACAGCGACCGATCGGGTCCCGGTCGTCATCGAGCTCGTCGCGCTGCCCGGCGAGAGCGGCGTCGTTGGGAGCGTGCGGGCAGACGTGACGCTCGAACGAACGCGAGACGAACTCGCGACCGCCCGGGACCGCTTCGGGCACCTGTTCGACCTCGTCCAAGACGCCGTCGTCGAGTTCGAGATCGTCGACGCGATCCCGGTCGTTCGGTCGGTCAACTCCGCATTCTCGGACGTGTTCGGCTACCACCCCGATGCCGTCGTCGGCGAGTCACTCAACGACTTCATCGTCCCGCCCGAGCGAGGTGGGCAAGCCGTCGACTTCGACGAGCGCACCGCCGAAGGGAAGGTCAACCACGCCGTCGTCACCCGCGAGACGGCCTCGGGTCCGCGGGAGTTCCTCTATCAGGGGATCCCCTACGAGCGCGACGACGGCGGCCGCTACGGCTTCGCGATCTATACCGACATCACCGACCAGCGTCGTCGCCAGCGCCGTCTGGAGGTGCTCCATCGGGTGCTCCGGCACAACCTCCGAAACGACCTCACTGTCATCGAGGGGGTCGCCACCTCGCTCCGCGAAACGGTCGACGACCCCGAGGTCCGGGCGCGTCTCGGACTCGTCCGCGACCACGCGCAGGCGCTCCAGCGCGTCAGCGAAAAGGCCCGAACCATCGAAGAAGCCATCGAGCGTGCCGAGCGGACCGCGAGCGTCGTGCTCGCCGATACCGTTGAGGAGGTACTCGCCGAGGTGGCAAAACGCTACCCAGACGTGACCGTCGAGCGCGACCTCGACCCGTCAGTGACCGCCTCGGCCAACCCCGCCGTCGCGGCCGCCATCGAGGAACTCGTCGAGAACGCCGTGGAGCACAACGACGGTGACGCGGTCGTCCGGGTCAGTGTCGCCGCCGACGACGAGGCGCTGGTGACCGTCGCCGACGACGGCCCGGGGATCCCGGCAGAGGACCGCGCCGTCGTCTTCGGCGGCGCGGACATCACCCAGCTCCAGCACGGCAGCGGCCTCGGCCTCTGGCTGGTCCGCTGGGTCACCGAGGCCGCCGGCGGCACCGTCATCCACGACCGGATCGACGGCTGGACCACCGTCACGCTCGCGCTCCCCCGCGAGAGCGAACCCGTCGTCGACACCGAGCGGTCTCACCCGGACGCGGACGCCTCCACCACTGACTGAGATCGAGGATCAGCCTCGATAGCGGGCCCCTGCCCACTGTCGCTCGCTCCCGACCGCCTCAGAGCCGCGGGGCCACGTCTTCGGCGAAGTATGTGAGAATCAGGTCCGCGCCCGCTCGCTTGATCGACAGCAGCGACTCGTGGGCGACCGCGTCGAGGTCGAGCCAGCCCTTCTCGGCGGCGGCGTGGAGCATCGCGTACTCCCCGGAGACGTTGTAGGCCGCGACCGGACGGTCGAACTCACGGCGCACGTTCCGGACCACGTCCAGATACGGCAGTGCCGGCTTGACCATCAGCACGTCAGCGCCCTGTTCGACATCCAGCGCGACCTCACGCATCGCCTCGCGGGCGTTGGCAGGGTCCATCTGGTAGTGACGCCGGTCCCCAAAGGCGGGCGCGCCGTCCGCGGCGTCGCGGAACGGCCCGTAGAAGGCCGACTCGTACTTCGCCGCGTAGCTCATAATGGGGACCGACTCGAAGCCCGTCTCGTCCAGGCGCTCGCGGATCGCGCCGACCATCCCGTCGGTCATCGACGAGGGCGCGACCATGTCCGCGCCCGCCGCGACCTGCGAGCGGGCGGTTTCGGCCAGCAGTTCGAGGGTGCGGTCGTTGTCGACGGTCATCTGTGGGTCCTCGCGTGCGCCCGCTTCGAGCGCGCCACAATGACCGTGCTCGGTGTACTCGCAGAGACACACGTCGGTGATCACGTAGGCGTCCGTCTCGTCGGTGATCCGGCGGACGGCCCGCTGAACGACGCCGTCCTCGGCCCAGGCCCGGGAGCCCTCCCCGTCTTTGGACTCGGGGATCCCGAACACCATGACGGCCTCGACGCCGGTCTCGCGGATCTCGGCGACGCGCTCGGCCGCCTGGTCGACTGGGACACGGGAGTGGCCGGGCATCGACCCGATCGGGACGCGCTCGTCGGTCGTCGCGTCGACGAACACCGGCGCGATCAGGTCCGACGCCGAGACGCTCGTCTCGCTGACCAGCGGGCGCACGCCGTCGCTCCGCAGCCGGCGCGGGCGGTTCGTGAGGTCCATACGTCCGTGTCGTCGCCTCTCGGTAATCAGGCCACCGGTGGCCGGCTCGCCGGATCCGGGGCGATATAGGGGCGTGCGAGCGGAGGAACAGCAGTGATTCGGTGCTGTGGCGGTGTGGGGTGGTGCTGTGGCGGTGTGGGGTGGTGTTGTGGCGGTGCGAAACCCAGCATCCGCGCGCCGGCGGCGCGCGGTTCACGCGAGCGCTCCGCGATCGCGCCCTTTTGCCCGAGCTTTTTCCGCCGTGGGTGCCCGCAGGCGCGCCCTGCGCTCCAAGGACACTCCCGGTCGAAAAAGTCGTGGAACACAGAAAGACACTTGACGGGATGGCTCCACTCACGACCCAGATGGCAGTCGAGTCGCCCGACCGGTCCCGCCTGCGCGCGTTCGCGGAGGACTACGGCCTGCTCGTCGTCGCCGGCACGTTCTTCGTGCTCGCCGCCGCCGGCGTCACCCTCTTCATCTTCGGCGACGAGGAGTTCGCCAAGCAGCTCATCGACGACTACGGGCTGGCCGCACTGCTCCCGATCTTCGTCCTCGAAGGCGCGATGCTCCTCTATTTCGCCCCGAGCGAGGCGCTCGTTCCGGGCGCCATCGAGTTCCTGGCGACGACGCCCACGGGCTACGACTGGCCGATCATCGTTCTCATCTTCGTCGTCGCGACGGTGGGCGCGACCGCCGGACAGGTCGCACTGTTCGAACTCGCCAAGCGGGGCGGCCGGGAGTGGTTGCTCCAGAAGCCGTGGTTCCGGATCGACGAGTCGAAACTCGACCGCTTCGACCGCTGGTTCGACCGCTGGGGCCGCGTGGCCGTCCCCGTGAGCAACGCGCTGCTGTTCACCCGCGGGATGGTGACCGTCCCCGCCGGCGTCGCCGAGATGGACGTCCGCGAGTTCGCCGCGCTCTCCGCGGTCGGCACGCTCGTCTTCGAGACGTGGCTCGCGCTCGCCTATCACTACGCAGTCGAACTCGGCCTCCTGAATTTCTTCTAGACCATCTTTTTCGCCGGGGGGTTTCCTCGCGCTCTGCGAGCGCTGCGGGAACTCCCCGGCCAAAAACATGGGTGAAAAAGGCCGAACTCTCGCTTCGCTCGAGTTCGGTGAACCGCGCGCCTGCGGCGCGCGGATGCTACACCCTACCTCGCTCACGCCCGTCGTCGGCTCTACCGTACTCACACCCGTCGCCATACCAAATACGCGGTCCCAGTGTGTCACTGCGAGACACCCGACCGCAACGTTTTCGCGCACCGCGCGCGAGTCGGCGCGCATGCCCGGACCAGTCTTCCTGCGCGGCGACGGCGTCACCCTCCACCCGGTCGAGGAGGCCGACTACGACTTCTTCCAGCGCCACGGCAACCACCCCGAAGTCCGTCCGGGGTTCGGCGGCGGCCGACCGGTGTCGAGCGACGACGTAGCCGAGCGCATCGAGGGGATGACCGACGACGACGAGAGCGAGACGTTCCTTATCTGCGCTGACGCAGACGAGCGTGCGGACGACGGCGCCGACCCCCAGCGCGTCGGCGAGGCGTTCCTGTTCGACCTCCACGAGGGACGGGGGTCCGTCGAAATCGGCTACTGGATCGCGCCGGCTCACCAGGGCAACGGCTACGCGACCGCTGCCGCCGCCGCGCTCGTCGACTACTGTTTCACCGAGCGACGGCTCCACAAGGTCAACGCCCGCGTGCTGGCGTTCAACGACGGGTCCCGCGCGGTGCTCGAGAACCTCGGGTTCGAGCGCGAGGGGCGTCGCCGCGAGGACTTCTATCTCGACGGCGAGTACGTCGACGCCGACCTGTACGGACTGCTCGCCGACGAGTGGAACGGCAAGTAGGCGCCGCGCTCACTCCGGGTCTGCGACCCGTTCGTCCACCCAGGCGAGCGCCCGCTCGACTTCCTCGCGGTCGGTCCCTGTGACCTTCACGCGGCCGGGTTTCCCGCGGCGGGCGGGGTAGCTCCCAACGGCGACGTCGAAGCGCTCGCGCACGCCGTCGAGGACATCCTTCAGCGCACCCTCTGGCGTCGCCGTCTCGACGGCGTCGCTCACCACGTCGCCGCCGAACTCGTCGGCCACCGACTCGAACATCACCTTGAGTTCCTCTGGGAAGCCGGGGAAAACGTAGACGTTCGCGACGACACAGCCGGGGTTGAAGCTCGTCTCGGTCAGGAGCGGGCGCGCGTCGGCCGGGAGCGCGGCCGTCTCGTCCAGGTCCAGGTCGAAGTCGTGTGTCTCGTAGCGCTCGGGGTTCTCTTCGCGGTAGTGCCGCGCTTTCTCCGCGACGAACTCGCGTACCTCGTCTTGCACCGCCATCTCGCGGTCGAAGGCGTCGGCGACGGCTTCGAGGGTCACGTCGTCGGGCGTGTCACCGAGGCCGCCGGTGACGATCACGGCGTCGAACGCGTCCGAAAAGTCGGCCACCCAGCGGGCGATCAGGGCGCGGTCGTCCGGGATGGTCAACATCCGCGTGACCGTCGCACCGCGCTCGGCGAGCTGGCGTGCCAGCCAGGTCGCGTTCGTGTTCTCGGTGTCGCCCGCGAGCAGTTCGTCTCCGACCGTGACGAGCGCGACGTCCATGGCGGGATCATGGGCGACAGCGTAGAAACGCTATCGACTCGGCGAGCGTCGACTCACTGCGACGACGGCCCGTCGTCGACCGCGCCGCAGACGTTACACACCGATGCCCCGCGCTCGTCGTCGTACACGAGCGACCCCTCGCCACACTCCGGACACGGGAGATAGCTCACCGACTCGCCGTATCTGGGGTCGTGGGTCGGGCCGGACTCGCCGTCGCGTCGCCACAACCGGACCTTCCCGCGGATCAGATCGAGCAGTCCCATCGTCGACGATATGAACTCGACTGTCAGAAACGTGTCGACAGTCTCAGCCCCGTCTGCACGCCCCCGCGATATGGCCGACGAGCGCGAACGCACCGACCGTCGCCCGCGCCCCGGGCCGTCGACACCGAGCGGTCAGCGGTCAGCCCGCGAATCAGTGGTCCGCCTGCGGGTCAGTCGTCGGCGCTGGCGTCGCCGTCCGCCTCGTCGGCAGTCTCGGAGCCCACCGACTCGGCGGCCGCGGGACCCTCAGTGACCGCCGGTCCATCGTGGGTCTCGACGGCCTCGATCAGGAGTTCGGCCACGTCGACGATCTCGAGGTCCTCCTCGAAGCCGCCGGTCTTGCGGCCGTCCTCGAACATCGTCGTACACATCGGGCAGGCGACGACGAACTTCTCGACCCCGCCCGACGTGTCCTCGACGGCCTCGCGCAGGCGCTCCTCGCTCGGTTTGGGGTCGTCGTCGAAGTCCATCCAGAGGCCGCCACCGCCGCCGCCACAGCAGAAGGAGTTCGCACGGTTGCGCGGCATCTCGACGAGTTCGCAACCGGTCGCTTCGATCAGATCCCGGGGGGCCTCGTACTCGTCGTTGTACCGCCCGAGATGACAGGGGTCGTGGTAGGTCGCGGTGTAGTCGAGTTCGTCGCCGGAGAGGCCGAGGCGACCCTCGCTCACGAGTTCCTCGACGACCTGGGTCCAGTGGAAGACCGGGGCGCCGTCCCAGTCCTCGACGTCGAAGCCCATCATGGGGTCGTCGGCGAAGTCGGCGAAGTCGACCTCGGGGTACTCGTTTTCGAAGGTATTGAACGAGTGGGGGTCGGTACAGACGATCTTCTCGAAGTCACAGTCTTCGAACGTCTCGACGTGGTGGCCGGCCTGCTCGACGAAGAGGAACTCCTCGCCGATCCGCCGGATGTCGTTGCCGTCGTACTGCTCGTCGTCGTAGAGGATGCCGTACTCGACGCCCGCTTCCTCGAATATCCGGGCCAGCGAGCGCGCGACGTTCTTGTTGCGGTCGTCGTAACTGGGGTAGTCGCCGACGTACCAGAGGTACTCGACGTTCGTCTCGCGGGCGTCGTCGACCTCGAAATCGAGGGGGTCGGCCCAGTCGGCACGCTCGCGAGCGGGGTCACCGAAGGTGTTGCCCTGCTGCATGACGCTCTGGAAGACGTCCTGAACGTTGCGGTCGACGTCACCCTGGTCGACCAGTTGCCGGTTCATCCGCGTGAAGGAGGTGAGGTGTTCGATTTCGACGGGGCAGGCGTCCATGCAGGCCATGCAGGACAGACAGGACTCCATCGTCTCGCCGTCGACCACCGAGGTGCCCCCGTCCGCGATGATCGGGACGGACTCGCCACCAGCGTCGCGGGATTCGCGGTAGGACTTCAGGTCGAGGATCACGTCCCGCGGGTCGAGCGGGCGGCCCGACGCCTTCGCGGGACAGACCGACGAACAGCGGCCACACTTCGTGCAGGCGTCGCCGTCGAGGAGTTCCTTCCAGGTGAAATCATCGAGGGACTCGGCATTCGTGGCCTCAAGGTCGGCAGGGACGCCCGGGAGACGGCGGCCCGCGTCCTCGTCACTGGCGACGACGTTCGCGGCCGAGGAGAGCATGTGGAAGGGTTTCCCGAGCGGGATAGCGGCGATGAACGCCAGCGCCAGGATCGAGTGGCTCCACCAGACCACAGGGTAAGCGTCGACAGCCATCTGGGGGGTCATACCCGCGCCCTCCAGCACGAGCGCGACGGACCAGCCGACGAAGCTCACCGTCTCGAAGTCGGGATAGTCCTGCCCGAGAATCCGGACGCCCTCGGTGAGATAGCCACCAGCGCCGAGGAAAAAGAGCGCCCAGATGAACAGGTCGTCTTCGGCACTCGTGTGGCGGCCCCGGAGTCGGCTGCCCGCACCGTCGCGGGCGGCGTAGCGCCGGTAGAGCAGAACACCGAGGCCGACGACGAAGAGCAGCCCCATCGCGTCGACCACGAGCGAGTAGGAGAGGTAGAAGTCGCCGACGAAAAACGAGTCTCCAGTGAGAGGCTGGTAGAAGTCCATGTCGATCCCGAGGATGGTGGTGGCGATGAGGAGCGTGAGAAACCCCCAGAGGACGAACGCGTGGGCCATCCCGGCCCGGAGGTCGCGGTCACGCAGCGTTCGGTTCGAGAGGACGGTCCGGGCGGCGGCGACGGTCCGGCCGGGCAGGTCGGCGAGGCGGTCCTGTGGGTCCTCGGCGCCCTGCGTGTAACTGCGAACCCGTCGGTACGCGCCGAGCAGGAAGACGGCGATGGCAACCGCCGCCAGATAGTAGAAGGCCGCCTTCCCCACGGGTCCGATCCGCCAGAACGTCGGTCGCGTCGCCTCCGCCGACTGCAGGAGGAACATACCGTACTAGCCGGCAACTGTCCGCTTAAGTCTTGGCACGAGATAGCACACCAACCACCGACAACGGACGTGCCGTTTGTCGATTCGAGCGCAGACCGACCGCCACGAGCGGAGACCGCAACCACAACGTGACAGTCGGCGTACTCGTCTCGGACCGCACAGTGTCGTGAACGGAGCGGGTCCCGCCGAGAACGGGTCCGGAAGTTTATATCCGGGACCGCACCAAGCCACTGCCAATGAGCACGGAGGCGCCGGTCCCGGACCTCGCCGACAGGGCGACCGCGTGCGCACGGCGACTGCTCGCGGCCGAGGAGGTCCTGCTGGCGTCGCACATCGACGCCGACGGGCTGACCAGCGCGGCCGTCGCCGCGTCGGCACTGGAGCGGGCCGACCTCTCCTTCGAGGTCGTCTTCAAGAAACAGCTCGACGACGCCGAGATCGCGAGCATCGCGACCCGCGAGTACGACACCGTCCTGTTCACGGACTTCGGGAGCGGACAGCTCGACGCCATCGCCGCTCACGAGCGGGCGGGCGACTTCGAGCCGGTGATCGCCGACCACCACCAGCCCGCAGACGCGGAGACGGAGTATCACCTCAACCCGCTCCTCGTCGGCCTCGACGGTGCCTCGGAACTCTCCGGCGCGGGCGCCGCGTACGTCCTCGCTCGCGCACTCGCAGCCGAGCAGTCCGGGGACGCCCCCGACGGGAACCGCGACCTGGCGGCGCTGGCGGTCGTCGGTGCCGTCGGGGACATGCAGGCCATCGGCGGCGAACTCGTCGGCGCGAACGAGGGCATCGTCGCCGAGGGGGTCGAAGCGGGGGTCCTTTGCGAGGGGACCGACCTCTCGCTGTACGGGAAACAGACACGCCCGTTGCCCAAACTCTTCGAGTACGCGACCGAGGCGCAGATCCCCGGGATCTCCGGCGACGAGGCGGGGTCGGTTCGCTTTCTCGAAGGACTGGACGTGGACCTGAAGTCGTCCGGCGAATGGCGCACGTGGGCGGACCTGACCGACGACGAGCGCCAGACGGTCGCGAGCGCGCTCGTGAAACACGCCGTCCAGCGCGGGGTGCCGGCGAAGAAGATCAACGGGCTGGTCGGGACGACCTACGAACTCACGGCCGAACCCGAGGGGACCGAACTCCGTGACGCCAGCGAGTTCTCGACGCTGCTCAACGCCACGGCCAGGTACGAGCGGGCGGACGTGGGCCTCGGCGTCTGTCTCGGCGACCGCGAGGACGCCCTCGAACGGGCGCGACGGCTGCTCGCGAACCACCGCCGCAACCTCTCGGAGGGACTGGAATGGGTCCGGAACCAGGGCGTCACCCGCGAGGAGCACCTCCAGTGGTTCGACGCGGGCGAGGCGATCCGCGAGACCATCGTCGGCATCGTCGCCGGGATGGCGCTAGGGTCGGCGGGCGTCGACGCCGACCGGCCTATCGTCGCGTTCGCCCGGAAAAACGACGAGGAGACAAAAGTCTCCGCGCGGGGGACAGGGATGCTCGTCCGCGGGGGACTGGACCTGTCGGTCGTGATGGGCGAGGCCGCCTGCTCTGTCGGCGGCGACGGCGGCGGCCACGACGTCGCCGCGGGCGCGACCGTCCCACGCGGGAAAGAGGAGGCGTTCGTCGCCGCCGCCGACGACATCGTCGGCGAGCAGCTCGGCTGAGATACCGGACCCGGTTCGTATCAGGAACCGGTATCGAGAGCACTTGCAGCCCCGCGTTCGGCTGGAACGAGGATCGCGTCGGTCGAGCCACAGGTCGAGACCGGAGCGCTCGATGCGGAGGTCGTCTGCGCTGGCGGAACTCTCTCCGACCGGACGGTCGCGTTCCACACGAAACGACGCCGTTCGGCAGGTTCGATTCCGAGGGACAGAGAGCTAGAGGTGGACGCGTTTGACATCCGCCTCGGTGGCGCGACGAACGACTGCCTGTACCGGGTCGACCGACCCCGTCAGATTGTCCGAGTCGCCGTCGAGGACGAGGAGTGCTGCCCGTCGGCCGGGAGCGATGACACCACAGTCGAGTCCGACGACCTCGGCACCAGCCGTCGTCGCCATCCGTAACGCCTCCCGGGCGGTCACGTCGAACCGTGTCGCCGTGTACGCCATCTCCCGGAACATCGACGGAGGGTTCAGCATGACGTTGTCGGTCCCGAGCGCGACTGTCGTATGGTCCAGTAAGTCCCGTACTGGAGGGGTTCCGACGTCGAGAACGGCGTTCGCTCGCGGGCAGGCCACGACCGGAACAGACTGGTCTGTGACTCGTTCGAGGTGTTCCTGTCCCGCGTGCACCATGTGGACGAGGAGGTCCGGCTCCAGGTCGAGTGCGGGGTGAATGTCGGTCGGGTCCGGTTCACCGGCGTGGATGGCAAACGGGACGCCGCGGTTCCGGCAGGCAGCACGCTCGTCGGTGAAATCGTCGTCGTTCGCACCGGAAGCCCCGTATCCGTCAGCGACATCGAGAACGGACCGCTCGCCGCTCCCGAAGATGAACGGGTCGGTACCGACTGCCTGTGCAGCCTCGCGAAGCGCGCGTGCCCCGGCGGTGCCGGACTCCCGGAAATCCAGACACGCGGCCGTCCCCGTTTGCTGCATAGATCGGAGCGTCCGGCGCATCGCGGACACGAGCTCGGAACGGTCGGCAGCCGCCAACCGTCGGTGTTTCAGACTGTCCGGCGGTACCACTGCCTCCTCGAGTGACAGTCCGGCGGCCGCGTCCTTCGCGACGGAGTCACCCAGATGCGTGTGCGCGTTGACGAACGCCGGCAGTATGATATCAGTCGATGTCGTGTCCGTCTCCTCGATGTCCTGGATCCGCCCGTCGGCAGCGACGACGCGACCACGAATCGGCTCGAACGACCGGCCGGTGAGAACGGTCCCCGAGAGTGTTTCCATACCTGTACCCCGGAGCGAATAACGGTATGACTTTCTATACGTACAGTTCGAACGCTCCGGTAACGTAATCAGCGCTCAGTGCTGAACTGGTCGGGGAGACCCGACGCAGGACCACCGTGCTTTCCACTCTGTCGAAAACATGCATCTAACCGCTATACCCGCAGCAGTCTCAACGCAGGCATTCGAGGTTCGATATAGCGAATGTGGGTTTATTCTCGTGCACCGATGGACTGTCCGACCATGCCAGAAAACGGCGCGAGCGCTCCTGAAACGGCGATTACAGAGAGAGTCAGGGGCTGTCGGCGACGGGTACCGTCGCGAGGCCGGACGCGGCGTCGGCGGTCGACAGCGAGAGTTCCCAGACGCCGGAGTCACGCCGGCGGGCGCGCTCGATGGCCGCGACTGGGCCAACAGTGCGCCGGCGAGCCTCGACGGAAACAGGCAGCGTCGGCAGGCGACCGTCGGTGGGCGGGAGTTCGTACCCGCGGACCACGATTCGCTGAGAGTCGACACCACGCTCGGTGACAGCGTAGTCCGCGAGCACGCCGCGCGTCCGGAGGTAGTCGAGGGCGGCTTCGACCGGGCGGTCGCTGGTCGCGACAGCGGGGAGGTGGGCAGTAGCGCGCTCCAGCACGTCGCCGGTTGCGGCCGGGCCGAGCGCGTCGAGTTCGATCGCCATCGTCGACAGGAGGGCCAGACAGAGCCGGTCACGGTCGGCGGTCCGCTCGGCCGCCTCGAGGTAGGCGTCCATCACCGACCGCTCGAGGTCGTCGTGCGCGCTCGCCGACAGCGCCTCGAACACAGCGCCGGCCACGTCGTGACAGTACGCGACCAGCGCCCGGTCGGAGCGGTCCGGCGCCGGCGGGAACGACCACTCGCGACCCGCCTCACGTGTATCGGCGGCGACCGGTTCCTCGCAGACGACGAGGTCGTACCAGGGCGCTCGCGGGTCGTACCGCCGGAGCGTCGCGCGGTAGGCGTGAGCCGCCCGGACCGCTTCGACCCCCGAATCCCGGTCCGGAAAGCGGACATCGTCGACCGGTACGGGCCGCTCGCCCGTCCGTCCACAGCGCACCAGATACCGCCCCGCCGGCGTCGACAGCTCCCGGAGGCGCTCCCGTATCTCTGTCAGTGTCCGTCCGACCATTTTAGGCCAACCTAAAATAAGACCATGAATAAGCCTACTGGTTCGGTCGAGCGGAGCGTGTGAATTATCCCGACGGGCGTCGAGAGACCGAACGATGGAGATCAGTCGGCGGGACGCTTTCGATCTCGTGTTGATCGGGATCGCGCTGGCGTGTGTCTACTCTTACGCCGTGGACCCGTCGGGCCCGCAGACAGCGATCGGCGACGTGTTCGCCGCGGTCGGTTCGGTGAACCCCATCGCCTACCTCGTCGTCGTCGGCGCGGCCGGCATCCTCTTTCTCGCCTACGGCCTGCTGTATCTCCCCCGAAAACAGAGTCGTTGACGGCCACGCGGGACGATTTCGGCTACTTTTGAACCGAAAGAGGAGCACCCGCGTCGAGCGTCGGTAAATCGAATATCGCGATATCGAATGGGGGTGGCCGCAGGCAGTCGCCACTGAACCGGAGACGGATATATACGTTCGAAGTGCCTGTAGTGGGTTGTATGGCAACGAAACCAGAGGAGGGGCTGACTGACACGGGGCGACTGCTGTTCGGCGCGGGGTTCGTCTTCGGCGTGATGGTGACGCTGTTACTGCTCGCGGTCGTCGTCGCAGTGGTGGCCGTAGAAGACTCCGGACGCCTGCTCGATTCGACGGCGCTGGTCGTCGCCGCGGCTGGCGTCCTGTTCGCAACGATCGTCGGGAGCGGGCTCTACCTCCTCGCGTTCCCCGAGAACCGCACGCAGATCCCGATCGACCCCGAATCGTTCGGCCTCGACGAGGAGGAGTAACGCCGTCGGTGCGGTGACGCCGCAACCGTCGCGCAGACGGGGTACTTTTGTCGTCGGTCGACTAGCTCCCGCGTATGACCGACTTCGACCCCGAGAAGTTCGAGGACAAGTACGCGAACTACTTCACGGAACTCCAGCGGGCGTACAAGAACGCCTTCGAGTTCATGAACGACCGCTACGACTCCGAGTTGATCCACGGCATCGACCAGCAGATCCTGAACGAGAGCGAGCCGTTCTACGAGGGCGACGGCCAGTTCCGGGTCGACCTCCCCGAGGACCCAACCGACCGACTGACCGCCGTGGTCGTCGACGACGAGAAACTGGAGACCGTGCTCGACCGGTACGTCGACGAGATAGAGAGCGAACTCCGCGCGGTCTTCGGCTTCGAGGGGTAACCGACCGCCGCATCATCAGTTCACCCGCGGCTCTCTCTCCTGACCGACACCTGCTCTGGGCCGCCCGCCGCTCCCGGCCGGGACCCTCCATGGCTGGCGTCCGCTTCCGACCGAACCGTGTCACCGTGAGGCACGAGAGACTTATGCTCGTTGGCCGTGAATGTCACTCGTGTTCGTCGGCCATGGGCTGCTCGCGTTCGTCGTCGCCGCACTTGCCGCGGAGCGACTGGGCTGGTCGCGCCAGACGGCGGTCCGGATCGGCGTCGTCGCCGCACTCTTCGGGACGCTTCCCGACGTGGATATCGTCTATGCGCTGACCGGACTCGTCGGGATCGAACCGACGACGACCACGCTCGTCGACTCGTTCTGGACCACCGGGAACCAGGTCCACCGCGGCGTGACCCACTCGGTCGTCGTCGGAGTCGTGACCGCCGTCGGCGTCGCGCTCGCTGCGCGTCCGGCCCGGAGCGCTCAGAGTGTCGGCAACGCGGTCATCTGGGGGCTCGCCGGGGTCGTGTTCGTCATCAGTGGCCCGCTCGCGGCGGTGGTCGCCGCCGCGTTCGCCGCCGGTGCGGCGGCGCTATCCGTCGCCGCCGCCCGGGCCGACCTCCCGCCCACCGCCGTCGGCGCGGCCGCGCTGGTCGGGCTCTGTACTCACCCCTTCGGCGACCTCTTCACCGGCGCGCCACCCGACGTCCTCTACCCGTTCGACGTGACAGTTTTCGCCGACCGCGTCCTGCTGGCGAGTGATCCCACGCTCCACTTGCTCGCCGCCTTCGGGGTCGAACTGGCGATCGTCTGGGCCGCGCTCGCGGTCTACTTCCGCCTCACCGACCGCCGTATCCGCGACCACGTCGACTACCGCGCCGTCCCCGGCGTGGGCTACGCCGGCGCCGCCGTCGCTATTCCCACGCCGACCGTCGACGTCGCGTACCAGTTCGTCTTCAGCGTCCTCGCCGTGGGCGCGCTCGGCCTCGCCCCACCACCCCGCGACCGTATCCGCTCGTGGCGCGGCGCGACGACCGCCCTCGCCGCCGTGACGCTCGCCGCCGTCGCCTACGCCGGCGCGTACCTCCTGCTGTGAGGTCCCGAGGGTGACGGCACGGGGACGGTCGATCAGCGGGTGCGGTGGCGCGCGCTGTCGCGCGCTTTCATGCGCGCGGCGAAGCCGTGCGAGGGATGAGCGAGTGAGTGTAACGAACAAGCGAATCGGTTGGGGAGGCATGTGGCTGTCTGCGGTGCCGTGCGGTGCGGTCGTGGGCGGCCCTGGTGGACTGAAAGGGCGAGACGGGCTCGCGTTCACTTCAGTCGCCTGCGAGACCCCTATCCACGCGGGCGGTGCTGAGAGCGTGGGTATGTCTCGCAGCGACCGCGAGTGCGAGACTCGACCGTGGCGAGGCCGACCAACGGGAGGCCTCGATGTGAGCGGCGACCGAAGGGAGCCGTGAACGAAGAGAGAGTCTCGACGGTGAACGGGGAGCGAAGCGACCCGTGAGCGAACGTGTCGAGGGCTTTCAACTCTCAGGATCAGATGCAGTTGCAGTTGCAACTAGGGCGTCATAGAATAGTCCACGAGGCTGTTGTTTTCAGGAGTGTTGGCAATGAACCGACTGCTCAATAAGCGTGCGTAGATACCGCTATGATTCCTGATGGATACGATAGACGTTTTAGAGGCGAGCAAGGTGCGGCGAGCGCAGGTGTCACAGCGAATTCAGGCCTCGCCCCAAAACATATTCCAGTCAGACATAGAACTATTGCTATGACTCGCCCTCGGTCCCGGCGGGCAGTTCTCTGCTCGGCAGGCGCAGGGATCGCTCTCCTGAGTGGTTGTACCTCCTTCGGGTCGGAACAATCAACAGACCCAACGACATCACCAGTATCAGCCGATGAGATTGCCAGCTTCGAGTGCCCTCCATCTGGTGATGGCGACGCGACGGTGTGTTCACAGACGGTGAAGACCGGTGTCGCCTCGGTGTACCTCCTCCCATCGCCGACAGTCGGTGACGCCCCCGACTCGCTCGAACTGACCCTCATGAATGAATCAGAGACCGACCTCACGTTCAACCCGTACACGTGGTCGGTGTGGAAAAAGAGCGCGTCTGGCTGGTCCGAGATTGAGCAGCAGAGTTCTGGTGACGGAAATATGACTGTTCCAGCCGGTGACTCGGAGACGTGGACCGTCGAAACGGTCGTTGGATACATCAACGAGTCGGCTCCGCTCAATCCGGGAGCGTACTCAGCGGCAATCGACGTTCCAGATCCTGATGGAGACGACTGGAAAATATGCGTCGCCGTCTTCGGACTTCAGTAACGGCGGGTACGCACCGGTAGTTCACCACCTAAAACCATCGTTTGACCACCCCCACCATTCTTGCCCTTACATCGAGTGTTTACCCTATGCGCGAATTGGTCCTTCCGCTGGCCCTCGCCGGCCTCCTCGCCCTATGCGGGTGTATTGGTGCCCTGGATACCGACGGCGGACCACCGAGTACAACCGCCGGCGATGAAATCACCAACAGTTCCTCCATGGAGGACGGCACGCTCGTCGTCTCCCGGGCCTCACCGGCGGCACATCTGTCCGAGGTTGACTGCCTGTGGGTCGGCGTGAATGCGGTCTTGGGTCGGCTGAAAAACACGAGCGAGGGTCTGGAAGGGGTCAGCGTCGGGACTCTGACCGAGAACGGCCAGCCTACACTCCAGGTGTCCCGCGTGACGAGCCACGACCGGAATGGGACGATCATCTCTCGGCCGTCCATTTCTCACCAGCGACTCGTGGCTCTCTCGCCCGAACAGGTCCGTGTCACCGTCGCAGCCAACGGACGCGTCGAACAGTGTCAACTGCCCGTCGTCTTACGGAACGTGTCCGAGGAGGAGGATTGATCGGGGTCAGTCGCAGGCGACCAACCGCGTGGCCATGTCAATGTCTTTGGCCTGCGAATATTCCCGTTGAGTGTAACCACGACTGATGGATATGCGCCCTGTACTGAGCGAGCCGGGAGGGCGATGAACAGGTATGTGAACCGCTGTATAACACCCTCGTTACAGCAGCTCCCCAGCGCGGCAAGGGCTTGCAGTACTCAGAGTCACTGGCAAAGTCGACATCACCACCACCAGCGACTCAGTAGCCGTCTTCGGTCGGGCTGTAATCCACGATGTCGACCGCGCCGAGCGTGAGCGCCTCGGCCTCGAAGTTGCCGTCGGGCGGGAGATACCCCGTCGGTTCCAGCACGGCCGTGACGACGGCCTGCTGTTCGGCGCGGACGTCCATGGTCGACTCGACCGACTCGATGTCGTGTGCCTCGCAGTAGACGCCCTCGATCTCCCAGCTGTGGTTCTCGTAACACGAGAGCGCGACCGTCGCCCGGTCGCCGGCCGAAAGCGTGGCGTCGCAGGCCCGACAGCCGACCGTCCCGCTCCCGAAGTCCTGTTTGACCCCCAGGCTCTCGACCACCAGCCCGGTACATACCTCCCGCAGTTCGTCCTCTGTCAGCGAGTAGCGGGACATCTACCCGCTGTTGGGACCACAGAAACCTATAGCTTCACGACAGCTCCAGCCCCACCTTTTTCCTCGTCGCCCTTCCTCGCTCACTGCGTTCGCTGCGGAGAGGGCTCCTCGAAAAAGCTGGACCAAGAAACCGCGTCTCGCTCCGCTCGACGCGGTGTCCACACGAGTGAGCACCGCGAACGAGTGTGGGCTCGGAAGTCGCACGCCCGCGCAGTGAAGTTCTCGTGAGCGAAGCGAACGAGAGCACGGAAGAGCTTGCTCTTCCGGCGCGAGCAGGACCGTCTTCCGGTGAACCGCGCCTCCGGCGCGGATGCTTACAGCTCCAGCCCGCGGGCCGCCACCGTGCCGTCTCCCTCCTCGACGTGGCCGATCACGCGCCCGTCCGTCGCATCGGCCAGCGCCTCGGCCTCCTCGTTCGGGACTGCCGCCACGAACCCCGTGCCCATGTTGAACGTCCGGTGCATCTCCTCGTCGGAGACACTCCCCTCGGACTGGACGAACTCGAACACTGGCTGGGCGTCGAAGGGGTCGTCGACCTCGTAGCGATGGTCGCCCATCCGCGCGAGGTTCGTCCAGCCGCCCCCAGTGACGTGAGCCGCAGCGCGGGCCTCGTGCTCGCGGAGCGGTCCCAGCAAGTCGGCATAGATACGCGTCGGCTCCAGCAGTTCCTCGCCGATCGACCTCTCGGGATTCGGCGGGAACGGGTCGGTGTATGCGTGCTCGCGGGTCGCGGCTTCACGAGCGAGCGTGAGGCCGTTGGAGTGGATCCCGGAGGAGCGCCAGCCGACGACCGCGTCACCGACGTCGGCTTCGCCGGGGAAGATACCGTCTTTGGGCGCCAGCCCCGCGCAGGTTCCGGCGATGTCGAGCCCCTTGATGACGTCGGGCATCACCGCCGTCTCACCACCGACGAGGGCGACCCCGGCCTGTTCGGCCCCCTCTCGCAGGCCCTCGCCGATGGCCTCGGCGGTGTCGTCGTCGGGTTCCTCGACGGCGAGGTAGTCGACGAAGGCGACAGGGTCGACGCCCGCTGCGACCAGGTCGTTGGCGTTCATCGCGATGCAGTCGATACCGATGGTCGAGTAGTCGTCGAGCGCCTCGGCGACGAGGAGTTTGGTGCCGACGCCGTCGGCCGCCAGCGCGAGATAGCGGTCGCCGATGTCGAGCAGGCCCGCGTAGTCACCCTCGAACTCGCCCGCAGCGCCGACGAGCGCCGCCGTCGCGGCCTCCTGACCCGCGATGTCGACACCCGCCTCCGCGTAGGTGAGTCCGTCCTCGTCCGCGTCGTCAGATCCGGAATCGCCCTCGGTCATGTGCGAGAGCGCGCGCGGCGCGAGCAAAAGGCCACCGTTTCGAGCGGCCCCGCCGCTCAGAAGAAATCCCGCAGGAAAACCGTCCGCGAGGGAAACAGCGCCGCGAGAGCGTCCGCGACGGCCTCGTCATCGACGGAGAGGGCGCCCAGTTGCCGGGCCGCGTCGACGCCGTGATAGCCGACGACGAGTTGCGAGAGCGTCCCGATATCGACGGTCAGATCCGCCGGGGCGTCGAGAGAGCCGTCGGTGACCCGCTCGCATCGACCCGCGCCGTCGGCGACGCGCAGTCGAAACACCGCGTCGTTCCATGGCGCGGTGTCGTCGCTGACGGCGAGCGTCACGTCGGCGCTCGCGTCAGCGGGGTACGACACCGTCGAGAGCGCGTCGGCGACATCGACGAGGCGGGCCATCGGCCCCTGTTTCACGGTACAGTCGGCGGCGCTCGGGTCCCGAAAGCGGTCGAGCAGCCCGCTATCGGCCTCGCAGACGAGTCGGACATCCGCGGCCTGTGAGTCGTGGTCGGCGAGGAATTCCAGAATCGCGAGCAGCGCCTCGTCGTCGGCGAACGCGAGGTCCGCGACGGTGAGCGTGTCTGCGCCGTGGCCGTCGCCGTCGGAAAACGAGTAGGCGACGTGTCCCACCGGCCCGTCGTCGCGCTCGACGGCGTAGACGAACGGCCGGTCGTCGTCGTCGACACGGAAGACTTTCTCGCGCCACCAGTCCCCGTCCCGCCGGAGCGTCAACTCCCGGCTGGCGGCGTGGCGCTCGTGTGCGGACTGCAGGCGCTCCCACTCCTCCGGCCGGACGCGCCGCAGTGTGGCCTCGGACCGGCCGCGGGCGAACGCGAGCGCATCGGGCGGACAGCCGTACTCGCGAACCTCGTTCGCGGTCGCCCAGCCGAACTGCTCGTAGTACGCGCGGTCGAAGGGCCACAGCGCCGCGATCGGGTACTCACCGCGCCACCGGTCGAGGCTCTCTTCGACTATCCGCGAGACGTACCCCTGCCGGCGGTGTTCAGGCGGTGTCGCGACCGCCGCCAGCCCCGCGAGCGGGACCCACTCGCCGCGGAGTCGCGCCGAAAAGTCGTAGTGGGCGCAGACGCTCGCGAGCTCGCCGTCCACGAACAGGCCGAACCGGTCGGCGATCCGGTCGGGCGGCTCCTCGTCGGCCGCCCGTGGACCGTCGGCCGGGTGGAAGGCGTAGTCCGTGATCCGCGCGAACTCCTCGTGGTCGGCGGGGTCCAGCGCCCGGAACTCGGCGTCGTTCATGGCCCGGAGTGGGTGAGCGAGCGTCAAAGGTCTTCACCCACCCTGGGAGCGTGTGACGCGGCGGTCGACACGGGTTGCCGACGGCAGAGTCAGCGCAGGTCGCCGGCGTCGGGCATCGTGTCGCCGAGCGCGTCGCGTTTGTCGACGGCACCGTCGCCACCCGGCGCGAGCGCACCCTCGACGGCCTCGCGAGCGCCCGGGATCGGGTCGTGAGTCTCGACGTAGGCCGCGAGCGCGAACGCCCGCTCGGAGACGCCCGCGAGTTCGACCGCCTCGGTCCGCGGGAGGCGGCCAGCGAGCCAGTCACCGACGATATCCCGACCCATCGGGCCGACCGGCGAGACGGACTCGCCGAACAGGTGCAGCGTCTTCGCGCCGTCGGTCGGCGCGACCCCCGCCGCGCGGGCGGCGTCGCCGACGCTCTTGCCCCCGGCGTAGGCCTCGACGAGCGTCGCGGCCGCGTCCGGGTTACAGGGCAGGTCCCCGGCGTACGGCGCGAGCCGCTCGGCGAGCGGTTCGTCGGTCCGGTCGACGGTCGCCACGCCGCGCTCGCGCTGCTCGTCCACCACCTCGATCCCCGCCGCTATCTCCGACAACCCCATTGACCGTGGCTTCCCTCGTCTCCGGTTTAATAGTTGTGGGAGAGACAGGTCCACGAGAATGGAAATCAAGCCGATGTGCCTGCAGACAAGCGAGAGGCCAGCGGGCCACGTACCGGTTACCGGTACGTGCGAGCGGCGCCGAGACGGCCGAAACGGGGGGCGACCGCACCGTTTATTAACCCCTCTCCGGGCGAAGCGTCGCATATGAGCACGACAGAGACCGCGTGCCCGGAATGCCAGGGGAGTCTGCGAAGCGACGACCACGAGACCGTCTGTACGGAGTGTGGGTTAGTGGTCGCCGAGGACAGTCTCGACAGGGGGCCCGAGTGGCGCTCGTTCGGCGACGACGAGACGAACCCGGAACGGACCGGCGCACCCCTGACGCGCTCCCGGCACGACAGGGGGCTCTCGACGGAGATCGGCCGGTCGTCGACCCGGGCCAAGGGGCGCAAGCGCCGTCGACTCGCACGGCTGCGACGCCAGCACAACCGCACGAAGATCGGGTCGAAAGCCGAACGCAACCAGGTGTACGGATTCACCGAGATCCGTCGGCTCGTGAGCGCGCTCGGCCTTTCGGAGCACATCCGGGACCGCTCGTGTGTCCTCTTCGAGTCCGCACAGGACGAGGACCTCCTGCGCGGGCGGTCGCTGGAGGGGTTCGCCGCCGCCGCGGTGTACGCGACCTGCCGGACTTCGTCGGTGTCCCGCACCGTCGACGAGGTCGTCGCCGACGCGAAAGCCTCAGCCGCCGAACTCCGGGCCGCCTACGACGCGCTGAATCGCGACCTCGGCCTGCCGACCGGCCCGATCGACCCCGCGGAGTACCTGGCACGGTTCGCGAGCGACCTCGACATTCCACAGAACATCGAACAGCGCGCCCGCGAGCTGGCCGAACGCGCCCACGACGAGCACCTCGTCGCCGGGCGCAACCCCGCCGGCGTCGCCGCCGCCTGTCTCTACACCGCCGCCGACGAGCGCGGCTACCCGCTCACCCAGCAGGAGGCCGCCGACGCCGCCGACGTGACGCCCGTGACGCTGCGCGCGACGTACGTGGAACTGACCGAGTAGCCCCGACGACCCTTCTCGTCGATGGCCTTCAGAATGAGACGGCAGTGGCGACGCGGTCGGCGAGCCGTCGGAGCGCCCGCGTCGCCTCGCTGTCGGGCGCCGCCGCGCCGACCGCCCGACCGGCCGCCTGTGCGTCTGCGAGTTGGGGCGAGGAGGGGACGACCGTGACCGGGCCACCGAGGCGTTCCGCGACGAGGTCAGTCGGCGCGTTCGGTCCTGCGCGGTTGAGTGCGATAGCTGCGAGGCCGGCGTCGAGTTCACGGGCCAGCGCCCGCGCCCGCACCGCGTCGCCCAGCGCCGCCGGCGTCGGTTCGGTCACCAGCACGCACGCGTCCGCCGCGAGCAGGCCCAGCCCCACGTCGCCACAGAGCCCCGCCGGACAGTCGACCACGACGCCGCCGTACTCGCGATCGACCGCCTCGACCGCGTCGACGAGCGCGGTCGGGTCGCAGGCCCGCGCACCGGCCAGTGACCGCCCGCAGGGCAGGATATCGACTGGGCCGGATTCCCGGACAGCTTCGACCGGCGCGGCCCGCCCCGCAAGCACGTCGTGCAGGTCCGGCCCGCGACGCCAGCCACCGCCGTCGCTCGCCGCCGGGCGGTGGTCCAGGGCGCGTCCGGGCAGGTCTGCCATCGCCAGGTCGGCGTCGACGACGACAGCGTCGAGTTCGGCGGCGAGGTTGTACGCGACGGTCGACTTCCCGACGCCGCCTTTCCCGCCGACGACGGCGAGGATCATCGCACCTCGCTGTCCGGCCGGCGCGTCACCCCGTCGCCGTCCGGCCGGCGCGTCACCTCGTCGCCGTCCGGCCGGCGCGTCACCTCGTCGATCCGCTGCTCGACCCACGCGATTGCGCGGCGGTCGGCAGCCGCCGCATCCGCCAGGGTCGCAGCGTGGTCCACCCCCTCCTCAACCCCGACGGCCCGCGCGTCGGCCGCGGCGTCCCGGCGACGCTCCACGTCCCGGAGCCACGCCCGCACTGCACCGGGGACGAGCAACGCGTCGCCGCCACGTCCGTCGGTCGGGAGTCGGCCCGCTCGGCGGATGTCGCGTTTCCCCGACTCGCGACTCCTGTCGAGTCGCCCGGACCCCGCGGTGTCCGCTCCGTCGGGAGTCTCGTCGTCCTCCGGGTCCTCGTCGTCTCCCGAGTCCTCGTCCGGGAGCGGAACGCAGTCCCGCGGCACGACAGGGTCGCCGAGCGAACGGACCACGCCGGCGGGTGTCCGCTCCACTGACGGGGCAGCCATCGCGGAATGACCGCCGTTGGCGATCCCGCCGCCTGCGGCACTTTGCTCACCGTCAGCGAGCCAGTCACCCGCGACAGTATCCCCGTCGTCGCGTCCCTCGGGTGGCTCCGTGGCGACGACCGCAGCGGGCGGTTCGGCCGGCTGTGCGGACGTGGCGTAGCCGACGGTCAGCAGGCCGTCGGCGGGCACCGTACCGGTGAATTTGTCACCGTCCCAGCCGGCCGCAGGCTGACCGTGACGACGCGGGGGCCAGACCGGCCCGTCGAGACGATTCTCGATACGGACGCGACACTCGCGCTCGGACGTGACAGACAGGCTGACGAGCGTCACCCCGTCGGTCCGTTCGACGTCCCACTCGAGGGAAACCATAGCGGGCCTGGTCGCCCCCTCCGATATAAACGCACGGAGGCCAGTTACGCCGGGCATGGGACCCGGATCACGGGCGCGTCGAGCCACGCCGCGGCGTCGGCGGGGTCGGCGAAGCGGTCACAGGCGAGGACGACCGGCGCTCGCAGGTCGGCCACGCGGGCGACTGCCAGCGCCGCGGTCACGTCGTCGGCCGCGAAGGGGTCCGCGTCGGCGAGTGACCCGTCGCCCGATGCCCGAGAGTCGCCCGGTGCGGCCGCGACTGCCGCCGCGTACCGGTCGCGGACCGCCGCGACGAGGTGGTCGCGAGCGGTGCGTTCGAGATTCGCCAGCCTGTCTTCGAGTTTGCGGCGGCGCTCGCGTGCGTCGCGACTCGCTCGTGCCTCGCGGCGAGCCATCGCCAGCGCCTCCCGCGCGGCCGCTCGCTCGGTCTCGTGTTCGGAGAGTGCGGCCGTCGCCTCGGCCAGTTCACCCTCGAGACCGGACGTGTCTCGGCCCTCCTCGCGGCGGGCCTGCAGTCGTCCACGGAGCGTGGCGACGCGTTCACGACACTCGTCGACGGCCGATTCGGTGCCCGCGAGTCGACGCCGCGCCCGCTCCAGGTCCGGCGCCGCAGGAACCTCGGCGTCGGCCAGTGCCGCCCGCACCGACGCGAGGTCGTCGTCGACCGGCGTCTCAACGCCGCGCGAACGGGCTGCCGTGGCCAGCGCCGTCCGCGTGCGGGGAGTCACCGACGGGGTCAGCAGGCCCACGTGGTCGTGTACGGGCCCGGGGTCAGGACACGTCACCGAGAGCGCTGTCGCCGGCGCGGATCGGTCAGCGGTCACGCCCCGGACGGCAGAGACGACTCGCTCCGGGTCGAGCGAGCGGCCCGAACAGTCGACCGCGCGCCCAGTCCGACACTCGTCGCCGATCCGGACCGTGAGGGCGTCGGTCATCGCGGGATGTCGCGCTCGCGCAAGCGCCCGGGGTCTGGCAGGTCGGTCCCGGCCGCAAAGCTCGAATACGGCACGGACGGCCGCTCGCGTTCCTCGTAGGCGCGGGCGGCCTCGCGCACCTTGGCGTCGAGTGCATCGAACTCGTTGAACGGTCGCGTCCGCTCGATCTGGACGTCCGCGCCGTGTTTCTCACGGAGTCGGAGCGCCTGGAACGCTGCGAACTCCGTCTCGGCGAACAGCGCCACCCGTCCGAACCGGCGGACCACACTCTCCTCGTGGGTCCGACAGACGTTGCGGAGCGTTCCCCGCGCCGCCCGCGAGTAGGTCACCACCAGTAGCACGGCTGAGCGCTTCGCTACCACCAGAGATAAAGTGTTCGTTTCGGCATCACGACAGTCAGAGTGACTGATTCGGCGACTACTTCAGCAAGTTCCGTTTGCGGATCTCCGGCTCGCCGTCGGCGAGCGAGACGGTGGCGTCGAACAGCGACGTGATGCCCTCGACGGTCTGAGGGTCGTGAGCAGTCGGGTCGATGTGGAAGTGCGCGCGGGCGTCGGCGGCGTAGAGCTGGCCGGTGATCGTGTGGAGGAACTCGTAGGCCGTCTCGACGGTGACGTACTGCAACATGGCGGTCAGCGAGTCGAAACAGACCACTGGTTCGGTCTCCCACCCGGAGAGGAACTCGCCGATAGCGATGCCCAGTCCGGTCAGGTCGCTCGGCGAGGTGATGGTCTCGACCTCGATGCCGTCGAGGTCCGCAGTCGCGCCCGATTCGCTGACGACGATGACTGCGCCGTCGCGCGGGTTGTCGTCGGTCGACGCGAACCACTGGTCGACGCAAGCGGTCGCGTCCCGGCGAAAGGTCACCCAGAGCACGCTCGCGTTCGCCGGCTCGTCGGGTATCAGCAGGTCGGTACACATCTCGCTCTCGGCCCCACTCAGCGACGGGGCACACAGCAACACGTTCCGCGCGTCGGCCAGTTCAGAGTGTACGTCCGTCATTCCGGTGTCCCCGCCCTCGTTCGGTCGTTCTTTCCACCCCGCGAGTAAAGTCCTTCCGCTCGGACGCGGTTCGGTGTTCGGTGTGTCTACTCATCGACCGCGGCCACCTCGAACGTACCCGGATCCGCGACGAGGTCGCGAACCCGTTCGCGGGCCGTAGTCCGGTCGGGCGCGAGCACGACCACGCCATCGGCCGGGCCCGACCCGCTGGCGCGATAGGCCGCGAGGTCGCCTTCGAACTCCGTCGCGTAGGTGCGCAGGACGCCCCGAACGTCGCGTTCCAGCCCCGACAGGTCAGTCTCGCCGCTCTCGAAGGCCGCCAGCGCTTCCTCGACGTTCCGGAGGGCGGAGATGCGGTCCATCTAGGTCGTGCGCAGGTGGTCGGTGCGAGGCTCGTACACCTCGCCTTTCTGTTTGAGTTTCTCGATCTCGTGTTCGGCCTTGCTCTCGTCCATCCCGATCTCTTCGGCGCGCTCGACCACCACGTCGGTCGGCGCGCCCTCGTCGTACTCCGCCTCCAGTTCGTCGATGAGGTGTTTGATGTTCTTGATGCGGTCGCGCTGGCTCTTCGAGGTCCCCGACTCGATCACGTCCGCGTCGAGTTCGCCCGTTTCCGGGTCGACCCCGATGTCCTCCATCGATGTCTGGACGATGTCGATCACGCGCCGGGCGTCCTCGACAGTTACCTTATCCGAGAGCCGAACCCGCGCCGACGCCTCGGCCAGCCTGACGAGCGCCTCCAGTTTCCGCGCCGTCACCGGCACCGGCGCGTCCTCGTCGGCGCCCTCCGCACGCAGGTCGACGTAGAACTCCTGAATCTCCTCGCGGGCCTCCTCGGTCATCGTCGGGAAGCAGTTGCGCTTCGCGTAGGCGATGTACTTGCGCAACAGTTCGGCGTCGATGGTCGGCGCCACGTCCTCCGTGACGTTGTCCACCTCGTCCGCGCTGTAGTTCGAGGTGTTCGACTCCACGCGGTGGGTGTGGAGCTCCCCCGCGAAGTTTGTCTGCAGGATGTGTTCGGCGAGATTCCGGTCCTCCTCGGCGTCGGGCTGGTCGGTCACCGTGAAGATCAGGTCGAATCGCGAGATCAGCGCCGGCTCCAGGTCGATCTGCTCGCCGATGGACTCGTACTGGTCGAAGCGACCGTACTTGGGGTTGGCCGCACCGAGCAGCGAGCATCGCGACTTGAGCGTCGCGTTTATTCCTGCTTTACTGATACTAATCTCCTGCTGTTCGAGTGCCTGATGCATCGCGCTGCGGTCCTCGGAGTTGTGGACGACCATCCCGTTCGCGACGAAATTGTGCGTCCCGTCGACGGTCAGGTCGTACACTTTTGACTGTGCGGCGTCTTCGACGTCGTCGAGCAGCGACCGGACCCTGTCGCGGACATCGTCGATGCGGGCTCGTGCTGCCTCCCGGACCTCGTCGAATCGGTCTGTGTCAACGACGCCTCGCGACCACCGTGAGAGCGTCGCCTGGTCGACACCGACAGCGTCGGCGACTTCCGATTGCGCGACGCCATGACGGTCGAGCGCTGTCCGGAGCGGGGCCCAGGTATCGAGGTCAGGCGCGGACGAAAGAAGGTCCCGTGCGTCCGACACGGCATTTTCAACGGGACAGTCGAGTACCGTCGCGAGTTCCTCCCTGGCCAGCGTCGCACCGTCCGTTGGTCCATCGGGTGAAACAGAGTCGACGGAGTCGACGCGTCGCCACTTCACGTCGCCGCAGACCAGTTCACGCAACGGCGTGAGGTCGGTAGCGGCGGCCTCGGCGAGGATTTCGCGGACCTCCTCGACGAGTGTCCGTCGCAGCTCTTCGTCGTCTCCCCAGTGGTACGATACCTGCTGTTGGCTGAACGCTGTATCGGCGGCGAGTTCGCGCTGGGAAACGTGATAGGCGTCGGTCAGTTGGTCGAGTGTCTCCCACGAAGCGGTATCCGCGAGTGCTGCTGATTCCCGTTTGGCCGCTCGTTTCCGCTCTTCGAACGCGGCGAGCACCTCGTGGGCCAGTCTGAACGAGAGGTTCGCCGCTCCCGTTTCGAAGTTGCAGTATGTCGCTCCGTCGATCCCGCATTCCGATTGGTGCAGGCGGAGCGAGTCACGCGTCTCCGCGAGCAACTCGCCGCAGTCGGGGATCACGTTGAGGATCGTTCGGTCACCGCTCACGGCGTCGACGACTCGTTCGAGCGCGCGCCGTTTCCTGTCGAGCGTGAATCCGACACGGCGCTCGAACGCGGCGAGCGAGTCGGCGTCAGTGATCGTCAGGCGATACACGTCCCGTTTGTCCTCCCGTTCCTGCACCCCTAGCTGACTCGAGACGCCAAACTCGAGCAGGAGGTGTTTCGTCCCGAGCAGCAGTTCGTAGCTCGCGGAGTGGATCCGGACGTTGCGCTCGCCGACCGAGCCCTCGCTGTCTGCGAGCGCGCGGACGAACGCGGCCTTTGTGGATCGGGACGACCGCGTTACCGCTTCGGGAAGGCGTTTCCCGTCGTACGTCTCCAGGTTCATCCCAGCGTCAAGCACCGCGTCGGCGTACGCGCGCCCATGGAGACGGACCGTCTCGACGCCGTCGCCACGCTGTTCGCTCGGCGGGCGGACTGGCTCGCCGTCGAAGGCTTCGCGACACGCTCGTTCGAAGTCGGCCAGCAACTGCTCCTCACTGTTGATGAACCGGATCCCGTACACGCCCTCGGACTGGTCGTAGTAGACGTTCCCGTCCCCGGCGAGATAGCCCAGAACAGCACTCATCGACGGCGAGACGCCGTCTCCGTTGTCGCCTGCGTCGACCGGGAGCGCTGCGTCGCCGGTCGCGACCCCAGCGCCGTCGGTCGCGGGGTCGGGGAGTCGACGCGGGACGTACACCCATTCGTCCGGTTTGAGGGCGGCCGCCGGCTTCTCCACTCGCTCGCCGTCCTCGAACACGAAAAACGGGTGGTCGGCCGTGGCGGCCACGCGCTCACCCGTCCGGAGCGTCACCCGCGTCAGTTCGTCCGGCGCCTCGTACTCGTGGACGGCGGTAACGGGGCGTTCGACGAGCGAGCCACCATCATCCATCGTCCAGACGCTGGCGTCCACGTCGCGGATCGTCCGCCCGTTCGACAGTTCTTCGACCGTTCCACCGTCGGCGACAGTTCTGGCGAAGTCTTCGATCCGTGATACGCTGTCACCGAAGTGGACGAGCGTGTCGCCAGTCACGCACCGCATCTTATCTAACTCGTCGACCGCGGCGATCCCCTGGTCGGCCAAAACGAGTGCACCAGCCTCGAGCGTCCACTGCTGGCCCTCACCGAAGTCGTCCTGAACAGCCGCCGCAGTGAGCCCTGCTGAACTGCTTCCTTTTCCTGATGTGTAGACCGATCTCGGTGCTATATTTTTAATATACGATAATATCTGTGAGTTGTGCGAGACGACACCGTCGGTGAGATAGTTGTGTGTTCCCTCGATTTCGAGGTCGTACACCCACTCCACCTCGGTTTCGACCGGTTCGATCGATTCGATCCGGTCCCATGCGGTATCCCCATCGACGAGTGTCCGTATCGCTTCGAGATCGCGCTCGATCGCGGTGAGGCTGCCACCGTCTGCCCGGGCTTGCGTGTTCTGACTCTCGTCGTCTTTCAGTTCATATAGCCGTGCCTCGAACGAGTCGAGTACCGTCGAGAGACTATCACGGCTCGGATTCCGTCGTCCGCATTCGTAGTGTTGGTACGTCGAACGCGGGATATCGCAGTCGTGTTGCGTGAGATTCAGCGCGTTCCGGATCCGGCGAAGTTCGGTCCCGATGTCGGGGATCACGTCGAGGTTAGTGTTTGCCGATGCGTCTTCGTACTGCGCACAGGCTTCGGCTTTCCGGTCAGTTACAAATCCGACATGGCGAACGTAGGCGGCGAACGATGCTCCCGAAAGACGGAGGCGGTAGCTACCGTTTTGGCGAGGCTGGATCTGTGACGTGATACCCAGGGAGAGGAGAAGCGAGCGAACGTCTTCGAGCAGCGGACGACTCATCGAGGCGACGGTGATCTCACGCTGAGAAGCCGAGACATGGCCTTCACCCTCGATATAGCCCCGAAGGAACGCGATCCTGACCTCTTCTGGTGTCCGGAACAGGGGTCGTGGAACACGACGATCTCGGGACGGTGAGAGTAGCGTCTCGTCCAGTTGACGCAGGAAACTCACGAACTCACCGGCGGAACAGAGCAACTCTCTGGCGTCTTTGCCGTCGTGGGGCGCTCGCTCAGTGACGTTCAGATTGAGCGATTCGAAGACCGAGGTCGCGTCGTCGAGAACCTCCCGGTCGTTGTTCGTGATCGAGACGAATCCAGTGTTATCGGGCCGCTGTTCGACGTATCCCTCGGCGACGATGTACCCGAGCAGACGACCAAGCGCAGGTGTCCACTCGTCGGGAAGATCGAGATCGATCCTGTTGTGAGAGCGAGACTTCCGGAAGTCGGCGTCTATCGTCGCGTCCGTGTCGACCGGAAGATGACGGGGAACGGCGACGAAGTCTCCCTCATTCAGACGGTCGGCTTCGACAGCCTCGAACCGACCGCCCGACTGGACGAACAGGGGATGAGACGGCGTCACGTCGATTTCGTAGCCCGTTGCGGTCCGTACCCGATACATCCGGTCTGGCGCCTCGCGCTTCCAGACTTTCGTCGCCGACTGTGTCTGGATAGTCCCATCGTTCTGCAGGGACGGGACTTCGAAATCGGCCGTGTCCCACATGCCGTCGTCGACCGGGTTCGGGTCGTCGAGACGGTCTTCCACGAGTTTCCGGATCGGGACTCGCGAACCGTCGGCGAGCGTTACAAGCGTATCACCGGCGACGCACTTCCCCGTCCCGGGATCCCCTATCAGGAGCATGTGGAGGTCGCCGCGGATGCGCGACTCGTCGGGGAGGTGTTTGGTGACGCCCGAGAAGAGCTGGAGGATGATGGCGAGTTTCTGGCGCTCGTAGCCGTAGATCGAGGGAGCGATGGCGCCGACCATCTCGTCGTAGAGGTCCGCCTCCTCGGAGAGCGCGACGATCTTGCGTTTGTCCTGGTCGGTGATGTCCATCTCCTCGAACTGTTCGTCTTCGATTTCGACGGCGAAGCCGTCCATGTACACGTCGAACATGGGCGATTTGTCGCGGTCGCCGCCCTGCTGTTCGAGCTGGAGGACGCCAGCGACGCGGACGTGGTCGCCGGCGGTGACTTCACCGGTGATGTCGTCCTCGATGTTGACGTCGATGGCCTGAGGAGTCTCCCCGCCGCGCAGCCCCTCGGGCGATTCCTGGACGCGGATCTTCTGGGCGTCGACGAACTCGGACTGGTCGAAGTTGACGCGGAACGGGCCTTGCCGTTCACAGCCCTGGCACTCGTGGGGCTCCTGGAAGTCGCCGGTCTGCTGGGGGATGCGGGTGAGCGTGCCACAGCGCTGGCACTCGAAGGCGGCCTGCGTGATCTTGGGACGGACGTCGGTGGCCTTGCGGACGATGCCCTGGACGGAGATGAGCTGGCCGCGATGGTCGGCGCGGATCTCGCGGATGTCGGTCGTCTCGGGGAGGTTGCGGACGCGGACGTGAGCCTGCCCGAGTTTGACGTCGACGGGCAGGTCGTAGAGGCGAAGCGCTTCCTCGGCGTAGTCCTGGAACTGCTCGGGGTGGTTCCGGAAGTCGTCGGCCAGGTCGGGGTCGAACCGGTAGAGGTCCTGCCAGTCGATGTACAGCGACTTCTGTTCGGTGGGGTATTTCTGTGCGAGCTCGCCGATCTCGTTGCGGTAGTAGTCACGGTAGAACTCCTCGAAGGAGTCGACGAGCTCGGTGTCCTCCGCGTAGGCCATTGGGTGGCCACAGGTTAGCCCGCCACCGGGTAAGAAGCTTCGCAAAGGGGAGCGAAAGTGATCGAAACGCCACCGAACCGCGCTGCAGTGTGTCGGTTCGACTCCGAAACGAAGGGGTGGGGCCGCGGGCAGGGCGTGGGAGTATGCGACGACGACCGGGGTTTGGGCGACGACGACCGGGGTTTGACGACGACCGGGGTTTGACGACGACCGAGTTACCAGGAGAGTTCGTAGGTACAGCGCTCGGCGTCGTCGGCGCGGCACCGGCCTACCTCGCGCAAGCAGACGAAGCCGTCGGCGCCGCTTGCGGCGACGCCCTCGACGACGCCGCGGTCGAAGGCACAGGGATAGGGGGTGTGACACTCGATGCGGCCGTCGTCGTCGCCGATCTGCCGGAAGACGTAACCACCGGCGTCCCCGCGGTGGTGGGCGCGGTAGGCGTCGTCGAGCGCCGCGAGCGCGGTGGGCACGTCGCCAGCCTCGGCGGGGAACGCGAGGGTGTGGGGGATCCGCTTCCCGAGGCCGAACGTCCCTGGTTCGCCGACGAGACCGTCGACCGATTCGATGGCCGCGAGCGACGGGGCGAGGGGGTACCACTCGTCGGTGAGCGGTTCGGCGATGCCGTGCTCGGAGAGGGTCGCGAGTGCCGCGTCGCGCGTGTCCGGCGAGAACTGCTCGACGCCGGCGACGACCGCCCGCAGTAGGTCGCCGGCTACCTGTGCGTCGCCGGTCGAGAGGGCGTCGCGGTCAGTGCTCATATGATCAAATACCCGTGCGTAAAAAAGACCACGCTGCCAAACCAGTTAGGGAGGAGATGAAAGCTAGGACGAAAAAACGGCGACGGCGGAGGGACTCGGTGTTCGGCGGTCGCGACAGCGGCCGCGGCGGGCGGAAGACCCCGGTGAGTTTTGAGGGTGCATCACTACGTTCAGTCAGGAGGAGGCATCATGAGCGAGACAATCGACGACGTGACAATCGTTGGCGGGGGCGACGCGGGACTGCTGGCGGCGCTCAGTATCGAGAAACTGAACCCGAAAATCGACGTGTCGGTAGTCGACGACTTCCAGGAGGACGTGCCTCAGGTCGGCAAGAGCACGTACCTGAAGATCCAGCAGATCCTCCACGGCACGCTGGACATCGACGAACAGCGCTTCATCTCCGAGGTGAAGCCCGTCTGGAAGGCGTCGGTGTATTTCAGAGACTGGTGTGGTTATCCGTCCTTTCACTACCCGTTCGACGACTCGCAGAAGTTCCCGAGCGCGGACACGGCCGACGCCATCGAGTATTACTACTACTACTACGACGGGATATACGACAGCCCGGACCACCGCACCAGGTGCGAGGCGATCGTCGAAGAGGGCAAATCGCCGTGGTACTTCTCGCCGCGCGAAGGCGGCTACGACAAGTACGACCGCGTCGCCTACCACCTCAACACGCGGCGGTTCAACGACTTCCTGCGGGAACTGTGCCGGGAGCGCGGAGTCTCACTGGTCGACGACGACATCGTCGACGTCGACGTGTCCGGGGGGCACATCGAGCGCATCCGGAGCGAGCGGCAGGCGTACGAATCGGACCTGTACGTCGACGCGACGGGGTTCAACCGTGTTCTCGTCGGCGAACTCGACCGGACGTTCGTCGACTTCGACCTGCCACTCGACAGCGCGTACAACGTCAGGGTGGACAAGGAGCTCTCGGAGACCGTCCCGGCGACGGTCGTCGAAACCGGGGACCACGGCTGGTTCTGGCAGATCGACACCTTCGACAACCGCGACCGCGGCTACGTCTTCGCCTCGGACTACGTCTCCGACGAGGACGCACTCACGGAGTTCATCGACGAGGTCGACGGCGACGTGACCGCCGACGACGTGGCGAAATACGAGTTTACCTCGGGCTTCTACGAGCGCGCGTGGACTGGCAACTGCGTCGCTATCGGCAACGCAGAGGGGTTCGTCGAACCGCTCCAGTCGACCGGGCTGACCGCCAACGCCCACGCCGCGGTGACGCTCTCGAACCTCCTGTCGTCCCACGGGCGAGTCGCCGACGAGGGGATCCGCGACAGCTACAACGACTGGGTCGGCCGGAGCTGGCGGTCGATCTACGACTTCATCAGCGTCCACTACCGCTACGCCGACGGCGACACCGAGTTCTGGCAGGACGCCACGTCGCTCCCGGTCAGCCGCCGCGTCGAGTTCCTCGAAGCGGAGTTCGACCGGAACGGCTTCGACTGGAGCATCGAGCCGACCGCCACCAGTGACGAGGTCGAGGACCTGAAGGTCTTCCAGCCGGTCCACTTCTACGAGCTCATCCGCAACATGGGCGCGGAATCGGCGTTCTACGAGTCAAACGACTTCGCGGTCAGCGACGAAGTCAGGCAGGAAGAAGACGAGTACTACCAGACGGTGGCCGAGCGGGTGGATGGCCACGTCACCGTCGACCAGTTCTACCGGGGCGTCTTCGGGCAGTAGCGGCCGGAATACCCTTTCGAAGACCCACCTCTATTAGCTCGAGCGGTGCCGCGTTCAGTGGGGCCAGCGTGTCTCGAACTCGTATTCCGCTGCCCAGTTGATCGACGGCATCTCCACATCGGGGTCGTCGACTCTGAGCGAGAGAGACGTGTCGAACTCGTCGGGATCCACGAGATACGCTCCCGAGAGCTGCTCACAGTACACAAAAAACCAGTCGATACGCCCTCTGTCCGTGCTCGAATCGGGGTGGAATCGAACCCGGCCGCTTTCGACCCAGCCCGTTTCGACGCCCAGTCGAACGGTCGTATCGTCCGCTTCGACGAGGAGGTGATACTCGGAGATCGTTACCGCTCTCGCGAAGTCGATATCGTGCTGACGAAGATACTCGCTGGCCCGTTCGATAGTGGGATGGTCGTTCGACATCGCCGCTCGCTCGGGTTGCGGTGGCCACCGTTCCTCGAACTGGTATTCGTCGGCCCAGTTTATCGTCTCGTGTGACTGCTCGGGCTCTGCGACACGGAGTTGCATCTCTGTTCCGAACTCCGACTCCCCGATCAGATACATCGAACCGCGGTCGGGCACGTAGACGACGAAGTAGTCCACGTCACCCTCGTATTTCGTGTACGTGTTCCCGGTCGAATTCGTGTGCTGTGACTTTCCGTGGAACTCGATTTTCCCATCACGGATCCACCCCGTTTTGATCTGCACCCGTAACAGCCGGTCGTCAGGTGTCGCGACGACGATATCGTACCGTTCGTTGTCTCCGAAGGGTATCGAAACCGAAAGACGACGGCGTTTCAGTTCTGCGATCACTGCCGCCTCGGTGGCGTCGCCCCGCTCGTGAGACTCCATGTACCAGCAGATGGTTCGTCATAATACGTATGAATACGGACGAGTGAAGTGCTGCAGTCGAGACTTTCATCGACGGGCGGAGAAGTGGGATCGCCCAGATTTGAACCAGAGGAAGACGGTCGCTCGCCTCGCTCGCGCTGCGACTTCCGGGGTTCGAATCTGTGCTCACACCTCGCTGTCGCTCGTGGATTCGCTCGCGACAGCAAGTGGGATCGCCCAGATTTGAACTGGGGGTACAGCGTCCCAAACGCTGAAGGTTACCAAGCTACCCCACGATCCCGCGTCCATAGCTCGGTGGGACGCATGGTAAAACGTTTCGCTGCGCAACCAGTGGATTTCGACGACGCCCGCGCCCGCTCACAGCGGGAAGAAGTAGGCGATGCCGAGCGTCGTGACGACGGTGAAGATCAGCTGGAGCGGCCCCCCGACCCGGAGGTAGTCGGTAAAGCGGTAGCCGCCGGGGCCGTAGACGAAGAGGTTGGTCTGGTAGCCGACGGGCGTCATGAAGGCCGTTGAGGCGGCGAACGTGACCGCGAGGATGAACGAGAACGCGTTGACCCCGAGTTGCAGGGCCGCCTCGTAGGCGACCGGGATCATCAGGACGACGCTCGCGTTGTTGCTGATGATGTTGGTCAGCAGGGCGGTGAGGAGATACAGCACGGCGAGGACGCCGATCGGCGGGAGGACAGTGCTGGATTCGACGACCAGATCCGCGAGGAGGTCGGCGCCGCCGGTGTTCTCCAGGGCGATGCCCAGCGGGATGACACCCGCGAGCAGGAAGACCACGTCCCACTGGACGGCGTCGTAGATCTCGGTCGGGTCGAGACAGCCGGTGACGACCATCAACAGCGCGCCCGCCAGCGCCGAGACGACTATGGGGAGCACGTCGAGGGCAGCGAGGCCGACGACGGCGGTGACGATGCCGATCGCGACCGGGATCTTCGACGTGCGGTAGTCGGGGCGGTCGATCGACTGGGCGACGATGAAATCGCGGTTGGCGTTGAGTCGCTCGATGCTGTCGGCGGGCCCCTGGATCAGGAGGGTGTCGCCGACGCGCAACTGGACGCGGTCCAGCCGCCGGCGGAGCAGTTCCTGGCCGCGCCGCAGGGCGAGGACGGTTGCGTCGTAGCGCTGGCGGAAGTTCGCGGTGGCGAGTGTCTCGCCGACGAGTTGCGACCCCGGCGCGACGACGACTTCGACGAGGTTCTGGCGCTCGCCCGCCTGTTCGAGTTCCGCCTCGGTCACGTCGATCTCGGGGAGCAGATCCAGCCCCTCTGCGTCGCTCAGCTCGACGAGCGTATCGCGGTCGGTTCGGACTGCGAAGATATCGCCCGCGCGCACCGTCTTGACGTCCAGGGGTTCGACGAACACCTCGTCGCCGCGGATGAGTTGCACGAGGTCGACGTCGAAGTCGGTCTCGCGGAGCGCCGTGCGGACCGTCTGACCGACGATGGGCGAGTCCTCCCGGACGACCACCTCGGTGAGGTACTCGCCCATCTCGAACTCCTCGGTCAGGTCGCGCGCGACCGGGATGCGCTCGGGCGTGAGCCAGCGTCCCACCGTCAGCAGGTAGGCCGTCCCGACGAGCGAGACGATGATCCCCAGTTGCGTGAACTCGAACATACTGAACGTCCCGACGCCGAGGCGGCCCGACAGCTCCGAAGCGAGGATGTTCGTCGAGGTGCCGATGAGCGTCAGCATCCCGCCGAACATCGAGGCGTACGACAGCGGCAACAGCAGTTTCGAGGGCGAGGTCTTCCCCTCGTGAGCGACGTCGGTGACCATCGGCAGGAGGATAGCGACGGCGGCGGTGTTGTTGATGAACCCCGAGATCGGGCTGACGAGCCCGATGGTCGCGCCGAGTTGCCGGGACTCGCTGTCGCCGGTCAGCGCGGAGACCTTGTCACCGAGTATCTGGACGATGCCGGTCCGCTGGACGCCGTCCGAGAGGATGAACATCGCGAGGACGGTCAGCGTCGCTGAACTGGCAAACCCGGAGAGGCCGGCGTCGGTGAACGAGACCCCGGCGTCGGGGTCGCTGAGGACGACCCAGCCCTCGGCGAGCAAGCCCCAGTCGGCGGCGGTCGCGGTCACCGGTTCGACGAGCAAGAGCGCGACGAGCACGCCGATGGCGGTGATGTCGACGGGGACGGGTTCGGTGGCGAAGAGGACGAGCGCCGCGAGGATGACGGCGAAGACGAACGCGGTACTCGCGGTGATCCCGAATGGCACGTCCGTGTGCGGGTGTGGCAACGGGAAAAAGCTCCCTCTCAGCTGGGCGCCGACAGCTCGGTGAGTCGGTCGAGCCGACGCGGACCCGCCTACCGCTCCTCGTCGTGCAGTTCCATCTCGGCGACGACCTCGTAGGGGTCGAGTCCCTTCCGGATCCCGTCGAGCAGGCGAAAGGCGTCGTCCGGCGAGAGGAAGTGGGCGGTCACCGCGCGGCCCAGCGGCGTCGGCTCCAGCCCGTCGATGAAGTCGAACTCCAAGAGCTTCCCGAGCGCGTGTTTCGTCGGCACTTCGCCGATCATCCGCTCGTTGAGTCGCTTCGCGCCGCTGCCGGCGACGGTGACGTTGGCGAGCGTCTCCTCGACCGCCGCGGACTCGTCGTAGCGCGTGATGACGGGCTCCATCTCACCCTTGAGGAGCTTGAACGCCACCTCGTCTTCGGTCATCTCCTGGCTGTTGTGATACGAGCCGTCCGGTTCGACGAGGACGTAGACGGTGCCCTCGTCGTGGTAGTCGGGCCGGCCGGCGCGGCCGAGCATCTGGTGGAACTCCTGGACCGTGAGCCACTCGATGCCCATCGCCAGCGAGTCGAAGACGACCTGTGAGGCGGGGAAGTCCACCCCCGCCGCGAGCGCCGCCGTCGTCACGACCGCGGCGAGGTCCTGGTCGGCGAACATCCGCTCGACCTTCTTGCGGCGGCCGTGGTCCAGTCCCGCGTGGTAGGGCGCGGAATCGTACTCCAGCTTCCGGGAGATCGAGTGACAGCGCCGCCGCGAGTTGGTGAAGATGATCGTCTGGCCGCGATACCCTTTCGACGACTTCGTGTCGAACGCGCGCCGGACGAGTTTGTTCTCGATCCGGACCTTCTCGCGCCCGTCGGCGAAGGTGACGTGGCGTTCGATCGGGACCGGCCGCTCCTCGAACTCGATGAGCTGGGCTTCGAGTTTCGCCGCGAGTTGCCCGGGGTTGCCCACCGTGGCCGAGAGGTAGATCCACTGCGTATCGCCCTCGCTGCGATTGCTCGCGTATTCGCCGCAGTAGTACTTGAGCCGCGATATCAGCCCGTCGAGGCGGTGGCCCCGCTCGCCCTCGCCGAGGGTGTGGACCTCGTCGATGACGACGGTCCCGATGTTCCCGAGGTCTTTGCCCGTGCGCAGCGCGTGGTCGATCCCCTCGTAGGTCCCGACGATCACGTCGGCGCCGGGGTCGAAGCGGCCGCCGCCGTCGTTGATGCGGCTGGCGCCCACCCTGAGAGAGACGTCCACCATGTCGCCGTAGCGCTCCTCGAAGGCCTCGTGTTTCTGGTTGGCGAGCGCGACGAGGGGCACGAGAAAGAGCATCTTCCCCTTCCCGTTGAGGACGCGGTCGAGCCCGGCCATCTCGCCGACGAGGGTCTTCCCCGTCGCCGTCGCGCTGACGACCAACTGGTCGCGGCCCTCGGTTGCGCCGTGTTCGACAGCGAGGCTCTGGACCGGCAGGAGGTGCTCGAACCGCGATTCGAGGTGGTCCTGGATGCCAGGGTGGAGCCCGAGCGAGTCGACGCGAACGGGGTCGACTTCGTCGACGGTCGCCGAGATCTCGTCGAACTTCGTCAGGTCCGGGTCCAGGTCACCGCGGAGGAGATTGGCCACGCGTTCGAGGTCCTGCACTTCGAGCAGGAGGTCGTAGAGGCGGTCGCGGGCGGTGCCCGAGACCTCCCCGCGGTAGGCGAGTTCGCGGTCGAGTTGCGCCTTCGCGCAGTCCGGGCAGATGAACTCCTCGTCGGTCTCGATGGCCGTCTCGCTCGTGATCGGCGAGTAGGTCCCCTCGTCGGCGCAGTGGCGGCAGGTCCGGACGGTCTTGGCCGAGAGCTGGTAGGCGTCCAGAAGTTCGCGCAGGCGCTCGCGGACTGCGGGCGTCGTCTGCTCGGAGATGCGGATGCGCGCGGCGCCCCGGGCGAGTTCGACGAACTGGTCCGGGGGCCGTGGCTCCTCGCTGGAGCCGTCTTTGACTCGCAACCGGGCGGGCCGCGGGCCGGCGTCGGTCTCCTTGAGTTCGAGGACGGCGTGGAGGCGGCGCTCGCCGTCCCGGTGGACGGCGACGCGGACGTCCGCGCCGTGCTCGTGGAGGAACAGCGTTCCGACCTCGCCGACCTGCTGTGACACACCTCCGTGTCCGTGATCGAGCTATATCAGCGGTTCGGACCGTCGAGGCCTCCCAATACGGTACCACACCACATACGAAAACAAACCTATATGTCCGTCCGGGACGAACGTTCGACGTATGAGTTCCGAATCAGAGACCCCACAGATCGACGAAACTGAAACCTGGCCGGACCTGGCGATCGGCCTGTACGAGCGACTGACCGGCCGCGGTGCGACGATCACCTACGAGTTCGAGGACATGGAGGTCGCAGTGCCGAGCAAAGTCGGCGACGACGCCGACCACGCCTACTGGTCCGTCGACGGCACCGTACACATCACGACCGAGGAAGAGTGACTGGCGAGGAGTGAGCGACACTGCCACGCTCGCCGTCGAGGCGGCGCTGACCGTCGAGCGCGACGGAACGACCTTCGACGTCTGGACCGATGGCGACTGCGTCGTCGTCAACGCCCCCTCGTTCGCGGCCCTGCGAACGCTGCGGTCGCTCCGGTCGCCCCCGACCGGACCGTTCGGGAGCGACGCGCTCGTCCGCGACCTGATCACCGACAACCCGGTCGAACTCCGGGTCCGCCACGCGACAATCGGGCGGGTCGGCGGCGAGACGCCGGCGTCGCCGCTGGCCAGGCGACTCACCGGGTTCGACGCGCGGTTCGACGTCCGTGGCGCGCTCGTCGCGGCGGTCCGCGCGCTCGGGTGAGTCGGCTCGGCAGTCAGCGCCCCCGGTTGCGTCGGCTCGGCGCTGGCAGAACCCGGGGGCCACGTCGATACCGACAGCGAGTGGCAACGCCGCTCAGTCGCGCTCGACGATGTCGGGTTCGTCGTGCTGGACGGACCGGCCGGGGTTGACGCCGCAGGCCTCGCGTTCGGTGTACGCGATAGCCGTGTCGGAACCGACGCGCGCGCCGCCTTCGACCGCTTCGACCCGGAGCGGGAGGTCCATCTGGCTGCCACAGCAGCCAACGTCGGTGAACTCGTCCCACTCGTCGCCGACCGCGGCGCTGTCGTGGACCTTCTTGAGATACTTCCTGTAGTAGTCCTGATTCAGTCGGCGACGGCCGTGCTGTCCGATATCGGCCGGATAGGAGAGTTCGACCCGGTCGGCGACCGCGCTGTCGGGGTCAGCGGTGCCCATTGCGAGACGGTACGATCGGGGTCGGCAAGGGATTTCTGGGGCTGTGCGCGCTCGACGAGGACCGCGTTCGACCCGAACCTGGGGCAGTCACTCGACCAGTTCGATGCTGTCGTCGCCGGTCGGGACCGCGCAGACGAACGAACCCTCGGTGTCGCTCTCGTTGCGGTACCAGTGGACGACGCCCGCGGGGATGTGCAGCGCGTCGCCCGCCGCGACGGTGTGTTCCTCGTCGCCGATCCCGACGACGTACTCGCCCGCGAGGACGTACTGCTCGTGTTCGATCTCGTTGGTGTGTTTCGGCACTTCGGCGCCCGGCGCGAGCGTGAAGCGGCGGATCGCGAGGGTCGGGGCGCCGTGTTCGGCCCCGATCAGGACGGCCTTCGAGAGTCCTTCGGCGGCGTCGACCGGTTCGGCCGCGATGTCCTCGGCGTCGCGAACGAGCGGGCGCTGGGAGTCGGTGTCGCTCATGGTTTTCTTGTACGAGTGCCCGGACAAAGAACGAACGGGGCGACAGCCGAACTCGCCGCCACCGCAGACAGCGTCAAAGGCCCGACTGAACCGACAGGCAACGCCACCGCAAACAGCGTGAAAGCCCCCGGTCGCTCGTACCGCCGCGCCTCGCTGCGCGCTTCGCTCACTGCTCGCGGCTTCGCCGCTCGCTTTCGAGGCGCTTCGCGCCTCGCACCGTTCGCTGCAGTGCTTACCTCGCCGGGGCGGCGACGAGCGACCGGCCCCTTTCAGTCCCGCCCGTGTCAGCTGGTTCGACAGTCTGAGCGGGCGGGACTGAAAGGGACGGCCGTCTTCGGGAAGCACGACGACGTAAGCACGCGAACGCAGTGAGCGCGCGCAGCGAGTCGCGCGACCGAAGACGGCCGGGGCTTTCACGCTGTTTGCGGTTCCCGTTCCGATCACTCTTGCGGGGGCTTTCACGCTGTTTGCGGTCCCCGTTCCGATCACTCTTGCGGGGGTTTTCACGCTGTTTGCGGTCACCGTTCCGATCACTCTTGCAGGGGCTTTCACGCTGTTCGCGGCGGCTGTCTTCACGCTCCAATCCGACCCGTCCCCTACAACTCAGCCACGTCCCACACGCGTTCGAGCGATGTCGCTGTCTGGCGAGCGGCCTCGCGGTCGTCGAGTTCGGGGAGGTCGTCGCTGAAGGGTTCGACCATCACCGGGCCGTCGTACTCGATCGCGTCGAGGTGCCCGAGGAAGGTTGCGATGTCGATGACGCCCGTCTCGCCGGGCATCGCGCGCTCGCTGTCGACGTACTCGTCCAGTTCCAGGCCCGCCGGCGCGTCGTTGACGTGAACGTCCACGATATCGTCGTCGGTGAGCGATTCGAGGCGGTCGACAGACGCGCCAGCGGTGTGCCAGTGCCAGCTATCTAGCAGCAGCCCGACGTTGTCGCCGATCGCCTCGCAGAGTTCGAGCATCCCCGTACTCGTGTGAACGAAGTCGTGGTCGTGGCCCTCTCGCAGGGTCTGGGGACCGAGAAACTCCAGCCCGAGGCGGATGCCGTGGTCGGCGAGCGTGTCGGCGACGGGCGCGAGGCGCTCGCGGTGGAACTCGAAGTTCGTCTCGAAGTCGCGCTCGTCTGAAAAGGAGAGGATGTACGTCGAGGCGCGCTCACAGCCGACGGCCGCGGCGTCGGCGGCGATGTCGTCGAGGTCGGCGAGACCCGCCTCGAAGTCGGCGTCGTCGTCGGTCACGTGGACGGGAAGGCCCATGCTCCCGGTTCTGAGGCCGTGCTCGTCGAGGACGTCGCGGTAGGCGTCGGGGCCGTTGTCGGCGAGGTAGCCGTGGTCGAGCTGGATGGCGTCGAAGCCCGCGTCGGCGGCGATGGCGGCCGCTTCGGGAAACGGACTGTCGATACCGATGTCGCCGGGACCGAGAGAGGTATACATTGGTGGCTCTGTCCGATGGTGGACGGTCCGGCGTTTCAGGGTTGCCCTCCCGGCGGGGATTTCCGTCGCCGGCGCGGTGGGCCGAACGGTCGCAGGGAGGCGACCGGCCGCGCGGGCGCGAACGGGCCTCGTGACCGTCACCCACACACGGGCTTAAGAACGTCCCCGCACTACGGGCGCGTATGCGACGGTACCGCATCGGGAGCGCCTTCGGCATCCCGATCAACGTCGACCTGACCTTCCTGCTGGTGTTGCCCCTGTTCGCGTGGGCGATCGGCTCGCAGGTGGGTGACTACGTCGAGTTGCTCAACGACGTCTGGGGCGCGGCGATCCCCGTCGACCTCCTCACGAGTTCGACGGAGGTGTCCCTCGCCCTCGGTCTCGTCGCCGCGCTCGGCCTGTTCGCCGGCGTCGTCCTCCACGAGTTCGGTCACGCGCTCGTCGCCATGCGCTACGGCTTCTCCATCTCCTCTATCACCCTCTGGATCTTCGGCGGCCTCGCACAACTCGAGGAGATGCCCGAGGACTGGCGGCAGGAACTCACCATCGCTGTCGCCGGCCCCGTCGTCAGCGTCGCGCTCGGCGTCATCTCCTACGGCGCGTTCCTCGCGGTGCCGGCGGGCGAGACGACTGCCGTCGCCGCAGTGAAGTTCCTGCTCGGCTATCTCGCGCTGATGAACGTCGGACTGGCGGTGTTCAACATGCTCCCCGGCTTCCCGATGGACGGCGGGCGCGTCCTCCGGGCCTTGCTCCATCGCACGCGACCGTACGCCCGCGCGACCGAGATCGCCGCCGAGGTCGGCAAACTGTTCGCCATCCTGCTGGGGCTGTTCGGCCTGTTCGGCGGCGGCGGGCTCTTCCTGGTCGCCATCGCTTTCTTCATCTACATCGGCGCCTCCAGCGAGGCCAAGCAGACGGCGATGCGCGCGGCCTTCGAGGGCGTCGTCGTCCGCGACATCATGACCGCGGCCGACCGCGTGACGACCGTCGACGCCAGGGACTCGGTCACCGACCTGATCGAGGTGATGATGCACGAACGCCACACCGGCTATCCCGTCGAACGCAACGGGAGGGTCGTCGGCCTCGTGACGCTCGACGACGCACGCGCCGTCCGCGAGGTCGAACGCGACGCCTTCCGCGTCGACGAGATCATGACGACCGAACTGTTCGCCGTCGCGCCCGGCACCGACGTGATGACCGCGCTGGAGGAGATGGACTCCCACGGCGTCGGTCGCTTGCTGGTCATGGACGACAACGAGTTCGTCGGCCTCGTCACCCGGACGGACGTGATGAGCGCGCTGACGATCATCAGGTCGAGCGGCCGGTACCAGTCCGACCCCGCCGAGCCCGCCGGCGGCGACGTCTTCCGCCCCGGCGAGTCGGACTGAGCCCGGTGGACGCGCGGAGGCCGTCGACCGCACTCACGCTGCGTATTCGACACCCGTGACTTCGAAGCGCGCGCCGCCCTCGGTACCCGCCCCCACCGAGACATCCCAGCCGTGGGCCTCGACGACGCTCTGGACGATAGCGAGCCCGAAGCCAGTCCCGTCGTCAGCGGTGGTATAGCCCGATTCGAAGACGGCCTCTCGCTCGTCGGCCGGAACACCGCGTCCGTCGTCTTCGACGTAGAACCCGCCGCGGCGGCGCGGTCGGTCCACGTCACCCTCGCCGCTCGGGCACGGCGAGAGGTCGCCGACGGTCACGGTCACGTCGTGACCACCGTGCTCCACGGCGTTCCGAAAGAGGTTCTCGACGGCCTGGCGCAGGCGACTCTCGTCGGCGCGGATCCGGCTTTCGGTCTTGACGACCAGTGTTGCGTCGCCGGTTTCGGTCGTCTCCCAGGCCTCATGAGCGGCCCTCGCCAGCGCGACCGGTTCGAGGTCCGAGACGGACTGCCCCTGACGGGCGAGAGTGAGCATCTCGTCGATGATGGCTTCCATGCGCTCGTGGGCCGTCAGCACGCGCTCGAAGAGGTCGCGCTCGCCCGCATCGGCCTCTTTCGCGAGGGCATCGACGGTCCCGTGTGCGACGTTCAGCGGGTTCCGGAGGTCGTGACTGACGACCGCGGCGACCTCCTCCAGGCGCTCGTTCTGACGCTGGAGCTGGCGCTCCCGCTCCCGGCGCTCGGTGATGTCGATGTAGATGGCGTAGCCGCCCGGTTCGTCCTCTCCGTAGGGGACGAAGCGGAAGAGGAAATCGCGGAGGCCGTCGGGCGTCCGCCGCGTCACCTCGCGTTCGAGGTGGGCGCCGGCCTTCGCGCGGCGGTTGAAGTCGGCCGCGTCCCCGCGGTCGGCGTCGGGGACGATGATGTCGTCGAGCGGGTCGCCCACCGTCGCCTCCGGGTCAACACCGAACGTCTCCGCGAAGGCGGCGTTGACGCCCGTGACGACCGGCGTCTCACCCGAAAAGCGCGTCTCGACGACCGGTTCGGTCAGACTCTCGAACAGCGTCGAAAACCGGTCCCGTTCCTCGCGCAGTGCCGCCTGGAGTCGCTTGTGCTCGGTCACGTCGTTGAAAACGAGCTGTGCCGCTGGGTCACCGCCGACGGTGGCCGGCGCCATCGCGACGAGTGCGTACTTCTCCTCGCCGGTCGCGTCGACGAACGTCCGCTGGCTCGCTGGCATCGCGGTCCCGTCGGCGACGACCCGTCGGAGACGCCGCGCGGACGCTTCGCGGCTGTCCGGCGCGACGAACGACGTGACCGATTCGCCGACCAGATCCGTCGGCGACGCCGCCGCGAGCAGGTCCGCCAGCGCCTCGTTCGCGACGCGGACGGCTCCCTCGGCGTCGACGATAGCGATCGGCGCCGGAGAGTGCTCGACGAGCGCCTCGTAGCGCTCCCGACCGCAGCGGTCACACTCGCGGTCGCAGTATCGCTCGACCGCCGCCGCGACACGTGTCGCGAGCGCCGCCCCGTCACCCGGACGGACGACGGCGCTGATAGCACCGACCACGCCCGCGTCGACAGCGGCGTCGAGGGCGGCATCGGTCACCAGCACTGCCGGGATCTGCCGGTCGTTGGCCGCCAGCGACTCCAGGACTGCGACGGGGCCCCAGTCCGCGTCGTCCGGCGCGAGAACGACGCAAGCGACGCGGCGCTCGTCGAGGGTCGTTGCCAGCGCCGCCGGTGTCGCGACCGTCTGGACCAGCAGGTCGTCTGCCGCCTCGGTCGCAACGTCGGCAACGGCGTCGGCGAGGTCCGCGTCGGTAACGCCCAACCCGACGACGGTCACCGACTGTAGTTCGTCGATCATGCTCGGAATCAGCCGGTATCTGTCGGTCCGGAACGGCTCGAGGGTTGCTGGGTGTAGACGGGACGTGCGCATTATCTTTCCGACTCCCCGGTGTCGGAAACAGATGGACGGCGAAAACAGTGGTCAGGCGCGACGACAGTCGAGCAGTGGCGTCGTGGCCGGTCACCACTGACCGCCGTCGGTCACCGCGTCGAAGGCCGCGGGATCCTGCCAGAGTTCGTGAAGGGTGCCGGCCGCGAGAAAGCGCGTCGGCGCGGCGACCCACTCGGTCGTCGCCGGGTCGTCGAGCGCTGGGGCGTCGGTGTCGAACCACCACGCGACGTAGCGCCCGTCGGCCAGTCGCGCAGTCGGGTACATCCGTCCCTCGACCTCGACGTCGACCCGCGTCTCGTCGTCGACCGGCGGCCGCTCGTCGCCGTCGGTTGCGACGCTGATCTCGATCGGGATCTGGCGCTCACCTCGCTCCTGTGTCGGACCCGCATCCGGCGACTCCTCGCTGGTCGGAATCATCGTCGTCTCACTCGCAACTGTGGTCGGCATCACGCATAAAGCCCAGTCGGCCAGGCGTCTGACGCAGGTGACCGGCGGTCGTGAGAAACCAGCGACTCCGGCCTTCGCTCCCATTGACAGCGGGAAGTCCCGCCTCGTACAGTGCCAGGACCTCGTCGGCGTTCGCACCGAGGCCGCCGGCCTGCGCCACTGTCGGACTCCCGCCGCCGCCGAAGGCGTCGGTCGCCCGCTCCACGACAGCACCGGTGTCGAGGTCACAGGTCGAGCCCACAGCGAGAGAGGAGCCGTCCTCGGCGACGAGCACGACTACGTCTGCCGCCGTGTCGGCCGTCGACTGCGCGACGTCGCGGACGCCGCTGTCCTCGCTTACGGGCCACGCTTCGGCCCCGCCGCTGCTGAATCCCTGTCGTGGCGGTCGCAGCAAAAAATGAGCGTGCAGGCGGGACCTGGCCGCGGAACCTTGCGGACTGCGGCATCGACGTTCAGTGCCGGGTTCGGTGGGTCAGTTCAGTGTCACAGCCGGAGTTTCGGGTGCAGCGGTTTCAGTGCTGGTGCCGGGCATTGCCATCGCTGTGGTGGCCCCGACCGTCCGAAAATGACCCGTACGTATCGCCCGGTTGCGCTACGGCTGACGTATCCGTCGGTTCGGCATAGCTACGACTTCCGTGGCGGACCGTCGTTCGCGTCCAGTCCGGTGAGGTACCACGAGAGTACGGACGCCTGTCCGCGCCGGAGGATCCGGCTCGCTGTCGACTTGTCGACGCCGACCTCGCTCGCGAGGTCCGCGAGCGTACACGTCCGCGGGACCTCGAAGTACCCCTCGCGGAGCGCGGCGTCGAGCAGTTCGCGCTGGCGGTCGGTCACCAGCCCCTCGTCGTCGGCCGAACTCGTCAGTGAGAGCAGTTCGTACTCGGTCCCGTTCGCTTCCAGGGCCGCGCGAAACCGGTCGAACTCCTCCCGCGTGCCGGTGAGGTCGAACTCGTACCAGCCATCCCGGACGACCAGCGGGAACTCAGGCGGGAGCGCCGACTCGTCGAGGAACTCGTAGAGCACGGTGTCGGTCGTCTCGTATTTCGCCAGCGTCCGCTCCTCGGTGGCTTCCAGACACTCGTAGTCGGTCACGGACGGATGCGCGGCGACCGCTTCGCCGACCGCAACCGGATCCGCGGCGACGGTCTCGCCGAGTTCGACCGCGCGGTCCCCGGTCCGTATCCCCGACAGTAGCCTGAACGTCGCGTCTGGCGCGGCCCGCGAGACGTCGTCGACCCAGATGCCCGCCGGGAGTCGGATGCGAAAGCGCGCGTCGATCACGCCACCGTCACCTCCGCGGCCCTCGGCGACTCACCGACCCATCCGCGATCGTGCGGAGCACAACATGTTGCCATAAGACGCACTCTCCCCCCGCTCGATCCTAAAGGTATGGCTACACCGCTGACGACGATTCGAAACGGGCTCTCAGCACTACTGTCGACGTTGCGCAGCGGACCGGGTGGACCGGGCGAGACCAGTCCGACCGATAGTGAACCCACGAAAGACGAACCGCGCGCGGACGGCGGCCACGGTCGTGTTCACGCCGAGCGCGACGGCGATGTCGTCGTGTTCGTCGTCGGGATGCGGATCAACGCGTTCTGGAAGGTCCACCGCTGGCTGCCCGTCGCGCTCGCCGCGCCGCGGATGGTCCGGGAACTTCGCCGGGAGGAGGGGTCGGATCTGCTCGGCAGTTGGTCGTTCGTCTCGCCGCCCCGGACTGTGGGATTCGTCCAGTACTGGGAGTCGTTCGAAGCGCTCGAATCCTACGCCCACGACAGCGACGCCCTGCACCGGCCCGCCTGGACCGAATACTACCGCAAGCGCGACGATGGCGCCGTCGGTATCTGGCACGAGACCTACCGCAGCGACGAATTCGAATCGGTTTACAACCACACCCCGCCACGCGGCCTCGGCGCCGCCTCCGGCAGCGACCTCGTCCCCGCGACCGGGGAGAGCGGCACCGCAGCAGGTCGGATCGCTATCGAGCGGTCGAACGACGATTGAGCGGTCACAGGGGTCGAGAACGAGGGGAACGGCGCCGGGGAGGGACATGCGCTCACCCCGACTTGTATTTGTCCCGAGGGGTCGATAATCGCCGTACAGCGACGGGGTGGTGATTCGTACTTTCTCCGCAGCCCTTTGGCATTGGTTCAATTCACTCCGTTGGCGGCAGCGAAATCCACCGGTATGGGGTGTGAGGACCGAAAAATCAAGTCCGGGTGCGAGAATCGAACCGGATGGAGACGTTCCGGGCGTGCGGCGCTTCGCGCCGGCCCGGGCTGCGACTCCCAGGGTTCGATTTCGTGACGGACCTCACGCTGCTCACGTGCGTTCGTCGCGAGAAGGTCCGGGTGCGAGAATCGAACCCGCGTCTCAGCCTCCACAAGGCTGAAGGATAACCACTACCCTAACCCGGACACGCCTATCGTGGGGCACTCGGACGTAACCCAGAGCGATTGAAATACGTTACGCTCCGCCGGCGCTTCGGGAGGCTTTTACACGGCAGGCGCCTCAGATCAGGTAGCCGTGGCCATCACGGACAAGATCTACATCAAGAACCACCAGCAACTCGCCTCACAGTTAGAGACGTCGTTCCCCAAAGGGGCGTTCAAAGGCGCGACGCTGGACATGCTCTTTCGTGGCGAGAACCTCGCGAAACTCGACGACGCAACCCAAGACCGCGTCCTCGATTTCGCGCAGGACTTCATGGACTGTGACTGCGAGGCCAACCCCCACTGTGGCCACCCCGAGGAGAAGTTCGTCGCCTACCTCCTCGAACTCCGCGCCCAGGGACTGGGCCCCGACGCCATCGTCGACGTGATGGGCGACGACTACATGCTCTACGCCTATCCCGGCGACGTGCTCTCCTTCCTCGACGGCGCCGTTCGCACCCTCGAAGCCGTCGAAACCCTCGCCGATGTCGACGGCCGCGACGGCGCCGCCGACGAGGCCAAACGCAAGCGCGAGCAGTTGCTCTGAACGGTGCGTCGCTGGTGGGAGCTGCGCTCGCGGGGACGGCGCTGTCGCTAATGGGAACAGCGCTATCGCTCGTGAGCGTCGAAATCGCAAGAACAGGTGACCACCTCCGTCGGACCGCTCGGCTGCGCTATCGTGACTCTTCGAAGCTGCCGAGTCGGTAGGACGCTTCCTCGTCGTCGCCGCCGCCGTCCAGGTCTTCGAGTTGCACCACGTCTTCCTGGTCGTGTTCGTCGAGCTGCTGGCGGAGTTTCGTGACGTAGCGCTTGTGCTCTTCGAGTTGCTCGCGGAGGTGTTCGGCCTCGAGTTCGAGGCGCTCGTGCTCGCGGACGAAGCTCTTGGGGACTTCGACCTTCGGCGGGAAGCTCTCGGTGTCGCTCGACGCCGTCGACTCGTTGAGCTGGTGTTCGGGGACGACCTCGACCTGGCCGTCGTGGGCGACCAGCATGTCGACGTAGTCCCGGAAGACCGCCGACAGCGACAGGTCCCGCTCGTCGGCGATCTCGCGGAGCGTCTCGAACTTGTCCTGGCTCACGCGAAAGGAGATGGTCTTGTTCTTGCTCATTGTCCCGTTGTCGTCGCTCGTCGTACTTAATCGTTTGTCAGACGATGACACGAGGCGTCAGCGCCGTGAAAGAAAGTCGATTCAGCGTCGCTGTGCCAGATTGCGGCCGCCCCGTCGGACCCGGCTGTGAGAGGCGGAACGTCGACTGTGTCCACGGATGGGCGCCCGACCGGAGGACCCCGCTCAGTCGGCCTGGGCCTCGACGCCGTCCTCGGCTTCGAGACTCTCGAGCGCCTCGACGACCGTCCGACGGTAGTTCTCGACGGGCAGGTCGTACTCCTCGGTGGCCATCGCGACGTACTCGTCGACGGCGGCGCCGTCGCCGTCATCGCCGGTCTCCGCCTGGAAGTGCTGGATCCGGTCGAGCGTGCGCTCGGCCGTCTCGACGACCCAGCGGTCCCGCGTGGCGGCGTCGACCTCGGTGATCGACTCCGGCCGGATGGAGACGTTCACCTCGCCGTCGTCGGTCTCGTAGGTGCGGGGTTTGCCGACGACCGAGACGTACGCCGGGGGTTCCAGTTCCCGGAGCATCGACGCGGCGTCGGGCTGGTACTGGCCGGCGTACATGTAGAAGCGGTCGCCGTTGGGGTCGATGACCTGTCCCTGCCAGTACTCGCTGTCCGAGCCGACGTCCTCGGTCTCCATGAGCGTCCCGACGAGGAACACTCGGTTCGCGCGCTCCCCCGTCGGGAGCAGCAGGTACACCGGCGCGCGCTCGTCGTCGCTCTCTTTGAACGTGTACTGTGCGTCGTTGAACTCGCTCGCGAACACGCGCCGCGCGACCTCGCGAGTGGGCGTGGCTGCCATTATATCGACCTCGCTTTGATCAGGACGGCCTCGTGGTCGGCCGCCTCGGTCAGCGTCTCCATCTCGTCGACGAGAACGTACCGACCGAACGTCGGTCCGGTCACCCTGTAATAGCGTCCGAGCACGTCGGCGCGCATCTCGTCGGCCACCACGGAGGTGTCCAGCGCGTCCATCGCCATCTCTTTGGCCTGTTCGAGGGTGATCCCGGTCAGGCCCTCGGTCGCCTCGCGGTCGAAGAGGACTTCGTGCACGTCCTCCCCGTCGTCGAGAACGCCCTTGATCCGGAGGTCGAACTCGCCCTCGACCTCGCCGTGTTCGTTGCAGCGACCGTTCTGGAGGACGCGCGTGCAGTCGTCCTCGGGACACCGATTGATCAGTCCGGACCCGGACTGGATATCGACCAGCGCCCCCTCGACGGTGACATCGTCGCTGCCGACCTCGATGTCCTCGTCGAGTTCCTCGATGACTGTCGTCTTGTTGAGCTTGACCGAAAACCGGCCCTGGTACTCGTCAGTGACGACGTTACGGAGGTGGTAAGACTGCCCTTCGTCGAGGGCGGGCAGGTCCGATTTCGACCACTTGGTGAACTTGATCGTCCCGGTCTCGTCGCCGAGCAGACCGACCTGCGCGACGGCGTCCGAGCGGGCGTCCCAGAGTTCCACCACTTTCGCCGTGATGTCCACCCACTCCTCGGGCGCGTCGACGTCCGCGACCTCGACGCGCTCGTTGCCGCCGCCGCCGCCGAGTTCGTCGCGGTCCATCCCGGCCTCGTCGAGGTAGGTGTTAGTGACGCTTCGCTGGGCCTCCGAGAGGGGGACCTTGTACTCGTTGACCAGCGTGTCGAGGCGCTCCTCGACGTCTTCGACGGAAACGTCGAGCTGGTCCGAAAACTGTTCGTGTATCTCTGTCGCCTGGGTACGCAAATCCGTCATCTGTCTGTTTCCTGTCTCCGCGTTGTTTTCGATGGGAGACAGTCGAACGTTGGTCGCCCCCATATTTAAACTCTCGTCTCCCTCGGTGAAAGTGGAGACTGGAGTTTGAGGCGCTAATACTGGCTTTCAGACTCGGTGGATCGGCACAGATTTCCGGTTCGCTCGCGTCTCTCACCTGTGTTGTCGGGAGAGGAACTTTTTCGTTCGACCGACTGCTCGTAAAAAGTGTCGACAGCCATGCTCGAGGCGGTCATCTTCGACTTCGGCGGGACGCTGTTCCACGGCGGGGACGCCGTCGAACGCGCCGTCGACGCGCGTTACGAGGAGATGCACGACCTGGGCTACGGGATCGACCGGGAGACGTTCGACAGAGTCACCGCGGAGACCAGCGAGCGGTTCGCCGAGCGGTACCACGGCGACCACCGACGGTTCGAACTCGGCCGCTACACCGACCTCTTCTTCGAGGTCTGGGGCCGCGACGCGCCCGAGAGAGAGCTCGAAGCACTGGACCGCGTGTTCTGGGAGACGCGACTCGCCCACGAGTCGCTGGACGACGACGCGGAGTCGCTCGTCCGGGGCTGTCGTGACCGCGGCCTGTTCGTCGGCGCGATCACCAACGGCAACGAACTGATGACGGACCACCGGCTCGAATCGGCGGGACTCGCCGACGCGTTCGACCTCGTGTTGACCTCGACCGAGGTCGGCGCCGAGAAGTCGACCGTCGAGCCGTTCGAGGTGTTTCTCGACAGGACGGGAGTCGCCGGCGAGGCCTGCCTGATGGTCGGCGACAGGACCGACGAGGACATGTTCGCCGGCGAAGTCGGGATGACGACGGTCCAGGTCACAGCCTCCGCGACGCCGCCGGTCGGTCCTGAGCGCGACCCGGACTACGTCGTCGAGACACTGGCGGCGGTCGAGTCGGTCGTCGACGAACTGGCCTGAGCCGCCTCGGCGGCCGACGGGACTTTCACCCACCGACCCCAACCGACACACGAGATGGACGAGGACCGCGTCGAGCGGATCATCAGACAGAAGATGCAGTCGGCGGGCCGTCAGATCGGCGAGGCGAAGAAGGCCTATCGCCACGCCAAGCGGGCCGCCCAGGCCGACCTGCCGTTCGACGACTCGGGGAAGGCCCGCATCGTCTGTCGCCGCCACGCCGAGCGCCGCGCGGTCGAACTCGACGCCGAGTATCGTCCCGAGTGTTTCGACGCACAGTCGCTAGACTGCCAGGGCTGTGTCGAGGACATCGAGGAAGGCGAGATCGAAACCTGGTGAGTCGCGGTATCGCGACCGGTGACCGGCGGTCAGGCGAATTCGGGCAGGTGGTCGTCGTAGCCCGCCTCGTAGGCCCGGGCGGTGAGACGTTCGATCGTCCCCTCCTTCGCGTCGGTGTAGACGTCGACGTCGTCGTGTGCGGCCGCCGCTTCGTGTTTTGCGCGTTCGTACTCGGCCCGTGCCCGGGGATCTTCCCGGAGCAACTCGCGGAAGACCAGCTGGTCGCGCCAGGTGTCGGCCCACTGCGGGCGCAGGTGGGCGACGACCGTCTCGTCGCCGAACCGATTCAGGACCTGCCAGTCGGGGTCGTCTCGCTTGCGGACGTAGTCCTCGGCAGTGAGCGTCCGCGCGGCCCGCCGCATCGACGCCTCGTCCTCGTAGACGGCGAGCACGTCCAGGACGGGCTTTGCGGCCAGGTCTGGGACGGCGGTACTGCCGATATGGCAAACGCCGAGCAGCCCGTCGGGGGCGAGGGCCCGGAGGCGGTCGCGTTCGGCCTCGAAGCGCGCCGCCCACGCCGGGTCGTGCGGTTCGAGTCTGATCATGGTCTCGACTGGCGACGCCGACCTGATGTACTTTCTGTGGGCAGTCGGACCAGTGGGAGACCGACCCGTTCTGCGCCGTCGGTCGCGTTCGACGGATTCTTGCCGCCCTACCGACAGCCCGGTGTATGGGTCTCATCGCCGAGTACGAGGTCGGGTGCGAGGCGCTGCCGCTGACCGGCATCGCGCGAGCGGTACCGGCGGCGACGCTGACGGTCCAGATGGTCCCGAACGCCGAAGGGCACTCGCCGTTCATCGTCCGGGTCCACGAGGGGCCCGCCGACGCCGTCGAGGACGCCTTCGAGGCCAGCGACTTCGTCGCCGAGTACACCGTCCTAGCCGAGGGGGAGACACACCGCTACCAGGTGATCCCCGCCCCGAGCATGGAGGAACAGCTCGGCGACCACGTCGACGACATCCGGGGGTTGCGCGAACTCTCCGCCGCGGACGCCACGTTCGACCGGCTGGAAGTGCGACCCGACGGCTGGCGCTACGTCGGCCGATTCGTCGACCGCGAGACGTTCGACACGTTCCGGGAGTTCTGGCAGTCCGAGGGGCACTCCTTCCGACTCCGTCGACTCACGCGCGACGACGAGGGTGGAGCCGGTGTGGGGAGTGACGGCGACGACGCCCTCACGTCCCGCCAGCGCGCGGCCGTCCGGACGGCCTACGAGATGGGCTACTTCGAGATTCCCCGAAGAGCCTCGCTCGAAGACGTCGCCGCCGAACTCGACATCTCCGCGTCCTCGTGTTCCGAGCGACTCCGGCGCGCCCAGACCCACCTCGTCGAAACCCACGTCGACGGGCACGCTCACACCGGCTCGACCGACCGCGACGACCCGACCGACCGCGAACGTCGACCCCTACTTGAAACGCCGCACGACTGAGAGTCAGGCGTAGGCCGCTGACTCGCCAACGAACAGGTACATGCCAACGACACAGCCCGCAGACGACGGTATCGAGTACGAACGCTACGGTGACGGCCAGCCACTGGTCCTGCTACACGGCGGGATGGCCCCCCGCGAGTACTGGCAGCCAGTGCTCCCGCATCTCGACGACTACGCCGCCGTGGTCCCCCAGCGCGTCGGTTTCGGGACTCGACCCGACGCCATTGATGAGACCGGCCCGGACGAGGTGCTCGACCGCGAGGTCGAAGACGTCCGTGCGCTCGTCGACACGGTCGGCACCGAGAGCGACAGCGACCGGGACCCGGTCCTGTTCGGCCACTCCTTCGGCGCGCTGACGGCGATCGAGACCGCGCGAGCGGCCACCGCGGCCGACGGCGAGACCGGGGTCGAGGCAGTCGTCGCCTACGAGCCCGCGGTCTTGCCCGAGGGCTTCCGCGAGCACGCCGACCTGGCCGACCGGATGCAAGCGCGACTCGACGACGGCGACCGCGAGGGCGCGATGAAACTGTACGTCGGGCAGGTGCTCCACCCCGACGGGGTCGACGACCTGGACGCCTGGCTGGCCGAGTGGCCCGTCTGGCCCGACTGCGTCGCCCTCGTCGAGGAAGTCGTCCGGATGAACTACGCGGTCGAGCGCTACGACCTGCCAGACCGGTTCGACATCGAGGTCCCGGCGCTCGTCCTGACAGGCACGGAGGGTCCCGATTTCCTCCGCGACAGCGCTCGCGCCGCCCACTCGGCGCTCCCGCACAGCCGCCTCGTCGAGTTCGACGGCGTCAGCCACGGCGGCCCGAGCGAGGCCCCCGAGCGCGTCACCGACGAGGTCAGCGCGTTCCTCGGGTGAGCGACCGGCGGCGACCGCGAGGACGCCGGCGACTCGCTGGAGAACCCGGCGGCTATTTTTCCGGTCGGCCCCACCCGTCGGGCATGGACCGACCCATCGTCGCGCTGATCCTCGCGGGCGGGACCGGCACGCGCCTCTACCCCGCGAGTCGGAGCCACAGACCAAAGCAGTTCCTCGCCTTCGGCGGCGACCGCTCGCTGCTCGCCGCGACGGTCGACCGCGCCGGCTTCGCCGACGAGACGTACGTCCTCACACGCCCGGATCTGGCCGATGACGTGCGCGAACATGCCCCCCAAGCGGGTGTCCTCACCGAACCCGAACCCAAGGACACCGGCCCCGCGCTCGTGTACGCCGCCCACCGGATCCGCGAGCAGGTCGGCGACTGCGTCCTCGTCTGTCTCCCGAGCGACCATCACGTCGACGGCGACTTCGCCGCGACGATGGAACGGGCCGCCCGCGTCGCAACGGACACGGACGACCTCGTCACCGTCGGGGTCGAACCGACCCGCCCGGAGACGGGCTACGGCTACGTCAAACCGGGCGAGAAAGGCGAGACCGCGGCCGGTGACGCCTACTATCCAGTCGAGAAGTTCACCGAGAAACCCGACCAGGGCGCGGCGATGCGCTACCGGCACCACGGCTTCTACTGGAACGCCGGGATGTTCGCGTGGACGCCCGACGCGCTCCTCCGAGAGGCCGGCGGGACCCCCCTCGGCCCCCTCGTCGACGCCCTCGAATCGGGCGACCCCGAGGCAGGCTTCGACGCCATCGAGTCGGTCAGTATCGACTACGCGGTGCTGGAGAGGACCGACCGGGCCGTCGTCGTCCCCGCCACCTTCGACTGGGACGACCTGGGCGCGTGGGACGCGATGGAGCGCGTCCTCGACGCCGACGAGGACGGGAACGTCACGCTCGGGGACGCCATCGCCGTCGACGCCGCGGACAACGTAGTCGCGACCGACGGCCGCGCCAGCGTCGTCGGCGTCGACGACCTCGTCGTCGCGTCCTACGACGGACACACGCTCGTCGTCCCGAAGCGACAGGCCCAGCGCGTCCGGGAGGTCGTCGCCGAACTCGACACCGAGGGGGCGTTCTGAACCGGGCGAGCGTTCCGTATCGGCGTCGAGAGCCGCTGATCGTCCGATCGGCGGCGGTCGCTCTCAGCGCCGAGAACGGGCTTTCGCGACTGATAGCGGATCGAATCCTGAGAAACGGGCACAACGTTCATACCTGGTGGGGGCCAACGCCGGGATACGATGGACCCCGCCGTGCGCTTCTGGCTGCTGATCCTCTCGCTCGCCGGGACTCTCTCGGCCGCGGTGTTGCTCGTCATCTCCGCGTTTCTCCCGGGGTCGCTGTTCGGTACCACCGACACCCTCGCGTACATCGTCTCGATCTTCGTCGCGCTCATCTCGCTGGGCGTGCTCGTCTGGTCGCTGACCGCCGACACCGATACGGGCAGCGCCCGCCCCGGCGCTAGGTGAGTCGCGTGTTTCCGCGTCGGGAGTCGCTGCTGGAGACTGTGTCGTGAACGCGTCCGACAGAACGGCTCGGATAGCGACCGCAGACAGCGTGAAAGCCCCCGCAAGATCGACAGGCAACGCCGCCGCAAACAGCGTGAAAGCCCCCGCTCGCTCGACTACTGCGACTCGCTGCGCTCCTTGGGCCGTCGGCCCTGCGGTGCTTACGTCGTCTCGTACGTCGAGCGAGCGGCCCCTTTCAGTCCCACCCGTTCAGACTGCCGCACCAGTCGACACGGGTGGGACTGAAAGGGGCGGCCGGCTTCGGGAAGCACGACGACGTAAGCACGCGAACGCAGTGAGCGCGCGCAGCGAGTCGCGCGACCGAAGACGGCCGGGGCTTTCACGCTGTTCGCGGTCGCTGTACCCGCGGTCCGTCGCGCAAAATTCTCGCTGTTCGCGGTCGCTGTCGAAGTCAAACGGGGAAGATCGGGGTTAGGCTCCGAACGCCATGCGCTATGACCGACCACAAAACCCGGCTCAACTACGCATCGTGCCGCCGTCGATGGGCAGCGCCGTCCCGGTGACGTAACTCGCCCGCGGGCTGGCGAGGAAGGCGACCACGTCGCCGAGTTCGCCGGGCTGGCCCATCCGGCCGAGCGGCACGTCCTCGCCCCAGTCGTCGAGGCCGGCCTGGTAGTCGGCGTAGTCGCCGCGCTCGACGGCGTCGGAGATGAGTTCCTGCATTCGGGCGGTCTCGTGGGCGCCGGGAAGGACGGCGTTGACCCGGACCGCGGGCGCGAACTCGCGGGCCTGGGTCTTGACCATCCCGATGACAGCCCGCCGGACGGCGTTCGAGAGCACGAGGTCGTCGATGACCTCCCGGACCGACCGCGAGGTGATCGCGGTGATCGACCCCGCGTCGGAGTCGGCGAGGTGCGGGTAGGCGAAGCGGGTCGTCCAGACGGCGGACATGACGAGGGTGTCGTAGGCGCCGTACCAGTCGTCGTCGTCCATGTCGAGGAAGCCGCCGCTGGGCGGGCCGCCGGCGCTCATCACGACGTGGTCGATGCCGCCGAACGCGTCGGCGACCGCCTCGACGTAGGCCTCGACTTCCGCGCGGTCGGTCAGGTCGACCGACTGGGCGAGCACCGCACCGTCGCCCAGCGATTCGAGTTCCGCACGGGCGTCTTCGAGCGGCCCTTCGCTGCGGCCACAGACCGCGACGTGGGCGCCCTCACGGGCTAGCGCTTTCGCGCTGGCGAAGCCGAGACCGCCGGAACTCGCCGTTGTCAGTACCGCGTTCCCGTCGACGTGCAGGTCCATACGGGAGCGGTCGGGCGCGACAACCAAAAAACGGGCCGACACGGAGCGCGGGCGGTGCGAGGTGCGACCGAAGAGAGCACCTCGTTTCCGAGCGGGCCAAGGCCGCGAGCAGGGAGCGTCCGACCTATCGAGCGGTGACACGCCCGGCGACCGCTCGATACCGGTCGGCGAGCGTCCCGGCGAGGCGGCGCTCGACGGGCGTGAACCCGAACTGTCGTAGCGCGAGCGCGTACGCGGTCAGCCCGAGAACGGTGCCGACCAGGGGCGCGAGTGGTCGCGCGAACGCGAGTTTGACGCCGAACGCGACTGCGGCCATCGGCACTGCCGCGAGGATCGGGCGGGCGTGCAGGCGCGTGAACGGCTGGAGCCCCTCGAGGTGGTACAGCGCCACGACTTCCAGTCCGTTGTTGATCGTGAGCATGAGAAAGAAACTCGCCACGAGGCCCGGGAGGCCGAACTCGATGGTGAGCGGGACGGCCGTGACGGCGAGAAAGAGCGTGATCGCGGTGTTGACGACCAACAGCGCCCGCTGATTGTCGGTCATCATCAGGAGGAAGCCGACGCTGCCGGCGGCGCAGGCGCCGTACTGCGCGAGCACGAACCCGACCAGCAGCGGCGCGTACTCGACGAACGTCGGGCCGAACAGCCCCATCACGGCCTCACTGTACACGAGTACAGGAACCGACAGCGCGGTCACGCCGACGAGGACGATCCGGCTGGTGACGTGATAGAGCCGCGAGAGCGCCTCGCGGTGGCCCGCCTCGTGGAGCGCGGCGGCGACCGGCGGGATGAACTGATTGATCCCCAGCAGCGGCAAGCGAACGAGCCCACCGACCAGAACGCCCACCGCGAAGACGCCGCCGGCCACGTCGGTGAGATACAGGGCGATGAGCGGGTAAAAGCCCAGCCGCTGAACGGTCGTGGCGACCGATGCGAGAAACAGGGGGGCGGTGTAGCGGAGGTAGCGCCGCCAGACCGGCGGGTCGGTAACGTTTCCATCGCTGGCGTCGTCGGCGTCGTCGCTCTCTCCGGTGTCGTCGAGGCGGCCATCGCCGGTGTCGGCCGCCGCGTGCAGTCGCGGTCGCAGGTCGTGTTCGCGGACCAGCCACACGGTCACGACGAGACCGACCAGTCCGGAGACGGCGACGACGCCGACGGCGACGGCCACGATGTCGTCGAGGACGACGACGCCGGTGACGCCGACACCCAGCTGGGCGAGCGGGAAGCCGACCCGGAGCGCGAGATTGAGCGGGCCGACCGCCTCGAGTCCGCGCAACACCTCGGTCATCGTGAACAGCCAGACCATCGCCGGGAGCCCGAGCGCGAACACCGCCAGGATCGTCTCGAAGGTCGCGCTCTGGTCGGTGACCCGCGTGACCAGCGGGGCGGCCAGAAACAGGGCGACGCCGAAGACAGTCGCGACGCCGACCAGGAGCACGCTCGCCACCGTCACGAGCGCGTTGCGCTCGGCCGTCGAGTCAGCGGTGGGGAGAAAGCGGCTCAGCCCCCGGCGAAGGCCGAGCGCGAGGCGGAGCAGGAACTGCTGGAGACGGCGAGCGACCGCGAACACGCCGTAGGCGCCCGCGGAGAACCCGTTCGTCAGGACCGCGGTGAACGCGACGGTCAACCCCTGCTGGAGGAGGATGCTGGGGATCGACACCGTCGCACCGTGGGCCACCCGCTCCAGCGCGTCGTCGAGTTGCGCGACCACGGGGTCCGCGTCCGACGCGGCAGTGGAGTCCGCCCCAGACGGTGCGAGAGGGTCGTCCTCGCCTGCTCGGGTGGCACCGTCGCTCTCGACCGACTCGTCGGCCATACCGGACTCGTCGGAAGCCACACGCCGGCGTTACCGGGTCGGTGGAATAACGTCGTCGGTCGGGGAAGCGAGCGCGGGTATCGAAGCGAAAGTACGGAGCCCGAAAAGAGGGGAGCGCGAGTCAGCGTCGTGACTGTCCACCGGGTCGCGACGGGGACGACCGGGGCTACGAGCCCCAGAAGTTGTCGCGGCTGCCCAGCCGGGGGTCGTGGTCCTCGGTCTCGTCGGCGGCGTCGTCCTCGGCTTCCGCCTCGGCCTCGTCGGTGTCGGCGTCCCCGTCCTCGTCCTCGCCTTCGTCGTCGGGGTCCTCGGGGAGGCGTTCGACTTCGTCGGCGCGGGCGTGGTTCGAGCGGACCTGCGTGACTTTCACGCGGGCCCGTGCGGGCGGGAGCACGCCGTCGACCATGACGATGAAGCCGTCCTCGGTGCGGCCGACGCCGGCGCCGCTCTCGTGGATGTCCTCGACGGTGACCACGAGTTCTTCGCCGGGTTTGACCGGCTGGCTTTTGAGGTCCTCGATCGGCTGATTGTAGTGGTTGCACCACTCGGCACCACCGCGGTCCCCGTAGTGCGTACAGCCCATCCCCTCGATGCGCTCGGTGAAACTGGGGCACTCGTCCGCGAGTGGACAGTCGGGCATGCCACCGCCTACTGCTGGCGCGAAGTAAACGCTTGCGCTCCGTCCGGCCCTCTCCGTGCCGTGTTCTCACACCTCACGGTGATCCGCTCCGACCCGCGTCTCACCGACAACGCGTCTCGCCTGCCGCCCTCACTCGTCGGGGTATTTCGGCTCGCGCCGCTCGGCCCGCGCGAGCGCCGTCTCGACCACGTCGCGCACGCCACCCTGGAAGACGCCGCCGTGGCCGCTGTACATCCCCGAGACTCCGTCGGGCAGCCGGTCCAGCAACTCGCGGATCGACTCGATCAGTTGCTCGCGGGACTGGCCCGGGTAGTCCGTCCGCCCGAAACTACCGTCGTCGAACGCGCCGTCGTCGTGGACGACCACGTCGCCCGAGAACAGCGACGCCGCCGAAACGAGAGAGACGTGGTCGTCGGCGTGACCCGGCGTGTGGACCACCTCGCAGGTCTCCGTGCCGACGGTCACCTCGTCGCCGTCCGCGAGGTCGTGGGTGCGTCGCGGGTGGTCCGCGTAGGCGTAGCAGTCGGCGTCGAAGGCGTCGAGCACAGTTCCAAGCTGTTCGACGTGGTCGCCGTGCTGGTGGGTCACGACAACCCGGTCGAGGGAGTCGGTGTGCTCCCGGATCACGTCGACGACGCCGTTCATCGCGCCGGCATCGACCAGCGTCGGCGACCCCGCCGGCGCGAGGTAGGCGTTGCAGGTGAAGGTGTCCGCGTCCGCCGTGACGTTGATCACGTCCATACCGGAGGGTGGGTCGCCGCCCGCTTCAATCCCGCGTCGAGAATGTGAGTGGCGGTCGGTTGAGCGCCCGCGGACAGCCTGAGAGGCCTGCCGCAGGTGACCGTGACCGCGACTGCGAACAGCGTGGACGCCACGACTGCCTCGGCTCGTGGGCAACGAGGGACCGGAGCAGTTGGGGCATTCACGCTGTCTGCGGTGGCATTGCTGAGCGAAATGCGGGGCACATGAGTTCCAGCAGGAGCGTCTTTCTACGTCTGGAAAGACGCAGCCGGTCGCATAAAACCCGCCCATTTTAAGCAAACCGACATGTTACTTGAGGCTGTAACTCATTGTTCAGAGTAATGTCGTCGCTCCCGTCCGACGCTGCGGACGTACTCGAATCCATCGCACAGTTGCCATCGTACTTGCGGGCGACTCTGTCACCGGATGGAGACCGTCTTGCCTATTATTACGATGGTACCGGCCGCTACGAACTCTACGTCCATGACATAGCGACCGGTGAACGACACCGGCTAACTGACGGCGAATTACCGCGAGACCCCTACGAACCGATCCGCTGGGGCCCAGCGGGAAATCGGGTCTACGTCCATCGAAACGGGCATGAGTCCGATATCTATCAGATCCATCTTGAGGACCACCAGATAGAACCGGTTATCACGAGCGACGAGCGAAACACGCTCTGGGATGTCAGCCCGGACGGGCACTCGCTCCTCTATTCCCGGAGTGGTGAGGGGTGCGACCGACGACTCTGCCGCTACGACCGCACCCGGGACGCTCACTGTCAGATCACTGAACCGGACGAGTTTGTTTTCGCCCGGGGCAACGAGTTCGATCCGAACGGAGACCGTATGGTGTTCGCGGCGACACGGTTGGCGGAGGAGGCGGACATCTCCGAGTGTACGGTGCACATCGCCGCGTCGGACGGGAGCAACAGACGGACACTCTCGGTTGGACGCGACGGTGTCCGAACGTTCGGCAAGGCGTGGGGTCCCCAGGGTCGTCGTCTCCTCGTCTACGAGACGTACGGACAGGGCAGGTCCGGGGTCTACGACCTCCAGACCGGTGAGACCGAGTGGTACGGTGATGTGAGGCAGGGTGAAAAGCCAGTCACGTTCCTCCCCGACGGGAACCGGTTTCTGGCGATCCAGAAAGACCGTGTCGATACGATTCCAGTCGTATACACCCTCGACGGCGAGCGTCGGGAACTGGACTTCGACGGCGCCGTCTCTCTCGATCCGACCTCCTCATGGGATATCGTCCTCGGAACGAATACGGTTCTGCTACCCCGGAGCACGACCACGGAGAAGGGACGACTGCTTCGATACGACGTGGCATCTGATCGGTCTCGACCGATCGCGCGAGTCGACTACGGAGAGGTTGACCAATCGTCGTTTGTCGAGGCCAGCTACGAGACCTACGAGTCGTTCGACAGGCTGGAAATCGGTGGTTTACTGTACGAACCGCCGGGATCGGAAGATGGTGCTCCTGCGATCGTTCTGGTCCACGGCGGCCCACACGACCGAGCCGCCCGGACGTTCGATTGGCGGGCACAGGTACTCGTTCGACTCGGATACACGGTCTTTCTACCGAACTATCGTGGCTCGACGGGTCGTGGCACCGATTTCAAGCGCCGAGTGTACGCTGATATCGGCGGCGGGGAGTCGAAAGACCTCGCTGCCGCGGGCCGGTGGCTGAGAGACCGCCCGCGCGTTGATCCCGACCGGATCGGGATCTTCGGCCACTCGTACGGGGGGTATTTGACCGCGCTTCAGATGGTGACGAATCCGACGCTGTGGGCAGCTGGCATCGCATCGGACGGCCTGATGGATCTCGTGGATGCGTACGACGGCCATCCCGACGTCCCTGGGCTGCACGAAATGGGTGACCCCGAGGAAGACCCCGATCTGCTCCGGGAACGCAGTCCCATCTCGCACGTGAACGCGCTTGCGCATCCACTCCTGGTGCTCCACGGGGTTCGTGACGCAGCCTGCCCAGTCGAACAGGCACGAGCATTCAGGGCCGAACTACTCGCTTCTGGGTACACCGATGGAGACGAGTTCGAGTACTACGAACTCGACGAGCGACATGGGGTCATGGACGTTGATCGGAAGATCAAGCGATGGGAACAGGTACTCGATTTTGTAGACCGGCATCTTTAGATTCGAAGTACCGTTCATCGACGAGTACGCCGTATCCGGTGACTGTCGACTCACACACCCGCGCGATCAGCGGACCGCGCCGCCGCCACTCAGACGGCGTCGCGGACGGTGGTGACCTCGATATCTCGCTCGTGCGCAGCGTCGACGACCGCGGCGACGCGCTCGGGAGGCACGGTGTCCCAGGCGCTGTGGCCAGCCAGAATCCCGAGGCCGCCGCGCTCGGCCACCTGGTCGAGGTACGCCTCGACTTCGACCAGCCGCATCTTGTCCGTCTCCAGGTAGTACCGCTGGAGGTCCAGCGGCGACGGATCCGGCGGGTTGGGGAGCGAGCGGACCGCGGCGTCGGCCAGCGCGTCGAAGCCCTCGGCGACCACCCGCCAGGCCCGCGCGTCGCCGGCGTCGTACGGCAGCGTGAACGTCGTCGGCTCGAACCCCATCGCTTCGAGGTCTTCCTTCGACCCCAGGATCTCGTCGCGCAGTTGCGCCTCGGTCGGTCGCAGGACGGTTTCGTCCGCCGCGAACGTCCCGTCGAGCGGTTCCTCGAAGCGAACGAACGAGTTGGCATCGCCGTCAGCGGCCGGTCCCTTTTCCGCGAGGACGACCGTCTCGGAGCGATCGCCGTCGGTCACCTCGAACTCGTCGCCGGGGTAGATCCCGTGGTCTTCCTCGGGGAAGACGTGCACCGAGTCGAGCAGGAGGCGGTCGTCGCCGGCGCTCGCATCGGCGGCGAGGGCGTGGGCCTGCAGGTAGCGATGGTCCCGGCCGTGGGCCATCACCTCCCAGCCCGCATCTGCGAGTTCCCGGAGCTGTTCGGTCGAGAGCGAGTCCGGTTCGTCGAGCCAGTCGGGGACGATAGCCAGCGAGGCAGGCGCGTCTCGCTCGCGGAGCACGGGAAAGAGCTGTTCGTAGTCCTCGATGTAGCCGTCGTCGAATGTCAGCGCGAGCCGGCCGTTTGCCATGGGTCAGGCGTTCCACGCCGTCGCGATAAGTCTTGGGCGGCCCGCGAACGATCGTGTCCAGTTGAGCGACGGTTCTCATAGTTCCGCCACAGACCGCGTGAAAGCCCCCGACCGCTCCGGTCGAGGGCAGCGAGGGACCAGAGGTCCCTCGGGCAATCGGGCGCTTCGCGCCCGATGACTTCGCTGCGCGCCTCGCTCGCTTCGCTCGCTGCGGTGCTTACAGCAGCCTTCTTCCCGGAGCGGTCGGCCCCTTTCAGTCCCACCCGTGTCGGCTGGTCAGTCAGTCTATGCGGGCGGGACTGAAAGGGGCGATTCGCACGAGGCGGCTGCGCCGCCTCGGCCCGTGCGAGCGGGCCTGCGGCCCGCGAGCAGACACCGCAACGAAGTGAGGAGCGCAGCGAGTCCCGGCCGGTCGAACGAGGCGGGGGCTTTCACGCTGTTGCAGGTGCTCTTGCACACAAAGTTGCTTACCTAAACACGACCCCCGGCAGATCAGGGCAGCGACCGGTCGGGAGGCACGGACCGCTGGACCATAGCGGTGTCGTCCACGCGACCGAGCCGCGAGAGCGGGAAGGAGTACCGGCGCCGCGACTCGCGGCCGAGGTCGCTCAGGTAGACCGCCTCCACCACGAGGTCGTCGCGGGGGTAGCCCGCGTTGGTGTCATAGTCGGCGACGGTCTCCTCGACGCCCTCGACGACGACCTCGTGGGCACGCCGGTCGGTGACGCGGGCGACGACGAGGCGGTCGTCGGACTCGCGGTCCCGGACGACGTCGCCGGGTTCGAGTCGGCAGGCGGGACAGAGCTGCGGCGGGGACTCGTCCCCGGGGACGAACGTCTCGATGCCACAGGCGGCACACGAAGCCCGATGATGGCCGGGCGGGGGCACGCGACGGGTAGTTATCTCGATGCCGACGCGGCGCAGGTGTTTGCAGCGCTCGCCCCGGATGGCGTGGTCGGGACAGGTGCAGGTCCCGGCGGCGACGTCGACGACGTAGGTCGCGCCGCTCTGGCTGTCGACGGCGTAGCGACTGTCCCCGAGCGGGCGGACGGCCATCCGCTCGGTCCAGGCCCGCGCGGCCCGCTCGTCGAGCCGGCGAACGTCCGGTGCGAGTGCGGTCTTCCCGGTCGGCGCTGGGTGCTGTGAATCGACCATATGAGCTCGGACGCGGCTGTTTTCCCAGTTGCGCCCACATGAAACGTAGGTTCCGAGAGACTGTAAATCCCTCGCCAGCGCGGGGGTCTGAAACGAGGTCGCAGAGCGGTCGCGGCAGGGTTGTGGGGGTGTGACGGCAGCCAGTCGGGTGCGAGCGCACGAGACGCGGGACGCCCGCGACCGTCCGAGCGGCCTGTCAGGGGGGCTTCGAAGCCCTTTTGCCGGCCCCGAGGAAACGCCTCCGCATGGAGATCGACCGGGAACTGGCCACGCAACTCGCCGTGTCGTTGGTGGCCATCCTCGCGTTCATCGCGGCAGCGGTCGTCATCAGCCAGACGTTCGCGGCGCCAGCGACCGTCACCGGAGACGTCTCCGGGAACGTTACCGGGACGGTCACGAACGCGACGACCGGCGAGTTTACCGGCGAGTTCAACGGAACCCTCTCGGGGAACCTCGACGGGGCGGTCTCGGGCCAGGTCTCGGGCACGCTCGACAACGCCTCTGCGGGTCCGTTCACCGAGCCCGTCGAGGGGACAGTCACGGGGCAGATACCCGACGACAACGAGACGTTCGAGGGGACGCTCGACGCCCTCGTGAACGGGAGCGTCACCGGCGACGTTTCGGGGAACGTCTCCGGCGCGGTCACGAAGAACGCGACGACCGCGCCCGCCATCGAGGCCAGCGGCGGCCTGGCGCTCGTCGGCGCGCTCGTCCTGTTCGTCGTCCTCATGGCCGTTGCCGGATTGGTCGTCTACCGCCTCGACATCAGCGAGGAGTGACCGCCACAAAAGAGCGTGACACGCCCACTCGGGCGTGCCCCGACCCCAGCCTGGCCGCGCGCTACGCTTCCGAGTCGGCGTCGTCGTTCTGCTGCTCGCGCCAGTCTTCCAGTTCGTCCTCGTCGGACTCGTCGATCGTCTGCTCGTAGTAGGCCATCGGGTGGGAGATGCGCTCACAGCGGTCGTCCATGTTGACGCAGTCGCCGTAGGACTGCATCGTCGCACACGACGGCGCCGAGTAGTCGGTCGGGCCCGTCGCGCCGCGGATGTGGTCGACCTGATAGCGGGTGGCCTCCTCGCCGAAACCCGGGTTCACCTGGAAGAGGTCGACGATCTCGTCCGTTTTCATCCCGATACTGGTGAGAAAGGAGGCGATGGCGAAGCGTGAATGATGTTCGAGGTGTTCGCCCTTCTGGACCTGGTCGAGGAGGTGTTTCATACACGGCGGGAACAGCTCCGGGACCACCGTATCTATCTCGCGGGTGAGTTCGAGTTCCGAGAGCGTCTCCTCGACGCTCGCGACTTCCGCGGTGAGTTCGTCGGCGATGGCGTCGGGCACCGACAGCGGGAGCCCGTCGGCGACGCGGTGGCGCACCCCCTGCCGGAGCAGGGCGAGCAGTTCGTCGCCCGCGACGGGCACCTCACCGCGGTCGAGGGCGCGGTTGACCAGCCGCCACTCGTCGCCGCGCTGGTCGGCCGCCAGGTCGAGGTACGCCCCCACGTCGACCCGGTAGGTCTCGGCCACGCCGTCGGCGGCTGTCGCGGCGCTCCCTGCCGCCCCCGTCCCGCCGCCCGCACCGCCAGCGTCGGCGACCGGGCGCACGTCCCCGGACAGGTCAAATTCGTCGAGGAGCGACCGCATGGACAGGCGGTCGCCGCCGGCGCTTTTGAACTCGGTCCTCGCTGCGAGTTCCTCGGTGAATCGCTCGTGGGCGGTCGCGGCCTCGGCCGCTGCGTACTTGCGCGTGAGGACGTGCTGGTCGACCAGCGAGACGACCACGCGGGCGACCGGATAGGAGAGCAGTTCGACCCGAGTCCGTCGGTGAGGGTCGCCGACGGTCCCCTCGGTGATGGCCCACTCCACGCGCTCGACGCCGCGGGCGACGACCGCCTCGTCCTCGGCGATCAGCGCCGCGAGGTTGACGTCGGCCGCCTCGACGGCCTGCCGCGACTCGGCGAGGAACGGATAGCGCGCGTGGATCGGTTGCATCGTAACTGGACCGTGGTTCCGCACGAACGAGAATAAAGCCAGTGGTCGACCCGGCTGTGTCCGTCAGCCCTCGAACCGCTCGCGCAGTTCGGCGGCGACGCCGTCGGCGTCGCCCTCGCCCCGGATGGCCTGCTCGTAGCGGCGATACTCGCTCCGGCTGACGTGGACTTCCTTTGTCTCGCCCTGGCGAGTGACTTCGAGCGTGACGGTGCCCTGGGGGTTGTTCCGGAGTTTGAACGTCGCGACGGCCGAAAGGACGAACCACAGCGCGACACAGCCGCCGACGAAGTAGCACATCGCGGTCGGAAAGGCCAGCGAGTCGCTCGCGCCGACCCAGCGGTCGGGGTAGGCCTGCCGGAACAGCCAGACGCCGGCGACCGTCAGGCACGCACCGGCGATGACGCCCAGTCGCTCACGGCGGCTGGAGGGGAGCACCGCGACGACACCGACGAACATCGCCGGGACGCCTAGCCCCGCCAGCGTCCCGGCGAGCAGTCGGGTGGGATTCTCGCCGCTGGCGCCCAGCAGGCCGGCGACCGCGGGGCTGGCCAGCACGACGATGGCGGCGCCCACCGCGAGCGCGCCGGCCGCGAACAGGCTCCCTCCGGCGGACACCCGCCGCGGGTCCCGCCCGCTCCACTCGCCGCCGTCGTAGGCCTCCGAGAGGCTCGGCATACGCCGGTATAGCCCCGCATCCCACAAAACTCCACGTCAGACGGGCGCAAGACGACCGCCCCGTGCGAGTGCGGCGCACACCGCCCCCGACAGTTACGGCCCCGCCGCTCGCCCGTCCGGCATGGTCGAGGCAACAGTCACGGGGGTCCACCGCGGGACCATCCTGAGCGACCCGAACTTCCACGTCGAAGCACACACGACCGCCAGCGCGAGCGAACCGACCGTCGAGACCGAGCGAACCGAGGAACCGGTCTACTCGTTCGTGGTCGACCACCCCGACGGGACGATCCTCGTGGACACGGGGTCGCATCCCGACGCCGGATCGGGCCACTGGCCCGCCCCGCTCTACGACGCCTTCGAACACGTCGACGCCGACGAGCACCCGCTCGACGCCGACCTCGAACGGATCGGGTACGCCGTCTCCGAGATCGACGCCGTGGTCCAGACCCACCTCCACGTCGACCACGCGGGCGGTCTGCATCACTTCGCCGGGACGGACGTGCCGGTTTTCGTCCACGAGGAGGAACTGAAATTCGCCTACTACAGCGGGGCGACCGACGAGGGCAGTTCCGGCTACGTGCAGGCCGACTTCGACCACGACCTGAACTGGAACGTCGTCACTCGCGACCGCACCGAGTACTTCGACGGTGTCGAGTTCCTGCATCTCCCCGGCCACGCTCCCGGCCTGCTCGGGTTGCTGGTTCACCTCGCCGACGAGACCCTGCTGTTCGCCAGTGACGTGGCCGAGTTCCCGGTCCACCTGTCGGGCGTCCCGCAGGGCGCGGGGCTGTTGCACGACCGGCAGGCCTGGGAGGACAGCGTGGCGCGACTGCAGGACCTGCGGCGGCGCCACGACGCGACCGTGATATACGGCCACGACCCCGACCAGCGCGAGGCGATCGAGGAGGGGTGGCCGTGACTCGGCGGCCGGTCGCCGGAGACGGGCGAATCCGTTCGCACGCGGTCGTTTCCGCCCGGAGCGCGGTGGAAAAGCGTAAGTCTGGCGCTACCGAGGTTCGAGTATGAGCAAGCAGGAGCCGGAACCGGAAGACGAGCGGGCCGCAGCGGACGGCGCGGCCGCCGACGCGACCGATAGCGAGGGTCCGGACGGAGCGGACGCCGACCGCGAACCGGCGTCGTCGGCTATCGACAAGCCCGACGACCTGCCGAGCAGCGAGGTCACCGAGGGCCCCGACAAGGCGCCCCACCGCGCGATGTTCCGCGCGATGGGCTACGACGACGCCGACCTGTCCTCGCCGATGATCGGCATCGCCAACCCCGCCGCGGACATCACCCCCTGCAACGTCCACCTCGACGACGTGGCCGACGCCGCCTACGACGCCGTCGACGAGAGCGAGGGCATGCCCATCGAGTTCGGGACGATCACCATCTCCGACGCCATCTCGATGGGGACCGAGGGGATGAAGGCCTCGCTCATCTCGCGGGAGGTCATCGCCGACTCGGTCGAACTGGTCTCGTTCGGCGAGCGCATGGACGGCCTCGTCACGATCGGCGGCTGTGATAAGAACATGCCCGGGATGATGATGGCCGCCATCCGGACGGACCTGCCGAGCGTGTTCCTCTACGGCGGGTCGATCATGCCAGGCGAGCACGACGGTCGCGAAGTCACCATCCAGAACGTCTTCGAGGGCGTCGGCGCCGTCGCACAGGGCGAGATGACCGAGGACGAACTCGACGAGATGGAACGGCACGCTTGCCCCGGCGCGGGCTCCTGTGGCGGGATGTTCACCGCCAACACGATGGCCTCCATCTCCGAGGCGCTCGGGTTCGCGCCCCTCGGGTCGGCGTCGGCTCCCGCCGAGGCCGAGGAGCGCTACGAGGAGGCCCGCCGCGCGGGCGAACTCGCCGTCGAGGTCGTCGAGGCCCGCCGCCGGCCCTCCGACTTCCTCACGAAGGACTCGTTCGAGAACGCCATCGCGCTGCAGGTCGCGGTCGGCGGGTCGACCAACGCCGTCCTGCACCTGCTGGCGATGGCCGCCGAGGCCGACGTGGACCTGGACATCCAAGACTTCAACCGCATCAGCGAGCGCACGCCGAAGATCGCCGACCTCCAGCCCGGCGGCGAGCGCGTGATGAACGACCTCCACGAGGTCGGCGGCGTCCCGGTCGTCCTCAACGCCCTCTACGAGGCGGACCTGCTCCACGGCGACGCGCTCACCGTCACCGGCAACACCATGGCCGAGGAACTCGAAGCTTTGGACCCGCCGGCCATCGCGGACCTCGACGCTGATTACCTCTACACGGTCGAGGAGCCGAAAAACGAGCAGGGCGCCATCCGCATCCTGACGGGGAACCTCGCGCCCGACGGCGCGGTCATCAAGATCACCGGCGAGGACCACCTCCGCCACGAGGGGCCGGTCCGGGTCTTCGACGAGGAGGCAAACGCCATGGAGTACGTCCAGGAGGGCCGCGTCGAGAGCGGGGACGTCATCGGCATCCGTAACGAGGGACCGCAGGGTGGGCCCGGCATGCGCGAGATGCTCGGCGTCACGAGCGCCGTCGCCGGCCAGGGCCACGCCGAGGACGTGGCGCTCTTTACCGACGGCCGTTTCTCCGGCGCCACCCGGGGCTTCTCCATCGGCCACGTCGCCCCCGAGGCGTTCGTCGGCGGCCCTATCGCCGCGCTGGAAGACGGTGACGTCGTCACCATCGACATCGACGAACTCGAACTCTCGGTCGACCTGACCGACGAGGAGATCGAACAGCGCCTCGCAGACCACGACCCCGAACCCACCTACGAGTCGGGCGTGCTCGCGAAGTATCACCGGGACTTCGACTCCGCCGCGAACGGCGCGGTGACCAATCCCAGCGCGAAGTGGGACTGAACTGGTCTGTCCCGGGCCGAAGGCGCGGTTTCCCGATGCGAGCGAACGGAGGTGGCGGATCTCGTTTTCGTGAATATAAGTGGGTGCTATTACTTCTCAGAATGCAGTCCCGAGTTCGTAACCAGTGTTGTCAGCGATTGACCGTAACTAATTTATTAATTCATTTATAAATATCTGGTATGAAGTATGACAAATTTACGCGCCGCGACGCTCTCAGCTTGGTGGGCGCATCTCTACTCGCTCTCGCTGGTTGTTCAGGAGAGACATCTGAGCCTGGCGACGGGCAATCGCAGACGCCTACCGCTGCAGAACCAGACTATTCGCATGTTGTGGATGACCCAGACGCAGTGCGCGTGAGAAATTCGAACGGAGAGCCCGCTGTCCGCTCGTCAGTCGAGTCCCCTGGGGAAGATATATTTGAGTCCTCAGCAACGTGGGACTACGAGGACTGGCTACTCACCACTTCCAGCGAGCGAGCCGCGCTCACGTTCTCTGACGGGACGACCGGAGTCGAGGAAGCGACGGGGTTCATCAACGGGACAGATCTTTCCGAAGAAACGGTACTCGTCCATCAATATAATATTTCTGAGTGTGAAACACGGCGAATCGACCAGCTCAAGTGGGGTGATGGGTTCAGCTGTGGAAGTGCTCAATGCGTCGGTATACGTTTAAATTACGCACTCTCTGAACAGAAAAACGACTGCCCGAGTACCGACAGTGGCAGTGGCCCACCATACGATGAGGGTACACGCGCAAATGAAACCACATTCGTGCGAATTCCGGCACTGATCTCGTCGTATGGACGGTTTGGTGTTCAATCCTAACATGCAGAAATTCTGACCACGGGTCGTACTGGCGAAGTGGGACTGACGCGGTGCGGCCCGGAGATCGTCACTCGCCGTCGTGGCTGAAGATTTCGATCCGGTTGCCCTCGGTGTCGCGGAAGTGGAAACAGCGGTAGCCGTCGACCTCGAAGTTCGGGACGCAGCTGTCGCCGAACTCGACGGCGCCACCGTCGTGGCTGGCGTCGTAGAGCCCGAAGTCGACGCCGTCGAACGCGAACATCGAGAAACGGTCGTCGGCTTGTGTGGGCGCAGTCCCGAACAGTTCCGCGTAGAAGTCGAGCGCCCGGTCCATGTCCTCGACGCTCACGTAGACGGTGCTCAGTTCCATCCGACGCCCGGTTTCGTCCTGTTTGATAGACATCACTGGGGCGTCGACGAGAGTGGCAAAAACCGTCAGCCACGGAGTGAAAGTGGCGAGTTCACTCCCGAACGGCGACGAACCGCAACCGCCGATGACATCCTCCGCGCCCTGCAGGGCGCGGTTTCCTCTCCGACGTGGGAGTCTCAGGCGGCCTGAGAGTCCCCGGAGGCAACATTCCCGTCTGAGACGGTACTCGGGTCTGTGCGCTGTTCTTTGGGACGTGCCCTCTCGGGAGAGCGTGGTGACTCCGACCAGGTGTGGTCGTCCCACTCGAACCGCACGGGCCGTGCCATCGGCCTGACCGGTTGTGTTGCGTGGCGCTTCAGGAACGTTTTTGACGCTGTGAGGTCAGCGTGGCCTTCGAATCCACATGGACAGGTCAGCGTGTCCCGGTGCCGTGTTGTTCGGTCTGTCGAACCGCACTGCGGGCACTCCTGGCTCGTCCACGCTTCCGACCGGACCTCCACCGAGATACCGTATTCCTCAGCGGTACAGGCCAGCCGCTCGGTGAATTGCTTGAACGACCAGAAGTTGTGGGTCTTGGCGTTGGTTTCGACCGACCAGTGCGTGTCCAGCACGTCGGTCAACCCACCGATATACACCGTGTCCACGCCTTCGGCGTACAGTCGTTCGATCAGGTCACGGCACAGTGCCGCTTGGGCGTGGTCGCGGCGACGTGTCCGTTTCCGATACAGTCGCCGGATACGCTGGCTGCTGTATCGCCCGTCGTAGAGTTTCGACTGCAACCGCCCGATTTCCCGCGTCGTCTCGCGGAACCGCTGGAACAACTCACGCCCGTCGTACAGGTATTGCTCGCCGGTCGTGGTGGTACAGGCAACGAGATTGTTCGCACCGATGTCCAGAGCGGCCGTCTCTGCGGCCAGTGGAGTATCCCGTGTTTCTTCAGACACAGTCACGGGTTGCGAAGCCCTGAACGTGCGATCAGTCTCGTCGTACCACAGGTCCAGCCGGCCCTGTTTGTCGTAGTCGGGCCAGTTCGGGTCGCCAGCGATCTCCAGGCGGAGCCGTCCGCTGTGGTCGTACCGGTCTTTCAGTTCGCTCCCGACGAGTATCTCAAGCCGGGACCGCTCGCCCCACTCGACGGTGTATGACGTGTTACGAATGACCGTCTTGAGGTGTCGCCCATCGTCTTCGTTCCCACGGAAGCCCGGCGGTTCCGGGTGGTCCGTGACCGACGTGTTCGACTCGTCGTGATACTGGTCTTTCACCCGGAAGAACCCGCGCCACGCTTCGCTGTTCGTCCGTATCACTTGCTGGGCCGTCGACGCACCGAGAATACGTTTGTACTTGCCTTCGAGACTGCCGGTGTCGGCGTCCCACACGCCGCCCTCGAAGCCGTCCTCGTCGTTGTACCGCATGAGGCGTTCGTAGTTGACCTCGTTCCAGAGTGCGGCCGAAGCGTCCAACAGGTCCCGGAGCAGTTGCTCTCCGGTGTCCGAGAGCGGTCGCACCGCGAACGTGTTGGTCCGCTTCATCTGCCACCTGCTGGCAGGAGCCGTGGGACCGTAAATGTAAGCCACCCAGAGTGAAAGTGAACGTGTCGGTGACCGGTGGAGACTCACGGCCAGTTGCCACATGGCGGGTTCTCACAAGCGGTGACGCGATTCACGCCCGCCGTCAACCGCGGGACTCTCTCGCTACTGGAAGGTAGTCGGCGGTCCACGTCTCCCGTTCGGCGTCGAAGTAGTCCGCGCGCAGGCGGTCCTCGACGGCCGAGACGACGGCCTCGCGTTCGCGCTCGTCCAGCGGGGCAAAGAGCGAGTCGCCGAAGACGTCCAGCCAGTCGCGCAGGCCACCCCGTCCGTCGAGGTCGGTCGGCCGGTCGAAGGTGCGGGCGAGGCGGACCGCGAAGCCAGCGTCCTCCAGCACCGCCGCGTGCTCGCCCAGCGTCGGGAAGTACCACGGATGGTCGGCGTCGTAGCCACGCTCGCGCAGCTCTGCCAGCGTCGCCGAGACGACGGCGTCGACGTTCCCGCGGCCGCCCAGTTCCGCGACGAACCGCCCGCCGGGCACGAGCGCGTCGGCGACCCGCTCGGCGACCGCCGGCTGGTCCGCGGGGGGGATCCAGTGGAGCGCCGCGTTCGAGAAGACCGCGTCGAAGCGATCCGGCGCCGCCGACAGGGCCGCCGGGTCGAACTCGCGGGCGTCGACGCACGCGAAGCGGCGGTCGGGATAGGCCTCGCGGGCGGCAGCGACCATGCCGGGCGCGCTGTCGATACCGACAGCCTCGCCGTCGGGGTCGACGGCCGCGGCGATGTCGGCGGTCAGGTGACCGGTGCCACAGCCCAGGTCGAGGACGCGCTCGCCCGGTCGCGGGTCGAGCAGGTCCACCACCGAGTCGCCGTAATCGGTGACGAAGCCGACGTCCGCGTCGTACTCGGCGGCGTTCCAGTCGTTCCCCTCGGTGGCGTCCGAGTGTCCAGCGTCTCCGCGGTCGGTCATGTCCGGACGTGGGCGGGGGCACGACTCAACGTTTCGGTGGCCTGCGAGCGAATGACACGGTCAGGACCCGAAAAGGGAGCGGAAGGGAGCGGGTGCGACGGACTCATAGTGATTATTGTAGATTATTTCCGGATCGCGACGACACCGGGGTTGTCGCGTACCGGTAAATCGCTACAATAATCACTATCAGCGGTCGATCCCCGTCCCGTAGGCCTCGACGAGGTCCGTGGCGGTCGCCGCAGGGTCGCGGTCGGCGAGGAAGTCGGAGAATGCGGTCTTGACCTCGACGAATGCGCTGGGGGTGATCTGCAGCGCGTGGCCGGCGGGGAAGTGGTCGGCGCGCTCGAAATCGGCGAACTGCTCCTGGAGGAAGCGCGGGTAGTCGTCGAGCGAGATGTCCCGGCGGGGCGGGATCGATCCCTTGATCCGGTTGAGGACTTCGAGCGCCTCGGGCGAGCCGACGAACTCGAGGAAGGTCCGGGTGTCGGGGCCGAAGCCGGCGTTCTCGGCGGCGACGATCGAGTCGACGCCCATCACGTAGACGCCGTCAGTGCCGGGGAAGTTTACTCGGCCCCAGTCGCGGCCGTACTCGTAGTCGGTCACGTCGGCGTACTCGCCGGCCATCCAGTCGCCCTGCTGGAAGAAGACCGACTCGCGCGCGACGAAGCGGTCGCTCGCGTCGACCATGTCGAGGAACGCGGCGTCCTCGCTGGCCAGGTCGGAGAACGCGTCGACGAGTTCGAGCGCCTCCCGGAGTTCGCTCTCGAGTCCAGCCGGGTTCTCGCGGGTGAGTTCGGCGTACGCCGGTGCGCCGAACTGCCCGATGAAGATGTTGGTAAAGAGCTGGACGAGCGTCGAGGGGTTCTTCTTCGGCTGTTCCATCCCGACCAGCCCGCCGGCGTCACACGCCTCGAGCACTTCGAGGAACTCGCGGGGGTCGTCGATCCGCGACGGGTCGACGCCGATCTCCTCGGCGAGGTCGACGTTGTAGAAGACGTTGTTCATCCGGTGGATGTCGACGGGGACGCCGACGTATTCGCCGCCCATCCGGGAGCGCTCGCGCGGTCCCTCGATGAACACGTCCTCCCAGCCGTTGTCCATCCAGATGTCCGTGATGTCGCGGATCGCTCCTGCCTGATGGTACGGTTCGAGGTTCCGGTCGGGCCACTCGACGAACACCGACGGCGGGTCCCGTTGCAGAATCCGGCTCTTGATCGCGAGCCCGTGGTTGTCGTAGGCGGTTTCGGTCACCCCGATCTCGGGGTGGCGTGACCGAAACGCCTCCAGCACGGCCGAGAGCATACGCTCGCCGTCGCCCGCACCCCAGAAGTGCGCGAGCTCGACGCCGCTGCGCCGAGCGGTCGCGTCCCGCGTAGCTGTCGAAGGCATATTGATCCAGCACACGTTCAGAGTAATAAGTCTCTACCAGCTGGTATCAGGGCTGAGAATCAGAACGCGCCGCTGCAGTCGTCACTCGTCCTTGTCGGGCGGCTCACCGTCGGCGGTCGGACCGTCGGCAGACTCGTCTCCGTTCGCGGGTCTGGTGGTCCGTTCATCGGTCTGGTTTGACGAGGACTCGTCGTCGAACAGTCGCGTGAGCAGTCGCTGTTGGCCGAGACGGAGATGGCGGTTGACCGTGGGCTGGGTGACCCCGAGCATCGCGGCGACGTCCTCGCCGGTCGAGGTGCGAGGCCACTCGAAAAAGCCCGCGAAGTAGGCCGTTCGGAGCACTTCGAGCTGGCGGTCGGTCAGCCCCTCCAGCAGCGTGGCGACCAGTTCCTGACTGGTATGGGCGCCGCGCTCGACGGTGCGCCGACCGACGAGTTCGACGCTCGGGTAGGCGTTCCTGAGCATCTCGACGAACTCGCGGACGTTCGTTGCGGTCGGAACGTCGACGACTACCGCCATGCGCTCGAGTGAGACGGCGAGCGAGCGGGGATTTCCGCCGTGGCGGACGAGCCGCGAGGGCAGCGTCTCGCCGCCGACGGTGACTTCGAACAGCGCCCCGCTGTCGTCACTGACCAGCCGGTGTTCGCGGACGGAGACCAGCTTCTCGAGTCCCGCTTCGGCGGTCACGGCGTCGGCTTCGTCGAGGCTGACGAACAGCCGCGTCTCCTCGTCGGTGTGACTGGCCAGTCCCTCGTAGGTGACCGCCGACCCGGTCTCGCGGGCCAGCTGGCCCAGCAGAGCGTCGGCGCTGTCGAGTTCGAGCGTGAGTTCGACGACGGCGTCGGCGTGCAGCGCCCGGCGGGTCTCGACGGCGTTGATAGCGTGGGCGATCCCTTCCCCGAGTTCGGCGAACACCGTCCGCTCGAGGTCGTCGAAGGCGTCGGGTTCGGCCGCGTAAACCGCGAGGACGCCGTAGAAGTATTCCTCGTAGACCAGCGGGACGGCGACGACCGAGTGCAGGTCACAGGTCATCGCGCTTTTCGCCCAGTCGGCGCGCTGGAGGCTGTCGACGACGTTGCCGACGACGGTGGCGTCACGGGTCCGCGCAGCCGTCGCCGCCGGCTCCGATTCCGAGTCCTCGAGCGCGAGCGACACGGCGTCGAGGTACTCGTGGCCGTCGCCGGCCCACGCGTTCGGCTCGAGCGTCTCGCCGGCCGGGTCCAGGCCGCCGATCCACGCGAATGCGACGTCGTCGGTCGCGGCCAGGCGCTCGCAGACGCCCGTCTCGATCTCCTCGCGACTCGTCGCGCCGACGAGCGACCGGTCGATACGGCGGATGAGGTCGGTGATCGCGATCTGGCGTTCGAGCCGGCGGTTGTGCGCCGCGAGTTCGACGTCGCGTTCGCGGAGTTCGGTCTCGGTTTCGATGCGGTCGAGGGCGGCCTCGAGCGTCGCGACGATCGTCTCGACGAGTCGGCGGGTCCGCCCCTCGACGGTCCCCTCGGCGACGGCCGCGACGAACACGCCGTGGTCGCCGATAGGGACCAGCACTCCCTCGCTCACGTCGGGGCCGAACACCGCCGAGCAGTCGGCGGGATTGCCGTCGTCGGCCGCGGTTACCATCCCGGAGACAAACGCGTTCCACAGCGGCGAGTCGGAGCCAGCGTCCACCGTCGGCGCTTCCGCACACAGGTCGGTGAAGTTCGCAGACGTGGCAACCGGTTCGAGCTGGTTCGAGCTCGCGTCGAGCAGGTAGACACCGAAACACGTCACGTTCAGCACGTCGCGGGCCCCGTCGACCACCCGCTCGGCAGCCGCTGCGCGGGTTTCGCTACTCAGCAGGTCCCGGGCAGTCTCGTGGAATGCCGACAGCGCGAGTTCGCGTTCTTTGGCGTCGGTAATATCCTGGATCGAGCCGCGGACGCCGACGACGGCCGGTTCGTCGCCGTCGCTGTCGTCGTCGAAGACCGGCTCCCCGATCGCGCGGACCCACCGCTCACCCCTGTCGGCCGTCTGGAGCCGGACCTCCATGTCGTAGCCCTCACCGTTCTCGACGGCGCGCCCGAACAGTCGCCGGATATGCTCGCGGTCGTCCGGGTGATAGAGGCCGACGGCAGTCTCGACGTCGATATCGGTGTCGAGCGGCAGGCCGTGGAGACGGTAGAGCTGGTCGGTCCAGGTCATCTCCGGCGGGTCGGCCGTCGCGTCGTACTCCCAGCCGCCGATATCGGCGATCCGCCCGGCCTGCTGGAGCAGGTCGCTCGTCCGCGCGAGCGCGTGCTCGCGCTCCCGGCGGTCGCTGACATCACGGCCGATCCCCGCGACGCACGGCTCGCCCTCGGGGTCCTCGACGAGGACGGCGACGAACTCGTGGTAGATCGACTCGCCGTCGCTGGTGCGGATCGGTGCCTCGAAGACCGTGTGACCGGTCTCCAGCACTGCCTCGATGGTCGAAACCACGTCGTTCCGGTAGTCTTCAGCGAAGAAGTCGGTCGCGTGCATCTCGCCGATCTCCGCGTCCGTGTAGCCGGTCACCTCGGGGAGCGTCTCGTTCCAGCGCCTGAGCCCCCCGTCCGGTCCGAGAATGTAGAACACGTCGTCGACGGCGTCGAGGATGTCGTCGGTGAAATGCTTGTACTCGTTGAGCGTGGCCTCGCGTTCCCGCCGCTCGTAGATATGGGCGACGCTGCGACTCATCAGGTCGACGAACGCCTTCTCGTCGTGTGTAAACGGCGTCTCGCGAACGTCGGGGTCGACGAAACACAGCGTCCCGTAGAGGTCGCCGTCGACGAGGATCTTCCCACCGACGTAGCAGCCGATGCCCAGGCGCACGTGACCTGGGTCCTCACCGTACCCCTCCGAGACCACGTCGTAGATCCCGAGGATGTCCTCCGATGTCACCGTGTTTCGACAGAACGTATCCGAGAGGTCCGTCACGAGCCCCGCCTCGACGAAGTCGCTGCCCTCGACCCGTTCGATCTCGTAGCGGCCCGTCTGTTCGTCGATGTTCGTGATCGCCCCGCATTCGACGTCAAGGCGGTCACAGCCCAACTCGAGTAGCTGCCCGATTTTCTCCTCGTCGTCGGTGTCCGGGTCGGCGGTGATCCGATAGAGTCGCCGCCGGTAGCGCTCGCTCTCGTTGGCGTTTCTGCGGCGCTCGCGCGCCGAATCCGCGAGTCGGTCGACCGCCGCGTACAGGTCGCCCAGTTCGTCCTCGCGGTCGGTCTCGAAGGCCACCTCCTCGCCGGCCTGGAACCGCTCTATCCGCTCGGTCAGCCGCTCGATCGCCGTCCGGTCTTCCTCCTGTGCGACGAGCCCGATACCGCCGAGCCCCAGCGCCCAGAGCGTCACCGTACCGGCGCCGCTCCCTCCGACACTCACGACTGACAGGGCCACTACTACGATACTGGCGACCACACCGACGGCGAGAGCCGCGAGCACGGCGGTCGCTCGTCCACGACCCGTCCGTGGTGCGGTCGCTGTTCGCCCTCCGGCGTCCCTGCGCCACTCTCTCCCGTCCGCACTCCGCCTCTGGTCCATCGCTCGATCCCCCCCGTCTGACCAGCACGGGAACCGGACCATCGTTCGTCCGTGAGGCTACGCCAGACACACGGATATACTTTGGTACAGCATCACATTGCGCTGGGAAAGCCACCGAATGCGACCGGATCGGACCTGAACCGGGCGCTCGAGGCGCGAGCGACGCTATACATATAGCGTCCCAGTGAGCGGGCGCGTAATGTGCGTAGTAGGCAGGGGGATACCTGACGTTCCCTATGTATGTAGTACGATGGACGGTACTACAGTTCGGGACGAAAACAGACGGCTTTGCGTCGACATCGTGGAAGCGGTCGCGGCCGAGGCGGGGGCGGACCCGCTGGCGCTGTCGCCGCCGCTCTACGACGTCGTGGACACGGAAGCGCTGGGTCGACTGGTCGCCAGCGGAGCGGACATCACAGTCGAATTCGACTACGCAGGCTACATCGTCACCGTCGATGGCGACGGCGCGGTGACGGTCGACGGGAGCGAGACAGCAGAGACGCAGCGAGCGGTCGACACCCCACGGGGTGAGACGCCATGACACGGAGTCATTCGGCCGGGAGCGAGCCCGAGACGGAGATCAGAGAGACCTACGAAGAGTACGACATCGGCGACACGCGCCTGGCGATGATCGCCGACCCCGAGAACGAACACGCGTGGATCCAGTCGGACGTCACCGAAGCGGTCGACCCCTGACAAAGGCGACACGCTCTCTCTGCTGACCCGGGCGACGCGCTCTCTCTGTTGATCCGGGTGCCACGCTCTTTCTATTCGGTGTTGGGGTTCGCGTCGGTCGCGAGCCGCGCTTAGGTTCCGTGCTGCCAGGAGTCCATGTACTCCTCCTGGGCCTCGGAGAGGCCGTCGTAGGCGACGCCTTCGGCGGCGAGTTTGATTTCGGCGACCTCGCGGTCGAGTTCGTCGGGCACGTCGTGGACGCCCGCCTCGTACTCGTCGCCGGACTCGACTATCTCGCGCACGCAGACCGCCTGCACGCCGAAGCTCTGGTCCATCACCTCGACCGGATGCCCCAGCGCGATAGGCGTCGCGAGGTTGACGAGGCGCCCCTCCGCGAGGACGTTCAGCCGGCGCCCGTCGGCCATCTCGTAGGCCTGCACGCCGTCGCGGGCCTCGTAGGTGTCGACGGCCATGTCCGAGAGCGCGTCGAGGTCGATCTCGATGTCGAAGTGGCCGGCGTTCGCGAGGAGGACGCCGTCGCTCATCTGCTCGAAGTGCTCCCCGACGACGACGTCGCGGTTGCCCGTCGTCGTGATGAACACGTCGCCTTCGGCGGCGGCCTCGGCCATCGGCAGCACGTCGTAGCCTTCCATGTGCGCCTCCAGCGCGCGGCGGGGCTCGACCTCCGTCACGACGACCTCGGCGTTCTGGCCGCTGGCTTTCTTGGCGACGCCTTTCCCGCAGTCGCCGTAGCCCGCGACGACGACGGTCTTGCCGGCCCACGAGAGATTGGTGGTCATCGCGATGGAGGCCAGCGCGGACTCGCCCGTGCCGTGGACGTTGTCGAACAGCCGCTTCATCGGCGTGTCGTTGACGGCGAACATCGGGTACTGGAGTTCGCCGTCGTCGTCCATCGCGCGCAGGCGGTGGACGCCCGTCGTCGTCTCCTCGCACCCGCCGACGATGCCGTCGATGAGTTCGGGGTAGTCCTCGTGGATCGCGGCGACGAGGTCCATCCCGTCGTCCACAGTGACGGAGGGCTCGTGCTGGATGACGGCCTCGATGGCAGCGTAGTACTCCTGGTCGTCGACGCCGCGTCTGGCGTAGGAGCTGACGCCGTCGACGGCGTCGAGCGCGACGCTCACGTCGTCGTGGGTCGAGAGGGGGTTACAGCCGGTGATCGCCACCTCGGCGCCGGCGGCGGCGATGGTCTCGGCCAGCACCGCGGTCTTGGCCTCCACGTGCATCGCCATGCCGACGGTTTCGCCGGCGAAGGGCTGTTCGCGTTCGAAGTCCTCGCGCAGCGATTCGAGGATGGGCATGTGCTGGCGCGCCCAGTCCATCTTGCGACGGCCGGACTCGCGCTCGGCGTCGGGGTCGTCGACGCGTGCGGTGATCGGGTCGGTCATACCCATAACGAAGGGGAGCGGGGCAAAAACCCCACTGGATCCGGCGACGCTACCGGCGACGCGACCCGCGGTCTCCTTGGCGGCGTCCTCGTGGGCCGGGTCCGCGACAGCGGCGACGAGTGACCAGCGCCGGTCCCTCGCCATCACTCGATTTTATCCACGATCGCCGGACCGCACGCCGTCAGACGCACGTCTCGCGCCCGTCTGCCTGGGGTTTTTGCGTGCGAATCACTAACACACGCATCAGATGGCGACCGACGCTGATAGCTCCGCCGGCGACGACTTCCACGCCGAGAACGACGCGGCGCACCCGCACAGCTGCGAGGCCGACAGTCTCGCCGAGCCGGTCGACCGGTCGGTCGCCGGCACCCGCGAGTCGGCTTACCTGGCGCGGATCACCGTCCTCCAGTTGCGCGTGAGCGAACTCGAATCCGAACTGGCCGAGCGCGAGCAGGCCCTCCAGTCGGTGCGGGACCGCTACGAGGAGGTCATCGACGGCCCTGTGACCTACCCCGGCGACCCGCTCGACGACCTCGAACCGCTCGGCAACGGGCGCCCCGACGGCGGAACCCGCGCCACCGATGCCGAGCGGACCGTCGGCGGTCGGCGAACCGACGGCGGCCGGCGAGTCGCGACCGGCCGCGGCTCCGGAACCGGGTCGGCCGTGCTGGACCGGCTGCGCGGAGTCGTCGGCCGCCTGCGCGGACTGTTCGACCGGTGAGTGCGCCCACACTTATGTCCGGGCGGACACAACCGTCGAGCGATGATCGGCTATCGAGTCAGGCGCTTTCTGGACGCCTGGCGGGCAGAAGACCGGGCGACGAGGCTCTTCCTCCTCTGGAACGGGGCGAACACGGTCGTCGCGTTCGCGTTGCTGTTCGGGGCGTTCGGGCTGCTGTTCGCGACCAGTCGACCGGGGTACCAGCGCGCGGTCCTGGTGGGCTACGTCGCGGTCGCTGTCGTCTGGCTCGTCTCTATCTTCGCCATCGCGCCGGTCTACGACCGCCTCGTTCCGCCCGAAGAGTGAGCGCTGTCGCGAAAGCGCCGACGCTGGCGCTCCGTGGTGTTTCAAGGCTCGACTTGCGAGGAAATCCCTGCATCGATCGGCAGATAGCAACCGCTCCTGACAGAATCGGCGTGCAAGACTTCGGGCTTCAAGTCAGCACGCTTCAATTCGCTGGCGTTGGCTCTGACTTTTACAGATGATATTCTATCCACAACATACTATCCTGCTGCAATTGTCCGGGTTAGTATGGCAGTGTCTTGGATGCCTACGTATCGCGCTTTGCTCTTGCTCTCCCTCGTTGTCGGTCTGTTTGTAGTATACCAGGCTACCATTCATCGAGACAGGCCAGGCGCGAAGCCGCTTATTGTACTCGCTACAGGTTCTCTGCTCTATGTATCAGTAAAGCTTATAGTATCCGTTGTCCGTGGAACGCCAACTGTCTTTGTTGTCACTCGCTTCAACCCACTCGGTGCTGGGCTTGCGACTGTCGGGTTCTTTTTGCTCGTGCTCGAATATACTGGCATTGAAAATCCCGTCTCAGAGCGAACCACTATCGGAGTCGCTCTCGTTCCAGCTATCGTCAGTACTCTCGCTCTGATTGACTTGGAGTATCTCTGGGTACCAGTCGGCGCAGACGCGAGCACGCTTTCGGGCTATGCTTGGGAGCCCACCAGCGTTGCTCTGGCGAACCAACTGTACCTGAATCTGGTACTGCTTGTCGGGATCGCTCTCCTGATCCGTCGGGGGATTCAGTCGCCCAACGTGTTCAGACTGCAGGTGGGAGCGCTCGTTCTCTCCGCGCTGGGACCCTTGGTTGGGAACTTAGCCTTTCAGTTCGGATATGTCCAGTTCAATCTGACGCCAGTCATGTTCGTGGTCTCTGGAGTCCTCATCGCGTCGGCGATACTCTGGGCCAGGTTCCTCGATCTGATACCCATCGGGCGGGAGACAGTTCTCGACCAGTTCGACGCGGGCGTGGTGACGCTCGACAAAGATCACCGAGTGGTCGACCTCAACAAGCGGTGTCGTCAACTATTCGATGTGGACGACGCTGACACCGTTGTCGGCGACCACATCGACGAAATGGTCGCGGACTACCCCACGTTCAGAGAGCGATACTGGACAGTCACTGCCGGTGATTCCGGACACGAGTCACCCATTGAATTCGAGGGAAGCTACTACACTGTCGAAGTGATCCCTCTTGGCCCCCCCGAGGAGACAAAACTGGGGCGCTCTCTCATCATCCGTGACATTACCGAACAGAAGCGCCGAGAGCAGGAACTCGAAGAAACCAAACGAACGCTTGAACAGTCGAATGAGAGACTCGATCAGTTCGCCAGTACCGTGTCTCACGATCTTCGGAACCCCCTCAACATCGCTCAGTTACGTCTCGAACTCGCACAGGACGAGGGTAAGGGCAAACAACTTGACGCCGTCAGGGACGCTCATGAACGGATGGAGGCCTTGATTGATGACCTCTTGACACTCGCCCGCCAAGGCGATGTAATCGAAGAGACAGACGCTGTTGACCTCGCCACGCTCGCAGAAATAACCTGGCAGAACGTGGCAAAAGCGGACGCGACACTCACAGTCGAGACTGAACAGACGATCTGTGCCGACTCATCCCGAGTAGAGCAACTGCTGGAGAATCTGTTTCTGAATGCGGTTGAGCACGCTGGTGAGGCTGTAACTGTAACTGTGGGGGAGTTAGCTGGCGGCTTTTATGTTGCCGATGACGGTCCGGGAATCCCCGTTGCAGAATACGGTGACGTGTTCGATGCCGGGTATTCGACAGCTGACAGGGGCACTGGCCTCGGCCTGCTGATCGTGAAAGAGATCGCCGAGGCACACGGATGGGAGATCGCCGTGACTGATAGTGAGCAGTCCGGAGCACAGTTCGAATTCACTGGTGTCGAATTTGAGGACTGCTGAACACGCACCCTATGTCTTGCACGCGCCAAGGAACATACCCAATATGAAATTGGGGAGTTGGCCGAGTGCAAACCCGCAAGTCCACAGTTGACGAACCACTCAGGCTACCAGCGAGAACAGTTCGATGAGCACGTCGCCGTAGACGACGCTCACGAGCAACCCGGCGAACATCGGGACGATGAACGGGAGCCCCGGCGTCACCCAGACGACGTCCTCGTTCGCGAGTACGTCCAGCCCGTCGCGCAACCCCTCGGGCGTCGTCGCGTAGGCGTCGCCCTCGATGTCCTCCAAAAAGGCCGTCGCGCCCCACGGGTCCTCCTCACTCTCACTGTCCTCGTCCTCGCTCCCGCCCTCGCCCTCCTGGTCTGCCGTTTCGGCGGCGTCCGCTTCGGCGGCGTCCGCTTCGGCGGCGTCCGCTTCGTCGCCGAGACCTTCCTCGTCGCCGCGCTCTGGTTCGTCGATACCACCGTCGGTGGCCGGGTCGGAGTCGCCGCCGGCGCCCGCCGCCGGGTCTGTCGGGACCGAGCCGTCGCCGGGCGGATTCGGGTCGGCGGGGAGGCTCGCGGGGTCGCGATACCGCTCGGGATCGGCCCGCAGGGCCGCGAGGGTACAGCCGCGCCACTGCAGGTACATCCGGAGCGCGTCCAGGTCGAGACCCCTGCGGGTGAAGCCGTCTGGCGTCTGGAGGAGCGACCCGTAGGTCTCCGGAACGTCCGCCACCCGGACGGGCTTGCCGATGAGCATCGCCTTGCCGACGTGACCGGTCAGGGCGTTGCGCGCGGCGATGGCGAGGGGGTATATCGCGCCGGCGAGGACGGTGTTCGAGAGGATGGTCAGCGAGAAGACACCGACGGAGTCACTCGCAGCGGTCTCGGCGAGCGGGAGCGTTGCCCCTCCCAGTTCGTACGTGGGGAAGGTCGGAAAGAGGACGGCCAGCACGATGATCGCCTTCGCGTCGGCGCCGCCGAAGCCGCCGAACCAGTAGAAGAGATAGCCTAGCGAGCCGACCATCCCGAGCGAGAGCGCCACCCGCAGGAAGTACCGTTCCCTGTCGAGCGCGTCGAAAATCCCGGCGGCGTCGCCGGTCGAGACGCGCCAGGCCTCCCAGACGAGCGCCACGACCCCGATGGCTGCGAGGGGGATCCAGGTCCGGTTGGGGACCCGGCGGGTCCGCACGTCGCGATAGGCAGCCCAGGCGAAGACGGGGACGGCCGTCAGGCGCAGCAGGTCCGCAGGCGGGCTCTCCGTCACCATCGTCCCCAGCCAGTCGAGCACGACCGACAGAGGGACAGCGAGGGAGTTAGTGGTTTCGACGACGCGGAGAGCCCGGGCGACCGCCGACGGTCCCGGCGGAACCGACGCTGCCAGCGGTAGCGACACTTTCGACGGGCGCGAGGTCCTTCGTCTGTGACACGAACCGGAACAGTGAATCCGCCGGCCACGGATTCCGGGGTATGGTGTCTGTCGGGCGTGGCGTCGCGGCCCTCGCCGCCGTCGTCCTCGCGACGCTCTGTGTCGGCGGAGCGAGCGCCCACGCCGTCGGGATTCTGTATCACGCGCCGGCGGCCGACGACGGCTCGCTGTACGTCAGCGGTACCGACGGTGTGGTGTACGCGCTGGAGTCGGGGGGAGAACCGGCCTGGACGCGCCAGACGCGGATGGAGCTGACCACACCGGTTACCGCCACCGACGGACAGCTGTACGTCGGCGGTGAGGCGGGCGTCGTCCGACTGACGACCGGCGGCGACACCGACTGGCGCGTCGCGGTCGGCGACGGTCGGATCACCTCGCTCGCAGTCGGCGAGCAGTCGGTGTACGTCACCAACGGGACGACGCTGTTCGCGCTCGACCCGGCGAACGGGACAGTCCGATGGCGCGACACGCTCCAGGGTACCATCTCGACGCGCGTCGTCACTACGGCCGCGGGACCGGCCGTCGCGTGGAGCAGACCGCGTCGGACGTCGACGGTGGCGGCGTTTGCGACGGACGGCGACCGCCGCTGGACGCGTACCTACCAGGGGGAGACTCGGGTGCTGAGTGCTGGCCCGGACGGCGGGCTCTATCACGTCGCGAACGACACGCTGTCCGCGACGGCGGTCGACGGCCGGTCGCGGTGGACCGTTCCCGTGGAAACTCCGGTCGGTCCGCCCGCGGTCAGCGGCGACCGGGTCGCAGTCGGGAGCGTCGACGGGACGCTGACGGTCGTCGAGTCCGGGCGCGTCGCCTGGCGCGTCGAGCGCGAGCTGGGATCCGTCCCAGCGTTCGGCCCCGACGGCGAGCGCGTCTACGCCGTCACTGCGCGCTCGGTCCTCGCGGCGGCCGACGGGCGCATACTCTGGGAGCGCGAGGTGGGTGCGACGATGCTCGAACCGCCGAGTGTCGGCGATACCATCAGGGTCGGGACGGTCATGAATCACACGTACGCGCTGGCGCCGAACGGCTCACTCGCTTGGGTCGACCGCTACACGACGACGGCTGCGGACGTCTCCTGGATCGACTCGGGGATCGACCCGGCGTACCCCGACCCCAGCGGAAACGTCACCCGCGCGATCCGACCGGATGGGACGCTCGTCGACGTCGACGGCGGAGCGACCACGGACGCGTGGCTATCGCGAACGGCGCAGTCAGCCGGCCTCGCCGCTGCCGTCGTTTTTCTGATCGCGGCGGTCGTGCTCGTCGTCTCACGCTGGCGCGACTGACTCCCGTGCGAGCAGAGGGGGATCCAGTCGTTCCCGGTCCGCGAGACCGGCGCCGCAGTCCACGAGAACTCACGGGACGTCGAACGGGAAGCGGTAACGCTCGACGTGTCGGTTCGAGCTGCTTCGCTGGGGGATCGGCGACAGCGAGAGTGGCCAGCGGCTACGGAAGCGGTGCGGTGAGGCCGCTCGGGCCTCGAAAAAGCGCGACTGCGGCGCGAATTATATGACGCGGTTCTGCAGATAGTCGAGGTGCTTTGCGTTGTAGACGATACGGACGGTGTCGGCAGCGGCGCTACCGATGCAGGTGAGTCGGACGTTCTTCTCGTCGACTTCCTCGTCCGAGAGGATCTGCTGCATGTCCATGTCGATCTCGCCTTCGACGACGATGGCGGCACAGTTCGCACAGGCTCCGGCGCGACACGAGAACGGCCAGTCGTAGCCCTGGGCCTCGGCCGCTTCGAGGATGTATTCGCCCTCGTTCACTTCGAGGGTGCCGTAGTCCTCGTCGTCGAGACCCGCGTCGGCGGCCTCGTCGAACGTCGATTCGTCGTACATGTCCCAGCCATGGTCGTCCAGTACTTCGTAGTTCAGGTACTCTACGGTGGGCATCACGTGGCGATTTGCCCCCCGCACGGTTAGACTTTGCTGTTTCGACCACGCTCGAACGATCGACCATGACCGATCCAAGAACGGCTCCGGCGATCGAGTGGACGCGCGTCCGACACTCGTGGACAGAGTGGGCGATCCAACCACTACCGTCGAGACCGGCGCCACGTCCAGTCGCGACCGTTCCCGACCAGACCCCGACTGTCCCCGACCCGGGTTCACCCGACCGGAGCGAACCGGAAGAGCAGAAACGAGGCGAGCGTGGCGATGGCCGGGACGACGTTCTGGAGGAAGATCACCCGCGCGGTCGTCGCGGGTTCGAACAAGTCGTCGGCCCGCGGGACGCTCTCCTCGTCGCCGATCGGTGGCGGGTCCGCCCCGGGCGTCCCGCCCTCGCCGCCGACGGTCGGCGTCTCGGGTGCTTCGGCGGCCAGCGCACCGACGGAGACCTCCGGTCGGTCACCCTCGCGGGCGTCGGAAATCGTGACCGTTCGGGTCGCCCGTCCCCAGCCCAACCCGACGATGCTCATCGTCGCGATGATGACGAAACTCGCGGGGATCCCGATCGCCGAGAGGGCGGTCACGATCGTCGAACTGACCGTCGCGACCACCAGCGCCGCGAGCAACGGGAGGTCGGTCAGGTCGTTGCCGACCGTGTCCATCGTCCGGCGAGCGATCGTGAAGGCGCCCAGCCCGATCGCGGCGCCGCCGAGGAGGAGCCCCTCGTTCATCGACACCGACCCGCTGCCGACGAGGGGGGCGACGGCGTTGGCGACGTTCGACGCCCCGGCGGAGAAAGCCATGTAACAGCCGATCCCGACGACTAGCGCCGTTCCGACGAACTCCCGCCGGGTCGTGTTCGGGCCGAGGACCGGTCGCGGCAGCGGTCCCGCGCGGTCGAGTTCGACCAGCGCGCCCTCCGTCTGCGTGACGGCGAACCACTCGACCAGCCGCGGGTAGTAGTAGCGACCGACGACGGCGCTCACCCAGAAGGCGAGGATCGGCGAGACGAGCCACCAGGAGACGATCTGGCCCATCTCGGCCCAGTTGAGCGTCCCGCGGGCCAGCCCGAGTCCCGCCATCGAGCCGACGGCGGTCATCGACGTCGAGGCCGGGACGCCGAAGACGTTGGAGACGAACAGCGCCAGGCCGATGAAAAAGAGGACACCGATGCTGATCGGGAGGGTGAACGTCGTCGTGACGATGTCGCTGCCGAGCGTCTGGACGACTTCGCGACCGACGGTCCAGCCGCCAGCGAAGGCAAAGAGCGTCATCAGCGCCGCGGCGCCGACCTTCGAGACCGTGTTGCTTCCCACGGCCGGCCCGAACGCGACGCCCGTCGAGGAGCCACCGATGTTGAACCCGACGAAGACCGCGACCCCGATCCCGGCCACGAGCAACAGCGTGACCATATTGGGAGCAGTGTCGGGGTCACCGAAAACGTACCGACCCGGGACGGCGGGCGGCCCCCGCCCGCGTCAGGGGACCGGGAGAAACTGGAAGACGAGGTACGACGCGACCGCCGAGATGGTCGGCGTCATGATCCACAGCATCACGACGCGGCCGGTCGCCGCCGGGTCGAACAGGTCCGCCGCAGTCAGCTCCTCGGCGTCTTCCTCGCCGATCTTGGGCACGTCCGCCGGCGCCGGCGGTCCCGCGGGCTCCTCGTCGCCGCCGTCCGCGTCTGTGTCTGTGGCCCCTCTACCGTCCGACTCGGTCGCCGCCGTTTCGGCCGCCTCGACCTTCTTTTTCTGTGAACCGATCGTCGGGGCCCCGCGGTCGCCGTCGGCGAGCGCGTCGACGGAGACGCTGCTCTCTTCGCCGGGGCCGCTGACGGCCGCGCCAGCCGCGTCCGAGAGCCGCGTCGTCCGGGTCGCCCGCCCCCAGCCGAGGCCGACGATGCACATCGTCGCCGACACCGCGAGACTCGCCGGGATGCCGATCTGCGAGAGGCCGGTGATGATGCTCGCGCTCACGACTTCGACGATGAGCGCCGCGAGGATCGGGAGGTCCGTCAGGCCGCTGCCGACGGTGTCGAGGGTGCGACGCGCGATGGTAAAGGCGCCCACCCCGATGGCGCCGCCCGCGAGGAAGACGCCGGGGTAGAGCGCGAGTTCACCGCTGCCGACGAGGGGGGCGACGGCGTTGGCGACGTTCGATGCCCCGGCGGAGAAGGCCATGTAACAGCCGATAACGACGACAAGCGTGCCGCCGACACGTTCACGCGTGGTGACCTCCTCGCCGGGCGACTCGATGGCGAACCGGGCCTCCATGTGCGGGTAGAGATAGCGGCCGATGACCGCACAGACCCAGAACGCGAGGACGGGCGCGACCAGCCACCAGGTGACGATCTCGCCCATGACCTCCCAGTCGATCGTGTCGGTCGCGACGCCCAGCCCCGCGATGGCACCGACGGCGGTCATCGACGTCGAGGCCGGGACGCCGAAGAGATTCGAGACCAGCAGCGCGAGGCCGACGAAAAAGAGAACCGTCACGCTGGCGGCGAGCGTGAACTGGTCCTGCGGGACGATGTCGCCGCCCATCGTCTCGACGACGTTGACCCCGACCGTCGCGCCGCCGAGCAGGGCGAAAAACGTCATCAGCGCCGCCGCCACGGTCTTCGAGACCGTGCCGCTGCCGACCGCCGGCCCGAACGCGACGCCCGTCGACGAGCCGCCGATATTGAACCCGACGAACACCGCGACGCCGACCCCGACGACGAGCAACACCGATACCATACAGAGGCGGTCGACCGACGCCGAGTAAAGACTGACGGCTTCGCGAACCGACGACGCCCAATAAAGACTGACGGCTTCGCGAACCGACGACGCCGAATAAAGACTGACGGCTTCGCGAACCGACGACGACGCCCGTCAGCCCTGTCGTTGGTCACCCTGCTCGCGCCGACCGAGAGCGGATCGGCCGGGCGGGGTAACACGCGCTCGTTCGGTCGGATCGACACGTTTTCCCGCCGCGTTCGCCCACGAACGGGTATGTTCCCCGAGTTCGAGGTCGTGCCCGCGGTCGACGTGCAGGACGGCCAGGTGGTCCAGCTGGTCGGCGGCGAGCGCGGCACCGGCAAGGCCTACGGCGACCCCGTCGACGCCGCCGAGCGATGGGTCGATGCGGGCGCGCGGACGCTCCACCTCGTCGACCTGGACGGCGCTTTCGAGGGCGAGCGCGCGAACGCCGAGGCCATCGCCGCTGTCGTCGAGGCCCTCGACGCGGTCGACGCCCCCGTCGACGTGCAACTCGGCGGCGGCATCCGCACCGTCGCGGACGCGACCACGCTCCTCGACGCGGGTATCGACCGCGTGATCCTCGGCACCGCCGCCGTCGAGAACCCCGATATCGTCGCCGAAATCAGCGAGACACACCCCGATAGCGTCCTCGTGAGCCTCGACGCGAAAGACGGGGAGGTCGTCGTCTCGGGGTGGACCGAGGGCACCGGTCTCGACCCCGCCGAGGCGGCCGGACGCTACGCCGACATGGGCGCCGCGGGGGTCCTCTTCACCGACGTCGACGTCGAGGGGCAACTCGACGGCGTCCGGACCGACCCCGTCGCGCGACTCGTCGAGGCCGTCGACATCCCCGTGGTCGCCAGCGGCGGCGTCGCGACACTCGACGACGTCCGCGCGCTGCGAGACGCGGGCGCCAGTGCCGTCGTCGTCGGCAGCGCGCTCTACGAGGGGCGGTTCACGCTCGCAGAAGCGCTGGGCACTGTGTGACCCGTCCCGGGTGGATCGCGGATCCGGCCCGCGACTCCCGAAAGTGATCGCGACAGCACGGCGGACCGAGGCGGCCGCTCCGGTCGTCGGCCTCTCCGAGAAACATCGGGTTGTCGGTCTCGGCAGAACGTTCCCTGACTCGCTGCAAGCGCTTTTCCGCTCGCAGTCGATAGCTCCGGTCGTGAGGCAGTTCGACTCGCACAGCGCCGCCCAGTCGCCGTCCCCGACGGTCCGTCACGCCGCGGGCAGGTTCGGGCGGTCGACCAGACGGAGTGAGCGCCGGTGAGTGACAACCGGCGGCTGTGGACGGTCGCGCTCTTTCTCTCGGTGGCGACGACGGGCGCGATGTTGCAGGTTCGCGGTGCCGTCTTGCCGACCCTCTCGACGGATTTCAACCCGCCCGCCTGGCAACTCGGCCTCGTCGCACCCGTCGGAACGATCGGCTATCTCACGGTCATGCTCGTCGTCGGTTCCGGCGCCGGCCACCTCGACTCGCGGCGCTTTATCATCGTCGGCCTGCTCGGGAGCGCGGCCGCACTCCTGGCGATGGGGATCGCACCCGCGTTCCTGGTGTTTCTTCTCGCCATCGGGATCCGCGGGACGATGACGGGGTTCGTCCGCGCGCTCGACCGCCCAGTGTTGAGCCACTTCTACCCCGACGACCGCGGGCGGATGTACAACCGCTACGACATGTCGTGGGCGGCCGGCGCGGCGCTTGGCCCGGTCGCCGTCGCTGCCGCCGTCGCGCTCGGCTCGTGGCGGCTGGCCTACGGCGCACTCGCGGTAGTCGTCGTTGTCGCGGCCGCGCTGTTCTGGCGGCTCGATGCCCCCACCGTCGAGAGCGAAGAGGAGCCGCTCACCCGCGAGAGCGCCGCGGACCTGTTGGGCCGACCAGAGATCGTCGCGATGCTCGCCGCGCTGTTTTTCATCACCGGCGTCGAGGGCGGTCTTTTCACCTGGCTACCCTACTACGCGGCCGCGGAACTCCCCGACGGCGTCGCCGAGGTGACGCTGACCGTGATGCTCGCGGCCTACGTCCCTGGCCGCTTTGCCTGCGGTGCGCTCGCCGAACGAGTGGGATACCTCCCCCTGCTCGCGGGGCTGGCCGGCGCGCTCGTCCCGACGTTCGCGTTCACGTTCGTCTTCGCGACGGGGTATGCGGTGCTGGCTGGCATCGCCGTCATCGGCCTGCTCATCGCCGGGTTCTTCCCGACGATGATGGCCTACGCGACCGACGCCGTCCCACAGCACAGCGGGCCGGTCAATGCGCTGGCATCGGGGATGGGGTCGATCGGCGTCGGCACCGTCCCGGCGGTGATGGGCGTCGTCATCGGCGGGTCGGACGCCGCGACGGCCATGCAGTACCTGATCGCGCCGCTCGTTCTCGCGCTCGCCGTCATCCTGCTCGCGGGCCTCGCCGAACGACGGCGCAACCGCGCCGCGACCGCCGCCGGCGCCGTGGAGGACTGAGACGCGAGAGTACTACGTTTCGTCTTCCAGCGTGTCGGCGACGCCGTCCACGACGCCATCGGAGACGTCACCGCTCCCGGGAAAGTCCCTTGGACAATTACTGAGACCGCCACCGCCAACAGCGTGAAAGCCTCCGCAGGAGTGATCGTGGCCGCCACCGCCAACAGCGTGAAAGCCCCGACGTGTTCGGGTCGCGCGACTCTCACGGTTCGCTTCGCTCACCGTTCGAGCAGTCGAGGCCTCTCTTCGGTCGGCCTCGCACTCGCTGCGCGCGCTCACTGCGTTCGCGTGCTTGCATCGTCGGGCTTCCCCGAACACGTCGCCCCTTTCAGTCCCACCCGCTCAGACTGTTGAGTCAGTCGATCAGGGTGGGACTGAAAGGGGCCGACCGCTCCGGGAAGACGGCTGACGTAAGCACCGCAGCGAGCGAAGCGAGCGAGGCGCGCAGCGAAGGCCTCGACCGGAGCGGGCGGGGGCTTTCACGCTGTTGGCGGTGGCGGTGCTGGTCGTTTCAGTTGGGGCTTTCACGCTGTCGGTGGCCGGGATGCCGTTCGTTTCAGTCGGGGTGTTCACACTGTCTCCGACGGCATCCCCACTTCTCACACCCTCGAACGAACGCAATCGCCAAATAGGCGGGCGCGCTGGGTGGAGGTATGACAGCGCGGACGGCGGCGGTCACGAGGGAGACCGCCGAGACAGATATCGAGGTCACGCTCGACGTCGACGGCGACGGCGACGCCACCGTCGACACGGGGATCGGCTTTTTCGACCACATGCTCGAATCGTTCGCCACGCACGGGCTCTTCGACCTGACCGTCGAGTGCGACGGCGACCTGGAGATAGACGCCCACCACAGCGTCGAGGACGTCGCCATCACGCTCGGCGAGGCCTTCGAGGAGGCGCTGGGCGACAAGCGCGGCATCCGGCGGTTCGCCGACCGGCGCGTCCCGCTCGACGAGGCCGTCGCGAACGTGGTCGTCGACGTGAGCGGTCGCCCCTTCTTCGCGTTCGACGGCGAGTTCTCCCAGGAGTCGGTCGGCGGTGTGACCAGCCACATGGCGGGGCACTTCCTGCGCTCGCTGGCGATGAACGCCGGCCTCACGCTCCACGCCGACGTGTCGGGCGCGAACGCCCACCACGAGGTCGAGGCGCTGTTCAAGTGCCTCGCCCGCGCGCTCGACGACGCGACCCGGGTCGACGAGCGCCGCAGCGACACCCCCTCGACGAAGGGCGACCTCTGACATGGCCGACGAGACCGCCACCTTCGACGCCATCATGGAGAAGTTCGCGGACTCGCCCAGCCAGCAGGCGGTCATCCGCCTCCTCCTGGAACGAGGCTTCTCGGTCAGCGACGAGGGGCGGGTCGTCTCCGGCGGGATCGAGATCCCCAACACCGGCATCGCCCGCGAGGCCGGCGTCGACCGCCGCGTCGTCGACGCCACCACGGACGCCATCCTCGACGACGACGAACTCCGTCGCATCTTCCAGAACATCTCGGCTATCCCGAGTCTGATGGATCTGGCGCCCGTCCTCGATCTGACCGTCCTCGCGGTCGCGGTCCGGGACGCCGAGGAGTCCGGCATCGTCGCGACGGTCACCAGCGCCATCGCCGACCGCGGCATCTCTATCCGCCAGACCATCAGCGAAGACCCCGAGTTCACCGACGAGCCCCGGCTGTACGTCATCACCGACGAGCAGTTGCCCGGCGCCCTCATCAACGAGATCCGCGAGCTGCCGTTCGTCCACTCGATCGAGTTGCGCTGACCGGTCGGGGTCCGAGTGCCGCCGCCAGCGCGACCTGGTTCCCGTTGCCCTGCGCTTCCAAGTATCAGTTTCGAAAATGGCGGGCGTGATTTAGGATGCTGTAGTCCTGCATGGCGGCTATGACCGACGACGCTATCCGCGGAGGCCGACAAAGCGCCCCTGACAGCCCGGAGACGGACTCAGCGGTCGACGGCGGGAGCGAGGTCGATTCCGGACGAGACGCCGGCGGCAGGCGCGAGCGGGCGGCGGGACGGATCCTGGTCGCTATCGGGCGCCTTCCGGACACCGCCGAGCGGTATCTCCCGCGGTTCCTCCGTCGGGATTTCGGGCTGCGGCTGCTCGCTATCGCGACGTTCGTGCTGGTGGTCTCGCCCGCGTTCGCGATGTGGTACTTCGAGACGGCGCTGTACGGTATCGCGTTCGTGAGCTTCTGGACCATCGTGCTGGGGTTCCTAGGGTACTGCGAGATGTACCTCGCGCTCGACCGCCTACACGAGGCGGTGTTGCGGATGGAACGGGAGGAACTCGACGTGGACTTCGACTCCGAGCGCGTCGACGAAGTCGGCGAGCTGTACGGGGCCGTCGAATCGACGGCGCGGTCGCTGGACGAGACGCTACAGGAGGCGAGGACGGCCCGCGAGCGCGCAGAGCGCGAGGAGAACCGGGCCCAGGAGCAGGCCGACCGCGCCGAGGCCGAACGCGAGGCCGCCGAGGGACTCGCGGCGGACCTCGAAGCTGGAGCGACAACGTGCGAGGCGACGATGCGGGCGGTCGCCGACGGCGACCTGCGACAGCGGATCGACCTCGGGACCGAGGAGACGGCGATGGACGATATCGCGGCAGCGTTCAACGACCTCGCGACGGACCTGGAGGAGACACTCCGGACGACGAAAGGGTTCGCCGACGAGGTTCGGACGGAGACCGACGCAGTCATCGGGGCCGTCGAGCGCGCCCACGAGCAGGGAGAGACCGTCGACGAGATGGCCGGGGAGATCGAGGCAGCGACCGACCGCCAGGCCGAGCGCCTGGACGCGGTGGTGGCGGAACTGGACGAACTGTCCGCGTCGGTCGAGCAGGTGGCCGCCAACGTCGCGTCGGTGGCCGACCAGTCGAGCGCGGCAGCCGAGACCTGTGGGGAGGGACAGGCGGTCGCGGCCGACCTCGCCGAGGATCTCGCGACGACCCGGGAGGCGACCGTCGAGACGGCGGCGGAACTCGACGCGCTCGACGAGGATATCGACGAGATCGGAGCGGTCGTCGGCGTCATCGACGACATCGCCGAGCAGACGAGCATGCTCGCGCTGAACGCGGCCATCGAGGCCGCCCGGGCGGGCGGAGGCGTGGATGGGGACAGTGGCGACGGCTTCGCGGTGGTCGCCGACGAGGTCAAAGAACTCGCGGCGGAGACGAGCGCCCAGGTCGACGAGATCGCGGCGCTGGTCGACCGCGTCCAGGAGCGCTCGGCTGCGGTCGTCGACCGAATGGCCGACACACGCCACCGGGTCGACGACGCGACCGACGGTGTCGACACCGTCACCGACGCCTTCGACGAGGTGGGCGAGCAGGTTGCGGGGATCGACCGGAACATCCGAGAGATCCGCGAGGCGACCGACGCCGGTGCGAACGCGGCCGACGCTGCGGTCGACACGGTCGCGGACGTCGCCGACGACGGCGAGCGGACCGTCGAGCGCGCCCGGCGCGTCGGCGACGCCGCCGGGACGCAACTCGACGCCCTCGACACGGCGGTCGGCCGGGTGAACGCCCTCGCCGACGGCGCGGACACGCTCCAGCGCTCGCTCGCGTACTTCGAGACCAGCGGCGCTGGCACGATCGGCGACGCCGCCCGCGGCGTCGCGGACGACTGACTTTTTGCCGTTCGCGCCCCGAGAACCGACGAATGTCGGACTCGGACCCGGCGACAGTCACGGTCGAGACACCCGACGGCAGGAGCCACGAGGTCACGGCGCCCGCGGGGACGCGCCTCCGCGACGCCCTGCTCGCCGCCGGGATCAGCCCGCACGGCCGCTGGGCGCGTCGCGCCAACTGCGGTGGCCGGGGGATCTGTGCCACCTGCGGCGTCCGCCTGGCCGCCCCGCCCGACCCCGACCACTGGCACGACGACCTGGCCGACCGCTTCGGCTACCCGCGCCTCTCCTGTCAGATACGCGTTCGTGACGGGATGTCGGTCCGGATTCCGGACAAACGCATCTGGGGCGGTCGGGAGGAGTGACAGAACAGTCGGGTCCGTCGTCGACTGCGTTCCGACTGGCATCCGCAGTGTGCACATATCACGGCTCCAGCGGCCGCGGGGCAACAGCGCTACAACCGCAGCGCGGTCAGCCCGGCGGTGTCCCCGGTCGCCTCCGCGATGACCGCCCCGGCTGCGAGCGCCGCACCGGCAAGCACGAGCGCGTAGGAGACGACCCCGCCGAGGCTGTCCTGGAACGCGACACCGGAGAGGGTCAGTGATACGCCCACGACCACCAGCGTCTCGAAATGGGATCGCAGTTCCATACGCGTTATGTCAGTATGTGCGATATTCAACGTTTCCATCGGCGCTCATAAGAGCCGAGGACACGACGTTCCGTCCGTGACCGACGAGGCCTACCGGACGGTCGCCGGCCGCGGCGAGGCCCGCTTCGAGGTGCGCGGCTCCGAGTTCATCGGCCACGTCGCGCCTGCTCGCACGGTCGAAGCGGCCGAAACCTTCGTAGCGGAGGTCCGCGACGAGTACCCCGACGCGACCCACAACGTCCCTGCCTATCGGGTGCGCGCCGACCCGTTCCGCGAGTGGGCCAGCGACGACGGCGAACCCTCCGGGTCCGCGGGCGACCCCGCGCTGAACGTCCTCCAGCAGGAGGAAATAGAGAACGTCGTCGCCGTCGTCACCCGCTACTACGGCGGGACGAACCTCGGCGTGGGCGGGCTCGCACGGTCGTACTCGCGGGCGGTCAAAGACGGTCTCGACGCCGCCGGGACGCGCACCGAACGCCCCCACGAGCGCTTTTCGATAACCGTCGAATACGACGACTCCGGGACGGTTCGCGGCATCCTGGAGAGCGAGGATGTCGAGTTCGAGGCCGACTACGCCGAACGAGTCGCCTTCGACGTCCGCGCGCCGGTCGGCGACGCCCCCGAACTCCGGGACCGCGTCCGGAGCGCCACCAGCGCCCGCGCCGAGATCGACGCCTGAGACCGCTTCACACACCCTGCGAATTCCTGCCGACGCGACCGCTATCACGGCTGGATCTCCACCTGAAACGAAGGGGTTTCGACGCCCGTCGTAACTCGGACGGCGAGTCACTGTGGCGGCGGGCGCACGGACCACCGCTCCGTCACGTCGACGGGGCAACAATACGGTCAGTCGGTCGAGACATCGGCTGCGTCGACGTCGGACTCGGACTCCTCGTCGCCGTCGAACCCGGCGGGGTCGTACTCGTCGGTGCGAGTGAGCCGCGCTTTCATGATACGGGTGTTTTCGACGGTCTCGACGGCGATCTCGATGCCGTCGAAGTCGATGACCTCGCCCTCCTCGACGAGGCGGCCGGCGCGGTTGAAGATGAACCCAGCGATGGTCTCGAACTCCTCGCCCTCGGGGATATCGATGTCGAGCGCCTCGTTGACCTCCTCGATGTTGACCTCGCCTTTGACGACGACGGTGTTGTCGTCGACGTACTCGATGGGTTCGTCCTCGCCGCCTTCGAGTATCTCGCCGACGATTTCCTCGGTCAGGTCCTCCATCGTGACCAGCCCCTCGGTGGTCCCGAACTCGTCGATGACGATGACCATGTGCAGGCGCTCGTCGCGCATCTCGGTCAGGAGGTCGTCGACGTTCTTGGACTCGGGGACGTGCAGCGTCGGTTCGATCATGTCTTCGAGGTCGAGCTCGTCCTCGGCCTCGCCGTAGTTGAGGTCGCGCACGAGGTCGCGGATGTGGACGACCCCGATGACGTTGTCCAGACTCCCCTCGTAGACGGGCAGTCGCGCGTGGCCGCTGTGGATACACTGCTCGATGGCCTCCGAGATGGCGGCGTCCGTCGAGATGGCGTTCATGTCCAGTCGCGGCGTCATGACCTCCTTGACGATGGTGTTGTTGAACCGGAGGGTGCGCTGGAGCATCTCCCGTTCCTCCTCGTCGAGGACGCCCTCGCGCTCGCCCGTCTCGATCATGTCCTGGATCTCTTCGCGGGTGACGTAAGACTCCTCGATGGCCGAGCGACCCCCGGTCAGCCTGTTGACGATCTGGGTCAGCCGGTCGAAGACGACGATCAGCGGCATCAGCACGTACTCCGACAGCTTCAGCGGCCGGGCGATCCGGAGCGACCACGACTCGCTGTTCTCGACCGCGTAGGACTTGGGCGCGCTCTCGCCGAACAGCAGGACGACGGCGGTAATACCGAACGTCGCCGCCAGCACCGCCTGCCCCTGGCTCATGTAGAGCCCGAACAGTCCGGTCGCGATGGAGGACATCGCGATGTTGACGAGGTTGTTCCCGACGAGGATGGTGATCAGCAGCCGGTGGGGGTCGGTTTTCAGCGCCTTGAGCGTCCGCGAGCCGCGACGCCCGTCCTCGACCAGCGCCTCGACACGGTGGGACGGCAGCGAGAACATCGCGATCTCCGACGACGAGAAAAACGCCGACAGCCCGATGAGAACGACGATGACGAGCGTCCCGATACCGGCGAAGACGTTCTTGGGCACGTCGTAGCCTACGACGTTCACCTGTAGCTGTACAGCGGCGTCGAGCCACGGCCACGCGACTGCCGGTGATACCATCAGCGTCGGAAATTGCGCGCCACCGGGATTAAGGCTTACCATCCATTAGACGGGTTCGGCCTGCGAAACGCCCGATTCTTCGCCGTAGAACCGATCGAAAGCCGACTCGGACCGCCGGCGAGTCACCGCGCCACAACCGCCCCGCGCCACACCACCGCATCCGTCGGCCCGTGGACCACCTGGACGGCGACTCGGTCGCCCGGCCGGAGGTCGAGTTCTCCCTGTGCGATCCGCACAGACGCCGCCTCACCGCCCGCCCAGTAGCCGTCCCCGCTCGCCGCATCGAGCGCTCCGTCGACCCCCGCGTAGGTTCCGTCGAAGATGTCTCTCCCGCGGACGTGCGTGCCCGTGAGTCGCCGCGTCGGGAGGTCCCGGATCCGGGGGCTGGCGTCGACGCGTGGCACGGACACGACGAGCGACAGGTTCGCGACGGCGAGCCGTTCGCCGCCTCCGTGGACGACCCGGAGGCGCTGGCCCTCGGGCCAGCCGTCGGTCGCCGACACCTCGGCGTCGAAGGTGGCCCGCGGCGCCGGGTCGCCGAGCGCCTCGCCGACGCTCATCACGCCAGCGACAGTCGCCGCCAGCAGGACCGTCACGCCGACGACGACCACGACGCCGACGACCGGACTCGCAGCCCGGCGAGCAGCAGGGCCGGCGCTGTCCACCGGTTGTCGGTCCCCGGCCGTCCGGTCCCCGGTCGGTCCGCCGGGGCGCGTTCGATGCGCGCTGAACACGGCGGGCCTGGTCGCGCCATCCGACGTAAACTCTCGGGATCGCCCGCGCCGCCGGGCACGCACAGCCCCGAAGGGCTTACACCCGATTCGGCCCAACAACCGTCCATGAGCGAGCCAGCCATCACGCTGTATCGGTTGCAGGCGTGTCCGTTCTGTGAGCGGGTCGTCCGCGCCCTCGACGAGTACGACATCGACTACCGCTCGCGGTACGTCGAACCGATGCACAGCGAGCGCACCGTCGTCAAGCGTCTCACCGGCAAGCGGACCGTCCCCGCAATCGTCGACGAGTCCACCGGCGTCACCATGTCCGAGAGCGGGAACATCGTCGACTACCTCGACCGCACCTACGGCGACGGCGCAGCGGAGGGCGCCTGACATGGACCTGCCCTTCGACGTCGTCGACCTGCCCGCCCCAGACCCGCCGGCCGAAGGCGCGGTCGCCCCCGACTTCGAGCGCCCGCTCGTCGGCACCGAGTACTGGGAGGACGCCGCCCTGTCCGATCTCACCGCCGAGGGCCCCGTCGCCCTCGTCTGCTACACCATGGACGGCGCGTTCCCCGCGACCTATATGTGGAACGAGATCCGTGACCGCGGCTGGGGCCACGAGGTCGCCCCCGAGGTCACTGTCGTCGGCCTCTCCGTCTCCTCGCCCTACGAGCACAAGGACCTGATCGAAGCGCGCGGGATGGACTACCGACTCTTCTCGGACCCCGCCAACGGCGTTGCCGAGGAGTACGGGGTCGTCCACGACCTCGACGGGATGGCCGGGGTCGCCGAGCCCCGCCCGGCCGTCTTCGTCCTCGACGAGGAACGCGTCGTTCAGTACGCCTGGGCCGCAAGCGAGTGGCCCGAGTTCCCCGACTACGACGAGGTCGAGGCCGCGCTGGAAGACCTCTGATCGTCCGCTTCAACAGTTCTCTACGACGATCGCTGCTGTAGCGGTCGCGGTTGCGGTTGCGGTGGCGCGCGCCGTCGCGCCCTCCGTGGCGCGACGGAGCCGTGCGAGGGATGAGTGAGCGACGGGGGAGCGAACGAATCGGCTGGGGAGGTATGTGGCTGTCCGCTGCGCTGTGTGACGTTGTTGCGGTGCGGCCCTGGTGGACTGAAAGGGCGAGGCACGGTCGCGTCTGTTTCAGTCGTCTGAGCGGGCAACTATCCGCGCGGGCGGTGCGGGGAGCGCGGATATCCCGCTCAGCGACCGCGAGCGGGTCGAGGGCTTTCAGCAGTCGGGATCGACTGCGGTCGCAGTGGCGTCTACCGGTACGGCGGCTGTGACTCGTAGCGAGCGGGTCGAGGGCTTTCAGCAGTCGGGATCGACTGCGACCGTGACCGAGAGAACAACTCACTCACACGTTGGCGTCGAGCCACGCCTCGATCTCGTCGGCGCGGGCGCCCCGCCGGTGTATCGTCCCGCTCTCGACATCGACGACGGTGCTCTCGGCACCGGGCGTCTCGCCGCCGTCGAGGACGACCGCGACGGCCTCGCGGATCTGGTCACTCAGTTCGTCGACGCGGCGGACGCTCCCCGTCCCGGAGCGGTTCGCGCTCGTCGCGGTCACGGGCACGCCCGCAGCCTCGTACAGCGCCAGCGCCAGTTCGTGGTCCGGGACGCGCACCCCGACGCGCTCGTGGCCCGCAGTGAGCACGTCCGGCACCGTCTCCTGGCGCTCGACGACGACGGTGACGGGGCCCGGCAAAAATTCGTGCATGAAGCGCCGCTCGCGCGCTGTTGGCTTCGTGTACTCGATGGCCGTCTCGATGTCAGGCACGCCCAGCGAGATGGGGTTGTCACGGTCGCGGCCCTTGCGCTCGAAGACCCGTTCGACCGCGTCGGCGTCGACCGCGTTCGCGCCCATCCCGTACACCGTCTCCGTCGGATAGACCACCAGGTCACCGTCCGCGATGGCCCGCCCCGCCCGCTCGACCGCGTCTGTCATTGAACCGTGATTGGCGACACTCGTGGAAAAGGCTCACGTGTTCGACGGAGACGCGGGATCACGTGCCCGACGGAAACACGGGGTCACGTGTTCGACGGCGGCGCAGTCGAGCGCGCCCGCGACCGGTCAGTCGATCCGGATCGCCGGACGGCCCGGCTCCGCTTTGGCGGCGAGGTCGTCGTCGGCCGCGTCGGCCGAGTGGACGACCACCTCGGCGTCGAACTCGCGTTCGACCAGCCAGGCCGCGCGGTCGAGCGCGGCCAGTTCCGCCTCGGGGTCGAGAACGTCACCGAGGGCCTCGCGCTCGGCCTGCAGGTCCTGTGCGAAGTCGGCGGCGTCGCCCTGCTCGCGGATCTCGTCGTGGCTCATCAGGTCGCCGATCAGGTTGTCCGCGTCGGACTCGCGGGCGAGTTCGTGGGCCCGGTGTTTCCAGTCGGGGGCGACCGCGAGCGTGACCGTCTCGGGGTCTTCGATGCCGACGGTGTCGACGATGTCGCGGACGTCCTCGCGGGTGTTCTCGACGAGCCGGGCCGCGATCTCGTAGCCCTCGGGTGCGTCGACGCTGGGCCACGCGGCCTCGGCGACCAGGCCCTCGCGGTCGAGGCGCGCCCAGATCTCCTCGGCGACGTGGGGTGCGACGGGCGCGAGCAGTTTCGTGACGGTGACGACGCCGTCCGCGAAGACGTCCGCGTCGGGGGCGGTGTGGTCGCGGTAGCGGCGCAACAGCGAGACGAGTTCGCGGGCGGCCTGGAGCGCGTGGTTGAACCGGAAGTCCTCGAACTCCGCGGTGGCGGTCGCGGCGGTGGCGGCGACCTCGCGGGCGACGTACTCGTCGACCGGCTCGCGCGCGTCGTCGGTCTCGACCGCGCCGTCGGCGAACGTCGCGGCGAGGTCGTGGACGTTCTGGAGGAACTGATGCGCGGACTGGACGCCCTCGGGGTTCCAGGCGAAGTCCTTCTCGGGCTGAGCGGCCTCCATGATGAACAGTCGCGCGGTGTCGGCGCCGTACTCCTCGATGATCCGCTCCGGGGAGACGCCGTTGCCCCGCGACTTGGACATCTTGTTGCCGTTCTCGCCCAGCACCATCCCCTGGTTGGTGAGGTTGACGAACGGCTCGCGTACCCCGTCGACGAGGTCGATGTCGTCGAGAACTTTCGTGAAAAAGCGGGCGTAGAGCAGGTGCATCACGGCGTGTTCGATGCCGCCGACGTACTGGTCGACGGGCATCCAGTCGCTGGCCCGCTCGGTGTCGAACGGCACCTCGTCGGCGTCGGGCGAGCAGTAGCGCAGGAAGTACCACGAGGAGTCGACGAAGGTGTCCATCGTGTCCGTCTCGCGCTCGGCGGGCCCGCCACAATCCGGACAGGTGGTCTCTTTCCACTCCGTCGCGGCGTCCAGCGGGTTGCCGGTCGTGTGGACGAACTCCGGCAGTTCGACCGGCAACTCGTCGTCGGGAACGGGGACGAACCCGCAGTCGGGGCAGTCGACCATCGGGATGGGCGTGCCCCAGTAGCGCTGCCGGGAGATGAGCCAGTCGCGGAGTTTGAACTCGACGCGGTGCTCGCCGTCGAAGACGTCGACGAACCGCTCGCGAGCTTCCTCGCTGGTGAGGCCATCGTACTCGGCGGAGTCGACCAGGATTCCGTCCTCGGTGTAGGCGGCCGCCTGTACGTCGACCTCGTCGGGGTCCACGTCGGCCTCGGGCGCGGGTTCGACGACCTGCGTGATGGGGATGTCGTGTTCCTCGGCGAAGGCGTGGTCGCGCTCGTCGTGGGCCGGGACAGCGTAGAGTGCGCCCGTCCCCACGTCTTCGAGCACGTAGTCGGCGACGTAGACGGGGATCTCCTCGCCCGTCGCGGGGTTTTCGGCGTACTCGCCGGTGAAGACGCCGGAGGTTTCGTCGATCTCGTCGTCGTCGGCGGCCTCGACGCGGTCGACGTAATCGGCCACGTCGTCGTTTTCGGCGGCGAGTCCCTGGGCGACCTCGTGGCCGGGCGAGAGCGCGAAGAAGGTCGCGCCGTGGATGGTGTCCAGCCGGGTGGTGAAGATCTCGACGCTGTCGCCGGTCGTCAGGTCGAACTCGACGCTGTCGCCCTCCTGGCGGCCGATCCAGTTGCGCTGCATCTCGCGGACGTTGTTGGGCCACCCGTCCAGGTCGTCCAGCGCCTCGAGCAGCTCCTCGGCGTAGTCGGTGATAGTCAGGACCCACTGGTCGAGTTCGCGCGCCTCGACGGGCGTCTCACACCGCCAGCAGACCTCCTCGTCGCCTTCGACCTGCTCGTCGGCGAGGACCGTCTCGCAGGACGGACACCAGTTGATCTCCTCGGCGCGGCGGTCGACGAGCCCCGCCTCGCGGAACCGTTCGAACAGCCACTGGTTCCACCGGTAATACTCCGGCTCGCAGGTGGCGACCTCGCGCTCCCAGTCGTAGCCAAAGCCCATCGACTTCAGCTGGGACTTCATCGAGTCGATGCAGTCCAGCGTCCAGTCGCGCGGATTGGTGTCGCGCTCGTTGGCGGCGTTCTCGGCGGGGAGGCCGAAGGAGTCCCAGCCCATCGGGTGCAGGACGCTCTCGCCGCGCATCCGCTCGAAGCGGGCGTAGGCGTCGGTGATGGTGTAGTTGCGGACGTGGCCCATGTGCAGGTCCCCGGAGGTGTAGGGGAACATCGCGAGGACGTACTCCGGATCCGTCGCGTCGTCGGGGATGCGAAAGACCCCCTGGTCCGCCCAGGTGCGTTGCCACTCGGGTTCGATCGCTCGATGGTCGAACCCCCGTTCCCGGTCGCGCTGCGCTCCAGTCCCGGCAGTCATGTGCCCACGTCGGACTGGGACACTGCTATAGCTTTCCCTTCAGTGGGATAGCGGCACACGGGCCGGACACACCGCTCGTGACGCCGTGGCTTTAGGTCGGTGGCGTCCCTGCGACCACTATGCGCGTCGTCTCCCTGCTCCCGTCGGCCACCGAGATCTGTTACGCGCTCGGGGTCGAACCCGTGGGGGTGTCCCACGAATGCGACTGGCCGCCCGAGGCCACAGAGAAGCCGTCGGTCAACCGCTCCCGAGTCGACCCCGACGCCTCTAGCGCCGAAATCAACGAACAGGTCGCACAGGCCGAATCCGAGGGCAGCGTCTACGAGATCAAAGTGGATACGCTCGCCGACCTCGACCCGGACGTCGTCGTCACGCAGGGCGTCTGTGACGTCTGTGCCGTCGACACGCTGCTCGTCGAGGACGCCGTCGCACAGGCGGGGATCGACGCCGAAATCGTCACCAGCGACGTCCACAGCCTCGCCGACCTCTACGCCGACATCGAGCGCCTGGGGCGGGTGTTCGACCGCGAAGAGCGAGCCGCGACGCTCGTGGCGGACCTCCGCGAGCGCGTCGCCGCCGTGGAGTCGCGGGTCGACTCGCACGTCCCCGAGGCCGACCGCCCCAGCGTCGCGGTCTTCGACTGGCTCGACCCGGTGATGGTCGCCGGTCACTGGATCCCCGAACTCGTCGCACTCGCCGGCGGCACGTACCCGATGGCCGACGCCGGTGACCGCTCGACGCCCCGTGAGTGGGCGTCGGTCCGTGAGGTCGACCCCGACGTTATTGTCGGCGCGCCCTGCGGGTTCGGGCTGGACCAGACGCTCGACACGTGCTCTGACCTCACCGAGCGGCCCGGCTGGGCGGACCTGACGGCCGTCCAGTCGGGTGCGACCTACGCGATGGACGGCCACCACTACGTCAACCGACCGGGGCCGAGACTCGTCGACACGCTCGAACACCTCGCCAGTCTCCTCCATCCCGAGCGCTTCGATGCGCCGCCTCGTGCGGTAGTGCGCGACCTTCCGACCCAGTCGACCAGCGTCGACGAACCGCGAGCCTGAGCGGTCCCGGTCGCTGTCACTGCGTCGGTCGAACAGCCGGCGAGCCGAGTCACAGGAAGAAGTGGTGCGAGAGCGATCGATGCCACGCGATCAGATGGCGGCGAGTCCCACGTACAGGTTCGTCAGGACCACGAAGACACCAGCGCTGATGACCCCGAGGAACCAGACTCGCCAGCCCGGAACACTCTCGACGACCGATCGACACTCCAGCAGGACGACGCCGGCGTACAGCACCACGGCCGCTTTCAGCGCCACGACCAGCAGCGGCTCGTGGGTCAACAGCAGTCTGATCCAGGGGTTCCCCTCCAGCGAGGGGCCCGCGTGGGCCGCCGCGACGAACGTCGAAACCGCGTCTCCGAACCCCCAGATAACCACGACCGACAGCACCAGCTCGACGTAGCTCGGCTTCTCGAATCTGATAGCGGTCGGATCGAGCGCTTCCGATAGTGTTTCGGCCTCTGACATCCGAATCCGGAACGGGCGTCGTCCCGTTTCTCTCTCTTGGCCGACCCTGTATAAGTCTCACCGGCAGAATATCATGGTTGATACTGACTCACTCGCCGACGGCGCAGGTCGCCTCGTAGGTCACGTCTTCGACCGAGTCGACCGTCGGGTCCTCGCCACAGACCGGGCAGGTGGGAGTGGGACGGACGGTGACCTCGTCGAAGGTCATCCCGGCGGCGTCGTAGGCGACCATGCGGCCGTCGAGCGTCTCGCCGACGCCGGTGAGATGCTTGACCGTCTCGGTGGCCTGGATGGCGCCGACGGTGCCCGGGAGGACCCCCAGCACGCCCGTCGTGGCGCAGTCGGGCACCTCGCCGGCGGGCGGGGCCTCCGGGAAGAGGCAGCGATAGCAGGCTCCGTCGGTGGAGAAGGTCGTGACCTGTCCCTCGAAGCGGTAGATGGCGCCGTGGGAGAAGGGGACGCCGGCGAGCGTGCAGTGGTCGTTGACGAGATAGCGGGTTGGGAAGTTGTCGGAGGCGTCGACGACGAAGTCGTAGCCGGCGACGAGGTCGGCGACGGTGGCGGCGGTGACGCGAGTCTCGTGGGGTTCGACGGTCACGTCGGGGTTGAGTTCGCGGACGAACTCGGCCGCGCTCGCCACTTTGGGTCGGCCCACGTCCGAATCGCTGTGGACGACCTGGCGCTGGAGATTCGAGCGCTCGACGACGTCGTCGTCGGCAATCCCGATAGTGCCGACGCCGGCCGCGGCGAGATACTGGAGGACGGGCGAGCCCAGCCCGCCCGCGCCGACGACCAGCACCGCCGCGTCGAGCAGCGCCGCTTGCCCGTCCGGACCCAGCTCGTCCATGATGATGTGCCGGGAGTACCGGTCGAGTTGCTCCGGGTCGAGGTCCGGGGCTGGCATGGCCGCGTCTACGGCGCTGGGCGGCTTAAACCGTCCGCTGTGTCTTACTCCACGAGACGGTCGGTCGCCCGGTTGCTATCGACGATCTGGGCGGTCTGGTCGTCGACCCCGGTGGCGATCTCGACGGTGGAGTCGGCGATCTCCTCGGCCGCGTCGGTCGACTGGTCGACCATGGCGGCGCCCGCCTCGGTCGAGGCGACCTGCTGGTCGGCGGCCGCGACGACTTCCTGAATCCCATCGGTGACCGCTTCGACCACGCTGTGGCTGTCCTCGTCTCGATATCGCTCGGTCCGATTCGCTGTCCGGTGATCGACTGTGAGCGTCGGAACAGACACTGATACTACAGTTCGTAGAGGCTACCGAACTTCTCGCGGGCGTAGTCGACGAAGTAATCGGCGGTGAACGACTCGCCGGTGGCCTCGCGGACGAGGTCGTCGGTCTCGTAGCGACAGCCGTGTCGGTGGACGTGCTCGGTGAGCCACTGGTGGAGGGGGTCGAACTCGCCCGCGCGGACGAGTTCGTCGACGTCGTCGTCGAGGTCTTCGCGCATCGCGGCGTCGATCTGGGCGGCCATGACGCTGCCCAGCGAGTACGTCGGGAAGTAGCCCAGCGAGCCGTGGGTCCAGTGAATGTCCTGCAGACAGCCCTCGCTGTCGGTCTCGGGGCGGACGCCGAGGTACTCCTCCATCTTGTCGTTCCACACGCCGGGCACCTCCTCGACGTCCAGGTCGCCCGAGATGAGGTCCCGTTCGATCTCGAACCGGAGGATGATGTGCATGTGGTAGGTCAGCTCGTCGGCCTCGACGCGGATCAGGTTCTCGGGGTAGATCTGGTTGGCGGCCTCGTAGAGTTCTCGGGCGGAGAGGTCGGTGCCGAGGTGGTCGTTGACTGTCGGCGTGAAGAAGTCGGCGAAGGCTCGCGTCCGGCCGACGTGGTTCTCCCAGAACCGCGACTGGGACTCGTGGACCGACAGGTCCCGCGACTGGCCCAGCGGCGTGCCGTAGTGCTCGTCGGGGAGCCCGAGCGTGTAGGTCGCGTGGCCGAACTCGTGGACGGTCGACCCGAGCGCGCCCAGCGGGTCTTCGGGGTCGAACCGCGTCGTCACGCGAGCGTCGAACTGCGTCCCCGTCGAGAACGGGTGGGCCGCGGTGTCGAGACGACCCCGGTCCCAGTCGTAGCCCAGCGTGTCGAGCGCCTCGCGGACCATCGCCTCCTGGTCCTCGGGGTCGTACTCGCCCTCGAAGGGGTCGGCCAGGTCGACGTCGCTGTCCTCGATGTCGGCGATGAGCGGCACGAGTTCGTCGCGCAGGCGCTCCAGGACCCGCTCGGCGGTGTCCAGTCCCAGGGAGGGTTCGTAGTCCTCGAAGAGGACCTCGTAGGGGTCCCGGTCGGGGTCGATCGCCGCGGCGTACTCGCGTTTCAGTTCGACCATCTTCTCCAGCGTCGGCGCGAACGCCTCGAAGTCGTCCTCGGCCTTGGCTTCCTCCCAGACCGGGAGCGCGTTCGAGGACGTCTCCGAGATCTCCGCGACCAACTCCTCGGGGACGTTTACCGCGCGCTCGTGTTCGCGGCGGACCTCGCGAACGACCGCCTGCCGTCCACCCGACAGGTCCGCGTCGTCGAGGGCGTCGAGCCACTCGCTCACGTCGTCGTCGGTCAGGAGGTCGTGGGTGACCGACGACAGCGCCGCGGACTGCTTGGACCGGGCGGGCGTGCCGCCCTCGGGCATGGTCACCTGCTGGTCCCAGCCCAGCACGCCACCGGCGTCGCGCACGTGGGTCAACTGTTCGACGTGGGACTCGAAGTCGTCGTAGGGCTCGGGCGCGTCGCTGTCCTCGCTCGCATCGGTGGACTCTGTCGCCATGTCCGGGAGCAGGGCTTCCAGGCCTACAAGTCCGCGGGTCGCGGAACCGGTCGGACACGCGGTTCGGCGCGTCCGCCGGTACTTTTGTCGTTTCAATGACTGGTCGAATGGCGAGAACGACAACGTTTTTACTGAGTCCGGTTGACACCGTGCGCTATGGCGAAAAAACGGGGACGGCGTGCCCTCCTCGCCGCGGGGGCGACCGGGGTCGCGACGACGCTCGCAGGCTGTTTCGGCATACTGGACTCGGGGTCAGACGATGCGGACCCGAGTGAATCGGAGTTCGAGTTCTCGCGCGGCCGTACCGAGGGACGGGGCACCGTCCAGATCGAGTACGCCGCCGGCGACTCGCTCGCAGCCGGTGACGTGGAGATCCGGACGAGCGACGGCGACGCCGCGGTCTGGAGCGCTCTCGGTTCGACTACGGAGGCGGCCGAGGACTCGATCCAAACGGGAGCCACGGCGCGACTCGGTCCTGGGGTGATCAACTGGCCGAGTGCCGTCGAGTCCGGGGAGCGGGTCTCCGTGCTCTACGTCCCGAACGAGGACTCGGTGACGGAACTGGCGTCGTTCAACATACCGACAGCGACGCCGACCGCTACCCAGACGCCGACGCCGACCGCTACCCAGACGGCGACTGCCACACAGACGCCGACGCCGACTGCCACACAGACGCCGACGCCGACCGCTACCCAGACGCCGACGCCACGGTCGGTCGTGACGATGACTGGGTTCGAGTTTGGGGGACTCGATGCCTGGAACGTCGCCGAAGTCGGGGTGACAGGGGTGAGCGAGTGGGACATCAGCCGCGAGAACGCGTTCGAGGGGAGCGCGGCGGCCCGCTACCAGGGCGACCGCTTGCGGATCCTCACGTCGCTGACTGGACTGCAGGGCTACCCCGAACGGGGCGACTTTTTCACGCTTCGCCGCGCGTACACCGCGCCGCGGACCGGGGGCGGATTCGGTTTCGGCGTCCAGTCCGAGACATTCGACCGCGGCTATCGAGTGTACGTCCGGCACTCCGATTGGGCGGAGTACCCCAACACGGCGACGCTCGCGGTCCGCGACGGCGGATCCGAGGTTGTACTCGACCGCGCCCAGTACGACGTCGCCGCCTCCGTTGACCAGTACGTCCAGTGGACTGTCCGCTGGAGTGACCCGACGATCGAGGTCGCTGCAACGGACATGAACGGGACTCGAATTCTCTCTCTCGCGGCGAACGATACCACGTTCGACGATGGCGGCGTCGCTATCGGCGGGAACTCTTCCGAGGGGACCACTCTCTTCTACGACTCGCTTCTGCTCTTGCCAGACCAGGCGTAACTGGATTCAGGTCACCTGATTCTCCAGGTCATCGTAACGCCCGCTCTCGCCGACGCGCTCCAGGTTCCGCGCGAGGATCCCCGCGACCCGCTCCCAGTAGTGGGGCGTGTGGCCGGCGTTGTGCGGCGTGACGTAGGCGTTCCCGAGGGTCCAGAGCTCGTGGTCTTCGGGCAGCGGCTCCGGGTCGGTCACGTCGAGCGCGGCCGCGTGGATCTTGTTCCCGCGCAGCGCCGCCACCAGCGCGTCGGTGTCGACGATCGGCCCCCGCCCCACGTTGACTACCACAGCGTCACTCGGGAGGTGTCCCAGCTGTTGTGCCCCGATCAGCCCCTCGGTCGTCTCCGAGAGCGGGCAGGCGACCACGAGGTAGTCGACGCCGCGCAGCGCCCGGTTGATCTCGTCGAAGCCGTAGACCTCGTCGGTCGGCCCGCCCTTCTCGGGCGTGTAGCGCACGCCCACCGTCTCCAGGTCGAACCCCGAGAGACGGTCGACGAGCGTCTCGCCGATGGCGCCGAGGCCGACGACACAGACCCGCGAGCCCTGCAGTTCGCCGACCGCCTGGAAGTGGCGCCACTCGCGGCGCTCCTGTCGGCGGAGCCCCTCGTCCAGCCGGCGGGTGATCATGAGTATCCAGCCCAGCACGTGCTCGGCGATGTTCGGGCCGTGGACCCCCGAGGCGTTCGTGACGGTCACGCCGCGCTCCCGGAAGGCGTCCAGGTCGAGGTGGCCCACGCCCGCCGACGTGCAGGCGAACAGTTCCAGGTCCGGCGCGGCGTCGAGGTCGGCCTCGTCGAGCGATCCGCCGACTATCACCTCGGCGTCGCGAAAGCAGTCTCGTTCGTCGGTGACCTCGCCGGCGTCGAGCGCGGCGGCCGCGTCACGGATCTCGTGATCCCGGAGCTGCTCGCGGAGCGCGTCCGCGCACTCGCTCGCCGGGATCCCGTGGGCGGCCGTGTCTCTGACGACGATCGTTGCCATACGACCGACTCGGTCGCGCGGCGGTTAAAGCCGGTCCGTCCCGGAAGAACCCTCGGCCGAACCGGGCGCACAACGGCGCCCCTGGCTCCCGACCGGGACAGCGGTTATCTGTCCAGCGGCCCACCGCGCTCGTATGCACCGCGTCGTCGGCGAGCGGTCGCTCTCGGAGACGGCCGTCCCGCCCGAGCTAGCGCGCGAACTCCTCCGCGAGATGGTCAGGGTGCGCGTCTTCGACGAGCGAGCGGTCGCGCTCCAGCGCCGCGGCTGGATGAGCGGCTATCCGCCGTTCCGCGGTCAGGAGGCCTCACAGGTCGGCGCCGCGGGCGCGCTCGCCGACGCCGACCGACTGTTCCCGACCTACCGGACCAACGCCCTCCAGCTCGCTCGCGGCCGGCCACCGACCGACATCCTCCGATTTCGCCGTGGGCGGTCGGAGTACGAGGACGGCCGCGAGGGAGCGACGTTCACGCAGTCGACGCCCATCGCGACCCACCTCCCCCACGCCGTCGGCGCGGCGATAGCGCGGACGTATCGCGGCGGCGACGCCGCCGACGGGGCCGTCGACCCGGGCGTGGCCTGCGCGTACTTCGGCGACGGCGCCACGAGCGAGGGCGACTTCCACGAGGCGCTCAACTTCGCCGGCGTCTTCGACGCGCCGACGGTCTTTCTCTGCGAGAACAACGCCTGGGCGATCAGCCTGCCCGTCGAGCGCCAGACCGCGAGCCCGACCCTGGCGGCGAAAGCCGACGCGTACGGGTTCGCGGGCGTCCGCGTCGACGGGATGGACCCGCTGGCGGTCTACGAGACGCTCCGCGAGGCCCGCGAGTCAGCGCTGGCGGGCGACCCCGTGCTCGTCGAGAGCCTGACCTACCGCCGGGGCGCCCACTCGACCAGCGACGACCCCGAGCGCTACCGCGACCGGGAGGACGACCGCCCGGACTGGCGGACCGCCGACCCCCTCGACCGGTACGAGACGTTCCTCCGCGACGAAGGGGTCGTCGACGACTCGTTCGTCCCCGAAACACGAGAGCGGGCCGAATCGTGGGTTTCCGACGCCGTCGAGCGCGTCGAACGCGACCCCGACCCGGATCCGGACGACGTGTTCGGGTACGCCTACGCACAGGCACCGCCGCGGGTCGAGGCCCAGCGGCGGGAGCGACAGACGCGGCTCGGCGACGTGGCGTCCCAGCGCGACGGCGAGAACGAACAGCGGTGACGGCGGCGCGGTCGAGAGCGTGCGTTCAGTCCAGGCAGATGTAGGTCTTCGTGTCGGCGACGCCGTCGAGGTCGCGCAGCCTCGTCGCGACGTCGTGCATGAGGTCGTACACCTCGTCGGCGACGGCCTCGACGATGATGTCGTACTGGCCGGCGACGATGTGCGCCTCTTCGACGCCTTCGAGGTCGCGGATACCCGCCAGGAGGTCCTCGGACTTGCCTGCCGCCGTCTTTACCATGATAAATGCCCGCACCATCTCGCCCGAAACTACTCCGGGACCCGGCAAAAAACCTTCCCCGGCCGAGGGGTTCGAGGCCGCCGATGCCGGGACGGTGGCGGCCCGTTCGCCGGCCGGCGTCGCCCCGCCCGCCTGACGGCGCCGCTCCGCCCGGGTCACGGAGGTAACTTTAATCCCCCGCCTGGTCGTAGAGGGTAGCATGCGATTCGTTATCGCGGGTGCCGGTCGGGTCGGCCTCCGGACCGCCCGGGCACTCGAAGACAGCGGCCACGAGGTCGTGCTCATCGAGCGCGACCCGACCAAGGTCGAACGCGCGCGAGCAGAGGAGTACGAGGTGGTCGAGGGCGACGCCAGCGACGAGTCGGTCCTGCAGTCGGTCGACCTCGACGCCGCCGACGCGCTCGGTGCGCTCACCGGCGACCTGGCAACGAACTTCGTCGCCTGCATGGTCGCCAAACACCACGGCTGCCGGACCGTCCTCCGCATCGACGAGGACTACCGCGAGGAGATCTACCGCAAGTACGCTTCCGAAGTCGACGAGGTCATCTACCCCGAACGGCTCGGCGCCATCGTCGCGAAAAACGCCCTCCTGGGCGGGAACATCCGCGCCGTCGCCGACATCGCGCAGAACCTCCAGCTCGTGGAACTGCGCGTCACTTCCGAGTCGCCGATGCGCGGCTACACGCTGAGCGAACTCCACCTCCCCGCCGACTCGGAGCTGCTCGCGTTCGGCAAGGCCGGCGAACCGCTCACCATCCCCGACGAGGACGTCTCGCTCGAAGAGGGCGACAGTCTGGCCATCCTCGCGGACTTCGAGAAACTGGACGACGTCCGCCGCATCGTCGTCGGCGACGGCGGCGCCGTCGCGGAGGGGGGTGCCTGAGATGGTCCGCGCGTACGTCATGGTCAAGGCCCACAGCGGCGACGCCGACCGGCTCCGCTCCGATGTCCGAGACGTCGAGGGCGTCGTCGACGCCTACATCGTCGCTGGCGACGTGGACTTCATCGCCACCGTCGATGTCGACGAAACCGCCGAGGTCAAGGCCGTCGCCGCCACCCACATCCAGAGCATCGACGGCATCGAAGACACCCAGACGTACGTCGCGATGGACTGAGACGGTCGTCCGGGTGAGTGCTTCCAGTCCTGTCTCCTCCTTCGAACGCTGTGGTCCCGCCGAGTAGCCCGTTCGCGTCAGTTCAGATACCGATGGCGAACAGCGCGTAGACGGCGAGCAGGAAACTCGGGACGGCCACGAGCGCGTAGACGGACTTGCTCCAAGCGACGACTTTCCGGCCGTCGAGCGGGCCGTAGGGGAGCATGTTGAACCCCGCGAGCAGGAGGTTGATACTGACGCCCATCGCGCCGACCGACGCGAGGAAGCCGCCGTCGACGAACAGGTAGACCGGCGCGAAGACGACGGCGAGGACGAGGTTCGTCACCGGACCGGCGAGCGCGATGAGACCGTTCTCACGCTTCGTGATGCGGCCGCGGTGGACGACTGCGCCGGGCGCGGCGAAGAAGAACCCGGCCATGCCGGCCATCACCGCGAGAAACAGCATCCCGTAGTCGGCGCGGAAGGCCGCCAGCTGGCCGAACCGCACCGCTACGACCTTGTGAGCCAGCTCGTGCAGCAGGAAGGCCACGCCGACGGTCAACAGCGAGAGCGCGAACACTTCGACGATCGCACCCGTTTCGACCGAGTCGCCCTGGACGGCTCCGGCGACCTCGGGACTCAGGAAGAACGTGAACGCGACGCCCAGCGCCAGCCAGGCGACCGCCAGGTCGCGCAGTTCGCGAGCGCCGAAGCTGATGTCGGGGTCGCGCTGGCCGCCAGCGCTGCGGACGACTCGCTGGGTGCCGTGGCTGCCGTCACCGGACCTGCTCGGCCCACGCCCGCTCATCGTATCGCCCCCCAGACGGTGTCGGCACCGGTGCGCGCGCCGTCGAGGAGCATGCCACCGATGGCGCCGACGCCGCCCACGTCCGCCGAGAGCCACGTCAACACGATGGGGAAGACGACGAGGCTGGCGACCATGCTCCCGACGTTCGTCATCGCGACGACGAGGATCAGTCTGAACAGGGGCACCTCGCGCATCCGCCGGACGATGTCGCCGATGGGGGCTTCCTCGTCGCCCAGGATCTCGTTGAGCGTCGAGATGTCGCCGACGCTGACCTGATTGTACTTCAGTTCGACGTAGCCGGCGAACCAGCCGGGCGCGAGCAGCGGGTTGACGCTGGTGAGCCAGGCGACGCCGCCGCCGACCGCCGCCGACGGCCAGCGCGCGCCGGCGAGTTTCGCCAGCCCGCCCGCGAACACGGCGTTGACGACGAACCAGGCGGCGAAGATCTCGACCAGCAGGGCGTTGCTCGCGCCGCCGATAGCCAGCAGGACGAAAAAGACCACGAACCCGAGCGTGATGGCGTAGCCGACGGCCTTGTAGAGATACGCGCCGAGTCCGCTACCCTCGGCCTCGCCGACGAGCGATTCCATCGGCGGGAGCGTCTCGGGGTTTTCGAGGTAGTTCTCGATCCCCTCGCGGTGGCCGGCGCCGACGACGGCGACGACGGAGTAGCCGGCCTCGCGCAGGGCGACGAGGCGGTGGGCGATGAAGGCGTCGCGCTCGTCGATGAGCGCCTCGGCGCCGCCCGGCGCGAACCGGCGGAACTCCTCCATCATCGCGCTGACCACGTCGGTATCGGTCAGCTCTTCGATGTCGAGTTCGTCCACGTCCTCCTCTTCCGGGACGAAACTCGCGAGGACGCCGCCGACGAGGAGACCGAGTCCGGCGCCGGCGACGCCGCCGCCGACCAGTCCGGCGAGCGTCTGGAGGACGAACTCACCCGTCGAGGTGAGTCGGGCCATCCCGACCGACACGGGGCCGACGGCCGCGCCGCCGGTCGCGGCGAGGAAGACGCCGCCGACCGAGCCGAGGAGGACGCCCGCGCCGAGTCGGGAGGCGGTCGTGTTCGGCACGGGGACGGCGTCGAACAGATCCGCGAGCCACGGTTCGAGGAACGTCCAGAGGACGATACCCCCGACGGCGCCGCCAACCGCGCCGCCGACGACCGCGACCGGTTGGGCACCGACGGCGGCGACGAAGTCACTGCCCGCGAACCCGAGCGGTCCGGCAACGACCATCGAGGCCGTAAGTCCCAGCACGGCACCGAACGCGGCGCCGGCGCCGATACCCACGGCCAGCGGCGACCCCAGCGCGAGCGTCAGATTTCCAACGAGCGCGAGCTTTTTGAGGAAAGTGAGCCGCTTCCAGAACCGCTGGACGGTCAGCTGGATGTCCCGGTCGACGAGGGCAACGCCGAGGCCGAGGCTCTCGGCCGTCTCGACGGCAGCCAGCATGTCGGCGCCGGGCTGGATGTCGAAGCGCTCGCCCAGTCGCGTCTGGACGTACGAGAGCATCCAGTAGGCGAGAAACTGGAAGACAGTGTTGCCGCCCAGCAGGTCGCCCGGTTCGAGGTCCTCGGGCGCCTCGCCCTGCATCTGGCGATACCGGCCCTCGTCGAGTTCGACGGCGACGATGTCCGGACGGCGCTCGGTGATCGTCGCCTCCACTTCGTCGACGCTCTCGTGAGAAACGTGGGCGGTCCCGAGGACGTGGACCTCACCCTTCCCTTCGGGGTGGGTGGCGATCGGGGCCGGGCCGTCGTCGGGGACCGCCACGGCGTCCAGGTCGGCCCCACCGGTGTCGGCTTCAGATCCGCTCGTACCGGCGTCAGATCCGCTCGTACCGGCGTCGGCATCGGATCCGCTCGTACCGGCGTCGGCATCGGATCCGCTCGTACCAGCGTCGGCACCGGATCCGGTCTCGCCGGGGCCGGGGTCGTCGTCGGCGACGCGGTCGCTCATTCACCCGCGTTACAGCCCCGGTCGGTTTACCGTTGTCGGGACGCTTTCGAATCACCACGACCGACTGTCGCAGATTCGACCGGACTCGGCCACTCTCACGCGAGGGTGACGCCGGTGAACTCCACGCGAGCGCCGCCGGTGCTGCTCTCGGTGACGGTGATAGTCCAGTCGTTGGCCTCGGCTATCTCCGCGACGATAGAGAGGCCGAGCCCGGTCCCCTCCCCGCCCGAGTAGCCGTCCTCGAACACCCGCTCGCGCTCTGCCGGCGGGATCCCACGGCCGTCGTCCGCGACGTAGAAGCCGTCGTCGAGCGGTCCGACGTGGACGGTCACCGGGTCGGACTCGACTGCGCCGTGCTCGACCGCGTTCCGGAACAGGTTCTCCAGGAGGTGCCGCGCCTGCGTCTCGCCACAGACCACCGTGGGCGCGTCGTCCGTGACGAGGGTCCCATCGTCTGTTTCGACCGTCCGCCAGCAGTCCGTCCCGAGGACGGACAGGTCGACTGGGACCCGTTCGTCCTCGAGGTGGCCGTCGCGGGCGAGCACGAGCATGTCCTCGACGAGGTGGTCGATGCGCTCGACCGCGCGCCGACAGGCCGCGAAGTCCTCGGGGTCGCCGCGCTCTTCGGCCATCTCGAGTCGACCCACGAGCACGTTCACCGGGTTCCGGAGGTCGTGACTGGCGACGCCGACCACCCGGTCGAGGCGCGCCCGCTGGCGCTCGAGTTCCTGCTCGCGACGCTTGTACTCGCTGATGTCCCGCAACACGCCCGCCGACCCGCGGAACTCCTCTTCGTAGGGCAACAGCGTCATGTGGTCCTCGCAGGGGACCCGTTCGCCGTCGGCGGTCCGGATCGCCACCTCGAACGTGACGCTCTCAGGACCGTCCGACGAGAGGAGGCGCGCGAGGTGGTCCTCGGCCGCCGCGACGGCCGTCTCGTCTTTGACCAGCGACGGCTGCGAACCGAGTACCCGGTCTCTGTCGTAGCCGAACGCCCCGAGGAACGCGTCGTTGACGTACCGGAACCGCCCGGTCTCGTCGAGCACGTAGATCGGGTCGTCGAACGCGTTGACGAGCGAGGCAAATCCCTCTACTGGGAGGGCGTCCTCCGCAACCGCTGTCCCGTCTCCCGAGCCACGCGACTCGTCCATTAGTGATGCTTACTCACAGATCGATATAATGACATCGACGACAGTATCACCGATAAAAACGGGAGCTGCAGAGGCCGCCGAACCGCGAGCGCGTGGTCAGTCGCTCTGGATGCGCGGCGCGAGCATGTAGGTGACCTGGCCGTCGCCCTCGGCGATGTCGAAGTGCATCTTGACGGGGAACTCCTCGCCCAGTTCCATCCGGACCTCGGCGTCTTTCGGGATGGCCTTGTTCATGTCCTGAAGATAGTCGAGCGAGAACAGCGAGTGAGCCGTCCCGGCAGTGAGGTCGATGAGGTCCTCGGGGCCGAGTTCGAGGTGGACGTCGTCGGTGTCGCCGGCGGCGTCGACGTAGAACTGCTCGGCGTCGGCGTCGACACCCAGCGCGATGTGGTCGGAGACCATGTCCGCGGCGGTGACCGCGCGGTCGATATCGCGACCCTCGATGACGATCTCGGCGGCCAGATCCAGGTCTGGCAGGTCCGGCTCCTGGCGGATCGAGTCGGGGTCGATGAGCGCGAGCGTGTACTCCAGGCCGTCGATGGCGATGTGGAGCTTGCGGGTCTCCTCGTCGAGTTCGAGGTGGACGAGCTGGTCGGAGTCGGCCATGCCGGCGATGTCCTCCAGCCGCGAGAGGTTGACGCCGATGACGCCGCCGTCGGTCTCGTAGGACTCGAACGCCGTCGCCGACAGTTCGAGGTCGACCATGCCCACGTTCGCCGGGTCTACCGCCCGGATCTCCAGCCCGTCGTCTTCGAGGTGGATCTTGCACTCGTCCACCAGCACGCTCACGGAGTCGAGCGTCGTCCGGAGCGTGTCCGCGCTCACGATCGCGTTGAACATCTTGGCCTCGGCTACGCCCCCATCCCCTAAAAAGTCACTTCATTGCAGTCCCGCGTGCGCGATGACCGCCGTCTCCGCCGGTTTCGCCAGCGCCCCGCCAGCCGACCCCGCCGGTCAGTCAGACCCGCTCGACCGGCGTCGAACACCGCAGACAGAGGATGCTGTCGGCGACCCAGTTGACGTCCGCCGACCCGCAGTTCGGACACTGGTGGGCCGCGTTGTCGTACTCGGTCGTCCCGCGCGGCGCGGCGAGGTGGCCGTCCGTGACGACTCGCTCGACGAGGCTGGGGAACCGCTGGCGCTTGACCGTCGCCCGCCGCGCCAGAAACGCCCCTGTGTCCGCGGGGTCGGCCCCATGCAGGTCCTCCCACGTGACCGCTATCTCGCCGTTTGCGGGCCCGCGCGCCACCTGCTGTATCGTGGCGAGTGCGGCCTGGAACAGCGGCGTCGTCGCCCAGCGATGGGGGTCGTCGACCCCGTCGCCGGCCGCCTCGTAGGCCGCGGCGGCGGACTCGTAGGCCTCGCTGGCGCCGTCGAGGCCGCCCGCGACCCGCAGGTCGGCGACGAACTCGCGGAGGCAAGCCTGCTGGACCGCGTGGTCGAGCGCGCCCTCCAGGTCCCGGGTGACGGCGACGCCCTCGACCCCGCGACGGGTCGCTCGCTCGTCCCGGCCCGCGACACGGTAGGCGACAGCGGCGACGACGTACGACGTCAGTCCCTGTCCGACCCACCCTTTCTCGTCGGGGTCGAACGGGCTCTGTCCCTCGCGCGGGTCGGCAAGGACGCGCCGGGCCGCGCGTGTGTACTCGTCGCCCGCCCGTTCGTAGCGCCGGTCCGCCAGCGCAGCCACCGCCGTCTCCCGGTGGCCGCCGTCCTGCGTTCGCATACGTGCACGCAGGCCCGGTCGGTCACAAACCTTCGCATCCTGTCGGCGACAGCCCTTCAGATCCCGTCGGCCACACCTGCTCGCGTCCCGTCCGCCGTCGCCTCGCTCGTCGGGGACTACTTGTCACCGCCACCCGTTCGCCCGACATGGACCGACGCGCGGCGGATAGCGCAGATGCCCTGTCGGACGGCGTACCGCCCGACGACGCAGACGCCCCGCCGGACGACGCACTGCCCGACGCCCGGGTCTGTGTCGTCGCCACGCGACCGGCCACCTTCGAGCGCTGTCGCGACGGCGTCTACCCCTGCCCCCGCTCGTACGACCGGACCGACGAACCGTTCGACTACATGGCCTTCTACCGGACCGCACCCGTCTCCGCGGTCACTCACTACGCGCCCGTCACGGCGCGAACGTCACAGACCCGCGGCGACCCCGGACCGATGGACGCCGCCGACTGGGAGGCGACCATCGACCCGTTCTCCGACACGGACGCGGTCGTCGTCTTCGAACTCGGCGACCTGGTGGCCCTGCAGACGCCGGTCGCAAACGACGCCAACGGCGTCCGGGGCGCGTGGTACTGCAGCGTCGGCGACCTGCGGGCGGCGGCGACGCTCTCGGCGCTCGCTGAACGCGTGGGGACCTGAAACGGGGGCGAGTGCCGACCCACCCCGCGGTCGTCACAGGTTTCAGCCAGCGAGCCACGCCGCGACCCGTCGGGCGACTGCGGCGTGACCGTCGCCGTCGGGGTGGACGCCGTCAGCAGTCCGGTCTGCCCAGGCCGTCACCGGTCGTGCGACGCCGAGGTGGGTGTCGACCGTCTCCTCGAGGGCGTCGTCGTACGCCAGCGACCGCTCGGGGTGGGCGTCGGCGAACGGGACGTCGTGGCCGGGCAACAGCGGAACGAGGCCGACGAACGCGTGGCGGTCGACGGCCGGGTCGGCCGCGAGTCGTTCGTCGAGACGCGCCGCCGCAGTGCGGAACTCCTCCAGCGACACGCGGGGGTCGCCACCGCTCAGTTGTGCGTCGTTGTGACCCGCGTGGACGAGCGCGACGATCCGTTCGCTCTCGGCGACCGACTCGATCCGCTGGTCGGCTTCCGCTGCGAGCGCCGCGAGCGTCGTGCCCGTCCCGCCCCGGACCGTGACGCGGTCGCCGTCGACGCGCTCGACCAGCGACGGGAGTCGTCGTGGCCAGGCGGTCGCTTCCGTCCGATTGCCGTGCGGGACGCTGTCGCCGAGGACGAGTAGCGTCGTCGTCACGGGTTCGTCTACGGTCACGAGCGAATTCAGTCCCTGGATCTCACGGTCAGTTCTCGGACTCGCCGTCGTGAACGTCGATGTCGATTCCATCGTCTCCCCGCCCAGCGGGCAACTGCCAGTCGACCGCGACCGCGCGGTCCGGGAAGGCGGGTCGCTCGACCAGTTCGAAGGTTTCGTCGGCGGCTGCGTCGGTGACGGGCGCGGCGACGAGCAGTCGCGCCACGTCAGCCCGTGAGACGGTCCCGTACAGTTTCGCGCCCGGTCGTGCGACGGTTACGTCGTCGGTCCGCGGGCCGTTCGTGAGCACCCCGGGCCGGAGAATGGTGTGTCTGACCGGTGCCGAACGGAGCGCCGCTTCGGCCTGTGTTTTCGCCCGCTGGATGGGGCCGATGAACAGGTCGAACGCGGCCGCGAGCGGGCTCGCCGGCTCGTCGCCGACGCCCAGCGCCGACTCCATGACGAACGCCTCGACGCCCGCAGTGACCGCCGCGTCGACCAGCGCCTCAGTTCCGGCGCCGTCGACGTACGGGCCGGACCGGCGGATGTCCGCCAGGCCCGACCCGACCGTGCTCACGACCGCGTCGACGCCGTCGAGCGCGCCAGCCAGGTCCGACGGGTCGAGCAGGTCGTCCACCACCACCTCGTCGGCGCCGGCACGCCGCAGTGACGGACGCTTCCCCGGCGAGCGCGTCAACGCCCGCACCGTCGGCACGCGCGGCCCGAGCAGTCGCAACACCGCACGGCCAGTGGCACCGCTCGCGCCTGCGACGAACACTGTCTCGGCATCGCTCGGTTCCATAGCCGGGTTTGGGCCCAGGTACACATGACTGGCTCGACCGGCCACGGCCGGGCCGGCAGGACCGATGCACACCGCCGTCGGTCCCGTGACCGACGGGTACACGAACGTGGAACACCACTGTCTGGTATGGTCGAACGGTCCGGACAGTTCCGCGTCTACCGCGTCGTCGAGTCGGTCCCACACCTCAACCTCCAGGCCGTCGACGAACCGATGCTGTACACCGTCTATCAGTCCGGCTACGAGACGCTCCAGCCGACCGTCGACGACCTGCGGACCGGCGACCTCGTCGAGGCTACGATAGCAGGGGATCCGGCAGCCGAGGACGAGGCCTGGCGGCTGACGGCGCTCGACCGCGTCGGCGGCGTCGAGATGGGCTTCGCCGTCGACGTCGAACCGCCGGCGATCGCCCGCGACCAGTGGACGCCCGGACTGACCGACCCGGCGTGTGCGACCCTCACGGAGGCGGACGAACCGGTCGGCGTCTGCTGCGTCCAGCCCCGCGACCCCCTCCCCGGCGGCGCGTTCGTCCCCAACGTCCTCGCGGGACTGCTGCCGATGGAACACCAGTTCCGGTCGCTCCCGCTGGTCGGCGACCCGGCCGTCGAGGCGTTGTTCCTCGACCCCGATCCACCCGACACAACGGAGTATGCGACCCCCTACGGCGTTGTGCTCCTGTTTTCCGACCGGGCCGATTCACTACCCGACCGCTTCCGGGACCGCTACGACTGTCCCCGCGGAACCGATACGCGCCCCGAATTCGACCCGTACGGCGTCTGACCGCAGCCTGACCGTCCGAGACCGACACCCGACCGCAACCGGAACCGCGGTGAGCGACCCACGACAGGAGCCACCGAGTACGACAACCACTCCGACCGGCCCCGTGCGTTCGGCCTGCTGTGTGGGGGTCACACGACAGAACAGACTGTGAGACAGTGAACTCTCGTACCCGTTCACTGTCGCGGAGTCAGTGGACAGCCAGTTCGGGATGCGTGCAGACAGGGGAGCGTTGTGGGGATGGAGTACTTCTTTAATTAGACCCACACAACTCCACGGTAATGGGACGGTCCGTTGCACAGTCGAGAACGGGTGGTGACTCGCCGGAGCGCTCGCCTTCGTTCGCTCATCTCCTGCTGGTCTGGTTCCTTGTCGGTTCCTCGTTCTGGTCAGTTGGCACTGTTCTGGTCGAGATAGTTCCCGTTGCCATTCCACTGTCACGTATGGGTAGTGGGATGCTATTCGGGACTGTCGTCGTTACCGTCGCCTGGGTGTTCGGTTTCCAGCCTTCGCTGCTGGCCAGCGCTGGATATTTCACCGTTTTCCACTCACTGCATCTCTTTTTCACACTCGTCGTCGTCCCGCTCCCGGTCGCGGAGTCCACACCCGAGACCGAGCTTGCAGTCCTCGTCCTGTCGGTCGCGCCTGCGGCAATCCTGCTGTTTACTGCTGTCGGCACGTCGCTTCGAACTCGACTCCGCCAGCCTGTACGATCGTTGCTCAAACTGCCGCCTGCTGACCACCCATCCCAGCAAGACTGACTGTCAAGCGCCGAGAAGTTCTCTCGCCTCGCCTTTCAGGAGTGAGTGAATACACACCGAAACCAGGCGACAGCGAGCGGTTCAGCACGGCGACACAGTGCACACGGCCTGGTTACGGAGTCGGCGGATCGGTCACGACCCCGACGCCGGAGAAGCGGAATCGAGTTCCGTCGTCGGTCGAGTGAACCGTGCCGTTCCAGCCGTGCCCCGAGACGATGCGCTCGATGATCAGGAGGCCGAGGCCCCGTCTCCCGTCGCCGTACTCGCCACCGAACAACGAGTCGGCGACCTCCGGCGGCAACCCTGGCCCCGTATCTTCGACTGCGAAGCCGTCCTCGGTCCCTTCGACGGTCACTGTCACGTCGGACCCGCAGTGTTCGTCGACGTTCCGAAAGAGGTTCTCGAACAACTGCTGCAGGCGGGACTCGTCTGCCTGAATGGGCCGGTCGTTCTCGACTTCGAGCGTCGCCGTCTCGGGATCGGCCGTCTCCCAGGCAGCGCGGGCGACCGCCGACAGGGGTACCTGTTCACGCTCCCCGACGTCGGTTCCCTGCCTGGCGAGCGAGAGCGTGTCCGTGATCAGCCGCTCCATCCGGTCGAGCGAGTCGTCGACGATTTCGAGGTACTCCGCCTCGGGGTCGGTCACCGTTTCGGCGGCGAGTTCGGTGTACCCACGCGCACTCGTCAGCGGGTTGCGGAGGTCGTGTGCGAGTATCCCCGCGAACTCGTTCAGCCGTTCGTTCTGGGCGTCGAGCGCCTGGTAGTGGTGCTCGCGCTCGATCTCGTGGCCGATCCACTGGGTCAGCAGTTCGACGAACTGTTCTTCGTCCCGTGTGAACGGGTCGGAACGCGGGTCATCTCCCGAGAAACACAGCGTCCCGTAGGTGTCCCCGTCCACGGTGATCGGCGCGCCGATGTAACACTGCAGGCCGGTCACCTCCCGTGCGATGTCGTCGCTGTACGCCGAGTCGTCGGCGTCGGTGATCACGACCAACTCCCCCTGGCCGACGACGTGGCGACACCAGGTCGTCTCCAGTTCGTGTACCGAACCGGTGACGTACTCTCCGCTCTGGATCGTCGACCCGATCACTTCGTACTCGCCTGCACCCGTGTACGAGAGGACACCGTAGTCGACGCCGAGACGGTCCCGGCCGACAGTGATGGCCCGTTCGACCTTCTCGTCCAGCGACGCCGAGTCGTCCATCCCGAGTTCGTACAGGTCCCGGAAGTAGTCCCGGACCTCCTGTTCGCCCATGGTATTGTTTGCCGTTGGAGTCACTAATCGTCCTCGGTCGAAAACCCGGTTCGTTCCATCGCACCCCACGTGTCGACGCCCTTGAGGTACTCGAACAGGCCCTGCCACGCGACGATGGTCTTCCACTGTCGGTAGCCGAAGTTCTCCAGGACGCCGTACCAGAGCAGTCGGAGCACCTGCCAGGGGCTGTCGTAGCGGTTGAAACTCCAGACCTCGCTGAAGATGCCGAACCACGAGAGGAAGACGCCGAACCCGGTCGTCAGCAGGAAGAACACGAAGAAAAACTCGATATCCAGAAACCCGAAGTACCACGCCAGCGGCAACAGGACGTACCCCAGCCCCTCGAGCAGTCGGCCGACCGTCTCCGCCGCGACGAAAAAGGGCATGACGACGGTACCGACGCGGCCGTATCGCGGATTGAACAGCATCCGCCGGTGGGTGACGATGTTCTCGACCATCCCGCGGTACCACCGGCGGCGCTGGCGACCCAGCACGCGGCGGGTCGTCGGGACCTCCGTCCAGGCCACGGGCTCGGGAACGAAGTCGACGGTGTACTCCCGGTTGGTCTCCTTGAGATGCCGGTGCAAGCGCATCACGATGTCGAAGTCCTCGGTGATGGTGTCGTGTCTGTAGCCGCCGACCTCCCGCACGGCGTCGGTCTGGAAGAGACCGAAGGCACCGGAGATGAGGATGAGGCCGTTGATCCGGTTGAGACCCAGTCGGCCCGAGTAGAACGCCCGGAGATACTCCATGACCTGCAGGCCCGCCAGTCCGGTCTTCGGCAGTTCGACCTCCTTGACGACGCCGTCTTCGATCTGACACTCGTTTGCGACGCGGATCACGCCACCGGAGGCGACCGCCGTCGTCGGCGCCTCGAGGAAGGGCCGAACCAGCGACAGCAATGCGTCCCGGTCGATGATCGTGTCCGAGTCGACCGCACAGAACAGTCGCATCTCGGTCAACCAGATGCCGGCGTTGAGCGCGTCGCTTTTCCCCCCGTTTGCCTTGTCGACGACCAGCAACTCCTCGTAGGTCGTCGACCGGTAGACGTCGTGGATCTCCTCGGCGGGGATGTCGAAGGGGATGTCGGCGTCGACGGCTTCGAGGTCGAAGGTCTCTCTCAGCCGTGTCAGCGTCGCGTCCGTCGAGCCGTCGTTGACCACGACGACCTCCAGTTCGGGGTAGTTCAGCGACAGCATCGATTGGACGCTCTCGACGATCGTCGCCTCCTCGTTGTAGGCCGGGACGACGATGCCGATGCCGGGGTAGAACGGACTGGCGAACTTCCTGAACGACGGATCCCAGCGCGACTCACGGACGTCCTCGCGGAGTTCGACCAGCGCGAGTACGTGTAACACCAGGTACCAGCCGTTGATCACGGCGTAGTAGCAGACGACGAACAGACCGAACGGAACCAGCACGGTCGAAACGAGATGCTCGATCGAGTGCATCCTATCCACCCACTGGTTCGGCGCTCCGCTCGCGAGCCCGGCGGTCGTACGCCGCGTGTTCGGCGCTCCAGGCCCACGCGTCGCCCAGTACCGCCGCGGCGTCGGTGTCGATCCGGTCGCGGCGTCCGACCAGCGCCGTCGTGCCGAGCGTGAGCGCGCGCGGGTTCTCCTCCTCGATGAGCGCGAACAGGAGTATCGAGATCGCTTCCCGGTCGCCCCACGCCGCCAACATCTGGTAGACCGCTGCCCGGACGCGCGGGGAGGGGTCGGCAGTCGCCCGCTCGAGAAACACCTGATCGCGAAGCGACGCCCGCCAGCCGAAGCTCCCGAGCGCGTCGGCCGCGGCCGCCCGGATCGCCTCGTTCTCGGTCTCCAGGGCGGCCGTCAACCACTTCAGTTCCCCCTCGCGGACGCTCGTCTCGAGGTGTGCACAGACCGCCAGCACCTGGGCCAACAGGGGTTCGGGCCAGGCGTCGTACTCGTCGCTGGCCGTCTGCAACAGGGGCCGCGGGTCGTTTCTCGCGATCCGATACAGCGTGTCCTGTCCGAACACGGTGAACTGTTCGTCGGTTCCGTCGAGCAGCATCGAGACACCGGTCGCAACGTCGGGGAGTTGCCCGCTCGCCTCCAGCAGCGAGACCGCCGCCGCCCGCTCGCGCGGCGTCTTCGGCTCGAACGACGACTCGCGGACGGGTTCGGGGTGTTCGAGCAGCGTCAGCCAGGTGAGCGCGTCCAGGCGCGTGTACACGTCTCTGTGTGAGAGCCGTTCGGCGGCGCGCTCGGGGATGCCAAGCGCCTCGCCGAGTCCGCGGAGCGTTTCGGCCTCCTGTCCGTCGAGTTCCCGGAGGTATTCGTCCAGCAGGGACTCGACGACCTCCCGCTCGACGGTCGTCAGCGACGCGACCCACCCCTCCCAGTCGGGCTCCTCGGCGAAGAGGTGGTCGAGCAAGCCGCTCCGGAGGTCGGGACGAATACGGTCACGCCGGGTTCGTTTGACGGAGCGATACACCGACAGCGAGACGGTGAGATAGAACGAGACTGCGATCGAGAGCCCGACGACGAGCGCGACGGCCACGAGGATCACGACCACCGGGACGACGTACCCGAACACGACCACGTCGGCCATCAGTCACCACCTCGCCGCTCGTCCCGTCGGCTGGAGTCACGTGACCGGTTTCCCAGCCTCGGACCGACACCTCCCGGGACGAACTGCTGGCCGACGAGATCAGTCATCGATGTATCTCCGGATCCTGGCCAGCAGTTCCGCGCTCCGAAACGGCTTGGTGACGTAGTCGTCGACGCCGGACTCGAACCCTTCGAGGACGTGTTCCTCCCGGCCGCGAGAAGTCAGCATCACGACCGGGAGGTCGGACCTGACCGCGAACTCTCCACTACGGATCATCCTCGCGAGCCTGGTCCCGTCCAGCCGTGGCATCATCACGTCCGTGACCACGATGTCGGGGTCGTACCCGCTGTCGAGCAGGTCGGCAGCCTCCCGGCCGTCTTCACAGACGCGCACGTCGTACCCGGCGGCGTTCAGGCGATGGTCGACGAGCCGGCGAATCGTTTCGTCGTCGTCGACCACGAGGACGTCACCCGGCATTCGGTACGTGAGTAATACCCGCTTGGACAAAAGTGCGGCCATTACAGCGCCCGTACTACGAGGCGTTAATGTGTTTCGAGCCGCAGATGCGGGTATGGACAGGCGCCGGTTTCTGGCGTCGATCGGTGCCAGCGGGGTCGCGGGCCTGGCTGGCTGTCCGGCAGGGTCGGAAACCGACACCCCGGACGAGACTGAAGCGACGGGCCTCGGGACGACGACGGCGCCTCGCGGGGAGGTCAGCGTTCCGTTTCGGGTCGGTTCGGAGGGGTTCGAGCGGCGGACCGACGACGGGTACGTCCCGCTTACCGTCCGCGGGATCAACCTCGGGATGACCAAACCCGGGACGTTTCCGGGGCAGGCTGCGATCACCCGCGAGGAGTACGACCGGTGGATCGCCGCGATGGGCGAGATCGTCAACGTGGTCCGCACCTACACGATCCACCCGCCAGCGTTCTACCGTGCGCTGGCGGCCTACAACGAGTCGGCGACCGAGCCGCTGTTGTTGCTGCAGGGAACGTGGGTTCCGACCAATGACTTCCTCGAGGCCGAAGACGCCAGTCGGTCGTCGTCGACCGTCGACCGGGAGCTACAGCGGACCGTCGACGTGCTTCACGGGGCGACGACGCTGCCCGACCGACCGGGCCACGCGAGCGGGACCTACGACGCCGACGTCAGCGACGCGACGCTCGGACTGCTGTTCGGGATCGAGTGGCCGCCGGAAATCGTCGTCGCGACCAACGACGCCGACAGCGTCGGGCCTGCCGACGGCCGGTACCTCCGTGCGGAGGGCGCGCCGGCGTTCGAACGATGGCTCGCGCGCCGGCTGGACCGTGCGGTCGCCCACGGGACGGAGACGTACAACACCCAGCACCCGGCCGCGTTCGTCAACTGGGTGACGACCGACCCGCTCTCGCACCCCTACGAGCCGTTTCGCGACGAGGACCGGGCCGTCGTCGACCCGGACGCGGTCAGCGCTACCGACGAGTTCGGCGCGGGGACGTTCGCCGCGTATCACGCCTACCCGTACTATCCGGACCTGTTGAACGAGACGCCAAAATACGTCGACTACGTCGACCATCGTGGCGAGCGCAACAGTTACGCGGGCTATCTGAACGACCTGGTGAGCGCGACGACACATCCGCTCGTGGTCGCCGAGTTCGGCGTCCCGAGTTCGCGCGGTATCGCACACCGACACGTCCACGGCCGCGACCAGGGCCGCCACACCGAGACCAGACAGGGCGAACTCGTCGCCGCGATGTACGAGGACATCCGCCACGCCGGCGCGGCCGGTGGTATCGCCTTCGCCTGGCAGAACGAGTGGTTCAAACGCACCTGGAACCTCGACGCACGGTCGGACCCGAACCGTCGCCCGTTCTGGTCGAACGTCGAGACGCCCGAACAGCGGTTCGGCCTGCTGGCGTTCGACCCGGCCGGTGGCGTCTCGCTCAGCGGTGCCGACGAGGAGTGGACCGACGCGACGAGCGTCCCGGCGACTGCGGTCACCGACTCGCCGGCCCGCTCGCTCGAAACCGTCCGCGTGACCCACGACTACGAGGGGCTGTCCGTCCGACTGACGTTCGACCGGGCGGACGCCCCGACCGACTGGGACGTGACGAACGCGCTGGTGACCGTCGGCCTGACCGGTCGGTCGACCGCGTTGCCGTTCGAGACGGGCGTGACGGCACCAGCGGATTTCGTCGCGCGGCTGGCGGGCCCGTCCGATTCGAAACTCCTGGTCGAATCGTCCTACGACGCCTTCGCCCGCGAGTTCGGCGAGACGGCAGGCCTGGACATCGACGCGTATCGCAGCGGAGCGGCCGGGTTCGTCCCGGTGCGTGAACCGATCAACCTCGGCTACACGGTCCCGCCGACGGACGAGCGAGTGCCGTTCGAGGCGGTCGAGACGGGCCAGTTGCGGTACGGGAACGGGGACCCGACCGCGGCCGAGTACGACTCGCTGACCGACGTGTACGTCGCTCCGGACGGCGGCGTGGTCGAACTCACACTCCCGTGGGTTCTCCTGAACGTCACGGACCCGTCGAGCAAGCGCCGGATCCGGACCGACTGGGAGTCCGGACTCGACGCCACGACGTTCGAGGGCGTCGAGATCGGCGTCGTCACCTACCAGCCGACAGACGACACCGCCCAACCCGGCGCCCGCACCCTCGCTAGCACTGCCGCAGGGATCGAGGGGAGTGAGCTCCGGACGACGACCTACGAGTGGGAGCCGTGGAACGAACTCACCTACGACGAGCGACTGAAGGGGTCCTACGAGATTCTTCGCGAGTCCGGGTGGTCCGGAAGTCTCTAACGGGTCGTTCGCTGTCGTATCGCAGCGAGCGTGACTCCCGTGCACAGCGGTCCGGATCGACCTGTCAGACCGACGGACCGTCTCACGACACGTCGAACTCGAACCGTGCGCCACCGTCGGCTCCGTCCGTCACGCTGACCGTCCAGTCGTGAGCTTTCGCGATGTCGCTCACGATGGAGAGCCCGAACCCGGTCCCGTCCTCGTTGGACGTGACACCGTGGTCGAACACCGTGTCCCGCTGGTCCGGTGGCACTCCTGTGCCGTCATCCTCCACTGAAAATCCGTCACCGTCGGGCAGTCGGTCGACGGTAACTGTTACGTCGTTTCCGCCGTGTTCGACCGCGTTGCGAAAGAGGTTCTCGAACAGTTGGACCAACCGACCGTCGTCCCCTCGCACGAGTGGGACCTCGTCGCGGACTGCGAGCGTCGCCTCGTGCGTATCGACGTATCCCCACGCTTCGGTGGCAACGGCGCCGATATCTATCTCCGCCGGTTCCGTCACCGTCGTTTCGCCCCGTGCCAGGGTGAGCAGGTCTTCGATGAGTCGTTCGATACGGTCGTGGGCGTCGTCGATCTTTTCGAAGTGGGCCGGATCCTGCGTCTCCCGAACGATGTCGGTGTATCCGATCGCGACGGTCAACGGGTTCCGGAGGTCGTGGGCCACGACGCTCGCGAACTGGTCGAGTCGTTCGTTCTGGCGCTGGAGCCGCATTTCCCGGTTCGCCCGGCCAAACGCTGCCGTCACGGTCGAACCCAGTACCTGGAACAGGTCGGTATCAGTCTCCGAGAACTCCTGCTGGGAATGCGTTCCGACCGCGATGAGACCAAACTCGCCGAGTGGAACGAAGAGGCCGCTGCTGATCTCGGTGCTCGACACGTCCAGCGAGATCTCTGAGACGATATCGTCGTGTACACGGACGTCCGACGACTCGAACACCGTCCAGCCGAGACTCTCTCCGGTACGTAGTCGCGGGAGCTCACCGGCCAGTTCACGCGCGGTCTCACTCGCGGCGAGCGGGTCCAGCGTGTCTGCCTGTTCGTTGTACTCCCAGACGGCAGTGATATCGTATCCGAGTGTCTCCTCGGCTGCCTCGACGGCGATCTTCCCGATTTCGTCACTCGACTGTGCGCCACTGAGTCGTTGCGCAGTCTCCTGAAGCGAGCGGAGTTTCCGTTCTAACTGTTTCTGCGCCGTAATGTCGTCTAACACTGCGAGGATACTGGTCGTCTGGCCGTCGGGCCCTCCGATCGGGGCGACTGACAGAAGCAGGTCTAGTTCCTCGCCGTGTTTCGTCTCTCGCTGGATCTCCGCACCGCGGATCCGTTCGCCGTTCAGCGCGCGCTGACGGTACGACGCGAACTCGGACCGCTTGTCCTCCGGAACCATCGGGTTGAGTTCGCCCAGGATCTCCTCCCGTGACCACCCGAACACGTTTTCGGCCTCGTCGTTCCAGCGAATGACGTGTCCCTCGGGGTCGACTTCCATCACGGCGAGTGGCGTCGCCTCGATGAGTGACTCCAGTCGCTGGTTCGTCACTTCGAGGGTGCGCTCTCGCTCGACCTGTTCGGTCACGTTCCGCGCGATGCCGACGATCCGAACGATCTCGTCGTCGACGATAACCGGAGCGAGATTCGTGTCCCAGAACCGTGCGCCGTCGTCGATATCCAGCTCCTCACGGTACGAGACCGGTCCACGTCGTTCGACACACTGGCGATAGTTCGATTCGAGTTCGGCGCCCGCCTCCGGACCGAAGACTTCGCGCGGCGACTGCCCGCGAACCGCCTCGGTCGTGAGCCCGGTCTGTGTCTCGTAGCCCGGACTGAGTCTGGCGAACTCGAAGGTCGGGGTCTCACCGCCCGTCTCGACGTCGAGCAGGAAGATGGCGTCCCCCGACGTGTCGAGTAAGGCCTCGTACTCCCCCGCGAGTTCTTCGTAGCCGCGTTCCGTCCGTTTTCGCTCGGTGATATCCTGTACGACTCCCCGGAGGACGGGGCCGTCCTGCTGGATGCTGTCGGCTCGCTCCCCTTGAGCGCGAACCTCGCGTATTTCCCCGTCACGCCGGACGATACGGAGGTCGAGGTCGTACGCTTCACCGTCCTCGATCGCCCGCTCGACGGCTGCCCGTATCGTCGCTCTGTCGTCCGGATGGTAGAACCCGATCCCGTCGTCGAGCGACGGGACGTAGTCGTCGTCGACGCCATGGATCTGGCGCACTCCGTCGGACCAGTGTAGCTCGCCCCATTTCGGAGTGTACTCCCAGATCCCGATATCTGCCGTCTCCTGGATGCGCTCGAAGAGGAACTCCTGGCGCTCGAGTTCCTGCCGGCTCCGGTCTCTCGATATCTCGGTCGCGGCGAGTCCCGACAGCAGCTCGACGAACGTCCGCTCCAGCGCCCCGAAGCTGGTGACCCGGGTCGTCGGACTCGAGAAGTTGACCGTCCCGTACTGTGTGCCATCGACGACCAGCGGCGCACCGATATACGATTCCAGTCCGAGTTCACGGTACGCCGGATGCGATTCGTTCCCATCAGCAACCGCGTCGGCGAACGCACGGACACCGCCCTCCGAGACCACTTTCGCACAGTACGTCGATTCGACATCGAACCGGTCGCCAGCGTCCATATCGGCGTTCGGTGCGTGGGCTGCCCTGACCGTGTAGTCGCTGTCCTCGATGTGCGAGACGATGCCGATCTCGAGGTCCAGCGTCTGGCACCCGATCGCGAGCAGTTTCTCGAGCCGTGTCGCTGCTGAAATATCGCTTTCAGCCATCACAGCCTGGAGTTCCTGCAGCGCATCGCGTTCCCGCTCTAGCCGTCTGGTAGCCGCGCTCTGGTCTGTCACGTCCCGAGCGACGACGAGGACGTGGTTGCTCTCGGGACGCTCGAACGGCGTACAGCGCACGTCGAGTGTTCGCGTTCGCTGCCCGTCTTCGAGTTCGAGCTGCAGGTCAGCGTCGTACAGTCTGGTGACGCCGCCGTCACGTTCGAGTCGCCGGAGCGACGACGTGACGGCGGTGGAGAACCGCTCCGCGTCGGTCTCGGAGATCCGGTCGCCGACAGCGTCGGCCAGTTGTCGTCCTTCCAACTCTCCGGAGTCGTCACTCGGAACTCGCCGCTCCGCGGCCGCGTTCGAGAACTGGACGACGCCGCCCCTGTCGACGACGAGGACGATATCGTGGATGTTCTGCAGGATCGTCTCGCTGCGCTCCAGCTCCAGTTCACGCTCACGTTCGCCCGTGATCTCACGTGAGAACACCGTCAGTCCGTCCTCGTCGGGGAAGGCGCGGGCTTCGACCCAGTAATCGAACGGCTCCTCGACATACTGTTCGAAGGTCACCGGGTCACCGGTCTCCATCGCGGTCCGATACTGGGCTTCGAGTTCGGTGCCGACTATCGACGGGAACTCCTCCCAGAGTACGGTACCGACCACTGTCCCCGGGTCGCGGTCGATCCGCTGTGCCATCTTCTCGTTTATATACTCGATGCGCCACTCGTCGTCGACTGCATAGATAGCGTCAGTCGCTCGCTCGAGCGTCCGCTGGAAGCGGTCGGACAGCTCCGCCGCTCGCTGCTGGTCACGAGCGGCTTCGACGAGAGTCCGAATCCGGGTCCCGAGCAAAGAGAAACTGTCTTCGGCCGCGTGAATCGGTATGTATTCCACCCCGCTCGTCTCCATCGCTTCTCTCCCCACCTGTATCCCGCTACGGCCGGTGAACACGATCGTGGGGAGGTCGTATCCTTCGGACCGGAGAGTCCTGCCCAGGTCGATTCCAGTTGTCTCCGGGAGTGAATAGCAGGTGACGACACAGTCGACGGTTGACGAAGAGAGCTGTCGGAGTGTCTCCTCGGCGCTACTGACGGTCGTGACTTCGAATTCACTGTGACTGCTCGATAGTTTCGTCCGAACCAGCTCGGCAAACTCAGTGTCGTCGTTCACGTAGAGAACACGGAGTCTGCCGAGCTGGTCGTCGTCCCCTCTGGTCATTATATTACTACTGAACTGTACGGTAATCAATCGCCTGCATCGAATATTATGCGTGATAACCTTCCCGTCTCACAGCGCGGACCGCGCCGCCCTGGGCACTGCTGGCGACGGCTCCGTCGGGAAGCCCCTCAGGACGACCAACGCACGACAACAGGTACCATCGAGTTCCGTTGACACGCCAGAACTGTCGCCTCGGCCCGGTCACTGGCGTTCGATCTGGTGCTGCGAATCGAGACGCAGACGACACCGACTCGTCCCGGTCTGTTGTGACTGCGAGCCGAGCGCCGTCGTCTTCACTCCGTGGCGACCTCGCTCTCGCCAGGTTCGAGTCGCACGCGTTCGACACCACCGAGATCATCGTATGCGCCGTCACTGGAAACGATGCTCCCTCCCGAGAGCGCGGCGTGGAACGCGTCAAACGTATTCAGTCCCTCGTCGATGTGTTCCGAGGCCTGATACACGACGTCCGGGTCGCTGGAATACGTCGCCAGTTCGAGAATCGCCGTCACCGCTCGCTCGCGGTCGAAAGCAAACCGCTCTTCGACGAGAAACAACTCGATGAACGTGGCCAGCGATACCGCCAGTTCTCCCTCGTGTTCCTCGAGGAGTCGCTCGGCCCGGTTGTTCAGCCAGTCGTCGTCCTTCAGGAGCGCCAGCCAGAAGTCCAGATCAGCGTACATGCTCACTCGCTTGCTCTCCGGCCTCCTCGTTGGCTGCGGCTTCGAGTTCACCCAGCGATGCTTCGCGGAGTTCGTCGCTCGCGGCCGCTCGGAGTTCCTCAAGCGGGTCGTCCGGGATGGGAATCAGTTTGATGCCGCTGTCCAGTTCGACCAGCCGGTACTGGTCGCCGTACCGGTCGCGCACCTCTTTCGGTATCGTGACTCGTCCACGGTCGTCCGCTCGGACTTCTCCGCCCATACCAGTAGTACGACGTGGGAACATTTAATATGTATTCCCAATCTCTCGGCCGAAGTGGGAGCTAGTGGCGTAGTCTTCGATAACAGCCGAGCACCATCCGATGTCCCTTTCCGCTTCGACAGTGTCCGTTCTCGTATGACTGCGGATTCGCCCGTCGTTCTCATGTGGAGTGCGGCGAGGAGTTCAGTGATGGACACATGAGCGGCAAGGACGAATATTATAACAGGGCCAAACAGGAGGGGTATCGCGCCCGGTCGGCGTACAAGCTCCAGCAACTCGACGAGACGGCCGGTCTGCTCGGTGACGGGAACACCGTCGTCGACCTCGGCGCCGCGCCCGGCGGGTGGCTCCAGGTCGCCGCAGAGCGCGTCGGCCAGCGGGGCACTGTCGTCGGTGTCGACCGCCAGCGCATCGACGCGCTCGACGACCCCGACGCGACGGTCGAACTGGTCCGCGGCGACCTGACCGAGAGCGGCACTATCGACGACGTGGTCGAACGCGTCGGCGGCGACGTGAGCAGCGAGGGGAGCGACGCCGAGGGCGGCCGCGACCGCGGCGGGCCGGTCGACGTGGTCCTCTCGGACATGGCGCCGAACATGACCGGCGACTACGACCTGGACCACGCCCGCTCGGTCCACCTCGCGCGCCAGGCGTTCGCGGTCGCCGAGCGCGTCCTCGCATCGGGCGGTGACCTCGCGGTGAAGGTGTTCGACGGCCAGGACCTCGCCGCCCTCGAGGCCGACCTCGAGAGCGAGTTCGAGTACGTCCGGCAGGTCCGCCCGGACGCGTCGCGGGATTCGTCCTCGGAGCTCTATCTCGTCGCGAAGGGGTACCTGACGGCGCCGGTGGCCGAGGGCGACCAGTTCGACGTCGAGATCGTCGACACCGGCAGCGAGGGCGACGGCGTCGCGAAAGTCGACGGCTACACGCTGTTCGTCTCCGGCGCCGACGAGGGAAAGACCGTCACGGTCCGCGTCGACGAAGTGAAGCCGAACTTCGGGTTCGCCCAGCCCGTCGAGTAGCACGTCTCGGTCGCGCTCACTGCTCGGGGAGTTCCGGTTCGAACAGGTCGGCCAGGAGCGACTGCTCGGCCTGGCGGAGATGCGAGTGCAGCGTCGGCGAGGAGATATCGAGCGATTCGGCGACCTCCTCGGCGGTGGAGTCGCGCGGCCAGTTGAAGTAGCCCGAGCGGTAGGCGACCTCGATCACCTCGCGCTGGCGGTCGGTGAGGTCGGCCAGCCCCTCCTCGGAGAGGGCCTGCTCGTTGGCGTCCGGCGAGCGGGCGCGTTCGCGCTTCGAGACGACGGTCGTGTCCGGGAACGGCCCCTCGATGCGGTCGAGCAGCGTCCGCAGATCCGACTCGGAGGCGACTTCCACGCCGACGCGGGCGTGGCCGCCGTCGGCGCGGGCGCGCCGGACCTGCGCGCCGCGGTCGGCGAGCGCGCCGAGCAGGGAGTCGCCGGTGACCTGCCACTCGACCAGCGCGTCGCCGTCCTCGCCGTCGCGGACCGTCCGCACGTCGCCCGTCGTCGCCGCCGTGAGGCGCTCGCGGACCGCCGTCGGGTCCCCCTCGGTGACACGAACGTACGCGCGATGGCCGTCGTCGCTCGGCACGAGCCCCGCGACTTCGAGGACAGCGTCGTCGTCCCCGGCGGGTGCCGGCTCGTCAGGCGTGTCCGTCGAGGCGGCGACGAGCGGGCTCGCCGCGTCGGCCGTCTCGAGGTCGAGTTCGACGACGGTGTCCGCCGAGAGCAGCTGTTGGGTCTCGACGGCATCGACCGCGAGCCCGATCGTCTCCCCGAGTTCGCCCAGCACCTCGCGCTCGCGGTCGGTCACCTCGCTCTCGGTGTAGAGACCGAGCGCGCCGTAGACGGTGCGGCCGTACGCGAGCGGGACGACGACCCACGCCCCCTCGTCGGCGGCGTCGTCGACTGCGGGGAGCGCCTCGGTCGCGGCCTCGGCTTCGTCGTCGACGAGCGCGGTATCGACGTCGGGCGGTGCGCCGTCGGTTTCGGCGCCGCGACCGGCCACGAGCCAGCGGTCGGCGTCGCCGGTCCAGGTCTGCAGGTCGCCCACGCAGGCGGTCACGTAGCGGTCGGCCTCGACGACGCGCTCGCAGACCGCGCGTTCGATCTCCGCGCGACTGGTCGCGGAGACGAGCGCCTGGTTGACGCCCCGGATCGTCGCGTTGAGGTCGTCGAGTCGCGCGAGTTCGTCGCGCTGGGCGGCCAGTGCCCGCTCGCGTCTGACCCGGGCGGTCACGTCGTGGGCGACGATGGTGTGCCCGATCCGGCGGTCGTGGCGGTCGGTAACCGGCGAGGTGCGGATCTCGTAGGTCCGCCCGTCGCGGTCGATCTCGGCGAGGGCGTCCGCGGCGTCGAAATCGAGGCGGGACTCGTCGACCAGTTCGTCGGTGGGCCGGTCGAGCGCGTCGGCGGGGTCGACGCCGAACACCTCGCCGGCGGCGGCGTTGCAGTAGACGACCCGGCGGGCGTTGTCGACGATGACGACCCCGGCGTCGAGCTGGCCGACCGCGGCGTTGCGGCCGAGCTGGCGGGTCGCGGGCACGAGGTCGAACAGCCGGCGCCGGAAGACCGCGTAGCCGAACGCGAGTCCGGTAACGGTGAACACCAGCGGCGTGGTGTCGACCGCGGGTCCCGAGGGGCCGATGAAGTTGTCGAGGACGTTGGCGGCGAAGGGGGTCGCGATACCGAGGACGAGGAGCGCGGACTGGTCGGCGTAGAGATAGTCGGAGACGAACACGAGTCGGAGCAACAGGGCGGCGGCGACGGCGACGACGCCGTACGTGTAGGCGGTGAAAGCCCAGAACGCCGGGCCATAGGGGAGTTCGACCAGCGCGACACCGTCGACTGGCACCACCGTCGGGTCGGCCCACATCAGGTGATGGACGGGATTGGTCCAGACGAGCGCGAGGGTGACGACCGGGACGACCCCGAGGGCAGCCACGAGCCGACGGGTGACGAACTCGTCGTGGCCCGTGTAGGCGAGCGCGAACAGCAACAGCCAGACGTGGATCGGCGCGGTCCCGATCCACTGGACACTCTCGAGGGCGACTCTCAGAGCGGGGTCACGAACGAGCAACGCCACGGCGTAGCCACCCGACCAGACCGCGAGCGACCCCATCAACAGCGCGAACGGTGTCGCCCCGGGCTCGCGGCGGTGGCGCGCGGCGAAGGCCGCGACGGCGACGGACGCCACCGCGGCGCTCGCGAGCAGCGCGACCGCGAGGTGGCCGACCGTCAGCGCCACGGCCGCCCTCCCGAACGTGGTCCCGTCCGTCGTCTGTGCATGCAGTCGTGTCAGTCTCTGACGGTCGCGAACCAAAAGCGTTCCTGCTACGCGAGTGCCCGAGACGCCGCGTCTACTCCCCGTCTTCGCCGTCGGAGTCGCCGCCGCAGTCGCCTGGGTTGCCGTCGGGGCCGCCCCCTACTCGTCGTCCGCGCCCGTCACGAACGCCTTGAGTTCGTCCGCCGAGACGTCGTGGCCCTGCCGGCCGAAGAAGGCGGTGACGTTCTCGCAGTCGCGGTCGAGGAACTCCTCGGCGGAGGGGTGATGGACCGTCACCGCCTGCCCGAGGTCGATGACGTATATCTCGTCGTCGTGGACGACCAGGTTGTACTCCGAGAGGTCGCCGTGGACGAGTCCGGCGCCGTGGAGCCGGCGCATGTACTCGCGGACGACCTCGTAGGCTGTCTCGGGGTTCTCGAGGCGGACCTCGGAGAGGCGCTTGCCCCGACCCGCCTCGGTCCCCAGGTACTCCATGACGAGGACGTTGCGCTCGACGGCGATGGGTCGCGGGACGTGAACCCCCGATTGCTGGGCCCGCGAGAGGTTGGCGAACTCCTTGCGGACCCACGCGAGGACGACTTTCTTCTTGTCGCTCCCGATCCCACGGAAGCGCGGATCACCGTCGAGATACCCCCGCATGTCGGTGAAATCGGAGGCGTTGATCCGGTAGACCTTGACGGCGACCTCGGTGTCCTCGGGACCGAGCGCGGTGTAGACGTTGGCTTCCTTGCCGGTCGAGATAGGGCCGCCGAAGGCCACGATGTGGCCGTCCTGGACGAGCTTGTAGAGCGCGGCGAAGGTGGCGTCGTCGAAGACGCTCGCTTCGACTTTGAACTGCTCGGTGTTCTTGATGCGCTTGCGGAACTCGTCGAACTCGCGGTCGCGCTCGCGGGCGATCCGGTCGGCCTCTGTGTCCTCGACGTCGACTTCCTCCCACTCGTCGCCGGGGGCGTCGGCCTCGTCGGTGTCTAACAGGTCGAACTCGGCCATATCAGCGACTCCGGGCGCGCGAGAAGAGAGCGCAGTGAGCGCGCCCGGCGGACGGAAACCGGTCGCCATCTGCGTCCGCGCGAGTGGGACGGCGGCCGCGCAGGTGCAGGCGACGACCAGAGACGGGTGGGAACATGCGACGCGTTACTCCTGGATGTGTCCCTCCTCTCGCAGCTGGTCGGCTTCCTGTTTCTCGTACCGCCACGTGATGTCCGCCTTCTCGTCCTGCCAGTCCCACGGCTCGACGAGGACGACGTCGTCTTCGCGGATCCAGATGCGCTTTTGCATCTTGCCCGGGATCCGGGCCGTGCGCGCTGTCCCATCCATACACCGCACCGTGACGCGGTTCGCACCGAGCATCTCCTCGACGACGGCGAACACCTCGCTGTCGTCGGGCATCCGGAGATCCGTTCGCCCCTCGTTGTCGCTCATGTCCGTCGATTCGGGAGGGAGACGTTTTAACTTTTGCAGAACGCGAACGACGAGAGCGACCGTCGCCCGGGAGGACGGGACCGGTCGTTCGGTCGGTCGTCCTCGTCGCCAGATTCGAACGCCGCCCGGAGTCGAAACACCGAAGTCGGGGCCCGAACCACGTCGCGACGATGGGAGCGACGTTGCCCGACGACCCCGCGGGATGGGCCGACCGGTTTCAGACGCGTCTCAACGACCGCGACTCGTTCGAGCGCGCGGCCGCCGGTTTCACCGCGACGTTCCGCCTGCTCGTCGCGCCCGACGGCACCTACGACGGCGACCCGGTCGTCGTGACCGTCGTCGTCGACGACGGCGCGGCCGTCGCCGCCGCGGGCAACGACGCCGACGCCGACTACGACTTCACGCTGAGCGGTCCCTACACCGCCTGGCGGGCGCTCCTCCGGGGGGAGGTCGACGCCGCCGCGGCGCTGACCGGCGAGAAGTTCGACGTCGAGGGGTCGACGATGCGCCTGCTCCAGCACCGCGAGGCCGTCGCCGAACTCGTCGACACCGCACAGGCCGTCGACACCGAGTTCGCGTACTGAAACGGTTAAGTTCGGGCGCCGAGGAGAGCCGACGTGTTCGACAAACTCGGCATCGCCGGGCTGTTCGGCTTCCTGCTGGCGCTCGGCGGCATCGGACTGCTCGCGACGGTCGACCCCTACATCGCGGCAGGGGTCGCCTTCGTCGTCGCCGGCATCGGGCTCGTCGCCTACGGCATCGTGACGAATCTGATCGCCTCCTTCGGGATGGGCGGGATGGTCTAAGAACGACAGGACCTGTCGCTCGACGAAAGGCTTTCACCGAACCGGCCGTCAGGTCGACCATGGACCGCCCGACAGCGCCCGCGCTCCGCGCCGCCTTCCTGGCCGTACTGCTGGTCCTCGCAGGCTGTAACGGCCTCGGGCTGAGCGGCGGCGCCGACGGTGGCACGACGCCGAGTTCCGACGCCGTGACTCCGGCGCCAGTGCCGGCGACGGCATCGCCGACGGGAACGCCGGCAGCCGACACACCCCCCGGGATCACCGAGAGCGGGGTCTTGGACGTCGAAGCGCTCACGAACGCTCACCGTTCTGTGCTGGCAAACCGGTCGTTCGCCGTCACAGTTCAATCGACCGACCGCGACCGACTGTCCTCGCTCGGCCGGTACACTATCCGCGTCGGTCCCGACGACCGCGAGGGGGACCCGGCGACAGGTGTGTCGACCGGTGGGGCCGTCCAACTGGGTCGGACCCCCTTCCTCATGACGACGGACCGCGGCGCGACGCCGCTCGCGTACGGCGACGCTGATGCGCGGTTCGTACGCGACGTCACCACCGTCGACGGCGACGCCGTGGTCGAGAGCGAGCGGGTGACGATGGCCCCGCCGATCACGGTCCGCCCCGTCGCCCGCGGCCTGAACAACATCCCGAACGGGGCCGCCGACGTGACCCAGGTCCGCCGCGATGGCGAGACGTTCTTCCGTGTCTACGTGACCGACCGCGGGCGCGAGGTGGGCGAGAACTACTCGCGGTCAGTCGCGCCGGTCGGCGGCGCCACGAACTACTCGCTGACGGCGTACGTCAGGGCCGACGGCTTCGTGAAGACGATCAACCAGCGCTACGACGTGCAGCGCAACGGTACCCGCACCCGCGTCGAGCAACGCTGGACGTACCGGCTCGACACCGGTCCCGTCGCCGAACCCGACTGGGCAACCCGGACGTGGGCCGGCAACCTCTCCGGCTACGCGGCCGGCGAGTACCCGCCCGGCATCAACGAGAGCGGCCTCGCGGACTCCAGGGACCTGTGGGGGGCACACCGGACGATCCTCGCGACCCATTCGTTCACGCTAACCCGGTCCGGGGACCAGGCGTGGCGTGCCTTGCCACAGCCGACGACCGTCGCCGTCGCGAACCGGACCCGGTTTCTGCAGGACCCGTGGAACGGAAGTGACCGCTACGGCGACCGGAGCGGCTACTACGTCCGCGACCGCGTCGGCGGGCTGGCCGTCGAGTGGCCGCGGACGTACTGGGTCGACGACCCGATCCGACACGGTCGCCAGTGGCTCACCGGCGGGAACACCAGTGTCGAACGCGTCGAGCGCAACGGCACGACCCGCTTCCGACTCACCGTCGAGCGGCCGCCGCCGTTTACCGACCTCGATCCGGCGAACTTCACCGCGACGGCCGCCGTCCGTCCGGACGGGCTGATCACCGAGATCCGGGTCGACGCGACCGTCCCCGGCGTCACACAGGCCGACGGCGAGGGCTACGAGTGGATCGACATCTCCTACCGGTATCGCTACCACGATATCGGGTCGACGACCGTCACCGAACCCGACTGGGTGCAGCGGGCGAAAGCCAACCAGACGGCGACGGGCGCGAACCGGACGGCGACTGACACCGGGTGATCGGTGCCGCGGAAACGGCCGATTCAGTCGCTCTTGCCGCGGTCGCCCGCGCGGTGTTCGCTGATGAGCCGGTCCACCATCTCGGCGTTTTGCTCGCGCTCGCGCTCGACGGCGCGCCGTTCCCAGTCCTCGATGGCGGCTTCGACTTCTTCCTCGCGGGCGACGGCGAGTTCGTCGACCTCCTGGACGGTCACCAGGTCCGCGGGCGCGACGGGGATGTCGTGTTTGAACAGGATCTCGTCGGCCACGTCCGAGAGGCCGCCGTTGCGCAGGACGATCCGTGGGTCGACGTCGACGATCTTGTCGGCCGTCGAGGCGCCCGCGCCGGAGGCGTCGCGGAACATGACCACGTCGTCCTCGGCGAGACCGAACCGCTCGTCGGCGTCCGCGATGGCGTCGGTGGTGAACTGCTCGACGACCTTGACGGGGACCAGCCCCTCCTGTTTCTCGGAGACGTCGGCGAAGTTGGAGTGGTCGAGCTTCCACAGCGCCTTGAGCCGCTCGAGCTTCCCTTCGAGGTCGTCGACGCGTGCCTCGCGTTCGTCGAGTTCGGACTTGAGCCGGCGGTTCTCGCGTTCGAGGCGGGTCACCTCGCGGTCCTTGCGGGCCTCCTTGCGCGACTCGCTGCGTGCCTGGTCGAGCTTGCGCTCGTAGTCGTCGATCTCGTCGTCTTTCTCCGCGACGGTCTCCTCCAGGCGCTCGACGTGTGACTGGAGCCGTTCGACCTGCGTCTCGAGTTGCCCGATGCGTTTCTGTTCGGGCGAGCGCTCGGCGGGCTCGTGGGTGGACTCCTCGTCGCCGCCGTCGCCGTCGTCGCGCAGGTCTTCGAGGACGGTCTCGACGCTCTCCTCGTCGGCGACGACGCGGGCGACGATGGGGCCGACCTCCTGGCCGGGCGGGACCTTCGCGGCGATGCGGTCGAACTGGTCTTTGTGGTGGTCGAACGCGCCGAAGGCGGCGGCCATCGCGTCGCGTTCGTGGTCGTTGTCGTAGCCCTCCTCTCTGGTGCGGTGTTGCTTGACGTCGATGGGGAGGTCCCGGTCGGGGGTCCAGCCGGCGGCGTCGAACGACCGGCGCAGTTTCTCGACGGTGTTCGGCATCGGCGTCACGTCGGCGGCGACGACGACGGGCCGGCCGCGTTCGATGATCCACTCGGTGACAGCAGCGGTGTCGGCGGTACGGGTGCTCATCACGTCCAGCACCTCGCCGTCGAGGCCGACGATGGCGACCGCGGTGGTGGTGCCCGGGTCGACGCCGACGACGACGTGGTCGCGGCGCTTGGCGAGCGGGCGGAACTCGATGCCGTCCCGGCGAACCCGCTCGACCTCGACGCGCACGTCGCCGGCCCGCACGTTCGAGACGGGGATGTCCTGGGGCCGCCCTTCGACGGTGAAGACGGCGTTCGAGAAGCCGCCGTACTTCTCGGTGACATCGCGCTCGAAGTCCAACCCCGCATCTTTCAGGTCGGACTCGACCTCGCGAGTGCGTTTCTTGACCGAGCCGTGGATCCGGCGGGTGTAGCGGTCCTCGGACCAGCCGCCACCACCCCCGGTCGAGCGGCCCCGCGAGACCTTCACCTCGGTCTCGTTGGTGAACGCCGAGACGATCTGGCCGACGTTGTTGGCCGCGAGACGGGCGGCGGCTTCCGCTTCCTTCATCGGGTCTTTGCCGTAGGGCACGTCGTGGCGGTTGGCGACGCGCGAGAGCGGCTCCGGCCGCTGGGCGCCGGTGACCTGGACGAGGGTCGTCTCGTCCGGGAGTTCGCCGAGGAAGTGGACGAGGGCGTCCTTGTTCTCGGCGAGTTCGTACATGTTGTCGGTGGCGACGATGGCGGGCTGTTCGTCGCGGATCAGCCGGTGAAGCTTTCGCCGGGAGACCACGTCTCGGTCCACGTGTTCGCCGTCGAAGGCGACCAGCGCGTAGGACACGTCACCGCGAACATCGCCGCTCTGGACGTCCACCCCGAAGACGACGGCGTCCAGCGCACTCGTACGGGTGCTCACACGCGAGCGTATGCAATCTGCGAATATAAACCCGGCGCGGGGACGGGTCCCGGTCGCCCGATCCGGACCGAAAGCCCAAAGCGGCGATTCGGCGAACGCGGTGGCATGGAAGCGACCGCGATCGACCACGTGAACATCCGCGTTCCCGAGGACGAGGTAGAGAACTACGTCGCGTTCTACCGCGACGACATGGGCTTCGACCTGGAGTACTACGACGAGTACCGCGCCGGCGAGCGGGAGTTCTTCTACGTCCGTCTCGGCCCGGAGTGCATCATCCACGTCTCGCCGCGGGAGACGGTTCCCGAGCCGACGGGTGAGACGATCAACCACGTCGCGGTGTTCGTCGACGAGTCGATGGACGAGGTGATGGACCGGATCGACGCCGCGGGCGTCGAGGTACTGACCGAGGCGGTCCGTGAAGGTGCCGCCGGCGAGTACCCCTGTGTCTACGTCGAGGACCCGGTCGGCTACACGATCGAGTTCAAGACCGCCGAGTAGGCGGTCGCTGGTCCGCGCTTACAGGAACTCCTTGCAGGTCTCGGAAAAGGTCTCCAGCGGCAGGTCTTCCTTGGAGTTGACGCTGACGAACAGCCCGCTGAACTCGCCGGTCGCGAAGTGGAAGGCGGTCAGGTCCTCGAAGCGATGCATCGAACACTCCAGGTCGCCGGCGGCGAAGAGGTCCTCCAGGTGGCCGCGGCCGAGATCCTGGAGGACGAGCTCCTCGTGGACCCGGTCGCCGAGGGTCTCGACGCGCTCGGCCGCCTCCCCCGTTGCGTAGACGGCCTCGTAGCCGTCCTCGTCGTACGTCGCGACCAGCCGAAGCGAGTCGCCGGCCAGTTCACGAAGAGCGTCTATCAGGGCGTCTCTATCGCTGACCACCATGCGACACTAGATACCACGCCATCCGTTGTCAATGTGGCGGCGGTTCACCGCCGAGTCCGCTGGGGCCGTCGCCTGCAGTTGGGGTCCGCTGTCGCCGCCGTTCCCGGTGGGGGGTCGCTACGACCGCCGGACGCGGCCCGGACTTCCGCGGACGGTCGTTTTACGTCCGCGCGCTGCGTCGCTCTTGTATGGAGTACACGACACTCGGCTCCACTGGCATGGAGGTCTCGAAGGTCTGTCTCGGCTGCATGAGCTTCGGCAGTCAGGACGACTGGATGTTGGACGAGCAGGAGGGGCGCGAACTCGTCGAGCGGGCGATCGACCTGGGTGTCAACTTCTTCGACACCGCCAACACCTACTCGGCGGGCGAGAGCGAGGCGATCCTCGGTGACGTGCTCTCCCACTACGACCGCGACGAGCAGGTCGTCGCCACCAAGGTCCGCTTCTCGGGCGCGACCGACCACCGCAACGCCGTCGGCCTCTCCCGGAAGACCATCGAGCAGGAACTCTCGCACTCGCTCGACCGACTCGGACTCGACACCGTCGACCTCTACCAGATCCACCGCTGGGACCCCGACACGCCCATCGAGACGACGCTGCGGGCGCTCGACGACGCCGTCCGGCGCGGGCAGGTCCGCCACATCGGCGCGTCGTCGATGTGGGCTCACCAGTTCCAGGAAGCCCTGCACGTCAGCGACCGGGAGGGGCTCGCCCGCTTCGAGACGATGCAGGACCTCTACCACCTGACCTACCGCGAGGAGGAACGCGAGATGTACCCGGTCTGTGAGAACGAAGACGTGGGTGTCATCCCGTGGAGCCCGCTCGCCGCGGGCTATCTCGCCCGGCCGCACGAGGAGTTCTCGGCGACGACGCGGGGCCACCACGAGGCCGAGGAGGTCGAGGTGCCCTACCACACCGGGCCGGGCAGCCGGGAGATCAACGAGCGCGTGCAGGAACTGGCCGCCGAAAAGGGCGTCACGATGGCCCAGGTCGCGCTGGCCTGGCACTTCGAGAACGACTACACCGATGCGCCGATCGTCGGTACCTCCAGCATCGAACACTTGGAGGAGGCCGTCGAGGCCCTGGAGGTGTCGCTGTCGGCCTCGGATATGGCCTACCTCGAAGAACCGTACGAACCCGTTCCAGTCTTCGGTCACGAGTGAGCGGCGGATGACCGGCCCCAGGCAGGAGCGCGTCGCGCTCTCGACCGGTCACGCGGTCGCGCTGCCGCTGGAGACGGAGGCGACGGCCACCGGGGCGGTTTTCGCGGGGGACGCGAGTGCGGTGCGCGCGGCGCTCCCGGCCCCGCTCGCGCCGCTCCGGATCGGGCCAGGTCGCGCCCCGGTCGTCCTCGTCGGGGTCGGATACCGCCGGATCGGTGACGGGGCGATGGCGCCCTACGACGAGTTCGGCGTGCTCTTGCCGACGACACACCACCCCGAGGACGGCCCGCTGGGGGCCGAGCGGGCGGTGTTCAGGCACGGCGTGGGGGCGTACGTCGACTGGCTGCCCGTTACGACAGACCCCGGGTGTGCGCTCGGCGTCGAGGTGTGGGACTACCCCAAAGCGGTGTGCGAGATCGACAGCAGCGATGAGAGACAGCGTCGTCGGGTGACCGTCGGTGCGGACGGCGAGCGGATCGCGGGGCTGTCCGTGGATCGCGTGCCGACCGTCGGGCGGCGGGTCAGCGCGACGAGTTACACCGGGCGCGGCCCCGTTCGGGAGATTCCGCACCGTCTCGACGGGCGGATCGGCGGCTGGCCCGGCGGTGGGTCGCTCGCGCTTGGCTCGCATTCGCGTGCCGACCGACTGCGCGAGTTCGGACTCACGGACGGCCAGCGCGCTCTTTTCCGAGTCTGTTTCGACGGGCGCTTCGTCGTCGAGCGTGGTGAGTTGCTGCCGCCGTAACAGGTGTCGACGCCAGATCCGCCGCTGTGAACGGCGTGATCGTCCCGCAACGAACTGCGAACACAGCAACCGCGAACAGCGTGAACGCTGTGTGCGGCGGCTCCAGCACGTCGATCATGAAGCCCGGTCGCCGACCAAGATGTCGGTGAGCGCGTCGAGAGAGGCGGAGCGCGTCGGAGGGTTTTAACCGGGGAGTGACCAACCGACGGGCGATGGTCGTCTCGAACGAGAAGGGGGACCGGCGCGAGCGGGAACTGGTGAACGAACTCGACGCGGCGGGCTTCGCCGTGATGCGCGCGCCGGCCAGCGGGAGCGCCACCGAGCGCGAACTTCCCGACGTGCTCGCGGGCGACGGTGGGGAGTTCTACGCCATCGAGGCCAAATCCTCCGCCGGCGACCCCATCTACCTCGACGGCGAGGAGGTCGAGGCCCTGCTCTTTTTCGCGCGGAACTTCGGCGCCAAGCCGCGCATCGGCGTCCGCTACGACCGCGAGGACTGGTACTTCTTCCATCCCGGCGACGAGGCCGTCCACGTCACCGACGGCGGGAACTACCGCGTCAAGAAAGAGACCGCCCTCGCCCACGGCACCGACTTCGACGAACTCGTCGGCCACTCCGAGAAGGTCACGCTCGACGAAGTCGGCGAGGAGGGCCCCGACCAGGCGACGCTTGACGTCCTCGCGGCGTTCGAACGCGGCGACCTGACCCGCGAGGAGACCGCCGAAATGCTGGAGTGACACCGCCGAAACTGGTGTGAGCGTCGGCCACTCCGCCCCGTCCGCCGTGTCTCGCCGCACCCCGGCGCGAACGGGAAGTCCGCGCCGGAAACGCGGGCTTGAAACCCGCGCAGTCGAGACGGGCTGACGTGCGCCGTCGCCAGCGCGTCGTCCTGTCGGATCGCCCGCGAAGCGCCCCCAGCGACCGCGTCACTCGTCGATGAGTGCCGCGACCGGGAAACCGCGGGGCCGGGCGGGCGTGTTCGTCACCATCTGTGTCTTCTCCTTTCTGGTGAACTTCGGCCGGATCGCCTTCGCGCCGCTGGTCGACTACTTCATCGAGTCGGGCGTCGACCCGTCGACGGCGGGGCTGGCCGCGACGGCCGTCTGGGTCGGCAGCGCCCTCCTCCGGTTACCGACGGGCTACCTGCTGACCATCGTCCGCCGGCACCGCGTCCTGCTCGGGATGGGTGTGTTCCTCTCGGCGGCCGCCACCTTCACCGCGCTCTCGCCCGGCATCGCCTTCACCGTGGCCGGCGCCTTCTTCGTCGGCCTGGCCTCCGGCGTCTTCTTCATCGCCGCGAACCCGCTCGTGAGCGAACTCTACCCCGAACGGGTGGGCCTGGCGGTCGGCCTGCGCGGGATGTCCTCGCAGGTCGCCGCCGTCGCCGCGCCGGCGCTCGTCGGTCTGGCGATCGGATTCGGTACCTGGCGGATCGCCTTCGGCGCGCTGGCCGGCCTCGCCCTGGTCGGCACAGGGGTATTTGCGCTGGCGGTCCGCCGCGCCGAGTTGCCCGAGGCCGGCGTCGAGGACCGCGACCTCCTCGGCGCGATCCGCGCGCAGTGGCGGCTGATCGTCGCCGGAATCGCCTTCGTCGGCATCACGGGCTTCGTCTGGCAGGGCGTGTTCAACTTCTACGTCACCGCCGTCAGCGCCAAGGGCATCGCCTCGGGCACCGCGAACAGCCTCCTGACCGTCGTCTTCGCGGCGGGCGTGCCCTCCTTTCTCGTCGCCGGACGCCTCGCCGACCGCTTCTCGTATCTCCCTCTCCTACTCGCCATCCTCGTCGGCTTCGCGGCCTGCCTGCTCGCCTTTACGCTCGTCTCGTCGGTCCTCGCAGTGGCGGCCGTCTCCATCGTCATGGGGCTGGTCATTCACGGCCTCTTTCCGGTCGCCGACGCCTACATGCTGGAGACGCTCCCCGACGAGAACCGCGCGAGTGCCTACTCGGGCTTCTCCGCGGTGATGATGCTCATCCAGGCCCCCGGCAGTGTCGCCGTCGGCACGCTCGCCGAAGCCGGCGTCTCCTACACCGGCGTCTTCCGCGGCTACGCCGTCGCCGTGACACTCGTCGCTGTCGCGATGACCCTCCTCGCCAGGGCCGGCCGTCTCCCGACCGGCGGTTCGGCGTGAGGACTGACCGGTACGTGGTTCGCTCCGCGACTCCCTTGCGGCCGGACGCGCCGTCCGAAACAGATGGAGTTTTGTTGAGTGAGTACTCAATCAGTAGCTGTGAGCGACACCGGTCCCGGGATGGAAGACGACGGCGACAGCACCGACGGTGCGAGCAGCAAACTGTCGACGGACGACGAACTGCCGACCGACGGCGAACTGTCGACGGAGGACGAGATCCGATGGGCTGCGTTCGACGTGCTGGTCGAGGAGGGGTTCGACTCGTTCACGACGCAGGCGGTCGCAGACCGAGCGGACGTGAGCCAGTCGCTGGTCCACTACTACTACGACACGAAGGCCGACCTCGTCTTCGCGATGTTCTCGAACGGGCTGGACCACCTCGCCAGCGAGATCGAAGCGCGCGCCGACGCCGGCGACCCGCGCGAGCGCCTGCTCGCACTCGCCCGCTACACCCTCGGGAACGAGACCAGCGAGGAGTTCGAGGAGGCCCTGGAGTTCTCGCGGATGCTGCTGGAGATCGAGGCCCAGGCCCCCTACGACGAGCGGCTCCGCGAGACCGTCGCGTACAACACCGGGTTCCTGCGCGACTACGTCGTCGACGCGGTCGAAGCGGGGGTCGAGTCCGGCCAGTTCCGCCCGGTCGACCCCGAACCGTTCGCCGCGGTCTACCTCGGCGCGATCCGGTCGGGACAGAACCTCCGCGCGATCTTCGCCAGCGACGACGACGTCGACCCGATCCTCGCCGGCCTCGAAGCCATCGTCGACGGCTACCTCGTCGCGGGGACCGGCCGGTGACCGGCCGCGCCGTGTGGTGTGTCACCTCGTCTCGGGCCACCGATAGAGCGATGTGCCACCCCGACACAGCGTGGTGTAGACGACGCAGGGGTGGGCAGCGACGCAGCGGCAGCCAGCGACGCAGCGGCAGCCAGCGACGCAGCGGCAGCCAGCGACGCAGCGGCAGCCAGCGGCATAGGGCTTCACGACGCACCACCCGCCCGGAGGGCCCCCACACGTGACGGATTCGAACTCGCTCGACGTCGAGGTGCCAGAACGCGTCGACAACCCGCTCTGGCACCTGGTCGACCGCTACGCCCGCCCGCACAGCCCCCGCTTTCTCGTCGCCGCACTCGGAACCCTGCTCGCGCAGATCCCCGGGCGGGTGCCGGCGCTGGTCGTCGGCGTCGCGCTCGACGCCATCCTCCTCGCCGACACGCCTTACACCCTCCCGCTGGTCCCGAACGGCTGGATTCCGACCGGGGCCGAGGCGCAGGTCGCCTTCACTGCCGGGCTACTGGCGGCGGCGTACCTGGTCGACGGCGGGCTGAGCTGGGTCGCCGGGCGCGTCGGCGGGACCGCCCGCCTGCGCACGCTCCACGACGTCCGGGTCGACACGTTCGACGCCCTCGTGAGCCACGACCTGTCCTTTTTCGACCGCCGCCAGACAGGCGACGTGATGAGCGTCCTCAACAACGACGTCAGCAACCTGAACGGCTTCGGCAACAACGCCGTCCAGGGGCTGCGATTCGTTACGCAGATCGTCGTCGCCTTCGCGTTCATGGCGACGCTCCACCTGCGGCTGGCGGCACTGTTGATCGTGCTCCCGGTCGCGCTCGCCGTCCTCGGCCGCTGGTACACCGCACGCGTCGAGCCCATCTACGACGACGTCCGCGAGAGCGTCGGCCGGATCAACTCGCGACTCGAAGACAGCATCGACGGCATCGCGACGGTCAAAAGCTTCGCCCGCGAGGACCGCGAACGCGAGGCCGTCGCCAGCGCCTCCCGCGAGTACCGCGACCGCAACTGGTCGGTCATCCGCCTGCGACTCCTGTTCAACTACGCCAGCTGGTCGGTCGCCTCCTACTCGTTTATCGGCCTGTTCGCCCTCGGCGCGTACGTCGCCCTCAACGGCGCGCCCCCGGTCCTGGGGCAGGGTCTGACCGCCGGCACCTTGCTGACCTTTCTGCTCTACAGCAAGTCCTTCTACGGCCCGATTCGCCAGCTGATGCTCGACGTCCTCGACAGCTACGAGAACGCGAAGGCCTCCAGCAAGCGCATCGTCGGCGTCCTCGAAGGCGAGCGACCCGACGCCGACGCGGGCCCCGACCTCGACGTGTCCGAAGGTCGGATAGAGTACGACAGTGTGGACTTCGCCTACGAGGAGAGCGACGAGCAGATCCTGACGGACGTGAGCTTCAGGGCGGACCCGGGCGACCTCGTCGGCATCGTCGGCCCGACCGGGGCCGGCAAGTCGACGATCACGAAACTGCTCTTTCGCTTCTACGACCCCGACGAGGGAGCGATCCGGATCGACGACACCGATATCTCGGCGGTGTCCCGCCGAAGCCTGCGCGAGCATCTGGGCTACGTCTCGCAGGACCCGTTCCTGTTCTACGGGACCGTCAAGCAGAACATCGCGTATGGGGCGCGGGAGGGCGACCACAGGGAGCCCTCCGACCGGGTGAGCGGCGGAGCCGCGAACAGCGAGACGCGACCGGAGGGAGCGTCTCGGTCCGAGCGAGCGGCGACCAGCGGGAGCCGCGAGGCCGAACGCAGTGAGGCCTCGGAGAACGAGTGGGGAGTGCACGGCGCGAAGCGACCCGCGAGTCGTGAAACCGACGGACGCGAGGACAGTGCAGTCGCCGAGATAGACGAGGAAGCGCTGGCCGCGGCGGGTATCGACCAGTCGGACATCGAGCGGGCGGCGAGACTCGCGGGCGCTCACGATTTTGTCACCGACCTGGAAGACGGCTACGACACGCAGGTCGGCGAGCGCGGCGAGAGCCTCTCGGGCGGGCAGCGCCAGCGCATCGCCATCGCCCGCGCCTTGCTCCGCGAGCCCGAAATTCTGGTCCTCGACGAGGCGACCAGCCACGTCGACAACGAGACCGAACGCCAGATCCAGGAGAGCATCGACGCCGTCGCCGGCGAGCGCACGACGCTCGCCATCGCACACCGGCTCTCCACCGTCAGAAACGCCGACCGGATCCTCGTCGTCGACGACGGCGAGGTCGTCGAGCGCGGAACGCACGAAGAACTCGTCGCCCGAGACGGACTCTACGCCGACCTGTGGCGGGTACAGGTCGGCGACATCGACGCCGTTTCCGACGACTTCCTCGCTCGCGCAGCCGGTCGCGACCCTGACGAGGCCGACACCGCCGACCGTCCCTCCGAACGGATCGACGGGGTGTCGCGATGAACGGGCACACGTTCGCGTCGGGAGCGGTGACCGTGCGCACTCTCACGGCGGGAGGTGCGCGATGAGTTCGCGCGAGCGGATCGCCGACGCGGCCGAGGACGTACGTTTCCCGCTGCTCTCGCTGTTGCGCTCGGGCGGCCGCGGGAATCACAAACTCGTCGGTCTCGGCGCGTTCTCGTCGGTGTGCGCGCAGTTTCTGAGCAACCTCGACATGCTCGTCATCGGGCTGGCCTTCGACGCGATGTTCAACAAACAGGCCTACGCGCTGCCGCTGGTGCCCGCCGGCTGGATCCCGAGCGACCCGACCGCACAGCTGTGGTTCACGGTCGCGCTCCTCGTCGGTATCAAACTGGTCGACATGACGTTCGGCATCGTCGCCCAGTGGTCGTTTTTCCTCTTCAGTCAGCGGACGCTGCATCGGATCCGCGTCGACGCCTACGACACCGTCCAGCGCATGGACATGGGGTTTTTCGACACCCAGCAGACCGGCGAGGTCATGAGCGTCCTCAACAACGACGTCAACTCACTGGAGCAGTTCCTCCAGGTCGCGCCGAACCTCTCGGTCGTCTCCGTCGCGATGTTCGCCAGTTCAATCGTCTACATGGCGCTGTTGAACTGGCAGCTCGCGCTCGTCTCTATCGCCGTCATGCCCCTGTTGCTCGCGGTCAACGTCTGGTTCGGCCAGCGCCACGAGGCGCGCAACGACGACGTGCGTGAGGAGACTGGCGTCCTCAACGCCCTGCTGGAGACGAACATCAGCGGGATCCAGACGGTCAAGGCGTTCGGCGGCGAGGGGCACGAGACCGACCGCGTCGCCGGCCAGTCGGCCGTCCACCGGACTGCGAGCTGGCGCGCCCACCTCGTCGGCGTCGCCCACCAGCCCTCGCTGCGCCTGCTCGCCGGCGCCGCGTTCGTGCTCACCCTCTTCGTCGGCACCGAGTGGGCACTCGACGGCTCCTTTTTCGGGCTCACGGGCACGATCACCGCCGGCGAACTCGTCCCGTTCATGTACTACACGCAGAACCTCGTGCTCCCGGTGCGCTTCGCCGCGTGGGTCACCGGGCTCTACAAGGGCGCCAACTCCTCCGCGAAGCGTATTCTCGGCGTCCAGCGCATGGAACCGCCCCGCGAGGAGGGCACGACCGACCTCGACGACCCCGCGGGCCGCGTCGAATACGACGGCGTGCGTTTCGCCTATCCCGGGACCGACGAGCCGGTTCTCCGTGACGTCTCGCTCGACGTCCAGCCCGGCGAGACCGTCGGACTCGTCGGCGAAACCGGCGCGGGAAAGTCCACGCTGCTGAAACTCCTGCAGGCGTACTACGACCCCGACGAGGGGGCCGTTCGGGTCGACGGCCACGACGTGCGCGAATACTCGCGGTCGTCGCTCCGGCAGTCGATCGGTTACGTCGCTCAGGACCCGTTCCTCTTCACCGGGACGATCCGCGAGAACATCGCCTATGGTGTGAGCGAGGGCGAACGCAGTGAGCCCTCGAACGGCGAGCGGGGAGTGCGCGGCGCGAAGCGACCCGCGAGAAGCGAGGGCGACCAGCGGGAGGCCTCCGAAGAGACGAGCGGCGAGAGCCGCGGCCGCGATGAGGTGACCGACGCCGAAATCGCGGCCGCCGCCCGCGAGGCCGGCGCGCACGAGTTCATCGCCGGCCTCGACGAGGGATACGATTCCGAAGTGGGCGAGCGCGGTGTGAAACTCTCCGGGGGGCAGCGCCAGCGCATCGCCATCGCGCGAGTCCTCCTGGCCGACCCGCCCATGCTCGTCTTCGACGAGGCGACCAGCCACGTCGACAACCGCACCGAGGTGCTCATCCAGCGCTCGCTCGCAGAGGTGACCGCCGACCGGACGACGTTCGTCGTCGCCCACCGCCTCTCCACCGTCAGAAACGCCGACCGCATCGTCGTCCTCGACGACGGCGAGATCGTCGAGCAGGGCTCTCACGAGGAGTTGCTGGAGCGCGATGGCCAGTACGCCGCCCTCTGGAACGTCCAGGTCGGCGCGGTGGAGACGTGAGTCGGGGTCTGCGGCGAAAGTTTATAACCTGAAACGGCCCCTACTCAGTGTATGACGATCGCTCGTGACGACGACGTGCTCGGTGGTGAGCCCCGTATCGACGGGACTCGCGTCGGCGTCCGCCACGTCGCTGCGCGAGTCGTCGACGAGGGGCGGTCTGTGGCACACGTCGCCGACCAGTTCGACCTGACGCTCGCACAGGTCTACGAGGCGCTGGCGTACTACTACGAGCACATCGAAACCATCCGCGAGTTCGAACGCGCGAATGCGGATGCGTTCGATCGGGTCGCCGAGACATCGCTGAAACCCAAAGAGCCGGTGGAGTGACCGATCCCGATTTCCTCCTTGACGAGCACGTCGGACGGGTGTTCGAGCGCGTGCTTCGCGAGCGCGGCTACACAGTCGAGCAGGCGAAAGACCGGTTCGGTGAAGAGACGAGTGACCGAGCGCTGCTCGGGTGGTGCGGTCGACACGGAGTCGTACTCATCACGAACAACGCAAAGGACTTCGCGTCGCTGCATAGCGAGATCGAACATGCTGGGTTATTTTGCTATCGGGAGCAATCGCTCCCCGATCGAGATCCCGAAGGACTCGCGCGAACTGTCGACGAGGCCATCGCGCAGTACGGATTCGGCGGGGTAACCACCGAGTTCATCGAACTCGACGAGTGGGACGAACTGTTCCACCAGTAAGAGCCGTCTCAGGGCGTTCGCAGGCGATACCGGACTGTGGCTTCGCCCTCGAATCGTGGGCCAGAGCCGGTCTCCTCGAAGCCCGCGGCCTCGGCGGCGTCGCGGGTGTCGCCCTCGCTCTCGGGGGCGAGTAGTTCGACGGCCATACCCTCGCTCTCGGCGAAGCGGACCGGCTCTTCGAGCAGGCGGTCACAGACCGCGGCGTCCCCCTCTATCTGTGTCACGTGGACCGTGTCTTCCTGGGCGTCGTAGCTGACGAACCCCAGGATCTCCTCCTCGCGCTCGGCGACGCGCACGGTCCGGTCGTGGACCAGATTGCGCATCACGTCCTGTGGCGAGTCGGTCAACGCTGCCAGTCGTTCCGCGTCCGCCTCGACTGCGTCCCGCACGTCCATACCGACTGCAGGCCGTCGTGCCAGTTAAACCCACGCCCGCTCTCGTAGTTTTCTCTCTCGTGTTTGCTCCGCTCGCTTACTCGCTAGCAATCCTCGTGACCGCAGACGACACCGCGACCGCAGACGACACCGCGACCGCAGACAACACTACGGCCCCGGTCGGTTCTGTGCGCCGAAAGCCCTCGGCCCGCTCGCGGGATCTGTGCGGGATATTCTCGCTTCGCTCGAATAGTGCCCGCGCAGATCCCGCCACCGAGCCTCACGGCTTCGCCGTTCGGCTCCGAGACTCTCCTTCCAGTCGAGTCTCGCGTCCCTCGCCCTTTCAGTCCACCAGGAACCGCACCGCAGCCGGCCACGCGCCTCCCCAGCCGATTGCGTTGCTCGGTTCGCTTCGCTCACCTGCGCTACTCATCCCTCGCGCGACGCCGTCTCGCGATGAAACGCGAGCCGGCGCGCGCCACGGTAATCGGTCGGTCGCCGGCATCGTGGTCGGTCACGGTGTGCACCCGAGGCTCTTTGCCGGGCGGGGGCGACAGGTGGGCCATGCGCGCGGCAGTTTTCACCGACTACGGCGAACCGCTCGACGTCCGGGAGGTCGACGACCCCGACCCCGCGCCCCACGGCGCGGTCGTCGGCGTCGAGGCCTGCGGCGTCTGCCGCAGCGACTGGCACGCCTGGCAGGGCGACTGGGAGTGGCGGGGCCTCGACCCCGTGCCGGGCCACATCCTCGGCCACGAACCCGCCGGTCACGTCCTCGCGGTCGGCTCCGAGGTCGAATCGGTCTCCGAGGGCGACCACGTCGCCGTCCCGTTCAACCTCGGCGACGGCACCTGCCACCTCTGCAAGACGGGCCACTCGAACATCTGCGAGAACCGGCAGGCGCTGGGCCTCCAGCCCGACGCCCCCGGCGCCTTCGCCGAACAGGTGCCGGTCCCCCACGCCGACCACAACCTCGTCGAACTCCCCGACGGCGTCTCCTCGGTCGAGATGGCCGGACTGGGCTGTCGGTTCATGACCGCTTTCCACGGGCTGGCCCACCGCGCGGACCTGGGCGCCGGCGACTGGGTGGTCGTCCACGGCTGCGGCGGCGTCGGCCTCTCGGCGGTCCAGATAGCCAGCGCGCTCGGCGGGAACGTGGTCGGTGTGGATCTCGACGCGGAGAAACTCGACTTCGCCGCGGACCTGGGCGCGGTCGAGACGGTCGACGCGAGCGCCGTCGAAGACCCCGCCGACGAGGTCCGGGCGATCACCGACGGTGGCGCGGACGTGTCGATGGACGCGCTGGGGATCGAGGCGACCTGCCGGAACGCGATCCACAGTTTAGGGAAGACCGGCCAGCACGTCCAGGTCGGGCTGACCACGAAGGAAGCGGGCGGTGACCTCCCGCTGCCGACCGACGAGATGGTCACCAGCGAGATCGACTTCTACGGCGCGCTCGGGATGCCGCCCGAGCGCTACGACGAGATCTTCCGGCTGGTCGCGACGGGGAAGCTCGACCCCGCCGCTGTCGTCACCGACCGCATCGGTCTGGCGGACGTGTCGCGGGTCCTCGACGACATGACCGACTACGGGACCGTCGGGATCCCCGTCGTGGACAGTTTCTGAGCGGCGCCGTACGCGACCCGCTGCGGGGCCGTAGGATGCGGTCTATCGGTTTCGCTCGATCCAGTCCCGGAACGCCTCGAAGTCTTTCGCGCCAGCCTGGGACGCGATATCGCGGAGCGTCCCCGGACTGAGTTCGTCGTGGAGTGGGACCGGCACGGTTCGTGCGTCCGAGTCGTGGTCTGCGGGCGGTTCCCAGCGCAAGATCGCGTGGTCGCCGTTCGTCCGGTCCCACTCATAGATACCGCTGTCGACCATCACTTTCACGACCTCCATTCCCGAGACGGGACTGTGCGGCATCTGCGCTACTCCGGCCTGGTGTTACTCATTCGAATATTTCGGACTCTTCGAGCGACCCCGAATCGTCGTTCTCGGGGTCAATACCGAGCGCTTCGAGGTCCTCATCGGAGGGTGGCTCCCCTTCCCCGTGGTAGCCCGCGAGCGCTTCGTCGAGGTTGTCGAGGGCTTCGTGGCGTGTCTTCCCCTGCGACGTGACGCCCGTCTCCGTGTCTCTCGCCACCCACCAGTCCCCCTCGTCGGTGAGCGTGATCGTGGGTTCGACCTCGGTGCTCATTGGCGATACATAGCCGCCTGCTGCCGTAAAACGTTGTGGACGGTCAGATTCGAACCGGACGCTCAATCGTCGGCTTCGGCGGTCTCGGCCCGTGGGATCGTCACGTCGGTCAGTCCCGCCTCGATCTCCTCGCGACGATCCCCGAACTCCCCGGGGAGGACCAGCCGGCCGCCCAGGTCGTCCATGGGTTCGTCGCTATCGTAGCCGGGGCCGCTCGTCGCGAGTTCGAAGAGAACGCCGCCGTGTTCCCGGAAGTAGACCGACCGGAACCAGTGGCGGTCGATCTGCCGGGTCGGGCGCAGTCCCTGCGAGCGGACTGCCTTGCGCATCTCGTCCTGGTCCTCGTCGGTCGGCGTCTGGAAGGCGACGTGATGGACCGTGCCGAGCCCCTGGCGGCCCCCCTCGACGGTCGGGAGCACGTCGACGTACGTGCCGACCTCGCCCGCCGCCGCGAAGCGCGTGCGCTCGTCGCCCGGCGTGTCGCCCTCGGCCTGCTCGGTCCCGACCGCTTCGAAGCCCATCAGGACGAGCAGGTCCTCGGTCGGCTGGGGGTCGGCCTCCCACAGCGTCACGGAGTGGAAGCCGCGGATCGCGGACTCCGCAGGGACGAACTCGGTCCACGGGACGGTCGGGTCATCCTCGGGAATCTCGACCGCGACGAGTTCGACGGGGAGGCCGTCAGGGTCGCGGAACGGGAGGACGGTCTCGCCAAACCGTTCGACGCGGTCGTCGTAGTCGACGCCGTAGTCGTCGAAGCGATCCTCCCAGTAGTCGAGACTCCCCTCGGGAACGCGGAAGGCCGTCCGGGCGACCTGGCCGGAGCCGACCGTCCCGCGGGACATCTCCTCCCACGGGAAGAAGGTCATACTCGTGCCGGGCGTCCCCTCCGCGTCGGCGAAAAAGAAGTGATACGTCGAGGGGTCGTCCTGATTGATAGAGCGCTTGACCAGCCGCAGGCCGAGCGTCTCGACCCAGAAATCCACGTTCTCCTGGGGGTCGCCGGCGATGCAGGTGACGTGGTGGATGCCGGGTGTCGGGTTGGAGTCTGCCATTACCCTGGATAGGGGCTACTCGTACTTGAGTCCGTGCTGACATCGGTGTAACCGGGTCGACGGTCTCGCCTGACCGCCCGCGCGGCGTCCGCGCGACCCCCATGCGAGCCGGTCAGTCGGCGGCTTCGGCGCGCGCGACGAGGTCGTGAGCGTGTTCGCTAGCGCGCTCGCGGACCGCGGCCTCGTCCAGCGTGAGGACGTCGCGGTCGCGCATCAGGACCCGGCCGTCGCAGACGGTGTGGCGCACGTCGCTTCCGCTCGCGGCGTACGCGAGATGGCTCACGAGGTCGTGGACTGGCGTGAGGTGAGGTTTCTCCAGGTCGAGGACGATCAGGTCGGCGTTGGCCCCGGCTTCGACGCGGCCGCTGTCGATGCCGAGCAGATCGGCGCCACCCTGCGTCGCCATTGCGACGGCCGCCGCAGCGGGGACGGCACTCGGGTCGTCCGCGCCGAGTTTGCCGATCATCGCCGCGTCGCGCACGTCGTCGAACGGACTCAGGTCGTTGTTCGAGGCCGGGCCGTCCGTGCCGATGCCGACGGTGACGCCCGCTTCGCGGAGTTCGGCGACCGGCGCGATGCCGCTGGCGAGTTTCATGTTCGCCGCCGGGTTGTGCGCGACACCGGTGCCCCGTTCGGCCAGTAACTCGATTTCGGTCTCGTCCAGGTGCGTGCCGTGGGCGATGAACGTGTCCTCGGTCAGCAGGCCGCAGTCGTCGGCGTACTCCAGGGGTCGCACGCCGTGTTCTTCGACGAGCGGCTCGACCTCGCCGGGGCTCTCGTTGGCGTGGAAGTGGATCGCCAGGTCCGCCTCGCGGGCCTTCGGGGCGAACTCGCGCAGGTACTCCTCGCCGACGGTCGTCAGCGAGTGGGGCTGGAACGTCGTCGTGATCCGGCCGTCGGCCGCGCCGTCGAACTCCCGTGCCACGTCGAGGCTCTCTTGTACGTCGGCGCGTGCCGCCTCGTCGTCTTTCCCGACGGTGATCGCGGTGTGGCCCAGCACGGCCCGAAAGCCCGCCTCGTCGACCGCGGCGGCGATCTCGGGGACGTGGAAGTACATGTCCGCGAGCGACGTGGCGCCGGCCTTGATCAGTTCGACGAGACCGAGTTCGGCGCCCGCGCGGACGTCCGCCGGTTCGAGTTCGGCTTCGACGGGCCAGATGTCCTCGCGGAGCCAGCGGTCCAGCGGTTTGTCGTCGGCGTAGCCACGCAGGAGCGTCATCGCGTGGTGAGTGTGGGCGTTGACGAGGCCGGGCATGACGAGGCCGCCGCTGGCGTCGAGTTCGTCGTCGCCGTCCAGCGCACCGGGGTCGTCGACCGCGGCGATATCGCCGCTGTCCTGGTCGACCAGTACGTCCGCCTGCTCGACTGTCGTGTCGGGGCGCAGCACCCGCCCACCCGTGACGAGGAGGTCACTCATGTCCGACTCGTCGGTCTCGGGGTGCCTCAATCTATCCCCTTCGGAGCGGTCATCGCCTGACCGTATGATACTGAGTATTGGAGAGTATATCCGGATCGCGCCGCCCTCGTCGTCGGCGCGTACCGCGACATCGCGACACGAATCAGTATCAGTCGTCGTCGGCGGCCGCGGTGTCGCGCTCGGGTGTGCGCAAGCGGTCGACCCGTCGGGCCAGCGGCGGTTCCATCCGCCGGAGCGCAGCGATTCGCCCCAGCGTCGGCGAGGCCCCGATCGCCGCGGCGGTTTTGAGCGTCTCGAGGACCGCGTCGCGGCTCGTCCGACCGACGGCGTCGGCGTCGGCGCGATAGACCAGGCGCTGGCCCGCCCACAGTCCGACGAGGCCGACTGCCAGGACCGCCACAGCGCCGGCGACCGGTGGAACGCCCGGCAGGACGAGCCGCTCATCGACGAACGCGCCCGCGACGACCAGCGGCGCGAGGACGGCGAGCGCGCGGGCCTCCGGGTGGAGACGCCGCGAGCGTGCGGCCTGCAGCGCGAGACACGCCTGGAGGTGGTCGTCGTCGAGTTCGGCCAGCAGGCGGTCGCCGACGAACAGGTGTCGCCGCCCCGGCAACCCGCGGACGGTGGTCGTGACGCTGTCGTCGGCGTCCGCCTCGACGACGCGGACGGCGACGACCCCCAGCCCGACCGCGTCACAGCACCGCTCGAGACGCTCGCGCTCGGCGGCCGTCGGCTCCCGGACGGAGTCGAACAGGCGCGCGACCAGCGGCGACCCGGCCGCCAGCAAGAGGCCGAGGATGACGCTCGTCCCGACCCAACCGAGACCCGTCGCCACGTCTGGGTTGGCGGCGGTGACGCCGAGGACGAGCGCGGTTGCAGCGGCCGCGACGCCGAGAAGTGCACCCCCGGTCCGGCGGAGGAGCTGGCCGACGGCGTCCCGGTCGCAGAGTGCGCGTGTGGCGGGGAGCGTGCCGGCGACGACACCGAGTGACGCGACGGTGGGCGCGAGCAGCGCCGCGATCGTCGCCGCCGTCCCGCCGAGTCCACTGAGACCCTCGGGCAGGGAGTCGACGGCCTCGTTGAGGACGCCCAACCAGCCGGTCGCGACCATCGCCGCGAGCGCGACAAGGTACGCGAGAACGGCGCCGACGCGACGGGCGCGAGCGAGTTTCGCCGGCGCCTCGCTGTCCGCCTGGCCGGCGAGCAACCGCCCGTAGAGGAGGGCCGCGACGGCGCCCCAGAACGCCACCACCGCCAGGGCGCCACCGCTGACGAGGGCTGCATCACCGACGAGAGTCGCATCACCGGCGAGAACGGCGTCGCTGGCGACGAAAGCGCCGCTGTCGGGACCGGCGGCTCGAACCACCCCAGCCGCGTGGCGGGCGGACATGACCGACGATCACGAGGGATCGATGAAAACATTTGTGAGATTATACGCCGGCGAGCGGGCGACGCGATCACCGCGAGTGCGGTCGATATGGCCGCCGTGGGCGCTGTGGAGACAGCCGCGGGGAGCACCGGCGGCAGTGCTGGCGAAGCGACCGCTTCGAGCCCGCCGGAGGGAAAGACAGTTGGCCGCGGCCCGCCCACTCCCGGTATGCGCATCGCCGTCCCCAACAAGGGTCGCCTGCACGAGCCCGCGATCGACCTGCTGGACCGGGCGGGCCTGCACGTCGTCGACGGGGCCGACCGCAAGCTCTACGCCGACACCGTCGACCCCGACGTGACCGTGCTCTACGCCCGCGCCGCGGACATCCCCGAGTACGTCTCTGACGGCGCCGCCGACGTCGGTATCACCGGCCTCGACCAGGCCCGCGAGGCCGCCGTCGACAACCTCACCGAGCTGCTCGACCTGGGCTTTGGGAGCTGCCGACTCGTCCTCGCGGCGCCCGAAAACGGCGACATCGACGCCGTCGCCGACCTCGACGGCGGCCGCGTCGCCACCGAGTTCCCCAACGTCACCCGCGCCTTCTTCGCCGACCACGGCGTCGACGTCGACGTCACCGAAGTGTCGGGCGCGACCGAACTCACCCCCCACGTCGACATCGCCGACGCCATCGTCGATATCACCTCGACCGGCACCACCCTCCGGATGAACCGCCTCGCCGAAGTCGCCGATGTCCTCGACTCCTCGGTGCGACTGTTCGCCCGCGACGACGTCGCCGACGACGAGAAAGTCCAGCAGGTCAGCATGGCGCTTGAGTCGGTGCTCTCCGCGGAGGGGAAGCGCTACCTGATGATGAACGTCCCCGAGGACCGCCTCGACGACGTAAAGGAGGTCCTGCCGGGGATGGGCGGCCCGACGGTGATGGACATCGCCGGCTCCGAGGCCGTCGCCGTCCACGCCGTCGTCGACGAGCGCAGCGTCTTCGAGACGATCAACGATCTCAAAAGCGTCGGTGCGAGCGACGTCCTCGTTACCGAGATCGAGCGGCTGGTAGAGTGATGGCGCCGGGCCACGGGGTCACACGAACCCGAAGATGTTGTTCAGCGCGAACCCCAGCACGGCGGCAAAGGCGAAATGGAGCGCGGTGAGCGCGACGGTCGGGACCGCCGAGATGCGGTACGAGCGGCTGATCGCGAGCGCGTTGGCGCCGAGCGTCGCGACGACGACGACGGCGACGCCGAGGCTTGGCGAGACGAATCCTACCGACTCGACGCCGTAGCGACCCAGCAGAATGGAGACCACGGCAGGGACCGGGCCGACGTAGGCGGCCCGCTGGCTGGGCACGTCGCCGATGAAAAAGGTCGCCGCAAGATGCAGGGTTACGGCGTAAAACGCCGACAGGAGGACGAACGTGACGAGGAACGCGAGGATTCCACCGCCGGTCGGATCGGTCTGTAGCGGCAGCGACGCGACGCCGTCGACCGCAGGAGTGGCGTCGACTGCGGTGGTGACGTCGACCACAGCAGCAGTGTCGGCCACAGCGCCGTCGAGCGACGGCTCGTCGAGCGGGAGCATAGCGGCCGTAGGGACGACGGCCGTTTGTACTCTACTATCGACACCGACCGGACGTGGTCGGGTGACGTCGGCGTCCGGAGACGCCGTGGACGGCGAGGCCGCCGTCAGTCCAGCAGTCCGAGGTCTTCGAGCCGCGAGACGATCTTGTCGACTGCCTCCTTTGCGTCGTCGGGCTGTTTCCCGCCGGTGATGACGAGTTTGCCCGACCCGAACAGCAGGGCGACGACGTCGGGGTCGTCCAGCCGGTAGACCAGTCCGGGGAACTGCTCGGGTTCGTACTCGATGTTCTCCAGGCCCAGCCCGATCGCGATGGCGTTGAGGTTGAGATTGCGCCCGAGGTCCGCGGAGGTGACGATGTTCTGGACGACGATCTCGGGGTCGTCGTCGACCTGAATATTGAGATCGCGCAGCTTGTCGAAGACGATGCGCAGGCTCTCGTGGACGTCGTCCGTGCTCTTTGCGCCCGTACAGACGATCTTGCCCGACCGGAAGATCAGCGCCGCCGACTTCGGTTCCTGCGTGCGGTAGACCAGCCCGGGGAACTGCTCGGGGTCGTAATCCGCGCCCTCCAGGTCCATCGCCACGCTCTGCAGGTCGAGCTCCTGCCCGATACCCGTCGAGGCGACGACGTTTTCGATATTGATTGTCTCCTTGGGATCGACCATGTCTCGACTTAAACCTCGTATTTAAGGTTTATAAACTTTCATGGGACGACCTGACAGCGAACACGAATTCACGCATCAGATCCGTGACGTTGCGGCAGTGGGCCAGGCGGCCGGAGACAGCCGCCTGTGGCCCGCTCGCGCCCTTTTTGTGGGGGTGACAGTTCGACCGGCCCGTCGAGCGACTCCGACGACCGGCCGCTGCTTCGGTCCGGCAGCCGAGCAGTCACGGCGCGAACGACGCGCGCTCGCGGTCGGGTGCACCGGACTGTCCCGCCGCTGTGTCGCGCGCCACTGGGAGCGCGTCACTGGAAGCGCGTCACTGGAAGCGCGCCACCGGAGGGTTCTTGCCCGCCGCCCGGCGACTGTCGGGCGTGTACGTCCTCGAACTCGCCGGCAGGGACGACGCCTTCGCGGCCTACGAGGCCCGAAGCCGCGCCTCTGACGTTCGGGTCGTCGGGGCGGGACTCGCGACCACACGGGGGATCGAACGGGTCGCGGACCTCGCTTTCACCCACCGCGCGAGCGACCTGCTCGGGACGACCGACCCCGACATCGAGAGCGCTCGCGCGCTGCTCTCCGCGGCCACCATCGAGCGCGAGGGGACGGTCGCGGTGCGCGCGGTGGACGTGCGAACGACGACCGGCGTCGACACCCGCCGCGCCGAGCGCGAACTCGGACAGACCCTCGTCGACCGCGGCTTCGCCGTCGACCTCGATGACCCCGACCACGAACTGCGGGCGCTCTTCGCCGGCCCACCCGGCGCCGGCAGCGTCGCCGACGACGCCGACGAGGGAGACCCGTTGCCCGACGACAGCGCTGTGAACGCGGCTGCGGCAAGCGGCGACGGACTGTGCGCGCTGGGCTGGCTCGCCGCCGAAAGCGACCGCGGGTTCTCGGCGCGCGCGCCGACCGACCGCCCCTTCTTCCAACCCGGCAGCATGGATCCGATGCTCGCCCGTGCGCTGGTGAACATCGCCGGCGCCCGCCCCGGTGCGACGGTCGTCGACCCGATGTGCGGAACCGGCGGGCTCCTGATCGAGGCGGGGCTGGTCGGCGCTCGCGTCGTCGGCTGCGACGCCCAGCGGAAGATGGTCCGCGGGACGCGCGAGAATTTGCGTGACGCGCTCAGGGAGGACGGTACGGGACAGGGTAGCGATTTTGCGGTCGCACTCGCCGACGCGCGCCGGTCGCCCCTACGCGACGGGAGCGCGGACGCCGTCGTCTTCGACGCGCCGTACGGCCGGCAGTCGAAGATCGAGGCCGGCACCCTCGCGGATCTGGTGGGGGACGCGCTCGCCGAGATCCGTCGGATCGCGCCGCGGGCCGTTCTCGTCGCTGACCGCTCGTGGGAGTCGGCGGCGCGCGAGGCCGGGTGGACCGTCGAAGCGCGCTTCGAACGCCGAGTCCACCGGTCGCTCGTGCGGCATATTCACGTGCTGGCCACAAACGAAGCGGCAAGGGACTGATCGCCCCGGTGGTCGCAGCTGCGCCGTCTCGCTACCTGGCGACCGCGTACAGGTCGCCGCCGGTCGTGTACGCGTAGACCGTGTCGTCGCCGACGGCGGGCGCGCCCGGCGATCCACCGTAGGTCACGTCCGCCTTGGTTCGGCTGCGGAACTGCTCGTACCACAGGACACGTCCGTCCTCGCGCTCGACTGCCAGGAGGCCCAGGCCGAATCCGACGTAAACGGCATCATTCGTCACCGCGACGGTACGAAACTTCGCATCGGTTCCCAGTTCGCTATCGACTGCCCTCGCCACGTCGTCGGGGCCTCGACGCCACAGCATCGAACCGTCGTCACCGTCGCGTGCGAGAAGCGCGCGATCACTCGCGGCGTATACTGACCCGTCGGCGACCGCGATCGAGACCGTCGAATCTCCGGGCGCGTCGATGGTCCACTCGCGATCTCCGGAGTCAATGCTGACGGCTGCGATCGCGGCTTCGCCGGGTGACACGTACAGCGTCCCATCAGCGACCGTCGGCACAGACGCTGCCGACGCCCCAGCCGTCGTTTGCCAGACCGTCGATCCGTCGGTCGGATCGAGGACGTAGAGCGACGAACTGGTCTGCACGACGACTCCCGCGTCGCTGACTGCCAGCGGGCCGGGTTCGCCATCGAGTTCGACCGCCCAATCGCGGTCGCCCGAATCGAGATTGTGCGCGCTGACGGCTCGGGATTCGAAGTCGCCGGATACGTAGACATGCTCGCCGTGGACCGTCGGTTGCGTGGCTGATGGCGGCACTGTGTCACTCTGCCACACCTCCGAGCCGTCTGTGATGTCATAGGCCCGAACCTCCCCGGAGTCGCCGGTATCGTCACTCAGTGTCGCCGTCGCGAGGACGACCACGTCTGTAGCGAGGGCGGGCGCAGAGGTCAACACGTCCGACAGCGAACTGTGCCACTGGAGCGCTCCGTCGCTCGCGTCGAGCGCACAGAGTCCGAGTTCCTTGCCTACGACGATAGCCGAACGCTGACCGAGGACGACGTCGTGACCGATGTCCGGCGGGTGCACGGTGCTGACCCAGCGTCTGTCGCCGGAGTCCGCCGTCCGCGTACCGCCGGTGAAACCGGCGTGGTCGGCACCGACTTGATGCATCGGCACGGACCCCGCGCCCGATCCCGCGTTTGAGACGTCATTTCGGTCGAGTTTCGATCCCGGCCCCTGGGAAGTGAGTCGGCCGAGACAGCCGCTGGTCGCGCCCACGGCGACCGCGCAAGCGGACGCGAGGAACGTTCGTCGTCTGTATCGCTTTTCGTTCACAATCGTTTTCCAATCGATGTGAATTTGTAATAAAATATATTTTTTACTATTATGTGGCTGTGTGAGTCCGGTCGAAGCAAGCCCGCGGGGAACAGAAAGGGAGATCGTACGTGATCGGCAAGTGGGGATGGCACTGCCGACACCGCCGACACGGTCCCGACAGTTCGCACGACCGACGGCCGCGACACGCACATTTTTACGCCACCACGACCGGAGAGGGGAGTATGCAACAGTACCTCGACCTCGTCCGGGAGGCGATCACCGAGGGCACGTACAAGCCCAACCGGACGGGCGTGGACACGCTCTCGACGTTCGGGGCCCACTACGAGGTCGACCTCCAGCGGGGCTTTCCCCTGCTCACCACCAAGGACCTGTCGGGCTATCGCTGGAACTCGCTGATCCACGAGCTCCTGTGGTACTTCTCCGGCGAAGAGCACATCCGGAACCTCCGCGAGGAGACGAAGATCTGGGACGCCTGGGCCGACGAGGAAGGGCGACTCGACACTGCCTACGGCCGCTTCTGGCGGCGCTACCCGATCCCCGAGGAGGGACTCGACGGGGAGTCCTGGCCCGACGACTCCCATCGCTGGGTCGACGAGGACGAGCGCACCTTCGACCAGTTGCAGTACGTCCTCGACACCCTGGAGGAGAACCCTCAGTCCCGCCGCATCGTCGTCAACGCCTGGCACCCCGCGAACGCCACCGTGAGCACGCTCCCGCCCTGTCACTACACCTTCGTGTTCAACGTCCAGGGCGACCGCCTCAACCTTCATCTCACGCAACGCTCGGGCGACATCGCACTCGGCATCCCGTTCAACATCGCCGCCTACTCGCTGGTGACCCACATCGTCGCGCAGCGGACGAGCTTCGACGTGGGGACGTTCTCGCACACGGTCGTCGACGCCCACGCCTACTGTGGCGAGGGGCCGCGCGGCGAGTGGTACGCGGCCAATCGCGACGAACTGCGTGAGCGGATGGCCGCCGTCAACGAGCGCGCGGAGTACGCGGGCGTCAGAGACTGGATCCTGACCGAAGCGCCCGACGAGCCGGGTGCCGAGAACGCCGACCACGTCCCCAATCTCCTGGAACAGTTGACTCGCGACCCCCGCGAGCGCCCGACCATCGAAGTTGCCGACAAGCCGATCGACGACCTCGAATTCGAGGATATTCAGGTGCGCGACTACGACCCCGCGCCCGGTCTCGATTTCGCGGTCGCGGAGTGACGATGGCCGGGACGGACGAGACCGACGCAGGCGAGGGCAATACAGGCGAGGGCGACACGGGAGTGGGCGACACGGGAGTGGGCGACATCGAAATCGCGCTGATAGCCGCGGTGGCCGAAAACGGCGTCATCGGCGTCGACAGCGGGATGCCGTGGCACTACCCCGCGGACCTCGCGCACTTCAAGGAGACGACGATGGGCCACCCCGTGATCCTGGGTCGCCGGACCTACGAGTCCATCGCCGGGCGACTGGACGGGCCGTTGCCCGGTCGGACCAATATCGTGTTGACGCGGTCGGGCGTCGACGCACCCGACGAAGTGATTCAGGTCGCGAGCGTCGATGCGGCGGTCGAAGCCGCGGTCGAGACTGGGTCGGAGACAGCGTTCGTCGCCGGCGGTGCGACCGTCTACGAGGCGTTCCTCCCGCAGGCTGACCGCATAGTTATAACCGAAGTCCCGGAATCGCCCGACGGCGACACCTACTTCCCGGAGTGGGACCGCGAGGCGTGGACGGAAGTCGCGCGTGAATCCGACGGAGAACTCTCGTTCGTCACCTACGAGCGGCGCTGAGACGGCGCCGGCGGTCGCGGGGAAGTGCGAACGGAACGAAAGATGAGCGGTGGCCGTGCGCTACTCCCGGGAGAGCCGGCCGGGCGACCACTCGCCGTCGAAATCGACGTGGGTGAACGGCCGGGCGTCCTCGCCGGCGTAGGTGCCGACCTGCTGGCCGCTCCCCTCGAGATAGTACTTGTAGGTCGTGAGACCGGTGAGCCCGACCGGGCCGCGGGCGTGGATCTTCCCGGTGGAAATCCCCACCTCGGCGCCGAGGCCGTAGCGGTAGCCGTCGGCGAAACGGGTGGAGGCGTTGTGGAAGACGCTGGCCGAATCGAGCCCGCGCATGAACCGCGCGGCGCGGTCGCTGTCCTCGGTGACGATGGATTCGGTGTGTTTCGAGCCGTGAGTCGTGACGTGCCCGACGGCGTCGGCCAGCGAGTCGACGACTTTGACCGCGAGGATCAGGTCGCCGTACTCCGTGTCCCAGTCCGCCGCGGTGGCCGCGTCGGCGTCGATGACCTCGCGGGTGCGTTCGTCGCCGCGCAACTCGACGCCGGCCTCGCGGTAGCGCTCGGCGACCGCGGGCAGGAAGTCGTCGGCGACGGACTCGTGGACCAGCAGCGTCTCGACGGCGTTGCAGACGGCGGGGTACTGCACCTTCGCGTCGTAGGCGATGTCTTCGGCCATGTCGAGGTCGGCCTCGCTGTCGACGTAGACGTGGCAGATCCCCTCCGTGTGGCCGAGGACGGGGATCGAGGTGTTGTCCTGGATGTAGCTGACGAACGCGGAGCTGCCCCGCGGCATGAGGAGGTCGACGGCGTCGTCCATCTCCAGCAGGGTGTCGACGTCCTCGCGGGCTTCGATGTGCTGGGCCCAGCCGTCGGGCTGGTCCGCGGTGGCTTCCGCGATGACCTCGAAGAGCGCGCGATTGGAGTGGAGCGCCTCGCTGCCGCCTTTAAGTATGACGGCGTTGCCTGACTTGAACGCGAGCGCGGCGATCTGGACGAGGGCGTCCGGTCGGGACTCGAAGACGGTGCCGACGACGCCGATGGGGACCGACATCTTGTAGAGTTCGAGGCCGTCGTCGAGTTCGCGCGCCGCGAGCGTCTCGCCAAGCGGGTCGTCTTGGCCGGCGACGCTGCGGACCATCTCGACGATGCTGTCGAGTTTGGCGTCGTCGAGTTTCAGCCGGTCGACCAGCGCCTGGGTGTACTCGCCCTCCGCGAGCAGCTCCTCGGCCTCGGCCACGTCGCGCTCGTTGGCGGCGAGGACCTCGTCGCGGCTGTCGTCGATGGCGTCGGCGATGTCGTGGAGGGCCCCGCTGCGCGCCTCGTCGGAGAGGGTCGCGAGTTCCAGGGCCGCGTCCTGTGCGGCTCGCACCTGCTGTTCGGTCGATTGCTCAGTCATCGGTGACCCCGTTCACGGGGACGAATATCGTCCCGACCGGTTTGGCAGTAGCGATCTTCGCCAGGACATCGGGTTCCGTGGACTCCGCGATAACTGCCGGCGCGCCGTGTTCGCTCACGTCGCGGGCGCCCCGTACCTTGGTCTGGATGCCGCCGAAGGCCTCCTCGGAGCTGCCGTCGACGAGGGCCTCGACGCGGTCGTAGTTGCGTCCGACCGCCGCGATGCGCTCGGCGTCCGCGTCGTGTTTCGGGTTGCCGGTGTAGACGCCGCCGACGTCCGTCAGCGTCACCAGCAGGTCGGCGTCGACACCGACCGCGAGCGACGACGAGAGCATGTCGTTGTCGCCGATCCGGATCTCCTCGGTCGCGACGGCGTCGTTCTCGTTGATGATCGGGACGACCCCCCACTCGAGCAAGGTCTCGACGGTGTTGCGGAAGTTGGTGAACCGCTCGGTGTTCTCGAGGTCGTGCTGGGTCAGTAGCACCTGCGCGACCTTCCGGCCGTAGCGCTCGAAGCTCTCGGTGTAGCGACGCATCAGCAGGCTCTGGCCGATGGTCGACAGCGCCTGTGACTCCTCGACGGTGTCGGCCTCGTGGTCCAGTCGCCCGAGGCCGGCCCCGACGGCGCCCGAGGAGACGAGGACGACCTCCTTCTCGCGCTCCAGCAGGTCGACGATATCGTCGACGAGCTTGTCGAGTTTCTCGTCGTCGAGTCGCGAGTGCTCGTCGGTCAGCGAGTTCGTCCCGGCCTTGACGACGACGCGGTCGGCCGCGGCGGCGAGGTTGCGGGTGCGCTCGACCGTCTCGGCGTCGACCGTGGCGGCGTCGGACTCGTCCGCCGCGGCCCCTTCGTCGGCGGCGGGTTCTTCAGTTTCGGCCTCAGTCATCGCTCGACTCCTGGGCGAGTTCGGCCGAGCGCTCGGCGGCGGCCGCGAGCGCGTCGGCGACGGCCTCGTCCGCGTCGCTGTCCCAGAGCACTTCCATGCCCTCGATGGTCGTCCCGTTGGGCGAGCAGACCGCGTCGATCAGCGCTTCGAGACTGCGGTCGTCGTGGCGCACCGTCTCCGCCGCGCCCACGAACGTCTGGACGGCCAGCGTCTCGGCGGCCTCGGCGGTCAGTCCCTCGGCGACGGCGCCCTCCTTCATCGCCTGCAGGAGATAGAAGACAAAAGCGGGCCCGCTGCCGTTGAGCGCGGTCGCCACGTCCATCAGGTCCTCGTCGATCTCGACGAACGCGCCCAGGTCGTCGAGGACGGCCGCGAGGTCGGTGTCCGGTTCGTCCCACGTGACGGCGGCGGCCATGTCGCCGGTCTCGGCGGCGAGGTTGGGCATGATCCGGACGACAGTCGCGTCGGTGCGCTCGGCGACGAACTCGACGGGGACGCCCGCGGCGATGGTGACGAGCGTCTGGTCCGGCGAGAGGGCGAGCGAGTCGACGACGTCGCCGACGAGGTGGGGTTTGACGGCGACGAAGACGATGTCAGTGTCGGTGACCTCGGTCGCGTCGGTCGCGGTCACGGCGGCGTACGGTTCGACCGCCTCGAGAGCGTCGGCGTCCGGGTCGGCCGCCGAGACCTCGTGGTTCCCGGCCCGCGCGAGTCCCTTGACGATCGCACTCCCCATGTTTCCACACCCGACGACGGTCACGGTGGTCATACTGTACGTTCGTACACCCCCCGACGGATATACGGCCTTTGGTTCCTGTCCGTGGGCGAGGACGTGGGTCGGTATATCCCCAGAAAAGCCATTTCAGCCGCGCTATCACGACAGTCAACGATCGGTTGGCCAGCGCGCCGTGCCGGAGCCGACCCGCACATGGCCAGTCGCCGACCTGTCTCTCGCTCACCGCCCAGCGTCGGTCGGTTCCTCGCTCACCGGTTCTCGCCGACCAGGCCCTCGGGGCTGGGGTCGAAGTCGCCGCGGGCGGGTTCCGGGACGTAGTCGGCGAGGTCGGCCTCGTCGAAAACGACGCGTTCGCCGCGCTCGGCGGCCATGTACGAGGCCATGCAGAGTTCGACAACTTCGAGGCCGTCGTGGAGATCCTCGCTCGCGTGTTCACCGGCACGAAACGCGTCGACGACGTGGCGGTTCTGGGCGAGATAGCCGTAGGTCGTCACCTCGTCGGGGACGACCGGCATCTGGCCCTGCCCGGCCTGCTGTTTCTCGACGACGTAGCCGCTCTCGTCGTCGACGTCGCTGGAGAAGAAGACGTCCGTCCCGGAGTCCAGCGTATTGATGTTCCCGGAGTACTCCGGACCGAGCAGTTCGACGGTGAGACGCAGGCCGCTCCCGACGAAACACCAGGAGGTGGTCGCCTCGCCCACCACGACCTCGCCGTCGTCGGTCTCGTAGAACACCGTCGCGCGGGCGTAGTCCTCCGCGGGCGCCGACCGGTAGTCGACGTCGAACTCGTCGGCCAACTGGTCGGCGTACTCCTCACGGGTCCACTTCAGCGTCGAAACGTCACAGGTGACCGCCAGCGGCGTCAGGTCGCCGCCAGCAGCGTCACCACCATCGCCGCCGCCGTCGATGGCGTCACCGTCGCTGGCGTCCTCGTCGTCGGGCGGCTCCAGCAGGTGTTTGGTGAGCTTGTGAGAGTGACACATCATGTCGCTCAGGACGCCGCCGCCCTGGCGCTCCCCGTCCCAGAACCACGCCGAGTGCGGGCCGGCGTGTTCCTCGGCGGCGCGGGCGAGGTAGGGGCGACCGGTCGCCTCGGCGCCATCCCACAGCAGCGACCGCACCTTCTCCACGCCGGGCATGTAGACCTGGTTCTCCAGATACGCGTGAGCGAGGCCGGCATCCTCGACGAGGTCGACGATTTCGCGCGCCTCCGCGACGGTCCGCGCGAGCGGCTTCTCGATGGCGATCCCCGTCAGGTCGGCGCCGCTCTCGACGGTGTCGACGACCTGACGGACCGTCTCGACGCGGACGTGGTTGGGGCTGGTGATCCACAGCGCGTCCACGTCCGGGTTGCTGGTGAGGTCGACAACTGACGCCGCGACCGACGGGTCGCCACAGCCGGCCTCGCGCAGCGAGTCCGCGACCCGTTCGGCTTTCTCCCGAGTCGGGTTGTATATCCCCGCGGCGTGGGCGTCGCGGATCCCCCGCAGCGTCTCCGCGTGGAACGTCTCGGTGATGAACCCGGCACCGACGAACCCGATACCGAGCGAGTCAGTCTCTGGCATACCAACACTCGACGTTGCTGTGAGCCTAAAGCTACTGTTGCCGGAACCGTCGTCCGCGTTCAGGACGGTACGTCGCCGCGTTCACAGCCAGTAGTTTCGGGTGAGTCCGACGTGAAACGGCCGGTCAGTGTGCGTGCGAACCCACTTTTTCCAGCGGAGAGCTCCTCGCGGCCCTTCGGGCCGCTGCGGGGATCCTCCGCTGGAAAAACTTGGGGAAAACTGCCGGACG
>Ga0207733_100025_pt1 | contig 181211 bp, 180 predicted proteins | sample A23P3SouthBayCA_FD_187735 | JGI IMG/M metagenome (GOLD analysis project Ga0207733, IMG submission 187735) | Aerobic enrichment media microbial communities from Eden Landing Ponds, California, USA - A23 P3 (SPAdes) | ecosystem: Environmental > Aquatic > Marine > Unclassified | place: Emeryville... | reverse complement strand
TTCTTTCTTGTCGAGTTCGCGCAGGCGCTTCTGGACGCGCACGAAGTCCTCGTGGTGCTGGTCGGCGGCCTCCTGGGCCTCCACGAACTTCTCGTGCATCTCGTCGGCCTCGTCCCGGATGTCGTCGGCCTCGCGGTAGGCCTCGATCATCTGGTTGTGGTGCTTCTGGGCCTCGTCCGCGAGTTCCGTGACCTTCTGGTGGTGCTTCGAGGCCTCGGCGCGGACCTCTTCTGCCTCCTCCTTGAGGTCGTCGAGCTCCTTGTTCTGCTCGAGCTTGTCGCGCTTCTCGGCGAGCTGCTCGCGCTTGTCCTCGATCTTCTCGATGAGTTCGCGCTCGTCGTCGGCGGACAGGACCTCGGTCTGCTGTTTGAACTCCAGATCCTCGATCTCGGACTCGAGCTCGTCGATGCTCTTGCCCTGATCGAGCTTGAGGTCGTTTTTGACCGCCTCGACCTCGTCGAAGAGGTCGTTGGCCTCGGCGTTGAGTTCGTTGCGCTGTTCCTTGTGCTCCTGGACCTGCTCGTTGAGCTCGTCGCGCTGCTCGCGGTGTTCCTGGGCCTCGTCGACCTTCTCGCGCGTCTTCGCGTTGAGGTCGTCGCGGCTGGAGGCCCTTTCGGAGGCCATCTGGTTGAGCTCGTTGCGTCGGTCGCGGAGCTTGCCGGCGAGCTTGATGAGCTCGCCCTTCGATTTGTTCTGGAGGTCGTCCTCCGATACTGTAACGTTCTTTGATTCGTCTATCGAATCTGCCATGGTTGTACCTCGATTCCCGAAACGCTGCGGCGGGTAGCCGTCCCGCTCCCGGATAGCTGACGCCGATAAGGAGTGGTCCCTGTCATGCTGGGCGGTGTGCGATACGACCGGAACGCCGCAAACGCTCTGGTATCCTCTTCTTTTGTCGGGTGTGGGTTAAACATTCCGGTCCCCTAGACCCCCGTGACGCCGTCTCACACGGGTTCTACCCCTCGTCGGGACGGCCGGTGACTACTCGTCGTCGTCCGGGTACCGTGCCAGCTCGACGATCTCGACTTCCCAGTCGTGGGTCGATCCCTCTGTCCGGAACTCCCAGGCCCCGCGGACGTCGACGTCGGCCTCTACGGCTTTCTCGACCGCCTCGGCGAGGATCGCCTCGAACTCGTCGGAGTCTGTAATCATGCCGTCGCGTAGTTGGTCACGTGTCATGGGTGCGGTGGCCGTGCAACCTCGACCCGAAGAATGGTGTCAGCCATGACCACATCCTCACCGGCAGGGTCACACTCCGCGCGGGGCTTTCGGTCCACCGCAATCAACGCGAGCCAGACGCATATGCCTGCCGTTTTGCATGGTACACCATGGAGTTATCAGCCGGGTTGGTACACCAGGCCAGCCATATTTACCCGTCTCCGTGCCCATTCCCCACCAAGGAATGGCCGTCATCGCTCACCTCAGAATTCCCGCCGACTCGTTCGAACTGGGGCGAATCCTCGAACTGGACGCCGGCGGGACGATCGAACTCGAGAACATGGTGCCGCTCGGACAGAAGGCGGTGCCGTTCTTCTCGGTGAGCGACGACGTCAGGGAGTCTTTCGAGCGGAACGTGTCCAACCACCCGTCGGTCGACGACGTCGTCGAGGTGAGCCGTCACGACAGCGAACGCCTGTACTCGCTGGACTGGAACATCGAGCGCGACGTGTTCCTGGATGGCGTCGGCTCGCTGGGCGGCCAGTTGCTGGGCGCCACCGGGACGGCCGACACGTGGGAGTTCGAGTTGCGGTTCCCCACCCACGAGGCCCTCAGCGAGTTCCAGGAGTACTGTCTGAACGCCCACATCCCCCTCGAGGTGGGCCGCATCTACAACCCCGTTCGGCCAGGAACCGGGATGTGGTACGGGCTGTCGGCGGCCCAGCGCGAGACGCTGATGCGGGCCGTCCACGGCGGCTACTACTCGATCCCGCGCGAGATGTCCACGGCGGACCTCGCGGACGACCTCGGCATCTCCGACCAGGCAGTCACCGAGCGGCTGCGCCGCGCTATCCAGACGCTCGTCGAGAACACGCTCATCGCGATGGAGGAGGACCTCGGCGAGGAGTTCGAACCCGTCGAAAGCGACTGAGCACTCCTCGTCACACATCAACAACCTTGCCTGCCATGCCCCGAGGCCTTGGGTGTCGCGTCCCGTGAACGGGTATGGAGACCGGGGGACCCTCTACCGACGTTGCGACATCTGGGGAGTTCGACCGAGTAGCCGAGGCACTGGGACACCGGGCGCGTCGACGGCTCCTCGTGCGACTGCTCGATCACAACCCCCTGGACTACGCCGAGATACTCGAGGAGACGGATCCGTCCGAGTGCGAGGCTGTGACCGTCCGGATGGTCCACACCCATCTCCCGAAACTCGACGGGATGGGATACGTGTCGTGGGACAGGGACGCCGGCACGGTCGTAAAGGGCGACCGGTGGAGCGAGATCGAGTCCACGGTGCGGGTGCTCAGGGACAACGAGGACAGACTCCCCGGCGACGTCTTCTAGGGCCGTGCACCGCCGTCGGACGCGAACTGTCGAGACGCTCAGGAGAGGTCGTACTCGTTGCGAACCGTGCCGTCACCGGTCTCGAGTTCGAGCGTCACCACCGTCGCGTCCCCGGGGAGGTCGATCGGCGCTCCCTCCCAGCGACCGGCCGCGTCGACAGTGACTTCTTGGTTCCCCTCGCTGTCGCCCGCAGTCCACCGGAGTTCCCCGGAGACCTCCTGGGGGGTGTCGTTCCGGACGACCACTGGCGTTGTCCTCGCAGTCGGATCTCCCAGGAACGCCTGCACGGGTTCGTAGGCGGCGGCGAGAGTCGCCTGCGCCGCCTTCGCCTCGCCGTCCGCGGCGTAGACGCCCATCCCCGCCGCGTCGGTGTCCCGGAGCGCGTAGGCGATGGCGTCGGTCCCGCGCCGCCGGAAGGTCTCCGCGACCGTGCCGACCACGTCGGCCTGGTAGGCCTGCGAGGTGGCCGGGTCGGCGGGGTCGGACACCCGGACGTCGTGTTTCGCCCGGTCGAAGCCGGCAGCGTCGTCGACGGCCTCGCTGCCGAGCGCCGCGGCGCCGAACTCCGCGACGACCGGGGCCGGATACCTATCGAGCAGGGCGTCCGCGTCGCTCGCCTCGCCGTAGTCCCACCCGGGATAGAGCCGCCGGGCGTCGGCCTCAGTGCCGGGGTCGCCGACGACCGGGAAGACCGGCACAGGGGCCTCCACGTCGTCCGCGACGGCCCGGGCGGTGGACGCGTCGTAGCCCGACCGCCAGGCCCGCCAGCGCCGGCGGAGGCCGTCGAGAATCCCGCTGCCGAGGCCGCTCTCGAAGGTCTCCGTGGGGTCGTCGTGGACTGCCAGGGCTGCCAGCGAGGGGTGCTGGTCCCGCGCGGCGACGAGCCGTCGGGCCAGCGCCGTCGCGCGATCGCGGTCGAAGCTCCCCGGTCCTGTCAGCGGGAGGTCTTGCCAGACGAGGAGGCCAGCCTCGTCACAGGCCTCGTAGACCGCGGGCGGGAGAACCTGCGCGTGGCCCCTGACGAGGTTCGCGTTGCAGGCGACGGCCCGGTCGACGTCCGCCTCGGCCGCCGTCGTCAGGTTCACACCCCTGACGGGGACCGACTGGCCGTTGACCCGCAGGACGCCGTCGTCCCACGACACCGAGCGGATGCCGGTCGTGACCGTCCGCTCGCTGTCGCCGAGTTTGGCCCGCAGTTCGTAGCGGTGCTGGTCGCCGTGGCCGCGGGGCCACCACAGCGCCGGGTCCCGGACCTCGATTTCGTGTTCGACGGTCGTTCGGCCGGGGCCGTCCGTCTCGACGGCCCCGCGGTTCATCGTCCCGCGCGTCTTGAGTTCGCCGGCGGGCTTCAGGGAGTAGGTGATCCGATCCGACAGTTGCTCGGCCGCGACGACGGTCGTCCGGACGTGCAGCGTCGCACCCGCGTCGGTCACCTCGGGTCGCACATGGACGTCCTCGACGTACGGCAGCGCCCGCGACGCCAGGTCGGCCGTCCACCAGACGCCCGGGACGGACGCCTCGGCCGGGACGGCGTCGGTGTCGAAGAGGCCGCCGAAGCGGTCGCGGGGTGCCTCGCAAGTGACCGCGATTCGCACCTCGTCGTCGGTCGGACGGAACGGAATCCGGAGCGGCGCGAAGTAGGCGTCGTGGGGTACCGGCCCGTCGGACCCGCCGACGACCGACCCCGAGACCTCCACCTCGGCGTGGGCGTAACAGCCGTCGAGAGACAGGACGGCGACGTCGTCGTCCCCGGACCGCGGGTCCGCCACCTCGGTCACGTAGCGGACGGCGTCGGCCCCGGCGAGGTCGGCCGGTCGGCCGGGCAGCGTCACGACTTCCGCCGTCGCGTCCGGATCCGCGCCGGGTTCCGTCGCGCGCCACTCCTCGAGCATACAACGTCGCGCGAACGCCGGCGCCTTAGCCGTTACGCGTCGGGCGGTTCGAGCAACCAGAGACCGGCTCGCCGGAAGCCACTTTCACTTCCGCTCCGGTGCTGGCTCGCCTTGACGTGTGACGGGGGCGTTTCGACGCATCCATGCTGGACGACATCGCCTGCACGTGCGACGCAGTGGGCTGTGACAGGACGCTGACGGAGGCCGAGTGCGAACTGGTCTTTCGGACGAGTGCGGGCGAGCGTCGCGCCTACGAGTGTGCGTGTGGTGCCGTCACGATGACCGTCTCCACGGCAGCCGACGACCAGCCGATCCGTCGCTGAGCGACAACCGCTCCCGCGACGTGCGATCGGCAGGCGTTTACTCCCCAGGCTCGATCGTCGACCATGAGCGACGACGCCTGGGTCAGCCTCTTCTCCGGCGGCAAGGACTCGGCCTGGGCCCTCCACCGGGCGCTGGAGCGGGACCTCCCCGTCGAGCGCCTCGTGACCGTCCACCCGCAGGGCGACTCATACATGTACCACGTGCCGGCCACTGACCTCGCGAGCCTCGCGGCAGAGAGCGTCGGTATCCCCCTCCTCGACGTCGAACCCGACGACTTCGAGGCCGCCGAGGCCACCGACGCCGGCGCCCAGGGCGACGCCGAACTCGAACCCCTGGCGGCGGCCCTCCGCGAGATCGACGCGGCGCTCCCGGACGGCATCACCGGGATCACCGTCGGTGCCGTCGAGAGCGAGTTCCAGGCCTCGCGCGTCGAGGGACTGGCCGAGGAGATGGGCGTCGACGTCTTCGCCCCGCTCTGGCACCGCGACCCGTCGACGCTGGCCGAGGAGATGCTCGAGGCGGGCTTCGAGATCCTGATCGTCCAGGTCGCCGCCGCGGGGCTCGACGAGTCCTGGCTCGGCCGCCGCCTCGACGCCGACGCGCTGGCCGACCTGGAAGCGCTCAACGAGGAGTACGGCGTCCACGTCCTCGGCGAGGGCGGCGAGTTCGAGACGCTCGTGACCGACGGGCAACACATGGACCGTCCCATCGAACTCGAGTACGACACCGAGTGGGACGGGACCCGCGGGTCGATCGCCGTCCGGGACGCCTGGCTTGGCGAGTCCTGACCGAGCGAGGCGCGCCTCCCGGCGGGATCACTCGACGCCGTTCGTGATGTGGCTGTGCGCGCCGATGAGCGCGCCGGCGAGGTCGAGGTTGACGAGGCGGGTCTCCTCGTCGATGATCGAGTCGACGATCTCGCAGTCCTCGATGCTGGCACCGGGGAAGACCAGCGAGCCGTCGACGACGGAGCCGCGCACCTCCGCGTCGCCCATGACGTGGACGTTCTCGCCGAGGTCGGAGTCGACGACGGTCGCGTCGTCGCTGACGACGGTCTCTCCGTTCAGCGCCCAGGCGACGGCCTCGAGGTAGCTCGCGGGCGTGCCGATGTCGTACCAGGCGCCGTCGAAGGTAAAGGCGTGGACGTCGCGCTGGTCCTGGAGCCACTGGATGAACCAGCCGGGCTCGTCGGGGTTGTTGCCGCCGTCGAGGTACTCCCGGAACCGGACGGCGTCGGCGGGGAAGGCGTAGCACGCGATCGAGACCAGCGTCGACGGTGGGTCGTCGGGCTTCTCCTGGAAGTCGACGACGCGGTCGCCCTCCAGGTCGACGAGGCCGTAGGAGCTGGCCTTCTCGCGCGAGCCGACGTCGTAGGCGGCGAGCGTCGGGGCGGCTTTGGCCTCGAAGAAGTCGAGGAACTCGCCGACGTCGAAGCTGATGAGGTTGTCCCCTGCCACGACGAGCAGGTCCTCGTCGGCGATGCCCTCGCGCTCGACGAGCTGGGCGAGGGCGCCGACGACACCGAACTTCTCGTCTTCCTCGACGGTCTCCTCGACGCTGAGCTGTGGCTTCTCGAGATCCGTCCCGGCGACGTGCTCGCGGAAGTCGTCCGCGAAGCGCTCGTTCGTGCTGACGAAGACGTCCTCGATCCGGTCGTCGCGCTCCAGTTCGACCAGGATCCGATCGATGACGGTCGTCTCTCCCACGGGGAGCAACATCTTGGGGCGGTTGCGGGTGACCGGCCAGAGACGCGTCGCGTACCCCCCTGCGAGCACGACGGCTTTCATACTCGACTGGTCAGAATCCCGGGATAAGACCTTTTTCATTCCGGTGGCCACGCCCGCGAATCCGACCGACTCGAGGCCGGTGTTCCCGCCGCTCCGCCGGTCGCCCGGCGCCGGGAAAGACCTATGCCCGTCCTCTGCCGACGGGACCCATGCGCGAGGCCGACCGGACCACGCGTCAGCGGATCGCCGACCGCCTCCGCGAGACCGACCTCCCGGCCAGTGCGCTCGCCCGCGAGTTCGACGTCCGGGTCGCCACCGCCCTCGACCACGTCGAACACGTCGCCCGCTCGATCGACGGCACCGACGAGCAGTTGCTCGTCGCGCCGCCGCGGTGCCGGGCGTGTGGCTTCGAGGACTTCGACGACCCCGTGAATCGCCCGAGTCGCTGTCCCGAGTGCAAGTCCGAGGACCTCACCGACCCGACCTTCACCATCGAGTGACCGTGAACGGGGAGCCACGTCAGACGGGACCGCCCGCTCAGTTCCCGGAGAAGCCGATCCGTCCCCGCGAGGAGAGGTCGCGGTCGCCGTCGGGACCGAGGTGTTCGAACTCGTAGTCCTCGTCCGTGAGAAAGACCGCGCCGTCCCGGACAGCCACGTCGAGGCGGTCGATAGTCGCGCCCTCGCAGGGGCCGTAGGTGCAGTCGCCGGTCGCCTTCTCGAACGTGGCGCCGTGCTTGGTGCAGACGACCTCGCCGTCGCGAACCTCGGCACCGGATCCGGAGTCGAGTCGGACGTCGGTCCAGTGGGGACAGTAGTTCCGGAGAGCGACGACGCCGTCTGCAAGCCGCAGGAGGATCGCCTCCTCAGTGTCGAAGCCGTCGCGGACGGTAAAGAGGAGGGAGCCCTCCACCGGCACCTCGTCGACTGCGGCGATGTGCTGCCCCTCGGCCATTGACTGGTCGTTTCCGGCAACGGTGTTCAAAACGTCGGTTCCGGCCGGACCTGCGGCTGCGATCGGCCCTCACTCGTAACAGACGGCCTCGACGCGCTCGGCGTACCGACGCCGGAGCAACTCGGTCATCGGGCCGACCTCGCGGTCGATGCCGTCGACGCTCCCGACGGGCCGGACCTCCCAGGTGGCGTTCGTCGCAAACACCTCGTCGGCATCGCGGACGTCGGTGACCGCGAAGTGGCCGGTTCTGATCGGGAGCCCCTCCTCGCGGGCCTCCTCGAGGACGATGTCGCGGGTGATCCCGGGCAGGAGCGGCAGATCGGCGCTCGGGGTGCACAGTTCGCCGTCGGCGACGAAAAAGAGGTTGCTCGTCGCCCCCTCGACGACGGTCCCGGACTCGTCCCGGAGGATGGCCTCGTCGGCGGCGAAGGCCTCGTTTGCGGCCCGGCGGAGTTCGAGCCTGGCCAGGATCCCGTTCAGGTAGTTGTGCGTCTTGGCGTCCGGGGGAAGGGCGCTCGCGGACGGGCGGCGCGTCTCGACCGTCTGGAGGGTGGCCGGGCCGTCCCACGGCGGCTCTCCCGCAAGGCCGCCGCGGGGGAGGGGCTTCACCACGACGATAACCGTGGGATCGACCCGCGAGTCCGGCGTCAGCTTCCCGTCCTGGACGCCGCGGGTCACCGAGAGCCGGACGTAGGCGTCGGCCAGGTCGTTGGCGGCCAGCGTCGCCTGGATGCGGTCGTGGAGGTCGTCACGCGGGGGTATCGCTTTAGCGAATCCCAGCGTCTCGCAGGTCCGCTCCAGTCGGTCGGCGTGAGCCTGCCAGGCGAAGACGGTGCCGCCGTAGGCCCGGAGCGTCTCGAAGGCGGCGTCGCCGTACCTGAAGCCCCGGTCCGCGACGCTGACGGTGGCCTCCTCGGCCGGGACGAGCGTGCCGTCGACGTGGTAGGTGCGCTCGGTCATTCTTCAGAGGTCGTGCCGCCGTGTTCGGTCCGGCCGTCGGCGTCGCCTGCGGGGGGCGCCCTGCGAGCGGTCGCGCTCGCGAGGAAGTTCGCGACGAGGCGCTTGCCGTCGTCGGTGAGGATGCTCTCGGGGTGAAACTGGACGCCGACGTGTGGCTGCTCGCGGTGACGGACTCCCATGACGACGCGCCGATCGTCGTCGGTGTGTGCGGTCTCCGCGAGGACCGCGGGGACCGTCCCCTGATCGACGGCGAGGGAGTGGTAGCGGCCGACCTCGAGCGTCGGTGCGAGCCCGGCGAAGACGCCCGCCCCGTCGTGGCACACCGTCGAGGGCTTGCCGTGCACGACCTCGGGGGCGTGGCCGACGGTCGCGCCGTTGGCGGCACAGAGCGCCTGGTGACCGAGGCAGACGCCGAGAGTGGGGTAGGCCCGCTCCGCGAAGAGTGGCACGGAGACGCCAGCGTCCGCGGGCGTGCCGGGGCCGGGCGAGACGACGACCGCGTCGGGGTCGATGGCGTCCACGTCGTCGAGGTCCACGGCGTCGTTGCGGCGCACGACGATGTCGCCGTCGTCGACGCGTCCCCACCGGTCGTCGGTCACGACCTCGCCCACGTACTGGACGAGGTTGTACGCGAAGGAGTCGTAGTTGTCGACGACGAGGACGCGCATCGCGGTGTTCAGACTACTGTTTCGCGGGGAGCTACTTGCCCGTGTTGGAACGGCTCCTGGACGGACGGTCGATTCTTCGAAACTGGACGAATGTCTGCATATACTCCTTGTCCTGTATTAGGGCAGCGTATATACCACCCATCCGAGTACGATCGCCCACCGATGCGACCAGTGACCAACGAAACGTTGCGTGGAGATTTCGAATGTTTCGGCTGCGGGCACCGGGACCCCGACCCCGACGACCGGTCCTGTCCCAAGTGCGGCTCCGAGATGCGAAACACGGGTCGCGCACGCGACCTCTGAGTCGCCCCCCGGTCCGCTCCGAGATCCGGGATCGGCGTGGCCGGCCAGCGCCGCGTGAATGGCCGGGCCCAGCGCGGGCGCGTGTTCAGCGGCTCCGCGTCCTCGCTGTCGAGGGCGGAATCCTGGACGGCGCCCGCGCCGACACTGAGGCCCAACTCCGGACACGTCGCGCACGAGCGGCCGGATGACGATATTCAGCGTCTCCTACTCGACAGCCGCCTCGCGCGAGGCCCCCAGGGCCTCGATTGTGTCACCACCTCTACCTCTTTTGGCCGCCAGTAGAGCCCGCCCCGAGCCGGTGTCAGAGGCCCGACCGACTCTCAGTCCGCCCGCGCCTGGGCGAGCCAGTCCTCGACGCGAGAGGGACTGGTCTCGGCGGCGTCGGCGACGGTCTCCGCGTCGCTGTCGGCCAGGTCCGCGACGGTCTCGATGCCGGCCGCCGACAGCCGGTCCGCGTAGGTGGGGCCGATCCCGTTGATCTCGTCGACCGGAATTGAAGCCTCCTCGTCGTCAGCGTCGGATTCGTCGGCAGCTGCCGCGGACGCTGCCTCCCCTGCCGGTGTGGCGGTGTCGGCCGTCTCGTCAGGCTCGTCGGTCGTCTCGGCGGCCGCTGGACCGCCCGCCTCGTCGGTCCCGGTGCTACCGGCTGACTGAGGTGCGCGGGGCGTCTGGGTCGCGGCGCCCGTCGACGCCTCCCCCTCCTTGACCGCGCGTTCCGTCTCGGCCGAGGGTTCGCGTTCGACGCGAACCTCCGGGTCCGACCGGGCGGGCTCCCCGCGGCCCGCGTCCAGGCCCAGGATGGATTTGAGCGTCTGCAAGAAGCTCATGCGAGAGGGTTACGGCCGCCCTCACTTATAGTCGGCTGACTGAAAGCGGACGGCGCTACTGGCCCGACAGCGCGCCGCGAAGTGCAGTGTTCATGGCATCGACGGGCGCTCGCTCGCCGGTCCAGATCTCCAGGGCCTCCACACCCTGGAAGAGCAACATCCACGCGCCGTCGACCGTCGTCGCCCCGGCGGCCGCCGCGTCGCGTAGCAGTCGCGTCTCGATGGGGTCGTAGACGGCATCGAGGACGGCGAGGTCGGCGTGGAGCGCGTCGGCTGGAACTGGCGATCGATCTTCCTCCATGCCGACGCTGGTCGCGTTGACGAGGAGGTCGGCGTCGGCGACGAGGGCGGCCAGGCCGTCGAGGCCGTGTCCGGCGACGTCGCGTCCGGTGGCCGCCGCGACGTCGTCGGCCAGGTCGTGCGCCCGCGACTCGGTGCGGTTCGCGACGTCGACGTCCAGGCCGGCGTCAGCGAGCGCGAAGGCGGCGGCGCGGCCGGCGCCACCGGCACCGACCACGACGGCCGTCCCAGCGAGGTCGACATCGTGGTGTTCGAAGGCCCGGACTACGCCGGCCGCGTCGGTGTTGTGGCCGGTCGGCGGGTCGGTCCCGAAGTCGATCGTGTTGACCGCGCCGATGGTGGCCGCGAGGTCCGTCGGCGCGACCGCGCCAACGACGTCCTGCTTGAAGGGGATGGTGACGTTGAGTCCCCGGACGCCGAGGGTCGCCGCGGCGTTCACGGCCGCCGCTCCCTCGTCCGCGGGCGGTTCGAAGGTGACGTAGCGAGCGTCGAGCCCGAGCGCATCGTACGCGGCCTCGTGCATCGGTGGAGACAGCGAGTGGCCGACCGGATTCCCGAGGAGCCCGTAGACGTCCATACCCGACGGTGCGGGGCCTGGCCTATAATCACCACGCTCCCACGCGCTGTGGTCGGCGCGCGGGCGTGTTGCGAGCCTGGCAGTCCCCGCAGTCGCAAGACATTCGTACCGGTGTCGAGACCCTGCAGGTAGTGAGTGCAGGCCTTCGGCATCCGCTGGTGGCGTTGGCCGTCGCGGTCGCGCTGACGGTCCCCTGGGTCGTCGTCTGGGCGCTCGGTGTGGACCTCGGCCTCCTCGGGACCGTCGCCGGCAGCGGCGTCGCCATCCTCGGCACCTCGTTTCTCCTCGCCTGGGCCGCCGAGACTGCGGAGAAGGACGTCCCCCGCTCGTTCGCCATCGCGGTGCTGGCCGTCCTCGCCGTCGCGCCGGAGTACGCCGTCGACGCCCTCTACGCCTGGGGGGCAGGGAGCAAGGGCGCGACGGAGGCCGCCTGTGCAGAGGTCTCGCCCGCACTCGTCGAACGCGTCGTGGCGCTCCCCCGCGGCCAGGTCGACACCGCCCAGGAACTCCTCGCGCTGGGGTGTCACGAGGGCAACCTCGCCGTCGCGAACATGACCGGCGCGAACCGCATCCTGATCGGCATCGGGTGGGCGGGTATCGCCTTCTTTACGGTCTGGCAGGCGCGTCGAACCCGCGACCCGGCCGTCGAGTCCCGACCCGGCTGGCTGGCGAATCAGATTCACCTCGACCGGGACATCTCGACGGAGATCGCGTTCCTGTTCCTGGCGACGATGTGGGCCTTCCTGGTCCCCCTCGGCGGGGGCATCGGGGTGGTCGACCTGCTCGTGCTCGTGGGCCTCTACGTCGCGTACATCCTCATCGTGATCAGGGGCGAACTCGGCACGGACACCCACCACGTCGGCGTGCCGGCGTACCTCCAGGCCCAGCCGCGACCCCGACGCATCGCGACCGTGCTCGGCCTCTTTGCGTTCTCCGGCTTTCTCATCATGACGGCCGTGGAACCGTTCGCGCACGGCCTGGAAGACGTCGGGCTGTCCCTGGGCATTCCGTCCTTCTTCATGATCCAGTGGGTCGCGCCGCTGGCCAGCGAGTCGCCGGAACTGATCGTCGTCGCCGTCCTCGTCACGAAGGGCCGCTCGACGGCCGGATTCAACACGCTCATCTCCTCGAAGCTGAACCAGTGGACGCTCCTGATCGGGACGCTGGTCGTCGTCTACTCGCTGGCGCTGGGCCGCTACGGCGTCCTCCCCTTCGAACTCGAACAGGCTGGGGAGATCTGGATCACCGCGGCCCAGTCGTACTTCGCGCTGGCGCTGCTGGTCAACTTCCGGCTCTCCGTCCGGGAGGCCCTGGTGCTGTTCGTCCTCTTCGTCTCCCAGGTGGCCATCGAGTTCGTCTTCCTGCGGATCTGGGAGCCGTTCCCGGAGCCGAAGTTCGCCCTCCTGATGAGTTACACGGCCATCTACCTCGTCCTCGGGACGGCCCTGTTCGTCAAACGACGACGCCATCTCAAACACGTCCTGGCGCTGGCGGCCTTCGCCGCCCGCCGGGCCGCCGGCCGGGACGCCACCAAACCGACACTCCCCGACTGACATGCTCGGAATCGTCGTCTCCAGGGCCGACGACGCCTCGGTGGCCATCGGCGAGCAGTTGCGCGCGGTCGCCGACTGGACCGTCGAAACCGACGACGACCGCCCCGCCGCCGACGGCGGCGGGACCGTCTACCGGACCGAGGGCGCCGTCCTCCGCGAGTTCGACGCCCTCCACCTCGACCTCGTCCGACCTGCGGACGCCTTCGGGGACGTGGACCTCCTCGCGTTCGCCTCGAAGCACGCCGGCGAGACCGGGCCGCTACTGACGGCCCACCACACCGGCAACTTCGGCCCGGCTGACCACGGGGGCGACCCGAACGCGCTGGCCCGGGCGTGTCCCAGCGCCCACGCCGCCGTCCTCGACGCGCTTCGCGATCACGCGCCCGAGGGCTACGACGTCGGGATGGAGTGCACGCACCACGGCCCGACCGCGGTCGGTGCCCCGTCGATGTTCGTCGAACTCGGGAGCGGTCCCGAGCAGTGGTCCGACGACACCGCAGCCCGCGCCGTCGCACGGGCCATTCTCGACCTCCGTGGCGTCGCCCTGAACCGCGACCCGGAGGGTGACGGGACCCCCCGGCACCTGGTCGGGTTCGGTGGCGGGCACTACGCCCCGCAGTTCGAGCGAATCGCCGCCGAGACGGACTGGGCAGTCGGCCACCTCGCCGCCGACTGGGGCCTCGACGCGCTCGGTGACCCCGACGACGCCACGGCCCGAACCGTGATCCGCCAGGCGTTCGAGCAGAGTGCCGCGGGCCACGCACTGGTGGCGGACGACCGTCCCGACGTCCGCGAAGTCGTCACGGATCTCGGGTATCGCGTCGTCGGCGAGACCTGGCTGCGCGAGACGACCGGCGTCCCGCTCGCGCTCGTCCGGCGTCTCGAGGCCGAGGTGGCGACGGTCGAGGCTGGCCTCCGGTTCGGCGAGGCAGCGGTCGACGCCGGCGAGTGCCACGAACTGGCGCTCCCCGCTCGCCTGGTCGAGACCGCACGGGGGATCGACCAGGACGCTACGCTCGCGGCCATTCGCGAGCGTAGCGTGGCCTACGTCACCGACCAGGGCGGTTCACGGCCGACCGAACGGGTCGTGCTCGCGGCCCGTTCGGACAGGGACCGCCTCGTCGAGGCGTTGGCAGACGTGCTCCGGCAGCGCTACGACGTCGTCGAGCACAACGGCGACGAACTGGTCGCCCGCGAGACCGTCTTCGATCCGGAGCGGGCCGCGACGCTCGGCGTCCCCGAGGGGCCGAAGTTCGGCCGCCTCGCCGCCGGCGAGACCGTCGAGATAGACGGCAAGCCGATTCCGCCCGGGGCAGTCAGCGAGACGCGAGAAGAGCGTTTCAGCTGTCGATAACGGCCCAGGTGCATCCTGGCCCGGGCTTTATCAGCGGCCGGGTGGCCAGTATCTGGTTTCCAATCCACTGGAACCCGCGAGTAAATAACTACGTACCGGCCCACGGAACCGGGGTTCCGGCCGGGGCGCGCTCGCGTCTGACGCAGGGCTGACGCAGGGGAAAACTAATAAAGGTAGGGTCAGTAGGATGCGCTTAAATATGGACTCGATTATCGACGACGCGATCGACGAGGCCGAGGCGGAGCAGGAGGAGACCGAGGGGACGGCCGAGTCGGAGCCCGAGACGCCGGCGGCCGAGAACCCCTCCACGTCGGGGACGATGACCGACGAGGAGCTCGCCTCCGTCGTCCAGGACCTCGAGACGAAGATCACCGTCGTCGGGTGTGGCGGCGCGGGGGGTAACACCGTCACGCGAATGACCGAGGAGGGCATCCACGGTGCCAAGCTCGCCGCGGCCAACACGGACGCCCAGCACCTCGCCGACGAGGTGAAGGCCGACACGAAGATCCTGATCGGCAAGAAACGGACCGGCGGACGCGGGGCCGGCTCGGTCCCCAAAATCGGCGAGGAGGCCGCCCAGGAGAACATCGAGGACATCCAGCAGACCATCGACGGCTCCGACATGGTCTTCGTCACCGCCGGTCTCGGCGGCGGGACGGGCACCGGCGCGGCCCCCGTTGTCGCGCAGGCCGCCCAGGAGGCCGGCGCGCTCACCATCTCCATCGTGACGATCCCGTTCACTGCGGAGGGTGAACGCCGCCGGGCCAACGCCGACGCCGGCCTGGAGCGCCTCCGCGCCGTGTCGGACACGGTCATCGTCGTCCCGAACGACCGCCTGCTCGACTACGCGCCGTCGATGCCCCTCCAGGACGCTTTCAAAATCTGTGACCGCGTCCTCATGCGCTCGGTCAAGGGCATGACAGAGCTGATCACCAAGCCCGGCCTCGTCAACGTCGACTTCGCCGACGTCCGCACGATCATGGAGAACGGCGGTGTCGCCATGATCGGCCTCGGCGAGTCCGACTCCGAGAACAAGGCCCAGGACTCCATTCGCTCCGCGCTCCGCTCGCCCCTGCTCGACGTCGAGTTCGACGGCGCGAACTCCGCGCTCGTCAACGTCGTCGGTGGCCCGGACATGTCCATCGAGGAGGCCGAGGGCGTCGTCGAGGAGATCTACGACCGCATCGACCCCGACGCCCGGATCATCTGGGGCGCCAGCGTCAACCAGCAGTTCGAGGGCAAGATGGAGACGATGATCGTCGTCACGGGCGTCGAGAGCCCGCAGATCTACGGCAAGAGCGAGGCCGAGCGCGAGCAGGCCGCGAAGCAGGTCGGCGAGGACATCGACTACGTCGAATAGTCGGTCCATCCGTAACCCACCCCTCCCCACCCCGCCCAGCCGTCCCCTCCCGCCACGATGGTCTCCCGCGCCCAGTTCGCCCACGCAGCCCTCCTGGTGGTCGGCCTGCTCCTCCTGCTGGCCGGCTTCTCACTCCTCGGACAGGCCGAGTACACCCACGTCGCAGCGCCGATCGACGAGTCGGACCTGCGCGACGACGAGGATCCCATCTCCGTCGAGTCCCTCTCCGAGTCCGACCGCAAGGTGGTCGATGCAGCCGTCGACGCGCCCGGCGAGACTGTCGCCGTGCAGGCCGACGGGCGAGTCGATCCGTTCCACTATGGGGACGCGTCCGGCGATCACTACGTCGTGCGCGGCGACGACTACTACCGGATCACGACGGGCGGCGGCGGAGTCCTCTCGGGTGCCGACGAGATTCTGGCCTGGATCTTGCTTGCGTTCGGCACGCTCGGCGTCCTCGCCGGAGGGCTGGACCTCTGGCGTCATCGCGGACAAACAGACTGAGGGGGCCTCGGTCCGGTTCGGGTCGGGGTCCGGTTCCTGTACCCTCTTGAACGGTCCACCTCCTGACGGAATGAAATGGCGAGGCGCGCGAGGCCGACCGACGGGAGGCCTCGGTCTCCGCGAACGGCGTCCTCGCGAGCGAGGCGAGCGAGGGCACGATGGACGAACGAAGTGAGTCCATCGACGAAGCCGTGAGCGCGGTCGCGTGCGCCTCGGCGGGCACTATCAGAGCGAACGGAGTGAGCGAGGATATCCTGCCGAGCGTGCGCGAGCGTGCCGAAGGCGTTCTCGATATCCGTTCGCGGACCTCGAACACGTTCAGCACCCACTCGGGCACGCATCAATAGATAGAAAAGCCCGCACGGACAACTCCGCGCCATGCGAACGCCGACGGACCTCAGCTCGTACGTCCGCGTGCTCAAACTGGCGAGTACGCCCTCCTGGACCGAGTTCTCGCAGGTCGCGAAGATCGCCGGGGCCGGGATCATCCTCGTCGGGATACTCGGCTTCATGATCTTCCTGTTCATGTCCTTCGTGCCGGGTGGTCCCTGATGGGGATCTACGCCGTCAAGACGACGGCCAGCCAGGAGCGCACCGTTGCTGACATGATCATCAACCGCGAGGAGGACTCGATTCACGCGGCGCTGGCCCCTGATTCACTGACCTCCTACGTGATGGTCGAGGCCGACGACGAGTCGGTCTTCGAGCGGATCCTGGACGAGATTCCACACGCCCGCGGCGTCGTGCCCGGCGAGAGCGGTCTCGGCGAGGTCGAACACTTCCTTTCGCCGAAGCCGGACGTCGAGGGCATCGCCGAGGGCGACATCGTCGAACTCATCGCCGGCCCGTTCAAGGGTGAGAAGGCCCAGGTCCAGCGCATCGACGAGGGCAAGGACCAGGTCACCGTCGAACTCTACGAGGCGACGGTCCCGATTCCCGTGACGGTTCGCGGCGATCAGATCCGCGTGCTGGACAGCGAGGAACGGTAAGGCAGTATTCGCGCGCCATCGGCGCGCGGTTCACTGGGCACTCGTTCCACTCGCGCCGGTGAGTTTTGTGCTTCATTTTTGCGAGAAGTGGTTCGCGACCGAAGCGACGTCGACCGACGGGAAACCTCGCTGGTGAACGGCGAACGGCGCGAACCGATACAGGTAGTTTCGTCGGACACTCACTGCGTTGCCGGCCGGCTTTTCATCCAGAGTTGATGGCTCCGTCGAGGACTCGCCTCCGGCCAGCCCGGGACGGGGTGAACGACGGTGGTCTCAGAACAGCTGATCCAGGTCCTCGTTCTCGAAGGCGTCTTTGGCAGAGACCTCCCGCTCGTCGTTCTGTGACTCGGCCTCGCGGGCGCGGTCCATGAACTCCTCGACGCGTTGGGAACGCTCGACGCCCCCGAGCAACACGAGTGCGGCGAGGCGGTCGGTCTCGAGCGGGAAGTCACCGCCCCGGACCTGGAGGGAGCCGGTCTCCTCCTCCAGCCACTTGCGGGCCCGCTCGACGCCCTTCCGCGCGATGCGGTCGGGCTTGCCCGCGATCACGAGGAGGGCAGCCTCGGCTTCGACCGCCTGGGGGAGGCTCATCCCGGTCAGGAGGGCCTCCCGGGTGAGACTCGTGATGGTGTTGATGTTCTCCCCCGCGTCCGGACTGGCGCTCGCGGTGGCGTAGCCGAGGGAGGCGATGCCACCGCCGCGGAGGGTGTTGATGATCTCGCTGGAGTCGACGACGCTCTCGCCGACGCCCTCGATGTTCTCGCCGGAGGCAAAGAGCAGGCCCATGCGCTGGGAGATCTGCTCGTTGATCGCGTCGTAGCCCTGTTCCATGCTCTCGCCGCTCTTGCGCCAGGCGTCGTTGTCGATGAGGATCGTCGACGTCGACTCGCGGACGACGGTCTTCAGCGAACGCCCGGCGTTGGCCTGGTAGATGGCGCCCTCGTCGCGTCCGGGGAGGATGCCGAGGACGTAGATGGGGAGTTCGTAGACGCGCTGGAGCTCCTTCGCGAGGGCGGGGGCCCCGCCGGAGCCGGTGCCGCCGCCGAGCCCGGCGACGATGATGACGGCGTCGGCGTCCGTCGCGATGCGGCCGTCGAGTTCGTCCATGACCTCGGTGGCCTCGGCCTGCATGATCTCGGCACCGAGTTCGTTGTCGCCGCCGACGCCGTGGCCCTTGACGCGGTCGCGGCCGATCAGCATCGTGTCGATGTCCAGGTTCTGGAGGTCGGATTCCGCGGTGTTGACCGCGAAGGCCCCCTGGACGGCCTCGAATCCCATGTCGTAGTCGAACTCGGCCAGGGCCTGCGTGACCTTCCCGCCGGCCTGGCCGATCCCAATCAGGACGACCTTCATACGCCCTTCCTTCACTCACCCCGCTAATGAACGTTGGGCAAGTGATCCGGTCCATTGACAGAACGGAGCCGGCAGTGGCCGTACCTTCAAGTGCGAAAGCGCGGCCACCCCGGGCCATGGACGACCTCGAAGAACGGGTCGCGGCCGTCGAACGCGCGCTGACCGAGGGCGAGGGAGACCTGACCGCACTGGCGGAGGGGGCAGCCACCGCCGACCGCGTAGCGGCACTCGAATCGACCGTCGAGGACCTCCAGGAAGACGTCGCGGAGGTCGAGGCGGCGACGCAGGCACTCCGGGGCTACGTCGGGAACGTCCGGTCGGTCAACGAGTCGGTCGAGGAGCAGGCCGACGCCGCCCTGGCGGCCGTCGAATCACTCGAAGCGCGGGTCGACGACAGTGCGGACGAGTCGGCGACGAGTCACGCCGACGCCGCTCTCGACCGGCAGCCGTCGGAGCGGGAGCACATGCAGCGGCCGGCGGCAGATGCGGGCACAGCCACCACCGAACAGTCCAACGGACACGCCAGCGGCCAGGTCTGTCGTTCGTGCGGGCAGCGGACCACCGGAGAGCGAGCGGCCGCCGACGGCGGCAACAGCGACGCGTGGGGGCGGGAGGGTGGCAGCGCTCCTGCGTCCGACGTCGCTGCCAGTCGACCACCCGAACAGCAGCGAGCCGCCGATAGCGGCCCGCTCGACGAGTTCGACCCCGCCGACGGGTCACACCGTGTCCGGATCGAGTCTGACGGTGGCTCGGCAGACAGGCTCCCCGGATCGAAACGCAACGAGACCGGAGGCGAAAGCGGAGCTGCCGGGGGACTGATCGCACGCGTCCGTGAGCGACTGTGACGGTCCGCGCAGCCGTCAGCGTGGCACTCGCCGCGGCGCTCCTGGGGGCGAGCATGCCGGCGGTCGACCGGGTTCGCGTCCAGCACGCCGACGCGCGAATCGAGGGCGAAGTCGAGCGCCTCCAGACGGTCGCGCGGTCAGTCGCGCGCTCGAACGACGTCGTCGGCGACGGCGGTTCGCCGGCCCGGGCGCGGGTGACGGTGCACCTCCCCGTCCGTTCGTGGGGCGCCAGCCAGGTGACCGAGTTCACGGTGCTCCCTCCGGGCGACGGGGCAGCCGTCAGGTGGCAGGTCCGGGGAGGCGAGCGACGGCACCGCACCCTGAACGGGGTGGCGCTGGCTGCGACGGGAGAGGAACTCACCGTCCACGAAGGGGGTCGCCAGCGACTCGTCCTCGAACTGCGCCGACTGGACGGCGAGCGAACGGTCGTCGTTCGGCGGCCTGACACCGTGGGTGAGGGGGCTGGCTGACCCGTGTTCGACGTGCGAGCACTCCTGACGGGGACGGACGAGTCGACGGGCGGTCACTGCGGCTGTCGGGCGAGCCTGGAGGACGACACCCTCGTCGTCGAGACAGACGACTGTGACGGAGCGGAGTCACTCGGCGATGCGCCGGCCTGTCGGGCGACGGTGACGGCGGCCCTCAGCGACGGACAGGCGGACGTCATCCGGCGACGTGGCGACGGCCTGGAACGCCTGTACGCGGACACGGGGCCAGCCCTGTTCGGCGCTGCGGCACGGTTCGCGGTCGCGGTCGAGGAGCGAGAGCCACGGCTTGCCCGACTCGCACCGCGGGATCCACTCGCGGCCGCGCAGGAGGTCGCCGGCCGCGCCGGGCCGGTCGCCGCGGCCGCCGCCGACGCGGGCCTCGCACGGTTCGGTGACGCCCACGCCGCCTACGATGCGGTCCTCAACCCGCTCGTCGGACCGACCATCAGTTCCTGGCGAGTGGCCCGGCGCCCACCCGAAAACGGCGTCCTCGCCGAGCGCCGGCAACTCGAGTCCGGGGCAGTCGTGCGGATCTACGAGCGACCGGATCGGTCGACGCGACGCTACCACCTCCGACCCGCGGAGGACGGCTTCGAGCGCGAGACGACCGCCACCCTGGCCGCGGCCCACGACTACCTCGCGAACGCCTCGCTCCGTGGCGACCGGGCGCCAGACCGGGCCGTGCGAGCGGTCGCAGACGCGGAGACCCCGACCGTGGCCCTCACCCGGGCGCTCCGAAAGCACGTCTCAGGGTGCGGGCTCCTCCGGGACTTCTTCGCGGACCCCGCCCTCTCGGACGTCTACGTGACCGCGCCGGCCGGCCGGAACCCGGTCCGGGTCCGCGTCGACGGGGAGACTCTCGACACCAACGTGATCCTCACGGACGCCGGCGTCGCCGCGCTCGCGTCGCGGTTTCGCCGCGAGAGCGGCCGCGGGTTCTCCCGAGCACAGCCGACGCTCGACGCGGCGACGACCGTCGGTGACCGCCGCGTCCGGGTCGCCGGCGTGACTGACCCGGTCAGCGACGGCGAGGGATTCGCCTTCCGGGCGCACGACCGGACGGCGTGGACGCTACCGGCACTCGTCGAGAACGCGACGCTGTCACCCCGGGCCGCCGGCCTCCTCTCGGTCGCCGTCGAGCGCGGCGCCGCGATCCTCCTGGCGGGCCCGCGCGGGAGCGGCAAGACGACGGCCCTCGGGGCGCTCCTCTGGGAACTGCCGGGCGGCGTCCGCACCGTCCTGATCGAGGACGCCCCGGAGCTGCCGGTCGAGACGCTCCAGAAGGCCGGACGCGACGTTCAGGCCCTCCAGGCGGAGTCGGACGGCGCCATCGAGCCCGTCGAGGCGCTCCGGTCGGCCCTCCGGCTGGGAGACGGCGCGCTCGTCGTCGGCGAGGTTCGGGGCGAGGAGGCGGGCGTGCTCTACGAAGCCATGCGCGTCGGCGCCAACAGCGAGGCCGTTCTCGGGACGATCCACGGCGACGGGGGCGACGAGGTCTTCGAGCGGGTCGTCTCGGACCTCGGGGTCGCCCCGACCGCGTTCGCGACGACCGACCTCGTGGTCACCCTGGAAATCGCCGGTCGCGGGAACGAGCGACGGCGGCGGGTCCGGGCCATCGAAGAAGTGGTGGCGTCCGACCCGGTCTCGTTCAGCCCGCTCTTCGAACGGGGACCGTCCGGCCTGGTGGGAACCGGCCGGATCGACCGCGGCAACAGCCGCGTCGTGGCGACGCTGACGCCGCCCGAGTCAACCTACGCCGACACACGAACCGCGATCGATCGACGGGCAGATCGACTCGCGGGGCTGGCCGAGAGCGGCCGGACCGGCCACCAAGAATTGCTGACGGCCCGAGCAGAGCAGGATCGATGAGTCCGACCGACTGGCTGGCGCGACTCTACCCGTGGCCGGTGGACCCGAGCGACGAGCTCGTCCGGGCCGTCGCCTTCCTCGAGTGGGACCGACAGCCAGCGACCGTGGTTCGGGCGGGCTACGGCGCCGGACTCGTCGTGGGTCTGGCCGCGGCAGTACTCCTCGCGGTCGTGCCTCCGGCGTACCGCCTCGCCGCAGGCCTCGCCGGCGTGGCCCTCGCCCTGGCTGTCGTCCACGCCGTCCACGCCGGTCCACGGATGCTCGCGACCGCCGCACGGACCAGCGCACTCGGGACGGCTCCCGAACTCCTGGTCCTGGCGGTCCTCCGCATGCGCCTCTCGCCGTCGCCCGAACGGGCGGCCGCGTTCGCCGCCGAAACCGCGACCGGGCGACTGGCTGGCAGCCTCGAGGCGAAGGTAGACCGGGCCCGCGGGTCGGCGCGCACCGGCCTGGCAGCGTTCGGCGAGGAGTGGGACGAGTGGTTTCCGGCCCTCGGCCGGGCGGTCGGCCTGGTCACCGCCTCGGGTGCCGTCGCGGCCGCGGAGCGGGGCCGGACGCTCGACCGGGCGATGTCCGTCGTCCTCGAGGGGACGCGCCGACAGATGCAGGACTTCGCCGGATCGATCCGGGGGCCGGCGACCGGCCTCTACGCCTTCGGGGTCCTGTTGCCCACGGCGCTGGTCGCGCTCTTGCCAGCCGCTCGCGCTGCCGGCCTCCCGGTGACGCCAGTCGTCGTCGCGGCGGTCTACAACGTCGGATTACCAGTCCTCCTGGTCGGGGCGGGCGCGTGGCTCCTGGCACGGCGACCGGTGGCGTTTCCCCCGCCACAGATCGAACCGGGGCACCCCGACGTCGTCGACCGGCGCGTCGGTGCGGGACTCGCGGCCGTCGGGGCGGCCATCGCAGGGGCCTGGGCGACGACACTCGCGTTTCCCTGGTGGGCACCCGTGATCGCGGCCGTCGGGTTCGGAGCCGGCGCCTGGCTGACGGTTCGCCATCGGTCCTACGTGACAGTCGTCCGTAATATCCGCGACGTCGAACGGGGGCTGACTGACGCGCTCTCGCTGATCGGCCGCCGCGTCGCCCACGGCGAGGCCGTCGAGCGAGCGATCGACGAGACGGCGACCGAGGTGGAGGGCGCGGCCGGCGAGGTGTTCGCCCGCGGCGCACGACACCAACGGCAACTCGACGTCGGCGTGCGCGAGGCCTTCCTCGGGTCGCACGGCGTCCTCCAGACGGTTCCGAGCCCGCGCGTCCGCGGGAGCGTCGAACTCATCGCACTGGCGGCCCGCGAGGGGCGTCCGGCCGGCCGGGCCATCCTGTCGATGGCTGGCCACCTCGACGACCTCCGGGAGGTCGAACGGGCGGCCCGCGAGGACGTCCGGACGGTGGTCGAGACCCTCCGATCGACCGGGGCGGTCTTCGGTCCGCTGGTCGGCGGGGCCACCGTCGCGCTGGCCCAGCAGATGGGCGACGGGGGTGGCGCCCTGCCCGGGTCGACGGACCCGATGACGTGGCTCGGCCTCGTCGTCGGCGGGTACGCCCTCCTGCTCGCGACGCTCCTGACGACGATCGCGACCGGCCTGGAACGGGGGCTCGACCGACGGTTGCTCGGCTATCGCATCGGCGTCGCTCTCCTCGCTGCGACCGCGACCTTCCTCTGTGGCTACCTCGGGGCCGCCGCGGTGGCCTGAGCTTTATCCCTGAGAGCGCGGCCAGAGCCCCCATGTTCGACGCACCGATGGACGGGCTGGTCCTCTGGCTCGGCCTCTCGGCGATCAGCCTGAGTGTCGCCGGCGTCGCCGTCGCCCTTCCGCCCGGGACGGCACCGGACGCGACTGCCGTCGCTCGAACCGTCGACGACGTTGCCACGAGTGAGCACCGAGTTACGGCGACCGTCCGGACGCGAGCCGACGCGATTCGCGTTCGCCCGGAGCGCGTCGCCCTGCGAACGGAGGCCGGAACGGGCCGGGCGACGTTCGTCGCCGCCGCGCCCGTCCCGGCCTGGAACGGGTCGCTCGAGGCGGTGCTCGACGGCGAGCGCCCGAGCGACGTGTTCTCGAGCCAAGCCGCGCTCGCGCGTGCAGTCACACGCGCCCGCGAACGAGTCGAGCCCTGGCGTACGGCACCGGATCGGCTGCGAGTCAGGCGGGTCGTCTGGGGGGAGGTCGATGTCACGCTCGTGGGCTAGAGGGTACGTCGAGCCCGTCGCCGCGATCGCCGCAGTCTTCGCCGTCGCCGCTGGCCTGACGATCTACGTCGGGAGTCTGGGTGACACACTGGACACGGACGACCGGTCGGTCGCGGCGACGGTCCTCGAGGACCTCCGGTCGCAGGGGGCCGCGCTCGGGGTCGTCGAGCCGACGCACCTCGCCGCCGCGACCGTCCCGCCGGGCTGGCACGCCAACGTGACGCTCGCCACGAAGGCCGGTCGCTGGTCGCGCGGGCCGAAGCCGCCCGTAACTGCTGACGGTGCGACGACTGAGGTCGCGGTCCGGCTCGGTCCGGGGGAGGTCAGACCCGGCCGACTGACCGTGGAGGCCTGGCGATGAGGGCGGTGAGCACGGTCCTCGACGTCGCCGTCTTCCTCCTCCTGGTCTCGGCGGCGGTCGCGACGCTGGCCGTCCCGGCCGCGGACCCACCGCCGTCCGGGGCCGACGAGACGGCGGAGGCACTCGCCGCAACGACGGGGAACGTGACCTACACCTCGGGTGCGTCTGGGGGTAAATCAGTCGCCCCGACCCGGACGGCCGAGGGGACCCACGCCGAACTCCTGGCACGTGCTGCAATGGCGAACCTCACCCTCGACGGGGTCGCGCTGGCGCCGACCGCCGACCCGTTTCGCGTCGCCGTCGCGACGGAACTCGACACCGCCATGGCCTGGACCTCCAAGCGCGTCTCGGTGGCCGCGACCTGGGAGCCGTATCCCGACGCGCCGATCCGGGGCCGGATGGCCGTCGGTGCCCGGCCGCCCACCGGCGTCGATGTGGCGACGGCGACGCTCACCGTGCCGGTCCCGACCACGGCGGCGTCTGTCTCGTCGCGGGCGAGTGCCCGTGACTACCGTGGCGTCGCGGCGGCGGTCGCCGACGCCCTGCTCGGACCGACGCTCGGTATCGATCGAGACCTGGGCCCGCCAGCCGGTGGGCCCGTCCGTCGAGACTGGGAACGGCGGTTCGACGCCTACGCGACGGCACTCGACTTCGACGACGCGAGCGAGAACCGGACGGCGGCGGTTCGAACACGGCTCGTCGACAGGCTCGCGTCAGATCTCCGGGACCGCTACGACACACCGGCGAACGCCGCGGAAGCCGTCACGGCAGGGCGGGTTCGCGTCGTCGTCAGGGAGTGGTCGTCGTGACCGACCGCGCTCGCGTCCCGTTCGCCCTGATCGGCGTTCTCCTGCTCGTCACGAGCGGGACCGTCGCCGTCACGCAGCACGCGCCGAACCCCGAGGAGCCGAGCGTCGACCGGGCGATGGACCGGTTGACGGCCGAGTCACACACCGCGTTGCGCGCGGCAGTTCGGGAGGCTGCCCGGAACGCCGCCCGGCGGCCGGTCGTTCGCCCGGCCAACACGACTGTCGGCGACGCCATCAGCGAGGAACGGGCCTTCGAGGACGCGCTCAGGCTCCGAATCTACCTGACCGCCCGGGCGAACCTCGCGGAGATTTCCGACGGACGGCGGGACGTCGATCTCTCGGCGACGCTACCAGGGATCGACGGCGAGGGGGACGTTGGCGCGGCGATCGAGCGGATCGCGATCGACGGGGCGGGACCGGACGGAAACCGACTCCGCGTCTACGTCGAGGGACTGCGGTTGGAGGCCACGCGGAACGGGAACGTCGTCGGCAAGACTCGCAGCGACCCGGCGTTCGTCGTCGACACGCCGGTCCTGACCGTCCACGACCGCGTCCAGCGGTTCGACGAGCGGCTGAACGCGTACGTCGGCCAACCGGGCCTCGCGTCCCGGGTAACGGGTGCGCTGTACCCGGTGGCGTGGGCGCGCGGCTACGCCCAGTACCGCGGTGGCCCGATCGAGAACGTCGTCTCGAACCGGCACGTCGCGCTCCTGACGAACGCGGCGGTCCTGCGCGAACAGCGAGCCGCCTTCGGAACGAGCGACCCCGTGGGTCGCCGGGTCTTTGCGGCGACGCTGGCGGAGACCGCCGTCACCGACATGGTCTCGCAGGCCGATTCGACGGCGCTCGACCGGCTGACGCGGCTCCGGGAGCGAACGGGTCTCGACAGGGTGGGCGACGAGGCCATCGGACGACTCGACCCCGGTCCCGGCACTCCCCGTCCATCGGATCCGATGACCGTCGACGTCGGCGAGACGGCGGACCTGGCGTACCTGCGTGCCGTCCGGACGATCAACGAGACGGTGGACGAGACCTACCGGCCCCGCGTCAGGGTCCGGGCCGACGTCCGGACCGTCGACCGGGAGCGAATCGACAGGCACGATCCGGTTCCCGGCGGCGATCTCGAGAGCGAGCGGACGGTCTACGACACCACCGTCCGGAACCGGAGCGGCACGCCCCCGGAGAGCGCCGATGGCTGGCACCACCTGGCAGACTACAGCCGAACGGTGATCGTCGAGAAGACCACCATCCGCGACTGGGAGATCTCCCAGAACGAGTCGGCGACCACCGCTGGCACCGTGCGGCTCCAGAAGGCGGTCGACCTGCTCGCGGAGGGCGACCACGTCGTCGGGCCGGCACCGCCGCGGCCGGTCGCCTCGGTCCACGAACGGGGTGGACCCTTCGACGGCCCGAACCTCGTCGGCGCGCGGGACCGACTGCTCGAGGCCGGTGTGGAGGCACGCGGTGGCGCGGACGGTCTCGCCTCGCGGGCGGCGATCGGCAGGCCCGTCGATCGCCCCGTCACCGTACAGGCTCCGCGTCCGTCGGCGCTCGCGGCCTGGGCACGTCCGGACCTCGGTCCGCTCAGGCGCGACGTGCGGGCCATCTCCCTCGAGGTTCCGCGTGGAGAGGTCGCGAGTTTCCGGACGAACGCGGCCAGGCTCCTCGCGGAGCGACTGACGGACCGCCGCGCCGAGTTGATCGACGCGCCCGAGACGTACCGGAGCGTCGCCCACCGAGCCAGGGTCGGGGTCCGCGCAGCGTACGTCGACCGCGTGGTGGCGATCCTGGACCGCCGGGCCGACGCGGTCGACCGGGGCGGCGAGCAGGTCGACGAGGCCCTGGACACGACCACCGGGAGCGCCAAGTCTGTTCTCGCGGACGCGTACGAGTCGCGCGGGAACACGGGATCGCTCGCGTCGGACGACCTCCGGATGGTCGTCGACACGTCGCCCTCCTACCTCACTGTCCAGGCGGTCGGCCACGACGACGTACAAGCGATCCCGGCGGGCCAGCGAGAGCACCCGCTCGTCGTGCGAAACCGCAACGGCTTCGGCCTCCCCGTTGGCGACGTCGTCGAGGCACTCCTGGGCTTCCTGGAGGGGCGCGAGACCACGACGCTCCGGTCGGCTGCGCAGATACTGGCAGTCAGTGACCGCGTCGACGCCGCGGCGTCGGGCGAGAGTGCGAGCGCGGACGCCCTGCGCGGGGAGGTCTCGCGGACGAGCGGGTGGGTCAGGAACGCACTCCTCGCGGTGCTGGAGCGGGAGGACCTCGGCACCGACCGCAGTCGGCGCACCGTCGTCGACGAAGCGTTGTCGCAGTGGAACGGGACCGCGGCACGAGGCGCGGCGCTGGCAAATGGGGACGCAGCCAGGACGGTTCACGAACGGGCCGTCGACCGCTGGCCCGGGGAGCTATCCAGGTCCCTCGATCGGGAGCGGCTGGCGATCGCGCTCCGCTTTGCCGCCAGCGAGACGCGGTCGGTCGACGCCGCGAAGCCGGCGAAGAGCGTCGTCAACGGGACGGCGACCGGGATCGAATCCCGGCTGGGCTACGGCGACGGTTCGGGGAAGACGGTCGGCCTCGGCGAAACGCAGGCGGCCAGGGTCGTGGCGCGGCTCCCCAAAGGGCTGCCCGTCGTCCCGGGACCTGGGACGTGGTACGCGACGGTGAACGTGTGGCAGGTCCAGGTCCGGGGCAGCTACGCCCGGTTCGCAGTGCGGGCGAGACGCGGAACTCCCGACGTCGTTCCGCCGGACCTGACCTACGTCCGGGAGAACCGGACCATCGGCCGTGATGTCGACGGTGACGGCGACCGCGAAACAATCGGGCACAACGAACGAATCGGGCTCACGTCCGAGAGCGTCGTTGGCGTGGCGGTGCCGCCGGGACCCCAGGGCGTCGGCGACGTGGGAGAGGTCGACGAACAGTCGCCGGGGTGGCCGACGCCCGGCCCGTCGACCGACAACGGAACGAGCCCGAGGTGATACTGACTTGTACCGGGCCGCCGAAACCCGGCCATGATCAGAGGCGAGTACGACGCAGCAGCGGCCGGTGGCCCCGAGGAGTTGCTCGACGCCTACCGGGCGACGCTCGTCGACGTGGTCGAGTCGGCCGGGGCGGAGACGGTCGCGGATCGAACGGGGCTCTCGACGGAGACCGTCGAGTCCGTCGGGGCTGGCGACGTGGGCGACCTCGCCCTGCAGGACGCGGCGGCGATCCTCGCAGCCGACGAAGGACGGCCCGACGCCGACGCCGTGGCGGCCGAGGCGCGTGACGTGCTCCTCCTGGGCATGACGGCGGCCGTCGTCGACGTTGACACGCTGGCTTCGGAGCTGAACGGGCCGCTGGAGGCGAAGGAACTCCAGCAGAAAGTCGAGGGGCGCGCGCCGATGACCCTCGGGGAGTACGCGTCGATCCACTACCACCTCCGCGAGCACACGGAGTGACCGATGCGGGTTGCCATCCTCGGCTGTGGCTACGTCGGCCTCGAACTCGGGCGACGGCTGTCGCCGACGCACGAGGTCGTCGGCGTCAGGCGATCGGCGGCAGGGCTCGACGCGATCGAGGACGCCGGCTTCGATGGTGTCCAGGCGGACCTGACCGAACCGGACTCGCTGGCGGCTGTGCCCGACGCCGACGCCGTGGTCTTCGCCGCGAGCAGCGGTGGGCGGGGGGCCGAGGCCGCGCGATCGGTCTACCTCGAGGGCCAGCGCGGCGCCATCGAGCACTTCGCCAGTCGAGACGATCCGCCCGAGCGGTACCTCTACACCTCGAGTACGGGCGTCTACGGCGACCACGATGGGGAGTGGGTCGACGAGGGGACCGCCCTCGATCCCGCCACGGAGAAGACCGAGATCCTGGCGGCAGCCGAACGCGTGGCGACCGAGGAGGCGGCCGCTGCGGGTCTCGACGGCACGGTCGCGCGCCTGGCCGGGCTGTACGGTCCGGATCGGTACCGGCTGGAGCGGTACGTGACGGGGCCGGTCACGGCGGGGCTCCTGAACATGGTCCACCGGGACGACGCGGCGGGTGCCATCGCACACCTCCTGCAGACCGACGACGCACGGGACGATGTCGTCCTGGTCGTCGACGACGAACCCGTCGAGAAGTGGACCTTCGCGGACTGGCTCGCGGCAGAGTGTGAGGAGCCGGACCCACCAAAGCGGACGATCGAGGCGGCGCTGTCCGACGATGACGTCTCACCTGCTGCCCGTCGCCGCCTCCGGAGCCAGAAACGCTGTTCCAACGAGCGACTCCGGGACCTCGGATACGAGTTCGACTATCCCACCTATCGAGAGGGGTACCGGGCAGCGATCGACGCGTATCGGGCCGATCAGTAGCCAGGAGCCGATCGTGGGCGCGACGGGCTGGACCGTCGCGCCGTGGTAAGGGGAACCTTCATTGCCGCGGCCTTCAACAGCCCGGGCGTATGGCAGCTGGGGTGGTCCCCGCGGGGCAGGTCCAGGCAGCCATAGAGGCGGCTCGAGAGCTGCTTCGGCAGGACCCGGCCCTGGTCGCACTCGCGGTCGTCGGCGTCCTCGCCCTCCTGGTCGCCCTCGGACTGCTCGTCCGGATCCTGCGACGGACGCGCGGCGGCAAATTCCGGCGCGTCCTCGCGAACTACGACGAGGTGGCGGTCCTGATGCACCCCAACCCGGACCCCGACGCGATGGCGTGTGCGCTGGCGGTCCAGGAACTCGCGAACGCGGTCGACACGGAGACGACGCTCCAGTACTCGGGACAGATCCGTCACCAGGAGAACCGGGCCTTCGAGACGGTCCTCGACCTCGACTTCGACCGGGTCGAGGACGGGGCCGACCTCGCCGCCGAAAACGTCGTCCTGGTGGACCACAACACGGCCCGGGGCTTCGACGGGGCCGAGGCCGTCGAACCGGTCGCGGTCGTCGATCACCACCCCGGCGGTGGTGTCGGGGCCGAGTTCACCGACGTTCGGACGGGGAACGGGGCCTGTGCGAGCATCTTCGCGGGCTACTTCGAGGAACTCGGCTGGGACCCCACGCCACCGGAGGACCTCGAAGTCGTCGACGAGACGGCCGACGGGATCCTCTCGCCGACTGTCGCGACCGGACTGATATACGGCATCCAGTCCGACACCGCCCACCTGACGAAGGGGTGTTCGACGGACGAGTTCGACGCTGCAGCGTACCTGTACCCGGGGATCGACGAGGACCGCCTGGACCGGATCGCCAACCCCGAGGTCGACGCCGAGGTGCTCGAGGTGAAGGCCTGCGCGATCACCGAGCGCGAGGTGCGAAACGCCTTCGCGATCAGCGACGTCGGCGAGGTCGGCAACGTCGACGCCATCCCGCAGGCGGCAGACGAGTTGCTCCGGCTGGAGGGGGTCACGGCCGTCGTCGTCATGGGCGAGCGGGGTGGCGACCTCCACCTCAGCGGGCGGTCCCGGGACGACCGCGTCCACATGGGCAAGACCCTCCGGAGCGTCGTCGAGGAGATCCCGATGTCCAGCGCGGGCGGCCACGCCCGCATGGGTGGCGGCCAGGTCTCCCTCGAACACATGGAAGGGCTCGGACCGAGCGGTGGAACGACGCGGGCGGAGTTCACCGAACGGCTCTTCGCGGCGCTGTCCGGTGACCGCTGAGCGGGGCGAGTCGGACGGCTTTTCGGCGTCCCGATCGAAGTCGAGCCATGGCTACCCCGTCGGCGACCTGGGACTACCGCGAGGCCTTCGGCGAGGACTTCGCCCGGACCTACTTCCGGCGGTTCGAGGACCACGTCGTCTCCAGCGTCGGCCTCGGCACGTACCTCGGTGACCCGACCGACGCGGCGGACGAGGACTACTGCGAGGCCATCGTCGCGGCCATCGAGTCCGGGTGCAACGTCCTCGACACCGCGATCAACTACCGCCACCAGCGCAGCGAACGCGCCGTCGGTGCGGCCATAGCGGAGGCAGACGTAGACCGCGACGCGGTGTTTGTCGCGACGAAGGGCGGCTTCGTCCCCTTCGACGGCGAGCGTCCCGGCGACCCCGGGCAGTACGTCCGCGAGGAGTTCGTCGAGCCCGGGCTGATCGACACCGACGATCTCGTCCGCGGGCAGCACTGTCTCGCACCGGCCTTCCTCGCAGACCAGTTCGACCGGTCGCGCGAGAACCTCGGCGTCGACACCATCGACTGCTACTACGTCCACAACCCGGAGACGCAACTGGAGGCGCGGTCTCGCGAGGCCGTCTACGACCAGCTCGAGGCGGCCTTCGAGACGCTGGAGCGCCGCGTCGCGGCCGGCGAGCTGCAGCACTACGGCGTCGCGACCTGGGAAGCGCTCCGAGTCGAACCGGACGACGACGCCTACCTCTCGCTCGCGGAGATCGAGGAGCGCGCGGCTGCCGCCGCGGCCGCGGTCGGGAACGACACCCCACACCTCGCGGCGATCCAGCTACCGTTCAACGTCGGGATGGCGGACGCCTTCACCGTCGAGGGGCAACCGAGTCCGGACGGCGACGGCCGGACGAGCGCGCTGTGGTACGCGCGGGAGGCTGGCCTCCACGTCTTCGCGAGTGCCAGCCTGCTGCAGGGCCGACTGGCCGACGGACTACCGGAGGCGGTCGCCGGGAAGCTGGCCGGCGAGACGGCCGCCCAGCGAGCGATCAACTTCGCCCGGAGTGCGCCGGGGGTCACGAGCGCCCTCGTCGGGACTGGCTCGCCGACCCACGTCGCCGAGAACGTCGGCGCCGGCACGTTCGAACCGCTCGGTGCCGACGCCTTCGACGCCGTCTTCGAGTGAGAGTGGCCGGGCCGCTCAGCGGACCTCCTTCCACTGGCGGCCACACTCCGGGCAGACCCGGACCTTGCCGAGGTCGTCGGGGTCGTTCTCGGTGGTCAGCTGCTCCCCACAGGCCGAACACGTCAGCCGTTCGTACGTGTCCTTCTCGATGTCCCCCGAGCGCAACCCCTTCCTGATCGATTCCATGGCGTGCGGTATGTAACCGAGTGCCAAAAATCCTCCCGCCGTCCTGGAGCGGGGGGCTTTTGCGGCCACCGCCGCAACGGAACGTCGATGGAGTACGTCCAGGAGCGGGTCGCGACGCTCCACGACTTCGGCGGCGGGCCGCCGGACGCGCCCGTCGACCGGGCCACCGTCGTCGTGCCCATGACCGAGCGCGAGCACGCCAGCCTGGCCGCCGAGCGCGTGCTCGAGGCGCTCGCGGACGTCGGTCCCGAGCGCGTCGTGATCGCACTCCGGGCGAGCCGGGAGTCCGTCCCGGCAATCGTCGACTGGCTGGGGACCTTCGAGGTCCCCCTCGAGGTGTGCTGGTGTACGGCCGACCCGGTCGAATCCTACCTCGCGGGGGCCGGGATCGACGCCCCGGCCGGCAAGGGCCGCGACGTCTGGCTGGCGCTGGGGGTCGCCGCCGATTCGGAGTACGTCGTCGTCCACGACGCCGACGCCCGGAGTTACACGCCCGGCCACGTTCCGCGCCTGCTCTTTCCGCTCGCCCGGGAACACAGTTTCGCGAAGGGATACTACGCCCGCGTCGAGAACGGGCGTCTCTACGGCCGACTCGCCCGGCTGTTCGTCGCGCCGCTCATCCGGGCGCTCCGCGACGGGCGCGACGCGCCGCTCCTCCGCTATCTCGATTCCTTCCGGTATCCCCTCGCGGGCGAGTTCGCGATGACGGGCGAGCTTGCCCGCACCGTTCGCGCACAGCCGGGCTGGGGGCTGGAGATCGGGAGCCTCGGCGAGGCCTTCGAGGCCGCCGGATTCGCCGGCTCCGCCCAGGTCGACCTCGGGACCCACGAACACGACCACCGGTCCGTCGGCGGTCCGGCCGGACTCGGGGACATGAGCCAGGAGGTGGCTACCGCGCTCTTCCGCGCGCTCGCCGACCACGGCCTGTCGCCGGACTTCGAGTCGCTGCCCGCGCGGTACCGCGAGGCCGCCGACCGGCTGGTCGACCAGTACGCCGCCGACGCCGCCTTCAACGGACTCACATTCGACGCTGCCGCCGAGCGCGAGCAGGTCGCGACCTACGCCGAGGCCATCGCTCCGCCAGGCCCCGACCGGCGGCTCCCGGCGTGGCAGGACGCCCCCGTCGACCCGGCGGACGTCCTGGCGCGCTCACGGGCGGCGATCGACGACGCGACCGAACGCTAAAGGGCCTTGGCCGCGCCCCCGCGGGTATGGACGTGACCGCCGACGAACTCGCGGGCGTGGTCGACCTCTTCGGCGCGCTGACCCGCGAGGAGCTCCAGGCGGCCGCCGCCGAACTCGCCTTCAAGGCCGACGGCGACTTCGAGCCGGACGCGTTCGCCGACGACGTGGACGACGCGCTCCACACGTACCACCTCCTCGCCGTCGAGGACGATGCCGTCGAGGGCACCGAAACCGGGGAGGGACCGTGGCTCGTGGCCGGGCCGATCGCCTTCCCGGAACTCCCCGAGAGCGCCGCTGACCTCCCGCACATCATGGACCTCGCGGAGCGGTCGGTGGACCTGGCGGCAGCCGGCCAGGCGGCCGAATCGCGGTTCCGCGCCGACGCCGCGACCGCTGTCGAGTCGGGTGATACCGATCGAATCGCGGAACTGCTCGACGTGAGCTACGAACTGGAGGCCTGGGCCCCGGTCGACCTGGCCGCCGCACGGGAACGGCTCGACGCGGCGGCCGACTGACGGACGCGCCCCGGGCCAATTAAGAATCTCCATACCCTCCGTCCGGGTATGAACCTCGAGGGGGTCCGTCACCACGAGCCCGAGGCGGTGACGGGCGAAGATCGCGAGGCCGCCGTGATCGTGCCCGTCGTCCGCCGGGCCGATGACCCCCACCTCCTGTTCACGAAGCGGGCCGACCACCTCGCTGACCATCCCGGCCAGATGAGCTTCCCCGGCGGCGGGACCGAACCGGTAGACGACAGTCGCGAGGCGACCGCCCTGCGGGAAGCCGAGGAGGAGATCGGCCTCCGGGCCCCAGAGGTCGACTGCGTCGGGCGCCTCGACGACATCCGCACCGTCACGCGGTTCGCGGTCCGGCCCTTCGTCGCGACGATTCCCGACCGCGCCTACGAGCCCTGCGACGGCGAAGTCGCGGAGATCACCGCGTTCTCGCTCGCCGACCTGACGGATCTCTCGAACTACGAGAGCGAGCGCCGCGACCACCCTTACTACGGGGAGATCCGGCTGCACTTCTTCCACGTCGACGGGTACACGGTCTGGGGGGCGACGGGGCGGATCCTCGTTCAGTTCCTCGCCCTCGCGACCGACTGGGAGATGCCACCCTCGCCCGACCGCGTCGTCGACGCAGACGCCGAATACCCGGTCTGAGGCCCGGTACCGTCCGTCCCGGGATTCGACAGACATTTGTCGTCCCGTCGGCTGTACGAGGCAACGCGTTCCCATGGAGACACTCCCCGAGTCGCCGCTCGCACGGATCGGCGTCGACGCCGTGGCGCTCAAGCCGACCGAGCATCGGTTGGGCCTCGCCACCGACCTCCCCGTCGAGACGCTGGCCCTCGACTTTGAGGGGCGCGACGCCGTCCCCGACCCGACTACCCTGGAGCGCCTCGTCGACACGCACGAGGTCCGGGTGACCGTCCCCGTACGCGCCGACGGGTACGATCCCCTCGGCGACGACAGTGCACTCGCCGCGCTGCCCGACGAGGTCGGCCGGATCGTCGTCGCCGGCAACCCCGCTTACCTCGACGAGCACGAGCGGTCGCGGTCGATTACACCACGGCTGCGCGCCGCTGCGGAAGCGTCGGAGGCCCACTGGATCGGGACGGAAAGCGTCGAGCGCGTGGCACTGGCGGTCGGGGGCACGCAGTTCGAGTTGCTCTCCGGCTCCACGCCCACCGACGTGCGAGCGCTCCGGGCGGCCGGCGTGGAGACCGACGTCGCAGTCTACGCGCCGACGGTCCTGACGAGCGATACCGACGCGATCCTCGACGCCCTCGGCGGATACGTCGCTCGGCGCCAGCGCGTCCGGGATCGACTACCCGCAGACGCCTCGACCACTGCCAGCGCCACCGGCCAGGCCCGCGAGACGCTACTCGCGGCGGCGAACGAGTACGCACTCGTCGGCGAGGCGAGCACCGTCGCCGAGCGCGTCCGGTCGCTCGAAGACGCCGGCGTCGACCACGTCGTCGCCTACCCGGCCCGCGGGCTCGACGCAGTCCTGGCGTAACCGGGAGAGAACAGCGGCCGCCTCACTCGTCGCGCTCGTCGACCTCGACGGTCGACACTGCCTCGTCGGACGCCGCCTCGGCTTTCGGCACCCGCACCTCGAGCGTGCCGTTGGTCCGCACCGTCGCCGTCGCCCCTGACGGATCGACGTCGGCGCGGGGCGGCAGTCGTTTCGTTCCTTCGAGGGTCAGTCCCCGCCCGGGGAACCGCATCTCGAAGCCCTCCGCGACGTCCCGGAAGCGGTCCAGTCGAACGTGGACCGCCCCGTCCTCGAAACGGACCTGAACGTCCGCGGGTTCGACGCCAGGTGCGTCGAAGACCACGAGGTAGGCCGTCTCGTCTTCGAGCAGGTCGGCCGGGAGCGGCCGCTGCTCCTGAGTTCGCCCGACGACGCGGCCGACGGTCCCGAAGACGGCCTCGCCGACGGTCTCACCGACATCGCGGATCACAGCTGGACCTCCGCGAGGTCGGCGGTCTCGCCACAGTACGGGCAGGTCAGGTCCGCGACGCCGTGGTCCTCGGGGACGTCGTAGGTGTAGTGGACCTCGAACATGTCGAGTTCGCAGTCGTCGTTCTCGCAGACGACTTCGCGGGTCGGGGGCATACACTCGCGTTGGGGCCGAGAGGGTTTCAAACGTGTGGCTGATCCGGGGTCCGGACTGTCGCAGGTGAGACACCGTTTTAGGCGTCCGGGCGCTACTCGTCGGCGATGACCGACCCCGCCGACCTCGCCGTGACGATCGTCGACGGCTACGTCGACGAGCCGGCCCACTTCGGCGTGCCCCCCTACATCTCCACGTATCCCCGGTACGTCGCCGGTGCGCTCGTCGACGCGGGCGTCCCCCGGGAGGCGATCACCTACCACACCATCGACGCGCTCCGCGACGAGCGCGAGCGCTGGCGGGACGTCGACGACGCTGACCTCCTAGTTTACGTCGGCGGGATGACCGTCCCCGGCAAGTACGTCGGCGGGACGCCCGCCGAACCGGACGAGGTCAAGAAACTCGCCTGGACCGCCGACGGGACGACGCTGATGGGCGGCCCGGTCCGCTTCGGCGTCGGCGACGAGAACGCCGGCGGGATCGAGACGGAGCGCGACGACCTCGACTACGACTTCGTCGCCAAGGGCGACGTCGAGGCCGCCGCCTACGACCTCGTCCACGGCGGCATGGAGGGATTCTCCGACCGAATGCGCGACAACGGCGAAATCGCCCGCTGGGCGCGGGAGGGTGCCTTCGTCGTCGAGCAACACCCCAACCACCCCGACTACCTCATCTGCGAGATGGAAACGTCACGGGGCTGTCCCTACCGGTGTTCGTTCTGCACTGAGCCGCTGTACGGCGCGGACCCCAGCTTTCGGACCCCCGAGAACGTCGTCGGCGAGGTCAGCGCCCTGGCCGACCACGGCGTCCGGCACTTCCGGCTGGGCCGCCAGGCCGACATCCTCGCGTACGGCGGCGACGGCGAGGCGCCGAATCCCGACGCCCTGCGAGCCCTCTACGGCGGCATCCGCGAGGCCGTCCCCGACCTCGGGACGCTCCACCTCGACAACATGAACCCCATCACGATCGTCGAGTGGCCCGAGAAGTCCCGCGAGGGCATCCGGATCATCGCCGAGCACAACACCCCCGGCGACACGGCCGCCTTCGGCCTGGAATCAGCCGATCCCCTGGTCCAGGAGGAGAACAATCTCAACGTGACCGCCGACGAGTGCTTCGAGGCGATCAAGATCGTCAACGAGGAGGCTGGGTGGCGACCGGGCGGCCCGAGCGACGCGAGGGCCGCCGAAAGAGCGAGCGGCGATAGCCGCGAGCCAGGTGACCGGGCCGATGCGCCCCGCTACGGCGACGACGCCGCGCCGCGCCTCCCGAAGCTCCTCCCGGGCATCAACCTCGTCCACGGCCTGAAGGGCGAGCGCGCGGAGACCTTCGAGCACAATCGCCAGTTCCTCCAGCGCGTCTACGACGCCGGCCTGCTGCTTCGCCGTATCAACATCCGCCAGGTCATGGCCTTCTCGGGCACGGAGATGGCCGAGACCGGCGCCGAACTCGCGCGGGACCACAAACAGCAGTTCAAGCAGTACAAGCGCGAAGTCCGCGAGACGATCGACAACCCGATGCTCCAGCGCGTCGCGCCGCCCGGCACTGTCCTCCCCGACGTCCACATGGAGTACCACCAGGACGGCAAGACCTTCGGCCGCCAGCTCGGCACCTACCCGCTCCTCGTCGCGATCCCCGGCGAGCGCGAACTGGGCCGGACCCTCGACGTCGCGGTGACCGACCACGGCTACCGGTCCGTGACGGGCGTTCCCCACCCCCTCGATCTCAACGCCGCGTCGATGGACGAGCTAGCCGCCATCCCCGGCGTCGGGCGCGGGCGTGCCGGCGACATCGTCGTCGACCGGCCATACGAGTCCGTCGCAGAAGTCGACGCCGAGCTGGAGCGGTTCGCGACGGTCCGGACTCCCGAGAGCGCCGACTGAGTCGCCCGCCCTCCCCGACGCGGTTTACTGCGTCGGGGCACCCTCGCCGGACTGGATGTCCACGCGGTCGTGGATCGGGCCCTCGCGGGCCTGCAGGTGGCGTGGCTCGCGGTCGTTCGAGACCGCCAGCACCTCGGCGACGATGCTGTGGGCGATCTGCCAGGGCGTGCCACCGCCCAGGTCCAGCCCGACGGGCGTGTAGAGCGCGGTGAGCGTCTCCTCCCCGAACTCCGTGCCCTCGTCGGCGAAGTCCTCGAGCATCTCCTCGAAGCGTTCGCGTGGCCCCATGAGTCCGACGTACGGCACGGGCGAGTCGAGCAGCGTCTCGATGGTCAGCCGGTCGTCGACGAAGTTGTGCGTCATCACGACCGCGTAGGTCCGCTCGTCGAGGTCGAGGTCGGTCGCGACCGTCCCCGGGGAAGTCGTCAGCGTCCGGTCCGCCGCGGGGAAGCGCTCGGCGACGTCCACCGCACCGCGGAAGCCGACGACGGTCACGTGAAAGTCGTTCTTGGCGGCGAGGTCAGTGACCGGGCCGACGTCGTGACCGGTGCCGAAGACGACCAGTTCGTCGGGCGGCGCGAGGCCCTCGACGAAGAGGGTCAGATCCCCGTCGTCGGTCGCGACGGTGACCGTGTCCGCCTTCCCCCGGTCCGCGAGTTCGCTCGCCGGTCCCGCGATCGCGTCGGTCGGCCAGTCACGGTCCTCGCCGTCTTCGGGCGTCAGCGCCCCGTCATCCGGGTCGTAGTAGGCGCGGTCGCCCTGGGCGAGCGGTCCGTCCCCGCCGTCGAGGACCGTAACCACGCCGACCGGACGCCCGCCGAAGAACGCGTCGACAGCCGGGCGGTAGGTCTCGGTCAGCGGTTCGAGTAGGACCTCGATGACGCCGTTGCAGCCGACGCCCAGCCCCCAGACCGCCGCGTCGTCGTCCTCCATCAGGTCGTAGGTGACGAGCCGCGGACGGCCGGTCTCGCGGACCTCGGCGCCCACGTTGATCAGTTCGTCCTCCAGACAGCCTGCGGTGATGCTCCCGAGGCCCGTCCCCGCCTCGTCGAGGAGCATCTTCGCGCCGGGTCGCCGGTAGGCGTTGCCCTCCACGTCGACGATCGTCGCGAGGACGTCTGTACTCTCGCCGTCGAGTCGGTCGCGCACGCGCTGCAAGACCTCGGTCTCGGGAACGCTCCAGTTGTCGTGTGTCATAGTCGAATCACCCGTGTTCGGCCGCTTCCAGGGACAGCCCGGCCGCGTGGTCGGTCGCGACGAATCCCTTCCGGACGCCCGCCTCGTGCAGGTCGGTGCCACACGCGCCGGCGGCGACCGCCGCGCGCGCCAGCGCCGCGTCGTCGACAACGGCACCCGCGACCACGTCGGCCCCCGCCTCGAACAGCGGATCGGGGACGAACGACGCCGTGGCGCCGATCACCACCACCGTCGCCGCCTCGGGCGGGGCCGCGAGGTACTCGTCCGTGCCGCCGTAGACGAACGCCGAGCCGGTGACGAAGACGACCGCGGCGTCAGCCATCGCCCTCGCCGTCTCGTCGGGCGCGTACGTCTCGACGCGGACGGACGACGGCGCAGTCACGTCGCCCGTCGGCTCGCGCTCGATCACGCGGACCGTCACGTCGTCGAACTTGCGGAAGGCGGGCCGGAACAGCCCGACTGTGGCGATGACGTCGACGGCCGGATCGAGCAGCGCCATCGGGTCGCCACGCTGCCAGTCGACGTGCGGCACCGAGAGCGCGTTCAGGGTCGCCAGGCCCAGCGCGCGCCGGACGCGCCCGTCGTCGGTCTCGGTCGGGGCCGTGGCCCAGTCGAGGAGGGCGGCGATGTCGCGGTCCGTCCTCGGGGGCGGGCCCGGCGGTCGGTGGGCCAGTCCCGCCAGCGATCCCGCAGGGCCGGTCAGTTCGACGAGGACCACGGCGTCACCGACCGTGACGCGGTCGACGGCCCAGTCGTCGGCCTCGTCCCCGACCGTGTCGACGGCCCGCCCCACGAGGGCGCTCGTCACTCCGGCTCACCTCCGGTCCCTGCGCGCCGCCGACGCGGATCGTGTTCGTAGCCAACCGGACCGCCCAGCCCCCGCCGTTCGATCTGCCGGGCAGCCTCCGCGAGGTCGGCCGGCCGGGCGAAGCCGAAGAGGGCGTCGACGTAGGGCAGCGCGGTCGCCATCCCGCGGGTCTTCGGCTCGAAGGCCGGTGAGACGGCCAGCGGATTGAGCCAGACGAGTGCGCCGGCGCGGTTCGAGAGCCAGGTGACCGCGTCGGCGAGCAGGTCCTCGTCGCCCACGTCCAGCCCGTCGCTGACGACCACGACGACGGTCCGGCGGTCCACCGCCGCCGGGTGCTGGCGGCGCACCGCGTCGAAGGCCGCGCCGATCTTCGTCCCACCGCCCCACTCGAATTCGGCGTCGCGTAGCGTGGCCGCCGGATCGCCGTCCGCGCGAGCGAACGCGGTCGTTGCGTCGACGAGGTCGGTGTCGAACAGGAAGACGCGCGACTGGCGGGCGCGGTCGGTCAGGCGCGCGGCGACGTCGAGGAGGACGGCCCGGTCGATCGTGTCGAGGACAGAGCCGCTCACGTCCACGAGGAGACAGCAGCGGAGTTCGCTGGGCGTCGGCTCGGTTCGCGGCAGGTCGATCGGGGCCCCGCCGGTCCCCAGACTGGCGCGGAGAGCACGCCGGGCGTCGACCCGGTCCCCGGCGGGGGCGTCCCGGTGCCGACGCCCCGGTAGCGTCGCAAGAGCGTCGACGAACCGGTCGATCGCGGCCGTTTCCTCGTCTCGCAATCCCCCGCCGGGGACCTCGACGCGCTCGCGCCCGCCGACGGCGCTGTACCGGCGGGCGTCGCCGGTCTCGGAGTCGTCGGTCGCCCGGTCGCCCGTGGCGTGGCGGCGCTGGGTCGGGATCAGCACCTCGGTCTCGCCGCCTCCGGATTCGTCTGCCGCCGCTGGCGCCTGTGCGTCCGGGAGCGTCCCCGGGTCGTCCGGCGCCGAACCGTCGCTGCCCGCGTCGTCGTCCGGTGAGCCGCCGCCGTCGTCCGTCGCGATGGCATCCAGGCCGGTTCGCAGCCGGTGCCAGAACGTCGGGAATGCGTCCTCGAAGGCCTCGATCCCCTCGGGACTGGACAGGAGCGACGCCCGGAGGGCGGCCTCGGCGCGAGACTTCTCCGCGAGCCCGACCGAGGCGAGGGCGCGCGCGGCGGTGAGCGGGCCGCTCGGCGGAACGTCGACTCCGTCGGACCGGAGGTCGGCGGCGAGTCTGAGGAGTTCCAGCAGGACGTGCCGGCGCGCCGCCCGGAAGTCGGGGGCGGCCGATTCGGCCACCGATCCGCCGAGGTCGAGCGGCTGCCGGTCGGCAGCCGGTGGGGCGTCGTCGGTCGCGCCGTCCATTGGGTCGGGGTCGGTCATCGAATCACGTTGGCTCTGCCTCGAGGCGGTCGTCCGCGGCTGCGGCGGCGGCCCGGAGGTCCTCGAGGAGCGTGGCGTCCAGCCGGTCGACGTCCTCGGCCTCCTTGAGGAGACAGCCGATGGTCCGCTCGATCTCGTCGGCCGTGAGCGAGTCCGCGTCGTCGTGGCGCAGGGCGGCGACGGCCCGCGCCCAGTCCAGCGTCTCGGCCACGCCGGGGCGCTTGAGGAACGACTCCTCGCGGAGGCGGTCGACGACCGCACAGACCTCCGCGGCCACGGCGGCGTCGAGTTCGGGCACCTTCCGGCGCACGATCTCGTACTCCGTCTCGAAGGACGGCGGTTCGACGTGGAGGTACAGGCACCGGCGCTTCAGCGCGTCCGAGAGCGCCCGCGTCCGGTTCGAGGTGAGGACGACGATCGGAGGGTGGTCGGCGCTGATCGTCCCGAACTCCGGGATCGACACCTGGAAGTCAGAGAGGAGTTCGAGCAGGAAGGCCTCGAAGGCCTCGTCGGCGCGGTCGATCTCGTCGACCAGCAGGACTGGCGGGTGCTCCCCGTCGGCCCGCAGCGCGCGCAGGAGCGGGCGTTCGAGCAGGTAGTCCTGGTCGAAGACGGACTCGCGTCGCGCGTCCGAACCACCGTCCTCGTCGGTGACCGTCCCCTCGTCGGCCTGGACGGCGAGCAACTGCTTGGTGTAGTTCCACTCGTAGAGCGCGTTCTCGGCGGTGAGGCCCTCGTAGCACTGGAGACGGATCAACTCGGTGTCGAAGGCCGCCGCGAGGACCTTCCCGAGTTCGGTCTTCCCGCTCCCCGGCGGCCCTTCGACGAGCAGCGGGCGCCCGAGGTCGAGCGCGAGCTGCACGGTCGTCACGGTCCGGTCGTCGGCGACGTAGTCCGCACGCTCGAAGCGCTCGCGGAGGTCGGACTCGGAGACGGACTCGAAGGGCGGGTCGTCTCCGGTCATGGTGATGCCGTCCGTCCATCGGGGGCGTCCAGGTGCGATTCGGGGTCCGACTCGAACGCGTCGGCACAGCCCTCACAGCAGAAGACGAAGGTCGCGCCGTCGTACTCGACCGTCGCCGCCGCGTCGTGGCGGTCGACGGTCATCCCGCAGACCGGGTCGGTCGCGAGGGTCTCGCCGGACTCGTCCTGGTGGTGAGCCCCGGACTCGGGGGTTTCCGCGGCCGCGTCGGTGACCGCAGCGTCGACCGCTGGCGCCTCGACGACCGCTCTGGCGTCGACGACTTCCGCGAGGACGCTCACGGCGATCTCGGCTGGGGTGTAGGCCGTGATGTCGACGCCGGCGGGATTCACGAGCGTCTCGCGGACCGCGCCCGGGTCGGCGTCGAGCAGTGCCGCGGCTCGCTCGACGACCTCACCGCTTCGCTCGTCGCTGGCGACGAGTCCGACGTACGGCGCGTCGGCACGAATCGCGGCGGCGACGCCGCGTGCGTCGTACTGGCCCATCGAGGCGACGACGACCAGCGGCGAGACACCCACCTCCGCGGCGAGCGTCGCGGGATCCGTCGTGTCCGTCACGGTCGTCTCGTCGGGGAGGTCGTCGGCCCCCGCGCCCGTGGGGTCGACGAGCGTCACGTCCATCGACAGCTCCCGCGCGAGTCGAGCGAGCGACCGTGCGACGGGCGAGTTCCCGACGACCAGGAGCTCGGGCGTCCGGTTGACCGGCTCGACGAACAGTTCGAGGACGCCCTCGCTGTGACACCGCATCGGGAACGTCTCGATGCCGGGCCGGTCGATCGAGTCCGGGTCCGGGGCGATGCCGATCAGTCGCGGCTCGCCGGCCTCGATGGCCGCGGTCGCCTGACTGACCGTCGTCGTCTGGGCACAGGCAGCGCCGCCGATCCAGCCGTGGAGTTCGCCGTCGCGGGTCACGATGGCCCGGTCGCCGACGTTGGCGGAGACCGGTGGCTCCCGGCGGACGATGGTCACGCGGGCGTAGGGCTCGCCGCGCTCGTCGAGCGAGCGTTCGAGGGCCGAGAGGTCGCCGTCGCTCTGGCGGTCTGCTGGCGGTCCGTCCCGGTCCGACTCAGGTCCGTGGTCGTGTGGTGTCATCTGGCATGCTCCGACGGTAGGGTGCTCGACTACTAAAGGCCGTCCCCGGAGGACGGGGCCGCGATCAGTCGTCGGCCGCTTCGTCACTGCCGACGTCGAAGGAGACCGACGCGCTCGGGTCGAGCGCCAGGCCGGACTCGTCGAGGGACTCCCAGACCACGTCCGGCGTCATCGGCATTTCGACGTGGGAGACGCCGGCGTGACTCATGGCGTCGACGACCGCGTTGACGATGGCCGGCGGCGATCCAACCGTCGGCGACTCGCCGACGCCCTTGGCCCCGATGGGGTGGTGGGGCGACGGCGTGACGGTGTGGCCCGTCTCGAAGTTCGGGATCTCCTTGGCTGTCGGCAGGAGGTAGTTCATGAAGTCGCCGGCGGTGCAGTTGCCGTTGTCGTCGTACGTGACGTGCTCCATCATCGCCGTCCCGATGCCCTGGGCCAGTCCGCCGTGGATCTGGCCCTCGATGACCATTGGGTTGATGCGGTTGCCACAGTCGTCGACGGCGACGAATTTCTCGAAGTCGACTTCCCCGGTCTCGCGGTCGACCTCCACGACGACGACGTAGGACCCGAACGGGTAGGTCATCTCCGGCGGATCGTAGTAGTTCACGGCCTCGAGCCCCGGCTCCTCGCTCTCCGGGTGGTGCATGTACGCGCCGGCGGCGATGTCGGTAATGGTGATCGAGCGGTCGGGCGCGCCGGCGACACGGAACTCGCCGGACTCGCGGTCCCACTCGACGTCCTCCTCCGCCGCCTCGAGTTCGTTCGCGGCGATGGACTTGGCCTTGTCCCGGACCTTCCGGGCGGCGACCGCCGTCGCCGCGCCGGCCACCGGCGTCGACCGCGAGCCGTAGGTCCCGAGGCCGTACGGCTCGGTGTCGGTGTCGCCGTGTTCGACAGTGATGTTCTCGACGTCCATCCCGAGTTCCTCGGCGACGATCTGGGCGAAGGTCGTCTCGTGGCCCTGGCCCTGGGTCTGGACGCCGACGCGCAACACCGCGTTACCCGTCGGATTGACGCGCAGCGAAGCCGAGTCGAACATCTCGATGCCGGCGATGTCACACTGCTTGCCGGGACCGGCACCGACGATTTCCGTGAACGACGAGATGCCGATGCCCAGCAGTTTGTCCGCGTCCTCCTCGAGGCGGCGCTGTTGTTCCTCGCGGTAGTGCTCGTAGTCGGCCATCTCCAGGGCCTTGTCGAGGGCCGTCTCGTAGTCGCCGGAGTCGTAGTGCCATCCGGTCGCGCTCTCGTAGGGGAACGCGTCCGCGGGGATGAAGTTGCGTCGCCGAATCTCCGAGGGGTCCTCGTCGAGTTCGTCCGCGAGCACCTTCACCAGCCGCTCGATGAGGTAGACTGCCTCGGTCACCCGGAACGAACAGCGGTAGGCGATCCCGCCCGGTGCCGTATTGGTGTAGGCCGCCGTCAGGGACCCGTATGCCGCCTCGATGTCGTAGGAGCCAGTGAAGATGTTGAAGAAGCCAGCTGGGAACTTCGAGGGCTGGGCCGCGGCGTTGTAGGCGCCGTGGTTCGCGAGGACGTCCACCTTGACGCCCTCGATCACGCCGTCCTCGGTCGCCGCGATCTCGCCCGTCATGTCGTAGTCCCGGGCGAACCCGGTGGTCTGGATGTTCTCCGAGCGCTCCTCCATCCACTTCACCGGCCGCTCCAGGACGTACGACGCCGCCGCGGCGACGACGTAGCCCGGATAGATGGGCACCTTGTTGCCGAACCCGCCGCCGACGTCGGGACTGACGATCCGGACCTTGTGCTCGGGGATGCCCGAAACCATCGAGAACAGCGTCCGGTGGGCGTGGGGCGCCTGCGACGTCATGTGGACGGTCATCTTGTCTTTGCCGGGGTCCCAGTCCGCCACGGCGCCGCAGGTCTCGATGGGCGCCGGATGGAGGCGCTGGTACTCCATCTGCTGTTCGACGGTGACGTCGGCCGACTCGAAGACCGCCTCGGTCTCTTCCTCGTCGCCGGTCTCCCAGTCGAAGATGTGGTTGTCCTCCTGGTCCTCGAGTTCGTCTCGGATCGTCGGCGCGTCCTCGGCCAGCGCGTCCGCGGCGTCGACCACCGGATCGAGGACGTCGTAGTCGACGTCGACCTTCTCCGCGCCATCCTTCGCGACGTAGCGGTCCTCCGCGATGACGGCGGCGACCTCCTGGGACTGGAACTTCACCTTGTCGTTGACGAGGACGTCCTGGGTGTCGTCCATCAGCGTCGGCATCGTCGCAAGGTCGTACTCCATGAGGTCCTCGGCGGTCAGGACCGCGACGACGCCGTCCAGTTCCATCGCCCGGGACCCGTCGATGTCCTCGACGCGCGCGTGGGCGTGTGGACTCCGGACGATTTCGCAGTGGAGCATCTCCGGCTTCTTGATGTCGTCGACGTAGGTGCCCCGGCCGGTGATGAATCGCTTGTCCTCCCGGCGGGAGACGGATTCGCCCATGCCGCCGCGGCCGTGCCCGCAGTCTTCCTCGGGGTGGGGCCCGCCGTCCTCCGCGTGCTGGAACTCGGTCGGTTCCGCCGTCAGGTCTCGATCGCTGCTCATGTACTGGTCCCCTCCGTGTCACTGTCGCCACCACGTCCGGTCGTTCCGCGACAGCCACACCCGGTCTCACAGTCGGCCGGGTCGTCTCCGTCGTCGAACCGTTGGTCCGGCGTGACGGCACCGCCGTCGGCCGCCGCTGGCGTCTCCGCCAGTTCCTCGCTCGCGTACTCGATCGACTTCACGATGTTCTGATAGCCGGTGCACCGACAGAGGTTTCCGCTGATGGCCTCCCTGATCTCGTCCTCGTCGGGGTTGGGGGTCTCGTCGAGCAGCGCCTTGCCCGACATGAGCATCCCCGGGGTGCAGTAGCCACACTGCAGGCCGTGTTCCTCGCGGAAACCCTCCTGGAGCGGGTGGAGGTCGCCCTCTGCCGCCGGCAGTTCCTCCATCCCTTCGACGGTCTGGACTTCGCTGCCGTCGGCCTGGACCGCGAAGCTGAGACAGGACTTGATCGGTTCGCCATCGACGAGGACGGTACAGGCCCCGCAGTTGCCGGTGTCACAGCCGATGTGCGTGCCCGTCAGGTCCAGATCCTCGCGGATTGCGTGGACGAGCAGTTTCCGGGGTTCCACCTCGAGGGTGCGGTCGGTGCCGTTGACGGTCAGCGTAATCTCGCGTTCGTCAGTCATGGCGTGGCCCTCCGTTTCGTGACGCCGGCACGGTCGGCCGCGTCGCCCAGCGCCCGCTGGGCGAGCACGGAGACCATCCGCTCCTTGTAGGCGGCGGCCCCGTGTTCGTCGGACTCGGGGTTCGACTCCTCGGCCGCGAGGTCGCCGGCCACCTCGAAGACCTCGGCGCTCGGGCGCTCGCCCTCCAGGTGGGCCTCGGCCTCGCTCGCACGGGCGTTCGTGATGTCGACTGCCGTCATGCCGATGCCCGCGTCCTCGATGCGGCCGTCCCCGTCGAGGCGCACCCGGGCCGCGACGCCGGCCATCGCGTAGTCGCCGGTCTTGCGCTTGAGCTTGTGATAGGCGCTCCCCTCGCGCTCGTCGGGCACGGGGATCCGGGCTTCCGTGATGAGTTCGTCGTCCTCGACCGACGTGTCGTACGGCAGGAGAAACAGTTCGTCAGCCGGGATCGTCCGGTCGCCGTCCGGGCCGCGGGCGACGACCTCGCCGTCGTGGGCGATGAGGACGCTCCCCCAGTCGCCCTTCGGATCGGCCTGCGCGATCGAGCCGACGATCGTCCCGCGGTTGCGGATCTGGGGGTCCGCGACGAGCGGCGCGGTGTCGACGAAGCTGCCGTAGCGCTCGTCGACGACCGCTGCCTCCTGGACGTCGGCGTGACGGGCGAGCGCGCCCAGTTTCAGGTAGCCGTCGTCCTCGCGGAGGTAGTCGAGGTCGTCGATGCCGTTGATGTCGACGACGGTGTCGGGGCGCGCGAGCCGGAACCGCAGCATCGGGATCAGGCTCTGGCCACCGGCGAGTATCGTCAGTTCGTCCAGGCTCTCCAGGAGACTCACCGCCTCGCCGACCGTCTCGGGTTCGTGGTGTTCGAATCTGGCTGCCTTCATAGCAGGTTCCGTATCCTGTCGGTGACACTGTCGCTTGCCTGCTCGTCGACGTCGGTCATCTGCTGTTCGATGTTGCCGAAGAAGTTGTTCACTATCTTGTTGGCGACCGGCTTGATGACGCGCTGGCCCATCTGGGCGATGCGCCCGGAGATGTCCGCCTCGGTCCACCACTCGATCCGCGAGCCTACCCCGTCATCCGACGGGTAAATCGTCATCCCCGACTCCATGCTGAAGCTGCTCCCGCTCGCGTCGCCCCCGCCCGTCGCGATCATCCGGAAGTCCTCGTCGTCGCGTTCCTCGACGGTGACCGTCGTCTCGAAGCGCGGCTTGACGCTCCCGACGCCGACCTGCATCAAGGCCGCGTAGCGCTGGCCCTCGACGAAGGCCCGCTCGGCGACCACCTCGGGGTCGGCGTCGGGCAGCGTCTGCTGGTCGTCGGGCGGTTCGTAGTCGTCGAAGCTGAAGTCGTCGTCCATCGGCGTGATGTACCGACAGCCCTTCAGCGACTTCGCGATCGCCACCGGATCCGACAGGACGATCCAGGCCTTCTCGGGCGGCACCTCCGCGAGTTCGAACTCGCCGTCGAACTTCATCGGCGGGCCCCCTCCTCGAGTGGGAGTGGGTCGCGTGGCTCCCCCGTCATCTTTTAAATACCCCTGCTATGTGCATACTATTCACACAATGCACAGGGCGGACGACGACCATAAAAGTTGGTGATAGTTACCGCTTCACATGGTGCCCAGGAGCTACCGACGTCGTCGGCTGGGAGCGTGGCAGTGACGCGAAGCAGCGTGGGACGCGCCGCGGCGAGGCCCGGGTCGAGAGCCGGATGTGGGGCTACGCTTCGTCCGATTGGTCCTGTCGCTGGACGATGATCCGGCCGTCCTCGACGTGCCACTCGACTCTGTCGCCCGCGCCGACCTCGAGGAAGTTCCGCACCGGCTTGGGGACCGTGGTCAGGTTCTTCTCGGAGATCTTCGTGTCAGCGAGAGTTCCCATGTGGGCCCATCGTCCGTAGTCCCTACGTAGTTTACGCTAGGGGCGATGAGTGCGGGGACTCAGCCGGTCGACTCCCAGCGGTGGGCCCCGCCGTCGGACGCACGGTCGAAATCGAGGTCGAACCGGTCCGACTCGACGAGAACGGTGCCGGGGAGGTACACGCCGTCGCTGACATCCCGCAGGATGTCCCGATCGTGCATCGTCGAGAGGACGTCCCGCACGGTCCGCTCTCGGCCGTCCAGCAGGTTCGCCTCCTCGATGACGGCGTCGACGTCGACGCGGCCCTCCAGGAGCGCCAGCCTGATGGCCGCCACCCACGCTGGCTCGCGTTTCATCTCCCGGCACATGCTCGGCGTGAGGGGGCGCGCCGTGTTATACCTTCTCCGGCCGTTCGAGGTCGCCCGGCGTCCCCTCGACGGTCTCCCAGAAGTCGGGGATCTGCATCGAGAGGCCCGGCCGCTTCGGATCGTCGACGAAGGACAGTTCGCCGCCGAGGGTCTCGACGCCCCACGCGACGAGCCAGAGGTCGAGGTCGTCACTGTGGTCCAGGGGCGTCTCCTCACCCCGCTGGATGACCGCCCGTTCGTCCGGCGGAATCGGATCGCCATTCGAGGTGATCGTCACCTCGATCCGTGGCCACTCGGCGTCCGTCGGGGTCGCAGTCATGACGATGCGTGGGTCCTCCGTGCCGTTCTGGCCGAGCAGGCTGGCGATGGCGTAGCGGATCACGTTCTCGAAGATGACGTGGTTCGCGGTCACCGCGAGCGTCCCTGGCACGTGGGTCGTGACCGTCAGTTCGGGCGACTCGGCCTCCAGCTGGGCCGCGACGCCCTCGAGGGCCTCGCAGACGGAGAACTGCGAGCGGGACTGTGCCGTGTCCGTCACCCGGTCGATGTCGCGGACCTTCTCGCTCAACTCGAGGAGCTCCGTGGTCTGGTTCTCGATCCGGTCCAGCATCCAGTCGCCCTCGTCGTCGGTGTGTTCGCCGAGTTCCCGCGTGTATCCCTCGACGGCGTTCATCGCGTTCCGGACGTTGTGCCGGAGGATGCGGTTGAGGACCTCCGAACTCTGGCGGCGCTGTTTCTCGTCCGTGACGTCGTGGAGGACGAGCGTGTACCCGAGCCGCCCGCCGCGTGGCCCCTCGATGGTGGAGACGGCCACGTCGAAGTCCCGGCGGCCGACGGTGGTCTCGAGGCGGACGGTCTCGGGCGGGGAGGCCACGTCGACCTCCGTCCCCACGACGGCCGAGACGGGCTCCTGTGCGAGTTCGCGGCCCGTCTTCCCGAGGAGGTCGGCAGCCCGGGAGTTACAGTCGACGAGGCGGTCGTCCTCGTCGACGATGAGGACCGCGTCGCCGAAGTCGTCGATGGCCGTGACCTGGCCGGCGCGTTGCGTGGCGGGCGCGTACCCGAAGAGGTCCCACCTGACGAGGCCGAACGCTACGACAGCCGCCCCGACGGTGAAGGCGAGTGGCGTGACGTCGAAGTTCGGGAGCGGGGCCAGCCCCTGGGCGTGAACCACCGAGGTGATACCCGGAACGAGTCCCCCGAAAGCCAGAATCGACGTCTGCAGCCCGTACCGTCGGCGGTCGGCGATGGCGAACTCGAGGAGGAGCAACAGCCCGACCCCGAGGACGGCCATCCCGTACACGATGAGAAGCGACCACAGCGGCCCGGGATCCAGGTGTCCCGTGTAGATGCCGGCCCGCTGCTGAACGGCGAAGTCCGCCACGAGCAGCCCGTCGCGGAACGAGGTCACGGCCACCGCGAGTACGGCGAGCGGGAAGGCCAGCAAGCCGAGCGTCAGTCGCCGGGTCGCGAACCGACCGCGGCCCGTGTACTCGAGGGCGAACAGGAGCCAGGGGATCGCCACGAGGAGTTTCAGCCACGCCACGACCGGAAACAGCCACTCGTGGAGCCCCGGGTCGGCGACGACGAGGAGGAGGGCGTAAACGACGTCGTAGCCTATCATCGCCACGAGCATGAGCGCGTAGGGCCGCGCGCCGGGCTGGTCGCGGTCCCGCCAGACCAGCCACAGGAGCACCCCGAGTGGAACTGCCGACAGCGCTGTCGCGGACGCGAGCAACGGAACCGGCCACATTTGCGACACCGTTCCCTTCCGAAGATGTGCTTTTAGCTCTTCTGGGCGAATTTCAGAACTGGTAACGAGTGACAGGGAGGCTGCCAGGACTGTAACTCCCGAAAGTTCTTACGGCGAGATGGCGGATCCACAGCCAATGGCCAGCGATCCGGAGGTGAGTGTCGTCCTCCCCGCCTACAACGAGGCGGACACCATCGAGCGAACGGTGCGAGTCACCCTCGAGACGCTCGCCTCGTTTCTGCCCGCTGGCACGTACGAGGTGATCGTCGCCGAGGACGGCTGCGAGGACCGCACGCCAGAGATCGCCGATCGCCTGGCGGACGAACACGAGGCGGTCCGGCACGTCCACAGCGAGGAGCGCCTCGGTCGCGGGGGCGCCCTCGAGTACGCCTTCCGGCAGTCCGAGGGGTCGACGCTCGTGTACTTCGACACCGACCTCGCGACGGACATGGCACACCTGGAGGAGCTGGTCGAGAGCATCCGCTCCGGGGAGTGCGACGTCGCGACCGGATCGCGGTGGCTCGAGGAGAGCCAGGCCGACCGGCCCGCGAAGCGAGGGATTCCGAGTTTCGGCTTCAACACCCTGGTCCGACTGATCCTCCGATCGGACGTTCGCGACCACCAGTGTGGCTTCAAGGCCTTCGACCGCGAGGTTCTCTTTGCCCTGCTCGACGACGTCGAGGACGACCACTGGTTCTGGGACACGGAGGTCCTCGTCCGGGCCCAGCGGGCGGGCTACCGCGTGAAGGAGTTCCCCGTCGACTGGACGCCGAAGGGCGACTCGAAGGTCGACGTCGTCCGGGACGTCTTCGGGATGGGCAGCCAGATCCTCCGGACCTGGTGGCAGCTCGCGGTCCAACCCCGCATCACCCGGCGGCGAACGATGGTCGCCGGGGGGCTGCTCGGCGTCCTCGCGCTCGCGCTGATGACGCTGTATCTTGACCCGGCGACAGTCCTCGTTCGTATGACCGAGGCCGATCCGGTCCTCGTGGGCATCAGTGCCCTCGTCTATCTCGCGTCGTGGCCACTCCGGGGCCTCCGGTACCGCGACATCCTGGATCGGATGGGATACCACGAACGGCCGGGCTTCCTGACCGGCGCGGTCTTCATCAGCCAGACCGGCAACCTCGTCTTTCCGGCCCGCGCAGGAGACGCCGTCCGCGCCTACGTCGTCAAGGCACGCCGGGGGATCCCCTACACGTCCGGCTTCGCCTCCCTCGCCGTCGAGCGCGTCTTCGACCTGCTGACCATCGCCGCCCTCGCGGGAACGGTACTCCTCGGCCTCGTCGCCACCGGCGGCACCGGCGGCCTCGAACGAGCGCTCGGTGGCTCGGTCGCCCCGGACGCGGCGCCGAGCGGCCAGACCGCGCTCCTCGTCGCCGCCGGGGTGGGCCTGGCGGCCGTCCTCGCCCTCGTCGCCATCGTCGCCAGCGCCCGCTCGAACCGCAACTACGCACGGGCGCTCCTGACGCGGTTCAGTTCCGACGCCTACGTCGACTACGTCGCCGGCATCGTCGAGGGGTTCGTCACCGACGTCCAGACCGTCGCCAGCGACCGCCGGGCCTTCGCTCGCATCGGGTTCGGGAGCCTCGTCATCTGGTCGATCGACGTCGTGACGGCAATCCTCGTCCTCGCGGCCTTCGGCGTCGATCTCCCGGTCCCGACCCTCGTCGCCGTGGGCTTTTTCGCCGTCAGCGTCGGCAACCTGGCGAAGGTCCTCCCGCTCTCGCCCGGCGGGATCGGCCTGTACGAGGGGGCCTTTACCCTGCTCGTGGTCGCGCTGACGCCGGTCGGTGCGAGTACCGCCCTCGCGGCCGCCGTCGTCGACCACGCCGTCAAGAACCTCGTGACGGTCGCCGGTGGCCTCGCCTCGATGACGTGGCTGAACGTCTCACTGACCACCGCCGTCGAGGAGGGCAGCGAGGTCGAGGCGAGCACGACCGACTGAGCCCGGTTGTGCGACCGGAACGCACACTTGAACGCTGAGGAACGAGCGGGCGGTTTCCGGTCCTGATGGCGTCTGGCCGGGATCCGCGACGAGATTCCGGCACTCTTATAACGATTTCGGACTAACCTTTGCTCACGACCACGAGGATCCGAATTTTTGCAGGGGCGGCCTGCCCGATGGTTCCTCTTTCCCACACGATGACTGACTCGAACACACGAACGCGCGAGCGAGAGACGGACGAACAGACCGAGGAACGGACCGACGTCGCCTGCCCGGAGTGCAGCGGGAACCTCGTCGCCGACGACGAGCACGGCGAGACGGTCTGCCAGAACTGTGGCCTGGTCGTCGAGGAGGACTCGGTGGACCGCGGGCCGGAGTGGCGGGCCTTCGACGCCGCCGAGAAGGACCAGAAGTCCCGCGTCGGCGCGCCCACCACGAACATGATGCACGACAAGGGCCTCTCGACGAACATCGACTGGCGCGACAAGGACGCCTACGGCAACTCCCTGTCCTCGACCCAGCGCCAGAAGATGCAGCGCCTCCGCAAGTGGAACGAACGCTTCCGCACCCGCGACAGCAAGGAGCGCAACCTCAAGCAGGCACTCGGCGAGATCGACCGGATGGCCTCGGCGCTGGGCCTCCCCGAGAACGTCCGTGAGACCGCGAGCGTCATCTACCGCCGCGCGCTCGACGAGGACCTGCTCCCCGGCCGCTCGATCGAGGGCGTCTCGACGGCCTCGGTCTACGCCGCCGCGCGCCAGGCCGGCGTCCCCCGGAGCCTGGACGAGATCACCGACGTCTCTCGCGTCGAGAAGAGCGAGATCGCACGTACCTACCGCTACGTCGTCCGCGAACTCGGCCTGGAGGTCGCCCCCGCCGACCCCGAGAGTTACGTCCCCCGCTTCGCCTCGTCGCTGGGCCTCTCCGAGGAGTCCGAGCGCCGCGCCCGCCAGCTCCTCCAGAACGCCAAGGAGCAGGGCGTCCACTCCGGGAAGTCCCCCGTCGGCCTCGCGGCGGCCGCGGTCTACGCCGCCGCCCTGCTGACCAACGAGAAGACGACCCAGGCGGCCGTCAGCGACGTGGCCGACATCTCCGAGGTCACCATCCGGAATCGCTACCACGAACTGCTCGAGGCCGAGCAGGGCCTCCCCGTCGCCTGAGCGGACGGCCAGCCGTCGAACCGGCGTCGATCCCGCACGCCTTTTTGTGACTGCCCGTCGAGCGACCGGTATGGACTTCGACTCGTTCGTCCTCGCCGCGGCCACGACCGATCTGGCGGACGAGCCTGCCGCCCGCGACCACGCCGACGCCCTCGAGTTCCGGATGGACGGCGCGGAGGACCCTCTGTCCGACCTCGATGCCTACGACGGCGAGTTACCGCTGATCGCGACGAACCGCCCCGAGTGGGAGGGCGGCGCAGTCCCAGACGGACCCGAGCGCCGCGAAGCGCTTCGAACCGCCGCCGACCACCCCGCGGTCGCGGCGGTCGATCTGGAACTCGAGACTGTCGAGGCGGGCCAGGCAGGAGCCGTCCGGGCCGCGGCACGCGAACACGACACGGCCGTCGTCGTCTCCACGCACGACTTCGAGACGACGCCAGGGCGCGAGGCGCTGGAGGACCTCCTCGCTCGCGCCGGGGAGCACGGCGACGTGGCGAAACTGGCGGTCACGGCCGACTCGCCCGACGACGTGCTCGCGCTCCTCGGGGCGACACGGGCGGCCACAGTCGACGGCCGTCGCGTCGCCACGATGGCGATGGGCGAGGCGGGTCGCCACTCGCGGGCCGTCGCGCCGCTGTACGGGTCGAAGATCGGGTACGCGCCCGTCGACGCCGCGGACGCGACCGCCCCGGGACAGTACGACCTGGCGACGTTGCGCGGGCTGATCGAGGCCCTCTCCGGTTCGCCGGCCTGACGCGGGCGCTCGCAGCCCCGGGTGCGGAAGATTAAACAGTCGTGCCGCTCGGAGAGTCCATATCGTGAGTTCGACGGCCACCCCGGAGGGAGAGTCCCGCAGTCGCCCCTGGCTGGCGGCGGTCCTGGCCTTCGTCATGCCCGGCGCCGGCCACCTCTACCTCCGGTCGTGGATCCGTGCGCTGCTGTGGTTCGGGCTCTTCTACACGACCTTCCTGCTCGTGGTCCCCACGGAGGCACAGCAGGTCGAGTTCTCCGTCGAGGGACTGCTGGCCGCAGTCAGGGCCGTGCCGGTCGAGGCGCAGGTCGCCGTCGTGGGTATCACCGCCCTGAACATGGCCGACGCCTACTGGCTGGCGACCAAGGAGAACGCGAGGGTCGCCGCCGGGGGCGCCGCCACGTGTCCAAACTGCGGGAAGGAACTCGACGACGACATCGACTTCTGTCACTGGTGTACGACCAGGCTCGAAGACCCCATCGACGACGAGAACGGCGCCTGATCGCCACTGGCGGTCTACTGTTCGATGATGCTCTCGTCGACGGCCTCGCCGAAGTGCCGGGCCGTCTCCTCGTAGTAGAGCAGGACGCGGTCGCCCGGTTCCAGGTCCGTGACCGCCTTCCGCCCCTCGCCTTCGGTCTGGACCTTGATCGTCTCGGCGTTCTGGAGGAGCGTCTCGACGCGATCGACGCCCTCGTCGGTCTCGACCTCGGCTTCGACCCGGAACATCGGCCGCTTTTCGATCTTCGCGCGCCCGACGATGGCCTCCCGCGTCCGACCGCTCGTGTCGACGACCTGGACCTCGTCGCCGCTCTGTATCTCCGAGAGGTACTTCGTCTCCCCGCCGGGCGTCCGGAGGTAGGCGTGGACCGCACCGGCGTTGACGCGGAAGGGCCGCGAGGCGACGTACGGCGACTCGGCGGTCTCCGCGTGGACGAAAAAGAGGCCGCGAGACATCGAGCCCACGAGCATCCCCTCGTCGCTCTCCATTAGCGACCCCGTGTCGATGCAGACCCGGTCTGCAGAGCCCGTCTGGTCGACGGCCGTGACCTCGGCGTACCGCATCTCCAGGTCCTCGCGGCCGGCCTCGTCGCGGACGGCGACCGTCTCGCGGATCTCGTCCGGGTCGTCGGAATCGAGCAACACGGCGTCGGCGCCGATCTCCAGCGTTTCGTAGGCCGTGCGGGCCTCGTCGGCGGTCTGGACGCCGGCGACGAGCGTCGTCTCCTCGCCGATCCGGGCGATGAGGTTCTCGAGCGGGATGATCTTCCAGTCCTCGCCGACGACGACGGTGTAGTCGGCCGCCTCGGCGACGGCCTCGGCGAAGGCCTCGTAGCCCTCGTCTGCGATCTTCACGTACCCGCCCTGGGGGCGATCCCCGCCCGTCCGGAGCGCAGAGAGGTCCGCAGAGCCCGCGAAGTCGCCGGGGAGGTCGACCGTCCCGTCACCCTCGCCGTGTTTCCCGACGATGGTCGCGTCGGCCGTCGACTCCGCACCGTCCTCGGCCTCAAGGACGTGGACGTCGTCTCCGCCGAATGCGGCGACGTTCACCTGGCCGAGTTCGCGGACCCGTTCGACGTCCGCCTCGTCGACGAGGACCCAGTCCACGCCGGCCTCGAGGCCGGCGGTGATGCGCCGCTTTCGCGCCTCCCAGTCGCCGACCTCGTCGTCGGCCTTGAGCCACACGGAGCGTGTCATGGGCAGTGAATCACGTGCGGGGGGTTTGAAGCCTGCGGACCGCCGCGTCGGATCGGGGTTCGATCGCGAGCGACGACCCGCCGCAGGGTCGTCGTCCGCGACCGCGGTCCGGCAGAGCGGGTCGTCGGGCCGGTCGATTACCGCTCCAGCGCGGCCCGGACCACGTCGCTCGGACTCTGGTAGCCGTGGGTCACCGCGTGGTCGTCGATGTCGGCCAGGAGGTCCGCGGGGAGGTCGACCTCGATTTCCTCGTACTCGACTCTCCGCAGGGCGTCGGCAGTCATGCACTCATCCTGTCGCGGCACGGGGATAAGCCTGTCTCCGGCGTCTGACGTGCGTCTGACGCAGACCCTCGCTGCGCGGGAAGCTGACCGAGGCGATGACTCAAACGACCGTTTGCGTCTCCGGCGTGGCTATGTACCGGGCCGCCACCAGTTTCCCACACGACGCACAGATGAGCAGCATATTTCCCCGCAGGGGACAGGTGGATCTCGACGAGGACCGCGGCCCGCGCCTCGTCGACCTCGACGACGACGTGGCCGACGACGTCTTCGAGGCGCTGTCCTCACGCACCACGCGCCACATCTTCCGGGAACTCCACGAGTCGCCTCAGACCGCCTCGGACCTCGCGGGCGTCACCGACACCTCCGTCCAGAACGTCCAGTACCACCTCTCGAAGCTCGTCGACGTCGACCTCGTCGAGGTGGCCGACGTCTGGTACTCCGAGCGTGGCACGGAGATGAAGGTCTACGCGCCGACCGACGAGTCGCTGGTCCTCTTCGCCGGCGGCGACGCCGAGGGGACCTTCCGGTCGCTCCTGAAGCGCCTCGTCGGCGGACTCGGGGTACTCGCCCCCGCGAGCCTGCTGGTCTGGTGGGTCGCGACGCATATCCGCGGCGACTGGGGTAGCGGCGATGCAGCGCCGACGGCAGGTGACGGTGGCGGCGTGAGTATCGCGTCGGAAGGCGCCAAAACGACGGCCGAGTCCGCGAGCGGTGGCCTCGACCCGGCGCTCGTCGCCGGCGTCGCCTTCTTCGTCGGCGGTGCCTTCGTGCTGGCGCTGGCGATGGCGTACTGGTACGCGAAGAACTGAGCCTCGTCAGGCCTCGACGGCCAGCCCCGCCTGCTCCACCGCGTCGGCCGCGCTGGCGTCGTCGTGGACGACCGCGGCGACGGCCTGCGTGATGGCCTCGGGGTCTTCGTGCTGGAAGATGGAGCGGCCCATCGAGACGCCCGCCGCGCCGGCGTCCATCGCGCCGCGGACCATCGACAGGGTCTCCTCGTCGGTCCCCTTGCTCCCGCCGGCGATAACGACGGGCAGGCGCGTCGACTCGACGACCCGCTCGAACGTCTCGGCGGTCCCCGAGTAGGCAGTCTTGAGGACGTCCGCACCGAGTTCCTCGCCGAGCCGGACGGCGTGGCCCAGGTCCTCCGCGAAGGTCTCCGGGTCGTCGTCACGGACGTCGTGCCCGCGGGCGTAGGTCATCGCTAGGAGTGGCATCCCGTAGCGGTCGGCCTCGGCGGCGAGTTCCGAGAGTTGCGTGATCTGGTCGGGTTCGTGCTCGCTGCCGACGTTGATGTGGAACGAGACGGCGTCCGCGCCGGCCCGGATGGCCTCCTCGACGGTCGCCGTGGGACGCTTGTCGCTCTCGTCCGGCCCGATGGCCGTGGATCCGTTGCAGTGGACGATGTAGCCGGCGCCGTTCGTGTTGTCGTGGACGCGCGGCGCAATGCCCTTCTGCGTCAGGACGGCGTCGGCCCCGCCCCGCGTCACGGCGTCGATGGTCGACTCGATGTCCACGAGGCCGTCGACGGCCCCCAGTGTGATGCCGTGGTCCATGGGGACGATCAGGTGGCGCCCCCCTGTCCCGATCCGCTCCAGCCGCGCCGCGGTCCCAGCAGTCATTGTGACACGCTCTGTCAAGTACGATTATTTGCCTTCCGGTTCCGGACTGGCTTGCGCGCCCGGTCAGGCGTGTCGGTCGATCCAGTCACAGAACGCCTGGAAGTCGTTCGCGCCAGCGTCCTCGGCGATGTCACGGAGCGTGCCCGTCCGTAGTTCGTCGTGCAGCGGAACGGTCACGCGACGGCGATCCGCGTCGTTCGTTGGGTGTTCGTAGTAGAGCTGGGCGTGATCGCCGGTGGTCCGGCGCCACTCGAAGCCACCCACATTGACCAGTACGCGGACCACCTCCATCCCCCGGAACGTCCGCCGTGCCATCGAATTACTCGAGAACGTCCGGTAATTCCTGATCCCCGGTCACGTTGTCGTCCGGGTCGATCCCCATCTCGCGTAACTCCTCGTCTGTCGGGGGGCGGCCGATCTCACCGCGATGGAGTGCAACGGCCTCGTCGAGATTCTCCAGGGCCGCCTGCCGCGTCTTCCCCTGACTGGCGACGCCCGTCTCGACGTCCCTTGCCACCCACCACTCCTCGGACTCGACGAGCCGAATCTCCTGGCCGGTCGACTCCTCGACGTCTTCGGTCGAACTCGCCATCTACGGTGGATTGGTCGGAATCGAACAAAAGGCTTCGGACGAGGAAGCGGTCAGCGCTCGCCCTGCTCGGCCTGCGGCCGTGCCCCCCGTACGGCACCCGCCTTCAGCTCCCGGGCTTTCGCCTCTAGGCGCTCGGCGACCGCCTCGGTCGCGTCCCCGTCCTCGACGCCTTCGGCGACGATGTCGACCAGCGCGGACCCGACGATGACCCCGTCGGCGCCCGCCCTGACGATCCGCTCGGCGTGCTCGCCGGTCTTGATGCCAAAGCCCACGGCCTTCGGGACCTCCCAGTCGGCCACGCGCGCCAGGCTCGCGTCGGTCTGGTCGCTGACGTCCTCGCGCGCGCCAGTCGTCCCGAGGCGCGCCTGGACGTAGACGTACCCCGAGACCTGCTCGCGCATCCGCTCCAGGCGCTCGCCCTCCGTCGTCGGGGCGACGATGAAGACGAGATCGAGGCCGAACTCGTCGCAGGCCTCGCGGAGCGGCCCCGACTCCTCGGCGGGCAGGTCGGGAATCACGAATCCCTCGATTCCCACCTCGGCGGCCCGCTCGACGAATGCTCGCGGGCCCTGCTCTCCGCTCGCGGTTTCACCGCTCGCGCTGTCCGAGGCGCTTCCCGCCTCGCTGCCGCCAAACTGGTAGACGAGGTTGTAGTAGGTCATGCAGACCAGCGGCACGTCGACGTCCAAGTCCGCGACGAACTCGAAGAACCGCTCCGGCGTCATTCCCGCCTCCAGCGACCGGACGACCGCGTGCTGGATCGTCGGCCCCTCGGCGATTGGCTCGGAGAAGGGCAGGCCGAGTTCGATCACGTCCGCGCCGCCACGGGCCAGGGCCTCGACGTACGCCAGCGACGACTCGTAGTCCGGGTCGCCCGCCGCGAGGTACGGCACGAACGCGGGTTCGTCAGCGAAGGCCGCGGCGAGGGCGGACTCGTCGCCGGTACGGCCGTCGTCGGCCATCTTAGATCCCCCCGCCGACCTCGCGGAAGACCGAGAGGTCCGGCGCGACGTCCAGATCCCGCGTCGCCGTCTCCTCGATGACCGTCTCCAGGTCCTTGTCGCCACGCCCCGAGACGGTCACGACGACGGTCTCGCCGAGGTCGTCGTGGTTCTCCTCGAGGTACGCTAACGCGTGCGAGGATTCTAGGGCCGGGATGATCCCCTCGTTCTGCGAGAGACGGTGGAAGGCCGCCAGGGCGGCATCGTCGTCGACGTTGACGGCCCGGACGCGGCCCTCGTCCACGAGATGGGCGAGTTCCGGGCCGACGCCGGCGTAGTCGAGGCCGGCGGAGACGCTGTGGGACTCGACGATCTGGCCGTGCTGGTCCTGGAGGACCTTCGTGCGGGCACCGTGGAGGACGCCCTCGTCGCCGGTAGAGAGGGAGGCCGAGTTCGGCGCGACGCCCTCGTCGTGGTCGACGCCGAGCGACGACCCGCCGGCCTCGACGGCGTAGAGGCTAACGTCTTCGTCGTCCGTAAAGTGGTGGAAGGTCCCCATCGTGTTCGACCCGCCGCCAGCGCAGGCGAGAACCGAGTCTGGGAGCGTCCCCGCCTGCTCCTGGACTTGCTCGCGGGCCTCCTCGCTGATGACCGCCTGGAAGTCCCGGACCATCGCCGGGAACGGGTGGGGGCCTACGACGCTCCCGATCACGTAGTGGGTCGACTCGACGGTCGTCGCCCAGTCGCGCATCGTCTCGCTGATGGCCTCCTTGAGCGTCCCGCGGCCGGCTGTCACGGGCGTGACGTCGGCGCCGTTGATGCGCATCCGGAAGACGTTGGGGCGCTGGCGGGCGATGTCGGTCTCGCCCATGTAGACCTCGCAGGGCATATCGAGGTGGGCGGCCGCCATCGCGGTGGCGGTGCCGTGCTGACCGGCGCCGGTCTCGGCGACGACCCGCTCCTTGCCCATGTACTTCGCGAGGAGGACCTGCCCGAGGGCGTTGTTGAGTTTGTGCGCACCGCCGTGGAGCAGGTCCTCGCGCTTGAGGTAGACGTCGCGGTCGTAGCGCTCGGAGAGGTTCTCGGCGTACTGCAACGGCGTGGGCCGTCCCCCGAAGTCCCGCAGGCGGGCCCGGAAGTCGTCGAGGAAGCCGTCCTCGTTGTGCAGGACGTAGCGCTCGTAGGCCTCGGTCAGTTCCTCGATGGCCGGCATCAGGGCCTCGGGCACGTACTGTCCGCCGTAGTCGCCGTAAGTCGGGTCCGTACTCATGACTGTGTCTCCGCGTCCGCGGTGGCGGTGGCCAGCCGCCGAGTGTTCGCGCGAACGTCGCCGTCGCCATCGTGGTCCATGATGGCCGAGCCGACGAGCAGGGCGTCCGCGCCGGCCGCGCGCATGCGCCGCACGTCCTCGGTGCCCGCTACGCCGCTCTCGGCAATCAGCGTGACGCTCTCCGGTGCCGCAGGGGCGACCCGCTCGAACGTCCCGAGGTCGACCTCGAGTTTCGCCAGGTCGCGGTTGTTGACGCCGATCAGGGACGCCCCAGCGTCGAGGGCCCGCTGGAGTTCCGCCTCGGTGTGGACCTCGACTAGGACCTGGAAGCCCCGGGCGCGAGCCGCGGCCAGGAGCGTCGCCAGGTCGTCCGTTTCCGGCTCGTCGAGAAATCGCGCGATCAGGAGGACCACGTCGGCGGCGACCGCGTCGAGTTGCGCCTCGTGGAGGACGAAGTCCTTCCGGAGCACCGGGACATCGACGGCCTCGCGGACGGCACGCAGCGTCTCCGGCGAGCCGCCGAAGTGGGCCGGTTCGGTCAGGACCGAGAGGGCGGCCGCCCCACCGTCGACCATCGCCTCGGCCAGCGCGACCGGATCGTCCGTCCGTTCCCCGTCCGTCGTCGGCGAGGTCGGCTTGACCTCCGCGACGACCGGGACGCGCCCGGCCGCACGCGCCGCCTCGAAGGCATCGGCGAGTGACCGCGCGTCCACCGCCACGCGGTCGCCACCGCCCGTTCGCTCGCGGGCGGCCGCCAGGATCGACTCGACGGCCGGAGCCAGGTCGGTTCTATCGTCCATTACCGTCCACTAATGCACAGAGATGTACATAAGGCTTGCGACGAGGCACCAAACGATATTCGTGCGTTCGGGCATATTCTATCATGAATTTGTGCTGGACGTTCCCCGTAATTCGCCAAAATAGCTACTATACAAACTTTTAATACAATACGCCCAATATATGTGCATGTCGAAGGAGTTGGTCGATGACGACCTGGAACACACCCGTCCAGACGTCGCTTGGATCGTCGTTCGAACACCCGTGAACCGTCGACTCGATCCGGTCCCCTGCGCCACAGCAGTTCGCTCACTGGCGGCCGGGTGGTCCGGGACCGTCGGTGCACCCCTGCGCCACACAGTCGCATCGCGGCCCCGGGCTACGTGCCACCCGGGTCGCCAGTCGTCGATCGCGAACGGAGACGGGCACGTCGTTCTACGCAGTCCGTACCGACCGTGCGTCCCCACCAGCCAGTGCCAGCGGGACCGGCCAGGAGCGGCACTCGGGTGGGGGAGCGAGGAGCACTCGGGCCGGACAAATCTTCAAGGGCCGCGGGCGCAGAGACGGATGCATGGACGAGGTGGCGGGGATCTACGCCAGGGAGTCGACCTATCTGGACCGCTACGTCCAGTTGGGAGTCGCACAGGGGCGCGTCATCTCGGTGTCGTTTCCGACGGCCCCGGACGACGACGCGGCGTCCGAACACGACCTCCTCGACCGCGTCGCAGCGTACCTCCAGGGCGAGCGCGACGACTTTACCGACGTAACTGTCGCCCTGACCGTCCCCACCGATCGACGCCGCGTCCTCGAGGCCGTCCGGGAGATTCCGTACGGCGAGGACGCGAGCGTCGCACAGCTCGCCCGGATGGCCCCCGACCTCGACCCCGACGACGAGGCCGACGTTACCACGGTCCGCGAGGCCCTCGCCGACAATCCCGCACCGATCTTCGTCCCCGACCACCGGGTCCGCGACGGTCCGAGCGCCGCTCCGCCAGCGGTCGAACAGAAGCTCCGCTCACTCGAGGGGCTCTGAGCTACGCCCCGAGCAGCCGGTCCGCGCCGACGGCCTCGTGGACGGCGAACTCCATCGCGTTGACGACGTAGTGGGCCACGACGACGACAAGCAGGCTCCCCGAGAGGACGTAGCCCGCCGCGAGGACGAGTCCCAGGACGCCGGTGACGACGATTCCGACGCGTCCCTGCGCGCCGTGGCCGAGCGCGAACGCGATCGAGGAGAGGCCGGCGAGCACCCAGGGCGAGACGCCTAGTGCGGCCGCAGGCACGCCGATCAGCGCCGCCCGGAAGAGCAGTTCCTCGACGACGGCGACGGTCGGCAACACGAGACCGAGGAGGACGGCCCAGCCACCGAAGGTGTCCGGGGCGAGCATCGACCGGACCGCCTCGTCGTACGTCGCGCCCGCCGCGTCCGCGAGTCCGGCAGCCACCTCGTTGCCGAGCCACAGCGCGAGCCCGAAGCCGAGACCGAGGAGTACCGCCGGGAGCCCGAAGATCCAGGGGTCCGCCGTGATCCCGACTGCCGTCCCCGGGATCTCGAACCACCAGAGGCCGGCGGCGATGGCAAGCCCAACCAGGCCCTGGGTGAGTGCGACGTTCGCCAGGAGCATCCCCGTCGAGAGGTTCAGGGGCTCTTCGTCGGCTCCGGTGCGCGGGGGCCCGGCAGTGGCGTCGCCGCCGGACGGCTGCCGAACGGCCGGATCCCCCGGCGGTTCGTCGGCCAGTGGCGCCGCTGACGGAGTGGCGTCACCGGGAGGTGGATTGCGCCTGGCGTGGCCGTCAGTCGATACGTGCACCCCGGTCGGCTCTCCGGGAGGTGGTGCCGACCGTCGCCCTGCGGTCGCCCCGTCGTCGCCGACCATCGTGCTCGAGAGCCTGGCCAGTCCGAGCAACAGGACGAGCACGACGGCGGTGAGCCAGAGAAAGGGGACCCACCGGGTCACGCCTTACTGCGGGCTGGGACTGCCGGTCCCGCGACCGACCTCCTGTTCGAGCGCCTTGCCCGTGATGGACTTGAGGCGGTCGACAAGGGAGTCCTTCTCGGGTTCGCCCGCGAGGGCGACCTCGAGGACCTCGCTGATGTGCGAGACCGGGATGATCTCGATCATGTCCTCGTACTCGTCCTCGATCATGACGTCCTGCTCGTTGGCCTTCGGGATGATGACCGTGTCGAGGCCGGCCTTCGCGGCCGCCTCGATCTTGTGCGTGACGCCCCCGACCGGGAGGACGTCGCCGCGGACCGACAGCGAGCCGGTCATGGCGACGTCCTGGGCGATCGGGATGTCCTCCAGCGCCGAGATGACGGCCGTCGCGACCGTGATCGAGGCGGAGTCGCCGTCGACGCCGCCCTCCCCGACCTGGACGAACTGGATGTGGATGTCCTTCTCGGAGATGTCCTCGTCGCTGAACTTCTTGATGATCGCCGAGACGTTCTGGACGGCCTCCTCGGCCATGTCCTGGAGCTGCCCCGTGGCGATGACCTGGCCGGGCCCCTGGGAGGGCGTGACCTCGGCCATGACGGGCAGGACGATGCCGCTGTCCTCGCCCATGACTGCGAGACCGTTGACGCGGCCGACCACGTCGCCCTGGTTGACGGTCAGTTCGTAGTCCTTGCGGCGCTCGATGTAGTTGTCGGCGAGTTGCTGTTCGATCGAGCGCGAGCGGCGCTTGGCCTGGAGCACGTCGTCGCGGGTGGTGAACTCCTTGTCCTCCGCGCGGGCGATGTCGCCCGCGACGCGGACGAGGCCGCCGAGGTCCCGGAGCTTCAGGGTGAGGTGCTCCTTGCGACCGGAGCGACGGCGAGCCTCCAGGATGACCTCCTGGATGGCCTCCTTGCTGAAGTGCGGGAGCCGGCCGTCCTTCTCGACCTCCTGGGCGACGAACCGGGCGTACTTCCGGCGCATCTCGGGGGTGTCCTCGATGGTGTCGTCCATGTAGACCTCGTACCCGTAGCCCTTGATCCGCGAGCGCAGGGCCGGGTGCATGTTCTCCATGGCGTCGAGGTTGCCCGCCGCGACCATGATGAAGTCACAGGGGACGGGCTCGGTCTGGACCATCGCGCCCGAGGAGCGCTCGCTTTGCCCGGTAATCGAGAACTCGCCCTCCTGGATGGCCGTCATCAGCTTCTGCTGGCTGCGGATGTCGAGCGTGTTGATCTCGTCGATGAACAGCACGCCCTTGTTGGCCTTGTGGATGGCGCCGGGTTCGACGCGGTCGTGGCTGGGCGTCTCCATGCCCCCGGACTGGAAGGGGTCGTGGCGAACGTCGCCCAGCAGCGCGCCGGCGTGGGCGCCCGTGGCCTCCTCGAATGGGGCCGTCTGCGTGTTGGCGTTGTTGACCAGCAGGTTCGGGATCATCGCGTCGTTGCCCCGCGAGCCGTAGCGGAACGCGAGGTAGATGACGCCGGCCGCGAGCACGCCCAGCAGGATCTGCTGGACGATGATCAGCGAGTAGCCGATGATGATCGCGATGATGATCCACATCAGGAAGGTCCGCATCTGGTTGCGCTTGCGGGCCTCCTCCTTGTGGGCGTCGACGATCTGTTCGCCCTTGCCGCCGGGGACGGTCCGGACCTTCGGCTCGTTCCCGTCGTCGGGGTTGTGATAGACCAGGACGTCCTGGAGTTCCTCCTTGGGGAGGAGCTGGCTCATGGCCTTGGCCAGCATCGACTTGCCCGTCCCGGGCGAGCCGATCATCATCACGTGGCGGCGCTGCTTGGCCGCCTTCTTGACGATGTCTCGTGCGTGGTCCTGGCCGATGACCTGGTCGACGAGCCGGTCTGGCACCTCGATGTCGCCGGAGGTCTCGACCTTGAGGCCGCCCAGCAGGTCCTCCTCGGCGACGTCCTCGTCGATGCGGGCCTCGTCGAAGTCACTCCCGAGTTCCGTCTCGGAGAGGGCCGTGTCCTCCACCGGTGCCTCGTCGGTCGGCGGGTCGTCGCCGGTCACGGAGTGGCCGGCCGGGGCGTCGGTCGGCCCCGTGGCCTCGCCGTCGTGGCCCTGCCGGTCGGCCGGGGCCTCCTCGTCCGCCGGCGGGTCCTCGGGCAGACCGTCGCCGTCCGACTCCGCCGGGGACGCGTCGTCGGTGTCTCTATTGTCGCTCATACAGGGGTATCTGACAGGAAAAACCACGGTCTGTCGATTGATATACTTTCTCCCCTGGGCCGAACCCGGGAGGGGTGGAAACCGCCTGCCTGCGCCGCTGTGCCATCGAGTTCGCTCGTCACGTGTCCACTCGCCGGGTTTATACTCGCCCGCGCCGACGCCCCCACAATGGCGACGACGCGGGGCCTGTTGATCGGGCGCTTCCAGCCGTTTCACCGCGGCCACGAACAGCTGGTCGAGCGCATCGCGAGCGAGGTCGACGAGGTGATCGTCGGTATCGGCAGCGCCGACCAGTCCCACACCCGCCGCGACCCCTTCACGGCCGGCGAACGCATCGTGATGATCTCGAACGTCCTCGCGGAAATGGACGCGCCGAGTTACGTCGTCCCGATCGAGGACCTGAACCGCAACTCCGTCTGGGTCAGCCACGCCGAGAGCATGTGCCCGCCCTTCGACGTGGTCTACAGCAACAACCCGCTCGTCGGCCGCCTCTTCGAGGAATCCGACTACGAGGTCCGCGATTCGGAGATGTTCGACCGCGAGGAACTCCGCGGCACCGACATCAGACAGCGGATGATCGCCGGCGAGACCTGGCGCGAGAGCGTCCCCGGGGCGGTGGTCGACGCGATCGAGGAGATCGACGGCGTCGGCCGCATCCGGACGATCGCCGACTCCGACGTCGCACTCGAGGACCGGCCGTAGGCCGCTCCGGCCGGTAACCTACAAGGGGCCGACGCCCGAACGCCGGATCGAATGCTGACGCTGAGTTCCGACTTCGGGTCGGTCTATCCGGCCGCGATGAAGGGCGTGATCGCCCGGCTCTCGGAGGCCCGCCTCGTCGACGTGGCCCACGACCTGCCGCGCCAGGACGTCCGCGCGAGCGCCTTCTGGCTGCGCGAGGCGCTCCCCTGCTTCCCGCCGGCGGTCCACCTCGCCGTCGTCGACCCCGGCGTGGGCACCGACCGGGCAGCGATGTTCGTCCGCGCGGGCGACCACGCGCTCGTCGGCCCCGACAACGGCGTCCTCCTCCCCGCAGCACGGGCCCTCGCGGGCGATGGAACCGTCGAGGTCTTCGAGATTCCGTACGGGGAGGACGTCGACGTGCCGCCAGCCGCCCACGACTACCCGGGCGTCTGGCCCCACGACCCGGCGAGTTCGACGTTCCACGGCCGGGACGTCTTCGCGCCCGCGGCCGCGCTCGCTCACGAGGCTGGCGTCGACGCGGCCCCCGACGCCCTCTCGCTGCCACGTGTCGAGGACTACGAGGGCATCGCGTTCCCCGAGCCGACCATCGAGGCCGACGGGGCCGTCGGCGAGGCGCTGGCCGTCGACGGCTTCGGGAACGTCGTCACGAACGTCCCCGGCGACGTCCTGGCCGAGCGGTTCGGCTCGCACGTCAAGGTCAACGGCATCTGGGCGTCGGCCCGACCGACCTACGCGGCCGTCGAGGAGGGCCACCGCGTCGTGACCGTCGGGAGTCACGGCAACGTCGAACTGGCCGTCAATCAGGGCCGGGGGGACGAGACCTTCGGCGTCGACGCCGGCGGGCGTGTGCGGCTCTCCTGGTGACGGGGTACGTCAAAAAAGTCGGTCGGTGAGCAGCGCTACGCGGCTCAGCTCGCGGAGATGACGTCGTCGATGCGGACGATCATCGTCGCGGCCTCGGTGGCGCTCTCGACGGCCTCGCGCTTGACGGCGGCGGGGTCGAGGACGCCGCGCTCGGTCGGGTTCCCGATGGTGCCCGTCTGGCCCTCGCTGATGATGCCGGCGATGCCCTCGGACTCGTGTTCGGCACGGAGGTCGACCAGCGCGTCGATGGGGTCCATGCCCGTGTTGGCCGCGAGGGTGCGCGGGAGGACGTCAACCGCGTCGGCGTAGGCCTCGACAGCCAGTTGCTTGCGGCCCTCGACGCTCGCCGCGTTCTCCCGGATGTGGTTCGAGACGGCGATCTCGGTCGCGCCGGCGCCGGGGACGACGCCGCCGGCATCGATGGCGGCCGTGACGACGTCCAGCGCGTCGCGGAGCGCGCGCTCGAGTTCGTCGACGACGTGCTCGGTGCCGCCGCGGGCGAAGACGGTCACGCTCTCTGCGGCCGCCCCGCCCTCGACGAAGACGAGGTCGTCGTCGCCGTAGGTCTCGACGCTGACGTTGCCGGCCGCGCCGAGGTCACCGTCCTCCAGCGTGTCGACGGACCCGACGCGGGTCGCGCCGGTTGCCGAGGCGATGGACTTCGCCTCGTCGTCGTCGATGTCCTCGAAGGCGAGGATGCCCCGTTCGGCCAGGTAGGACCCGACGCGGTCCTCGACGTCGCCGGTGACGAAGGCGACCTCCACGCCGGCCTCGTCGAGGGCCTCCGCGTAGCCGCGGAGTTCGCTCTCCTCGGCGTCCATGGCCGCCTCGAGCTGGTCGACGTTGGTGACGTTGTACTCGGCGTCGATGTTGCTCTCGCGGATCTCGAGGTCCGCGTCGATCACGGCGATGGCCGCGTCCGAGACGGTGCGAGGCATCTCGGCGTTGACGGGCTCCTCGTCGACGATGACGCCCTCGACGAGCTCGGTCGCCGACGACGCGGCGCCGACCTGGGCGTGGATCGTGACGTTGTCGCGATCGACGCTACCGTCGCGGACGTGTTCGATGGCCGCGACGACCGTCTCGGCCAGGTCCTCGGCGGCGACGTCGCCCGTCCCCTTGCCGGTCATGCTCGACTCGGCGACCTGGCGGAGCTGGTCCTCGGAGACGTCGGCGTCCAGCGTGACGTCCTCGATGGCCTCCTGGGCGAGGCGGGCGGCCTCGTTGTAGCCCTCGACGATGGTCGTCGCGTGGACGTCGTCGTCGAGCAGGTCCTCGGCCTGGGAGAGCAGTTCCCCGGCGAGGACGGCCGCGGTGGTCGTCCCGTCGCCGACTTCGTCCTCCTGGGTCTCGGCGACCTCGGAGAGCATCTGGGCGGCGGGGTGCTCGATGTCCATCTCGTCTAAGATGGTCGCGCCGTCGTTCGTGATGACGACGTCGCCGCTGTCCGAGACGAGCATCTTGTCCATCCCGCGCGGACCGAGCGTGGTTCGTACGGCCTCGCTTACCGCCTTGCCGGCGGAGATGTTCGACGACTGTGCGTCCTTCCCTTCTGTGCGCTGGGAGTCCTCGCTGAGAATGAACATGGGCTGTCCTCCCATGCGTCGCTGGCCAGATTGGGACATGATTGGTGGTCAGGTAATCCATCGTTTGCAGTTCTACATAAGTGTTTCCCTTCCGTGTCCGCTCGCGGCCCCTATCGGCCGATATTCGTACAGGCTTTATGAGGAGCCACGTCAATCCCCGGGTAGATGCTCGAGCTGGAGCACGGGTTCCGCGTCGTCGACGTCCACGTCGAACTGGAACCCGACGACGCGCGGCGGCCGCGGGACGCGGGCGCGCCCGAGCAGGTCGAGCGCGAGATGCACCAGGCCGGCGTCGTCCGCGCGCTGGTCTTTCCGGGGAGCCGCGACGGCGGGTACCTCAAGGCGAACAACGCCGTGGCCCGGGTGAGCGTGGGCCGCTCCTTCGTTGCCCTCGCCCGGATCAACGGCGCGCGCGACGCCGGGGCGGGCCCCGGGTCCCGCATCCGCAACCTCACCGCCAGTCGCGAGGACCACCACACCTCCCCGGCGGACGTCGAGCAGTACGCCTACGACGACCGGTTCGCCGGGTTCAAACTCCACCCGCGCGTCGACGGCCTCCCCGACGAGGCGGTCCTCGAGGAACTCGAGAGCGTCGGCCTCCCGGTGGTGACCCACGGCGGTCGCGGCTTTCCGCCGGCCTCGATCGCGGAGACGCTGCTGGAGTACGACTTTCCCCTCGTCGTCTCACACTTCGGGGGCTACCCGCTGCAGGGCGAGCTGATGGACGAGGCCATCGACCTGCTCGACAGCTACGACGACTACTACCTCGACACCAGCTTCGTGCGCCTGCGCGACCCCCTGGAACGGGCCGTCATCGAACACCCCGACCGCGTCCTCTTCGGCAGCGGCGCCCCCGCAAGCCACCCCAACGTCGCCATCATGGAGATCCTGACGCTCGACGTGCCAGAGGACGCCATGCGGAAGGTCTTCACCAACAATCCCGAGCGCGTGATCGAGGAACTCGCGCCCTGACGCGGCGGGCGCCGCTGCCAGACCGGTGTCTATCGCCAGTCGTAGACCTCGACCGCGCGGCCCGTCCGCGTCGAGCGGCCCTGTGGATTTCGCCGTTCGGTCCGATCGCGCCGTCGCGCCCCGTAGCCGTCCGTGACCCCACGGGCCATGTTGGCGGTGACCGCCCGACCGGTCCCGAGCCACCGCGAGGGTTTCCCCTCGCCCCCGACGACGCGGCGGAGTTCGCTCACGGCGTCACCCCCGGCGTGGCCGACCAGGCGCCGGACGACCGTCGGTCGGAGTCCGTAGTTCTTGACGAGGCGGTAGGCCAGCGAGCGGTACTTGGGCCCCCAGTCCGTGGCTCGCATCCCCCCGTCGGCGGCTCCGAGTTCCTCCTGGACGCACATCTCGTCGCGCCAGGTCACGCCGTACCCGGATCCGGCGAGGCGGTGCGCGAGGTCCCGCGACCCCCCGACGGGCAGGTACTCGTCGAACCCGTCGAGGTCGTCCAGGGGCTCGCGGCGGAAGGCGACGTTGCCGGCGTTGAAGTACGTCACCTCCCGCCCGGCGATCGATCGACGCTCGACGGACTCGGTCTGGACCCCCGCCCTGAGCTGCGTGTTGGTCGGGCCGGTGACGACGTCCGCCTCGAGGAGGCCCCCCTCCAGGGCGTCGCGCCACCCCGGCTCGACCGCCCGGTAGGGGTGGAGGAAGGAGACGGCGTCGCCGCTCGCACGTTCGATGCCGGCGTTGCGCGCCGCGTTGATCTGCCGGTCGGCGAGTTCGACCAGCACGTCCACGTCGGCGCGGTCGCGGATCATCCCGGTCGTCCCGTCGGCCGAGGGGCCGTTGACGACTACCACCTCGGCGTCGGGTGCGTTTGCGGCGAGCGCGTCCAGACAGCTCGCCAGCTCGTCGCGCGCGTTCAGCGTCGGCACGACGACCGAGAGTTCCATGTCCGGCCGTTCGCCGTCGGAGGGGTATAAACCCCCCGGGCTGGGCCCGGTCGCTCCCCGGGTAGGGACGCCCTCTGTGGAGAATTCACAGGGTCGCGTGCCAGTAGGACACCGAGGCGAGGCGATCGCCGACGGCGGTGCCCCCGACGGCGGTGTCGACCCGGCGGACCGCCGAGGCGACGCCGTTGGGGACCGCACGGTAGAAGCCGTAGGGAGCGATCCAGTCGTGAGTCGCGTCGACGAGCGTCAACCCGGCGTCACTCACCAGCCGATCGACCTCGCCGCGCGAGTACAGTCGCGAGCCCATCGGGAGCGCCCAGTTGTACAGCGACCGCGTCGAGAATCGGTTGAAGGTGTCGAAGAAGATCTGGTCTTTCGCGACCCGGCGCATCTCCTCCAGGTAGGCGAGCGGGGTGTCCGCGAGGTGGAAAAAACGCATGGCGAAGACGGCGTCGAAGTGGTCGTCGGGGAAGGGCAACCGCCCGGCGTCGCCCCGGATGAACTCCAGGTGGTCCGTGAGACCGGCCGACCGCGCCTTCTCGCGGCCCTGCTGGAGCATCGCCGAGGAGATGTCGAGGCCGACGATGTCCGCCCCGGCATCGGCGAGTGCGACCGTGAACCGGCCGGTCCCGCAGGCAATCTCCAGGACGCGCTCGTCCTCGACCGGGCCGAGGGCCTCCATCACCGCGCGCTTCTCCCGGCGGTCGATGAGGCGACCGCCACGCGAGAAGCGCTTGTCCTCGTAGGCCTCGGCGACGTCGTCGGCCTGGTACCACTCCGCTCCTTTCACCGTACCGGGTTCTCCCGTCGGGGAGGATAAAACCGTACTGGAAGCGGGTCGTGCCTCGCAGGCGCTACTCGTCCGCGCACGCCCACCGATACGCGCGCCGACGCGCCGGCCGCCGGCCCGCCGATCGTGTAAGCCGTTCGAGTATAAGGAGACCTAATCCAAATTTAACATTCACAGGTGTGGGGACGTCCATATAGCCAAGGTTTACCACAATGGCAGAATTCAGTGGACGTATGAGCACGACGACCGACGGAAGTGCCGAGACTCTCACGGAGAGCGAGTTCGAAGACCGGCTCCGGGAACTCCCGCCGAGCGCCAAGCTGGTGGCGAAGGTCCTGGAGACGGAGGGGTCGCTCTCGCACAGCCAGCTCGCCGAGGAGTCGCTCCTGCCCGACCGGACCGTCCGGTACGCGCTGAACCGGCTCGACGACGTGGGGCTCGTCGACTCGCGCTACAGCTTCCACGACGCCAGGAAGCAAGTCTACTTCTTGGCCCGGTAACTAGGCTCGGGTGATGGTCACCCGGGTGCCCGTCCCAGTCGGCGATGATGCGCCGCCGGGGCAGACGGCCGCCTACCTGCTCGCCGACGGCGACCTCCTGGTCGACCCGGCGACCCGCAGCCCCGCGCTGACCGAGGCGGTCGCGGCCGCCGAGCCGGACCACGTCGCCGTCACGCACCACCACCGGGACCACGCGGGCGCACTCGCCGAGTACGCGGCCGCCTTCGACCTGACTGTCTGGGCCCGTGCCGGCAGGGCGGCATCCTTCGAGTCGGCAACGGGCGTGGACCCAGACCGGACCGTCGGGCCGGGAGCCGAGATCCCCGCCGGCGACGGCGTCACGGTCCTCGACGCCCCGGGCCACGCCCCCGAGCACGTCGCCTTCCGCGCAGGCGATGGTCTCGTCACTGGTGACCTCGCCGTCGCCGACGGCAGCGTCGCCGTCGCCGCGCCGGACGGCGACCTCCGGGCGTACCTCACCTCGTTGCGCCGGGTCCACGCCACGGCCCCCGACCGCCTGTACCCCGCACACGGGCCCGTGATCCAGGACCCGCGAGCGGCCTGCGAACGCCTGCTTCGCCACCGCCTCCGTCGCGAGCGACGCGTCCTGGCCGCGGTCCGCGACGGCCACGCGGCCCCCGACGACATCGTCGACGCGGCCTACGAGAAGGACGTCGCCGCCGTCCGGGACCTCGCTCGCGCCACCGTCGTGGCACACCTCGAGAAACTGGCCGTCGAGGGACGCGTCGACTGGAACGGGACGCGCGCGAGGGTCTGACGACCGGGCGGGGCGACGGCCTTTTGCCGAGCCGACCGTACCACTCACCGTGGAGAGCCTGGAAGACGAACTCGCGCGTGCCCGCGACCTCGACGTGGCCGACCTGGCCGATGCCATCGAGTCCATCGGCTTCGAGTGCACCCGGTGTGGCGCCTGTTGCACGGCCGAGGACGGGTGTGGCGGCGAGGGTGGTGCGAGCGATCCCGACGGCGGCGACCCGCACACCGCCACGGTCTTCCCGGACGAGATCCGGCGGCTGCAGGCTGCCGGGGATTACGACTTCCGGGACGTCGCGCGACCCATGCCCTACGGTCTGACCGAGGGCCCCGAGGGACTCGCGGGCGAGACCTTCGAGTGGGCCCTGCAGACCGACGAATGCGGCGACTGCACCTTCTACGAGGAGACCGACGGCGAAGGGGCCTGCACCGTCCACGACGACCGGCCGCTCGTCTGCCAGACGTATCCCTTCAGCGTCGCCCTCGGCGGGACGAGCCAGCCCCTCGGTGAGGCCGTCGACCGGGCGGGCCTCGTCCGGGCCCACGAGTGCGAGGGGCTGGGTCGGGACATCGACCGCGACGACGCCGAAGACCTCGCGGCCGCGCTCAAGACCAGGGCGATCCGCGAACTCGAGGAGGCCATCCAGGTCCGGGACCGGTACGAACCCGCCGACCCCGGGCCCGGCGAGGTGGTCGTCCACGACAGCGAGGGCGCGAAGGGCCCCGACGGCGAATTGCGCTGAGCCACGTCCGAGGGCTCACTCGTCCCCGTAGACGACCTCGGCGACGACGTGGCGGTCGTTCTCGTCGTCGTCCCCCTCGTACCGGTAGCACTCGTCGGTCGCTTCGTCGCGTGTGGCTCGGTGGGATCCGTCACAGAAGGGGTACGTGTCGGCGAGGCCACACTGGCAGACGGCGACGTTTCCCTGCTCGGGATCGACGTCACTCGCGTCGAGTTTTCGCGGGCCGGTCGCGTCGTGTCGGACGAGGCGCGCCATGGGTCGATACAGGGAACCTCGACGGAAAACGGTGTGCACAGTTTTGGCCGCGCGCTCCCAATGGGGACCCGTGACTGACGACGCCCCGCGAGTCGGGCTGGTCCTCGCGGGTGGACGGTCGGTGCGTTTCGGGGACCTGGAGAAGGCCCTCGCGAAACTGGACGGGCGACCGCTGCTGGCCCACGCCGTCGACGGGCTCGCACCGGCCGTCGACGGCGTCGTCGTGAGCTGCAGAACCGACCAGGTGACCCCGTTTCGGGACGCACTCCGGTCGGTGACGGCCAGCGTGGCAGTCGCTCCGGATCCGGTGCCGGACCGCGGACCGGCGGCCGGAGTCGCGGCCGGCCTCTCCCCGGTGTCGGCACCGCTGGTCGCCGTCGCCACCTGCGACGCGCCGTTCGTGGATGCCGCGTTCGTCGAGTACCTGTTCGAGACGGTCGGTGATCGGCAGGGGACCGTCCCCCGGCTCGACGGCCACCGCCAGGTCGCCCACGCCGTCTACCGGTCAGGCCCGCTCGAACGCGCCGCCCGCGACGCGCTCGCGAACGGCGACGGGAGCCTCCACGACGCCGTTGCGCGTCTCGACGTGGCCGACCTGTCCGAATCGCAGGTGCTGGCCCGGACCGCTCGCCGGACCTTCACCGACGTCAACACGCCCCTCGACCTCCGGACGGTCGACGCCGACGGCTGAACCGCACTACTGAGTGTGATCGGTCGAGCAGGGCGGGACCAGCGAGCAAGTGTCCGACCCGACGACGCTTCTATGGTGGTCCGGAACCGGGTTTCAGGCATGAAGCGAGGCGAGGTCGATCCGCGGGGGCCGTCTCCGTCCCGCGGCCGCCCCACGGTGGCCCATGAGTGACGAGCGACGCGTCGCCGGGTTCAAAGAGCGGACGCGCGTCGCGGCGGCACGGGAACGATTCCTCGAGGCGGTCGCGCCCGTCGAGCGAACCGAGGAACTGCCACTCGTCGAGACCGACGGGCGCGTGCTCGCCGACCCGGTGTCGGCGCCGCGGGCCGTCCCCCACTACGAGCGAGCGGCGATGGACGGCTACGCGGTCCGCGCAGCCGACACCGTCGGCGCGTCCGATCGGTCGCCGGCGGTCCTCCAGGAGGCCGGAGCCGTGGGACCGGACGCCGCAGTCCGGGTCCACACCGGGAGCGAACTACCCGACGGTGCCGACGCCGTGGTCCCGGTCGAGGTCGTCGACCGGACGGGTACCGGGCTCGAAGTCGTCGAGACCGTCACCGACGGCGAGAACGTCGGGGCAGTCGGCGAGGACGTGACTGCCGGCGCGGACCTCTTCGAGGAAGGCCAACGCCTGCGCCCCGCGGACCTCGGCCTCCTCCGGGCAGTGGGGCTCGAGACGGTGACCGTGTACGACCGTCCCCGCGTCGAGGTGGTTCCCACCGGCGACGAACTCGTCCGGTCGGATCCTGCCCCCGGAGAGGTCGTCGAGACCAACGGACTCACCGTCTCCCGGTACGTCGATCGCTGGGGGGCCGAGGCGACCTACCGCGACGTCGTCGACGACGACCGCGCGGCGCTGGCGGCGGCCGTCGAGCGAGGCGTCGAGGCCGACGCGCTCGTGCTAACCGGCGGATCGTCTGTCGGGGAGCGCGACCTGGTCCCCGACGTGGTCGGCGACCTCGGCGACGTCTTCGTCCACGGCATCGCCCTCAGGCCCGGCCATCCGGGCGCGCTGGGGTGCGTCGACGGGACGCCGGTGGCGATGCTGCCCGGCTATCCGGTCGCCTGTCTCGTCAACGCCGTCCAGTTCCTCCGACCGGCGATCCACCGACTCGGCCACCTGTCGATACCCAGCCACCGGACGACGCCCGCAAGACTGACGCGGAAGGTGGCGAGCGAGCCCGGCGTCCGGACCTTCGTTCGAGTCCGGCTGGAATCGGCGGACGACGAGACGCGAGCCGTGCCGGTTCGAACCGGCGGCGCGGGCGTGCTCTCGAGTGTCACGCGCGCCGACGGCTGGGTGGTCGTCCCCGAGTCGAGCGAGGGACTGGCCGCCGGCACGTCGGTCACCGTAGAGGACTGGGAGGGTCGGCCGTGAGTGACCACCGGGAGTTCCGCGACCTCGCGTCGCCGGCCGACCTCCGGGAGACCGTGGCGGCACTCGACCTCGGGGGCGAGACCGAGCGCGTGGCGCTCCGCGACGCCCGTGGCCGCGTCCTCGCCGAGCGAATCGACGCCGCCCTCGACGTCCCCGGGTTCGATCGCGCGGCGATGGACGGCTACGCGGTTCGCGCAGCCGACACCGTCGGTGCCGGCGAGGCCGACCCGGTCGCCCTCGCCGTGGCAGGCGCCGTCCACCCCGGCGAGGAACCGGACTGTACGGTCACGCCGGGAACGGCCGTGGAGATATCGACGGGGGCCGTCCTGCCGCCGAACGCCGACGCCGTCGTGATGGTCGAAGACACGAGCGAAACCGGGAACGGCGTCGCCATCCGGACCGCCGTCGCGTCGGGCGAGCACGTCATGACTGCCGGTGCCGACGTCGCCGCCGGCCAGCGCGCGCTGGGGCCCGGGACCCGGCTAACCCCCCGAGAAGTGGGGTTGCTCTCGGCACTCGGCGTCGAGTCGGTGCCCGTCGTCGCGCCGCCCGTCGTCGGCATCGTCTCGACGGGCGAGGAACTGGTCCGGCCGGGCGCCGACTTGCACCCCGAGGCGGGCCAGATCCACGACGTCAACAGCTACGCGATCGGCACCGCCGTCGAGGCGGCCGGCGGCGAGCCGTCCTACTACCCCCACGTCGGCGACGACGAGGCCGCACTCGAATCGTGCCTCGTGGACGCTGCCGAGGAGTGTGACCTCGTCCTCTCGTCGGGATCGACGAGCGCGGGCGCGATCGACGTGGTCCACCGGGTCATCGAGCGCCGGGGCGACCTCCTGTTGCACGGCGTCGCCGTGAAGCCCGGAAAGCCGACGCTGGTGGGTCGCATCGGTGGCGCGGCCTACGTTGGACTCCCCGGCTATCCGGTCTCGGCGCTCACCATCTTCCGCCGGTTCGTCGCGCCGGCCATCCGTGACGCGGCGGGGCTGCCAGACGCACGGACGGCCAGCGTGACCGCCGAAATGGCCGTCCGTGAGCGATTCGCGGAGGGACGTCACCGCCTCGTGCCGGTCGGCCTCGTCGAAGACGGCGACGGGACTTTGCTCGCCTATTCGGTCGACAAGGGCAGCGGTGCGACGACGACGCTCGTCGACGCCGACGGCGTCGTGGACGTCGGGCCGGACACCGACTACCGCTCGCCCGGCGAGGACGTGTCGGTCGCCCTCTTCTCCCCGGACGTCCGCCCGCCTCGCGCCCTCGTCGTCGGGGAGGACGATCCGGTCCTCTCCCGGGTGCTCGACGACATCGAACGCCCCCGGTTTCTGGCGCGGGGCAGTCGCGGCGGTGCGCGCTGGCTCCGCGACGGCATCGCCGACGTGACGGTCGTCGCCGGCCCGGTTGCCCTCGAGACCGACGTCACCGAACTCGGCCGCTGGCACCGGGAGTGGGGGCTCGTCGTCCCTGCTGGCAGCCCGGACGACGTACGCGGGCCACTTGACCTGGTGAACGACGACCACCGGTTCGCCAACCGTGACCGCGAGTCAGGGCTCCGGGCTAGCTTCGACGCGCTGCTCGCGACCCTGGCCGAGGAGCGTGAGGAGGAGAAAGAGTCCCTCGCCGCGAGGATCGACGGCTACGACGTCGAGACGTACGCGTCGGAGAGCCCGGCGCGTCGAGTGACGGCCGGCGCAGCCGACGCGGGGCTCGGGCTCCGGGCGACGGCCGCCCGACTCGACCTTGGATTCGTCTCGCTCGGGACCGAGACGGTGCGCGTGCTCGCGAATCCCGGCCGAGCGCGGAAACCGGCCGTGTCGGCGCTCGGCCAGCAGATCGAGGAAATCGAAGCGGTCACGGACGAGGTCCCCGGGTACGTCGCCTCGCCCGAGTGAGGTTTCGGCGGATCGGCCAGGGACCGGCGACGCCGCTGCTGGAAACGGGGCGTCTGAAAAGGAAGCAATCGGCAAGCGGTCGCGAAACCGGGATCGGGGTCAGTCGCTGCTCGGGGCGTCGTCCCCCTCCGTGATGTCCGTCACGGTCTCACGGCCGCTCCGGACCACCTCCACGTCCTCCTGTTCGGTCAGTTCCTCGACGGTCTGGGCGAACTCCTCGGACTCGAGGATCTCGTACTCGTTGCTGAGTCCGAGGTAGACCGTGTAACACATCAGACACAGGATCACCGCGAAGGGGAGCCCGGTCGTGATGGCCGCGGTCTGGAGCGCGTTCAGGCCGCCACCCCACAGGAGGACGGCCGCGACCGCACCCTCGGTGAGTGCCCAGAAGACGCGCTGGGTCTTCGGCACGTCGTGCTTGCCGCCCGAGGTCAGGTGGTCGATGACGAGCGACCCCGAGTCCGACGACGTGACGAAGAAGGTGATCACGAGGATCGTCGCCAGGATTCCCGTCACCGCCCCGAGCGGGAACTGTTCGAGCATGGCGAACATCGCGACGGTCTGACCGAGTTCGTTGTACGTCGCCATCGCGGCGCCGTTGCCCTGCAGGGAATTGAACAGGGCGCTGCCGCCGAAGACCGACAGCCAGATGGTCGAGAACAGCGCCGGCAGGAACAGGACGCCCAGGACGAACTCCCGGACTGTCCGGCCCTTCGAGATGCGCGCGATGAACATCCCGACGAAGGGCGACCACGCGATCCACCAGCCCCAGTAGAAGACGGTCCACGCCGTCACCGTGCCTCCACCGGGGGAGAGCGTACCGCGGAAGAACCCGAGGCTCAGGATATTACCGAAGTACGCGCCGAGCCCCTCGACCCAGGCTCCGAGGACGTAGACCGTCGGGCCCACGACCAAGAGGAAGCCCAGCAACAGGAGCATCAGGTAGAGGTTCAGCGTACTCAGGCGCTTGACCCCGCCCTCCAGGCCCGCGGCGACCGACGCGGTCGCGATGAGCGTGATCCCCACGATGAGGAGGATCGCCACCGTGTCGGTGACCGGGACGTTGACCAGTCCCAGCAGATCGCCGCCGACGTACGACATGCCCTGATTGACCTGCGAGACGCCGAGGCCGAGCGACGTCGCCAGGCCGAACAGCGTCGCGAACACCGTCACCAGGTCGATGATGTGGCCCGGCCACCCGTAGATTCGCTCGCCGAGCAGTGGCCAGAAGATGGACCGGAACGTCAGCGGGAGTCCGCGGTTGAACGAGAAGAACGCCAGCCCGAGGCCGACGAGGCCGTAGACGGCCCACGGGTGGAATCCCCAGTGGAAGAACGTCTGTGCCATGGCTGCCGTCCCGGCCGCCCCGGTCCCGGCCTCGGCGCCGAAGAAGCCGGGGACGTTCTGGAGGTAGTACAGCGGCTCCGAGACGCTGAAGAACATGAGCCCGATACCCATGCCGGCGCTGAACAACATCGCCATCCACGAGAAGTCGCTGAACTCCTTTTCTGCCTCCACCCCGCCGATCCTGATGCTGCCGAACTTGCTGAACGCGAAGTACAGCAACGTGATGATGAAGACGTTCACCGCGAGCAGGTAGAACCAGCCGAAGTTCTCCCCGATGAAGTTGAACAGCCAGGTGTACGCCGCGGCCGCGTCGTCACCGAGGCCGATGGTCGCCGCGATGAACGCGCCGATGAGGAGGAGCGCCACCGGGAACACGATCGGGTGGATGTCGAACCCGAGCCCCTGGATGTTGGTGTCGCCAGGTTCCCTGTCGGACTCGGGATGAAACAGCTCCACCTGCAGGCCGTCGGACATCTCGCCGGTCGTGTCCCCCTCTCCGTCCGTCATTCTATCCCTCCCATACGTGCGTGAATAGTCCGTCTCGCGTGCATTGGTCTGAGTTTCATTGCGGTCTGTTAGTCACGCCCCGGTGTTTCGGAATCGTCCCCCCGACCGGTCCGCGCCGCGACGACTGGCTCTCTCGTGTTAGCCGTTAACACGAGGCATCACATCGCCACCAACAAGCCAAGCACTCCGCATAAACCTTCATCTGGACTGATACAGGGGTTTAAATGTAAGCAGCTGCGAACGTTCGGTCAGCCGGGTCTCCCCCGCGCCGAACGGACCGGAACACCCGTGGGTCAGGGGTCGCGGTCCCCGACAGCGGATTCGCCAACGGAGGGATGATTGACGACGTCGACGCTGTACCCGCGAGCGGCGATGTCGTCGACGATTCGGTGAGCGTGGCTCTTCCCGGTAGTCTCGACCTGGAAGATGAGGTACGCCTCCCCGACGTCCAGGTCTTCCAGCGCCCGGTCGTGGCGAACCGTCTGGATGTTGGCATCGTGGTCGGCGACGACCGCGGACAGCTCCGCCATCTTCCCCGGGTGATCGTCGATCCTGACCCGCACCCGGAGTATCTGTTGTCTGCGCGTGAGCGCGTGGATCAGGATCGTCCGGATCATCGTCATGTCGACGTTGCCGCCACAGAGGAGCGGCATGACCGACTCTCCCGAGAGGTCCAGCGAATCGGTCATGAGCGCAGCCACGGACGCCGCGCCGGCCCCCTCGACGACCTGTTTCGCCCGCTCCATCAACAGCAGGACGGCGTCGGCGATCTGGCCGTTCGATACCGTGACGACCTCGTCGACGTGCTCCCGGATTATCGACAGTGTCAACTCGGAGATGCCGCCGGTCGCGATGCCGTCCGCGATCGTGTCGACGGCGTCCAGCGTCTGTGGCACCCCCTTGTCGAGGCTGTCAGGGACCGTCGCGGCACCCTCGGCCTGGACGCCGACCACGCGCGTCTCCGGGCGCAGTTCTGCAAAGGCCGTCGCGATGCCGCTGATCAGGCCCCCACCGCCGATGGGGACGACGACCGTGTCGACCGACGGCAGGTCTTCGTACATCTCGACGCCGAGGGTCCCCTGCCCGGCGACGATGAGCGGATCGTCGAAGGCGTGGACGAAGGTCGCGTCCGTCTCCGCGGCGAGGTCGTGTGCGTGCGCCATAGCGGCCTGGAAGTCCTGCCCGACGAGTTCGACCGATGCGCCGTAACTCCGCGTGGCGTCGACCTTGGCCTGCGGGGCGGTTCGCGGCATCACGATGGTCGCTTCCACGCCGAGGGTCGTCGCTGCGAGCGCGACGCCCTGCGCGTGATTCCCCGCGCTGGCCGCCACGACGGCGTCGATGTCGCCGTCCGCGACCCCCGCGCGGATCTTGTTGTACGCGCCGCGGGTCTTGAACGACCCCGTCCACTGGAGGTGTTCGAGCTTCAGGCACACCTCCTCGGCACCGGTCGTCGATTCCAGGGCTGTGCTCCGGTCGACCGGCGTCGGCTTGACGACCGTGGGGTCGTCGAGCCGCTCGCGTGCGGCCTCGATGTCGGCGAACGTGATGGTGTCGGCAGTGTCCGGGGTCATGTGGTGTCACCGCGGGGGCCCGCAGGGGTCCGCGACCCGGCCCCGTGCGGTCGCCCCGCTCGATCTGCGAACTAGGTCGCCGAATCGGCCAATAAGGCTCACGGGGCGGTAATCAGGACGGTTCCTCTATCCGCTCGCAGTCCGGCGGTTTTGTGAAATCGCCGGCGATGCGCGACCGAATTCGGAACCTACATCCGTCACCATATTGACGTGACTCGGTCCGGTTGTCCGGGGCCACCGGTCCGTCCGGTCGATCTGCGTGGGTCGTCAGTCCGCTGGGTCGGCCGGCAGCGACGATGGAAGCGAGACGGGCACGCTGCGCCGCTGGCTCGCTGCCGCGACGGTGTTGTACAGAAGCATCGTAATCGTCATCGGTCCGACGCCGCCCGGGACGGGCGTGATGGCGGCCGCCTTCTCCCTGGCGGACTCGAAGTCCACGTCGCCGATCAGTTCGTAGCCCGTCTCGGTGTCGGCGTCCACGCGGTTGACGCCGACGTCGATCACCGTGACGCCCTCGGCGAGCATCGACCCGTCGATCAACTCCGGGACGCCGACGGCGGCGACCACCACGTCGGCCTGGCGGGTCTTGGCAGCGAGGTCCTCGGTCCGGGAGTGACAGACGGTGACCGTCGCGTTGCCGCCGGGCGCCTTCTGGATCAGGAGGTTCGCCATCGGCTTGCCGACGATGTCCGAGCGCCCGACGATCACGACGTCTTTTCCCTCGGGGTCCACGCCGGCAGCGTCCAGCAGGAACTGGATGCCGTGGGGCGTACAGGGTTTGAATCGCGGGTCCCCGGCGACCAGCCGACCGACGTTCTCGGGGTGGAAGCCGTCGACGTCTTTCGCCGGGTCGATGCGCTCCAGAACGGCGCGCTTCTCGACGTGGTCTGGCACGGGCATCTGGACGAGGATGCCGTCGACGTCCGGGTCGTCGTTGAGGTCGTCTATCGCCTCGAAGAGGTCGTCTGCGGGTGCGTCGGCGTTCAGTTCGCGGTGGACGCTCTCGATGCCGAGGTCCTCGCACGCCTCCTGTTTCATCGAGACGTAGGTCTCGCTCGCCGGGTCGGAGCTCATCAAGACCGTGGCGAGGCCGGGCGTCACGCCCGAGGCCTCGAGCGTCTCGATCGAGTCGTCGATCGCCGCCCGCAGGCGGTCGCTGACTGCTGTTCCGTCGAGGACGTTCCCCTCCCGTACGTACGTCACGCCGCCTCACCGCCGGCGTCGCGGCCTGTGTCGAATGGTCGAGCCATCGGTCAGTGTCGTCGTAGTCCCTGGTATCAAAACCCAGGGTCCAGAGGGGTGCCGCCCGTTCGCGACCGTTTCGAGCCGCACGTTCCACATCCTCTCACAGGTCTGAACTGATTTGTCGGTCTCCAGCCGATCCTGTGGCCGAAAGTCTCCTCCCAAGTCGAGGGCGGAGGTCACGCGTACAACGGTCGAGACGTGCGGTCTCGACCCGTTCAGTCGTTCGTCGCTCGTGGCGAGCCGGCGCCCTGGGAAAGACCTAATGACCCCCTCGGCCGTGGACACGAACGACCACGTGGCCCCGGCCGTCCCACGGGAGCCGAGGGGCGACCCCGTGCGGAGCCCGGGACCCGCGTCGGCACGAACGCATGGTACTCGACACCCGTTCGACCACGACCGAGGACGTGACGGCGCTACTCGCCGAGCCGCGGTTCGAGCTGATGCCTTTCGACAGTTTCGGCGAACAGATGCACCACCTCCCCGACGGCGCGGCCATCGCAATCACGACGTCGCCCACGCTCGGCCTCGAGGCGACCATCGATTGGGCAGAACGGGCCGCTGCGGAGGGCTACGAGATTATTCCGCACGTCGCGGCGCGGTACGTCGAGGACAGGGACCACCTCGACGAGGTGGCCGGTCGGCTGCGAGACGCCGGTGTGACCGACGTCTTCGTCCCGGGTGGCGACCGCGACGAACCGGCCGGACGCTTCGAGTCGGCCTACGAGTTGCTGGTGGCACTCGAGGATCTGGGCTACGAGTTCGAGGATGTCGGCATCACGGGCTACCCGGAGGGCCACGACTTCCTCGACGAGGAGACCCTCGCCGACGCGATGGCGAAGAAAGCGCCCCACGCGACGTACCTCGTCACGCAGCTCTGCTACGACCCGGCGGCCGTCGTCGAGTGGATCGAGACCGTCCGCGAGCGGGGCGTCGACCTGCCGGTGGAGGTGGGCATCCCGGGCGTCATGAAGTACCAGAAACTCCTGGGCATCTCACAGAAGGTCGGCGTCGGCGACTCGGTGCGGTTCCTGCGCAAGACCAGCGGCGTCCTCGGTTTCGTCCGCCAGCTCGTCGGCTCTCGTGGGAAGTACGAACCGGACGACCTGATCGACGGCCTCGCGCCCTACGCCAGGGATCCAGACTACGCTATCCGGGGCGTGCACATCTACACGTTCAACCAGGTCCCCGACAGCGAGGCGTGGCGTCACGGCCGCCTCGACGGTGGGTAGCGTACATGGCCAGTGAAACGGGATACGGCGTCGCGTCGATGCCCGGTGTGAGCGGACGAACGCGGCCAGAGACCGTCGAATCCGTTACACTCACCGACCGGCTCGGGTGTACGGACGTGTGTGTCGACGTCCACCTGATCCCGGCCGGTGAGTCGCTCTCGTCGTCCCCTGGCCGTGAACGCCTCGTCGTGCCTCTCGGGCTGGCTGATTCGAGGGCCCTCGGCGGGACGCTGTCCCTCTCGGCACGTGCCATCGGGCGCGTTCCAGCAGACCACCCGTGGACGATCGAAGCCGACACCGACGCCGTTGTCCTCGCGATCGGCACGACTGCTGCTGGTGGCGCCGAGGAACCAACGACGGTCGACCTGGCAGCAGCCGAGTATCGGGTCCCCTCGACCTCCGACGTCGCGACGGCGCACCTGACGGCGGCGCTCGGCTGTGCCGGCCTGAAGGTGAACGCGCGCCGCCTGGCGCCCGGTCAGGCCGTCCCACTGCACACCGAGGGGACCCAGGAGGAGGTCTTCGTCCCGCTCGACGACGGTGGCTCGATGCGCGTGGGCGACGAGACCCTCCACACGCCCCGAGGGACCGTTGTCCGCGTCGCGCCCGCGACGCCGCGGAGTGCGCAAACCCACGGCGACGCGGCCACCGTCTGGCTCATGGTCGGTGCGCCGCCCACCGGCGGCCCTACAGACTGGGATCCGGGCGCGACGATTCTCGAGCGGAGCGAAGCGGCGACGACCGTCCAGACGGACAGGGGCGAGCGATGAACTGGAGACGCCTCCTCGGTCTCGTTCCCCACTACGTGGCCAGCCTGGTCGTGATCCTGGCCGTGGTCGGCGGTCTCCGTACCTTCGTGGGAAAATTCGGGATACTCGTGGAACTCCCGGTCGTGATCGGGATCATCCTCGCCTATCCAACCGTCGTCCGGTGGCTCGGGGTCGCGCCGTCGGGGTGGGAGGAGCGGCCGGGCGACTGACGTGGCCGGGGGCCGACGCTCCCCCCCCCCCCCAGTCTCGACCGGAGTGGAGCTACCCGCTCGCTCGTTCGAGAATCGCGTCCCGAGCCTCGCGTGCAGCCGAGCGATCTCCCCGGGCGAAGTACAGGGTGTTCTCGTCCACCGGCTTCGAGAACCGGCCGGCCGTCGCCGGTTCGAGACCGTCCTGGACGACCTGGATGTAGCCGCTCAGCAGTCCGCCGGAGTAGTTGACGCCGCTAACCGCCTCGAGCGGGATCGTCTTGTCGTCGTGCATCGAGGCCCGGGACCGGTCGATGACGATCCGGTCCTCGTAGACCGACAGCGTCCCACCCTGGATCGAACACGAGACGACCGGCGCCTCGGTGGCCCCACCGGCCGGGTCGTCGACCATAGGCCCACCGACGGGTCAGACTGCCAAAAGCCTGCCTCGGCCGAGCGCTCGAACCCCGCCGACGGTGCGACGAACCACAACACATAATTATAGTTATAAGAAGTGGATTGAGGTCCCGATATACCGGAGGCACCACGTGGCTCGTGGATGAACTTTATTTGGCGAGTATCCGCCTTTCTAGTCCCCTATCCCGCATTTCCGTTTTCGTCGATTCGGTCGCGTATCCGGACAGGGTGAAAGTGACACGTCTCTTTTATGGGGGTGGCCCGTGGAGTGCGGATAGGGATGTCTGACAACCAGTCACCTCGACAGGACGCCCGGGAGCACCCGAACCACCCGAGCGTCGACCAGTCCGACCGCGTCGTTCCCCGGAACCTGCGCCAGACCGGTGATCCGGGCATCGAGATGCTCGTCTCCACGCGAGTGCGGAAGTCGCCGTTCTTCCACAAGTCGTTCAACGAGGAGGGGGCGTGGCGCTGTACCGTCTACAACCGCCTGTATCACCCGCGGGGACTCGTCGAACCGGAGGACGGCGGTGCGATGAAGGAGTACGAGGCGCTGACGAACACCGTCACGCTGTGGGACGTCGCCGTCGAGCGACAGATTCGCGTCCAGGGGCCCGACGCCGAGGCGCTCACGAACTACGTGATCACGCGGGACGCCGCCCAGATCGAGCCGATGCACGGGAAGTACGTCATCCTCTGTAACGAGGACGGCGGCATCCTCAACGACCCCATCCTCCTGCGGATCGCCGAGGACGAGTTCTGGTTTTCCATCTCGGACTCGACGCTCATGCAGTGGCTGCAGGGCGTCAACGTCGGCATGGACTTCGACGTCGAGATCGACGAGATCGACGTCGCGCCCATGCAGATCCAGGGGCCCCGTTCCGAGGACGTCATGATCGAGGTCGTCGGCGAAGCGGTCAGCGAGATTCCCTACTACGGGCTGATGGAGGCCGAGGTGAACGGTTGTGACGTACTGGTGAGCCAGACCGGGTTCTCCGGCGAGAAGGGCTTCGAGATCTACGTCCTCGACGCGATGGAGAACGCAGAGCGCGTCTGGGATCCGGTCCTCGAGACGGTCAAGGACCACGGCGGCATGCAGATCGCGCCCGGCCACCACCGCCGGATCGCCGCCGGCATCATGTCCTGGGGCCAGGACATGGACCACGAGACGTCGCCGTTCCAGGTCAACCTCGGGTACCAGGTGCCCGACGACAAGGACGCCGACTACATCGGAAAGGACGAACTCGAACGCCAGCAGTCACTCATCGAGGACGGCGAGTACCCCTTCACCCTCAAGCTGGTCGGCCTGAAGATGGCCGGCGAACCGATCCGGGACTACGCCCCGGACTTCTGGCTCGTCTCGGACCCGGAGACTGGCGAGGAGTGTGGCTACATGACGTCGCCGTGGTGGAACCCGGACCTGGAGACCAACATCGGGATGGGCTTCGTCCCAGCAGACAAGCTCCAGGCCGAGACGGACGCGACCCTCGACGACAGCATCTACGAGGAAGACCTGGACATCGAGTTCCAGGTCCACCTCCCCGACGAGTACGCAGAAGAGCCGGGGGAACCCGTCTTCGCCACGGTCGCAGAGGTCCCGTTCAAGGAGTCGGTCAACCCCAGTGCCCGCGAGCAGGCGAAGTTGAACGCCCGTCAGGACGTAGAGGAGTAGCCCGCTGGCGACCCGGGCTGGCTCGACCGGGCCAGTCAGGACTGCTTGCGTTCCCGGTAGACGGGACGGAGGTCCGTCGCGTCCTTGTCGAAACCGAGCCAGACGCTCAGGGCGGACGCGGCGAACACGAGGTAGATCGGGATGCCGAGCAAGAGCGTGAATCCGAGAAGGGGCAGCGTCATCAGCCCCGCCCAGTAGCACGCGGCGATCGCGACGACCGCGGCGAGCGTGGCGGCGACCATACCGGTTCGGAAGGCAGAGTGGGCGTCGGGCCCCGGCGTGATCTTCGCGCTGGTCATTATCGCCTGCTTCGGGAGTGAGAGGTGAAAAGCAGCCCGAAGTCGAGGGACGGTAGTTGCGTGTTAGCCAGGCACGTCGGGTCAGCCGGCGGCGAACATACAAACCGATCGGCGGGCTACTCGGCACCGTGTCGACGACAGTCCTCGACGGGGAGCCCGTCGCGTCCGCTATTCGCGAATCCGTCGCCGACCGGGTCGCTGCTCTCGACGATGCGGGCGTCACGCCCACGCTCGCCACGGTCGTCGCGTCCGACGCACCCGCCCAGCACCGGTTCGTGGACCTCAAACACGAGGCGTGTGCCGCCCTCGGCGTCGAGACGCGGGACCGACGCCTGGATTCGGACGCCGCACAGGCCAGCGTCGTGGACGCGGTCGCGGCCCTGAACGACGACCCGGAGGTCGACGCGGTGTTCCTCCAGACCCCGCTCCCGACGCACGTCTCCGTCGACGCGGTCCGCGACCGGTTCGATCCCGCGAAGGACGTCGACTGTTTCCATCCCGAGAACCTCGGTCGCCTGGTGGGTGGCACCCCGCGGTTCGTGCCGGCGACCACCGAGGCCGTCGTGCGCCTCCTCGCACATTACGACGTCCGGCTCGGGGGCCGCCACGTCGCAATCGTCGGTCGCTCGGCCACCATCGGACGGCCGCTGGCGAACCGACTCCTCTGGGACGACGAGCCGGGGAACGCCACGGTGACGGTCTGTCACACCCACACGAGCGACCTCGGCGCGACCCTCCGCCGGGCCGACGTCGTCGTGACGGCCTGCGGGGTCCCCGGACTCGTCGACGGGTCGATGCTCCGCGAGGGCGCGGTCGTCGTCGACGTCAGCGCGAACCGACGGTCCGCGGGTGGCGAAACGACCGTCGTCGGGGACGTCGACTACGAGAGCGCAGCGGCGCGCGCCAGCGCGATTACCCCGGTCCCCGGGGGCGTGGGGCCCGTGACCATCGCGGCGTTACTCGATAACGTCGTGCTCGCGGCCGAAGAGCGCCAGCAGGGCGCGGACGGGGCTGAGTCGACGGAGCCCTAACTCCCGTCGGCCGGCGCGGCGGGGGCGAGACCGCAGTAGACGCGGAGGAAGTTCCCGAGCAGGGTCCTGCCGGCGTCGGTCAGGAAGCTCTCCGGGTGGAACTGCACGCCGACGTGGGGGCGGTCCGTGTGGCGGACCGCCATGGTGACGCCGCGGTCGTCGTCCGTGCGAGCGGTCGCGTCGAGACAGTCGGGCAGGTCGGCGCGGTCGACCGCGAGGGAGTGATAGCGGCCCACCCGGACGCGCTCAGGGAGGCCAGCGAAGAGCCCCCGACCGTCGTGGCGCACCGTGGAGCGCTTGCCGTGGACGACGCTGGGCGCGTGGCCCACCGGCGCCCCCGCGGCGGCACAGAGGGCCTGGTGACCGAGGCAGACGCCGAGGATCGGGCGCTCGAGGTCGCGGAACGCGGAAAGCGAGACGCCGGCGTCAGCGGGCGTTCCCGGGCCGGGCGAAACCACGATACCGTCCGGATCGAGGGCTCTGATCCCCGCGAGGTCGATTGCGTCGTTCCGTCGGACGACGATCTCGCCACCCGCTGGCACGCCGGCGACGACGCCGAGGCGCTGGACGAGGTTGTAGGCGAACGAGTCGTAGTTGTCGATCACGAGGAGTCGGGTCACTCACGCTCACCGCCGTCCGCCACGGCGAGTTCGGCCCGCTCGCCCAGGGCCTCGTCGAGCGCCCGGACGAGCGCCCGCGCCTTGTCGAGGGTTTCGGCGTGTTCCGCCGCCGGAACCGAGTCGTGGACGATGCCCGCCCCGACGCGCAGAAAGTACTCCGCCCGCCGGCGGACGAGCGTTCGGATGACGATGTTCAGCGTGGCGCGGCCGTCGAATCCGAACACGCCGATCGACCCCGTGTACGGGCCCCGCCGGGTCGCCTCCAGGTCGTCGATGATCTCCATCGTCCGCGGTTTCGGGGCGCCCGTGATGGTCCCGCCCGGGAACACGGCCGCGACAGCGTCCAGGCGGTCCCTGTCGGAGCGAAGCCGCCCTTCGACGAGCGAGACGAGGTGCATGACCTCGGAGTACCGGTCGACTCTGCGGTACTCGGTGACGTCCACGGAGCCGTACTCGCTCACCTTCCCGAGGTCGTTGCGTTCGAGGTCCACCAGCATGGCGTGCTCGGCGCGCTCCTTCTCGTCGCCGAGGAGATCCCGCTCCAGGTCGGCGTCCTCGGCCGCCGTCTCGCCCCGTGGCCGGGTCCCCGCGATGGGTTCCGTCCGGAGGCGGAGCCCGTCGTCCCCGTCGCCGTCCGCCGGGCCCGGATCCACGTCGAGGAGGAGTTCGGGGCTGGCGCTGACCAGGTCGACGCCGGGAAATTCGACGAGCGCGGAGTAGGGCGCTGGATTCACCCGGCGGAGCGCGGCGAACGCCTGGACGGGGTGGACGGCCGCCGGTGCCCGCAGGCGCTGTGAGACGTTCGCCTGGAACGTGTCACCCTCGCGGACGTGCTCGCGGACGCGACGGACTCGGCGCTCGTACTCCGCCTGCGAACAGTCGCTCTCGAAGGTCGCGTCCTCGGTCTCGGCAGGCGGTCGGCCGACGTCCGGGTTCCCCTCGACGGCCGCGGTCGCGAGGGCGAGTGCGCGTCGTCTGCCACGCTCGTAGGCGGCGGTCGGATCGGTGCCGACCCGCGGACAGGCCGTAATCCGCAACGTCGTCTCCCCGTCCGGCCGTGGCTCCTCCCATGCCGCGACCCGGTCGAAGACGCCGAACTGTAGCCGGGGAAGGCCCCGATCGTCGGTCGTCCAGTCCGGCAGGTCCTCCAGTTCCCGTGCGATATCGTAGGACAACCACCCGAAGGCCCCGCACGGATAGGGCACGTCGCAGTCGCCCCGGACGAGGGCTTCCTCGTCGAGCAATCCCGCGAGTTCCGCGAGGGACGGCGACGGCCCGTCGGCCTCGATCGGCGAGAGGGTCGACCCCACCCGGAGCAGCCGGCGAGGCTCCACCGCGAAGTATCCCCAGCCGGGCTGCCCGCCAGTGGTTTCGAGGTAGACGGCGGTCGGCCCGCCGTTTGCCTCGTCGTCAGTCCCGTCACGGTCGCCGGCCCGCCCTGGCCGCGCACGCCGGTACGCGTCGAACGGGTCCTGGACGGGGACGCGAACTTCGACAGGACTTCTCGCCTCGGCCGAGGCGTCGCCAACGGCGTCGACGAAGTCGGCTTCACTCGTGACGATCCGTGCCTGTCTGGCCATGTCGATATCGCGGTCTAGCGGAGCGCTGAACCAGCCGAAGTGACGCCGCTCCGGGGCCTAAACCTTTGCATCGTGCCGACGATCACAACCTCCTGACGCGGTGATACGACGAGCATCGTCAACGTCGGCGCACTTAAAGACCATCATAACCTGTCACGAACCTTCATTCGACGTCTTTGCGTGTCAATAGTTATCATGACTGTCGGTGGGTCATTTCGCGAGCTCGGGCGGTTTTTCGACCGGTGTGAGGGTGCCGATCGACGAGTGTCGAGGGTTTCGATCGCAGATCCGGACGGTGGTAACGGGAACGACGATCTCTCGGTCGTCGCCGAAATCGCGCTGTCCCGGCGAGGGGCCGAAGGATCCGGCCGTGAGGGAGAACTCTGTTCACCGCGACTCGGGGCGGACGGTCGGCTGCGGTTCGCCGTCGAGTCGAGTGGCCCGCTCGTGCCGACCGGCGACTGCGACGTCGACGTCGAGCTGCTCGACGCGAGCGTCGACCCTGGGGGCACCGTCACCGCGACGATCCGTGCGACGCCGCGGGACGGATTGCCAGCCGATCGCCGCGACGCTTCGCGTCCCGCGGAGCTCGACCCAGGCGTCACCGAAGAAGCCGACGACTGCGACCCCGCAGCAGACGAGGGTACGCCAGCTGCCGAGGGAGATCCCGACGGGAGAGACAGCGACGTCCCTCCCTTCAAGGACCCGGACCTCCTGGCGGACGTCTACGAGTCCTGTGACACGTTCGCCCAGATGGCCGACGCCATCGACATGGACGTGACCGCCGAGACGGTCCGGCGGTACATGATCGACTACGACATCCACCAGCCGAACAGCTACCGGACGGCGGCCAACGACGACGGCAGTGCCGACGAGACGGAGGCGAGTGAGTCAGACGGCCCCGACGCGGGGGTCGATCCGGAGCACGCGGAGCCCCACGAGTCCGGCCAGTCCATCGAGGATGACGACCGGGCAGCCGTCGAAGATACTGCCGAGGGAACGGCTCCGTCGGCAGCGACGGCGGCCGAGTCGACGGAGCCGGTCGTTCTCTCGGACGGGATCGGGCTCCCCGACGACGTCACCGTCGACACCCTCATCGACACCGTCAAGCGCTCGAACACGCTCTACGAGGTGACCCGGGAGATCAACGTCGACCGCCAGGACGCCCTCGACGTCCTCGAAGAGCTCAACCTCCTCGACCTCGTGGTCGGGCGGCTCGCGACCGAGGGCCAACGCGACCTCAGCCGGGAGGAGATCGTCGATCGACTCCGAGCGGCGCCGGGAACCCAGTGAGTCGGTCACCGGCCCGTCATCGCCGACGACTCTCCTGGGTGGAGCGGCGTGGTCCCGGTGGCCACCGCCCGGCGCAGAAATTAAGGCAGGTGCCGCGTTAGAGAACGTCACACAGGCCGACGGGAGGGCCCGTACGAGCAATGGCAGTCGTCACCGAAGTTCGGTTCGCACACGATGACGGTGCGCTGGCGCACACCCTCGGGGAACTCCCCGATCTCGACGCCAGGATCGTCCGCGAATCGAGCACGAACCCCCAGCAGAACGTCTACTACCTCAGGGTCGACTACCCCGACCCGGCGCGAGTACCGACCGTGCTGGAGGCGGACCACTCCGTGGCAGACGCCACGCCGATGCCGGAGTTCGACGACCGGGGGCTGATCGCAGTCGAATTCGCGGCGGACGCCAAACTGATGGGGCCCCACGTCACGCGGCAGGGTGGACTGGTGGTCGACGCCCGGAGCGCGAGCGCCGACCAGCAGCCGCGCGGCTGGCACGAACGGTGGCTCCTCCCTGACCGCGAGGCGATCCGGGCGGTCTGGCAGCGCGCCCGCGACGAGGGATTTACGTTCACGCTGCTGGAGTTTCACCGGTCAGGCCGGGCCGACGGCACGGCAAAGGGCGTCGACGTGCTCACCGGGGAGCAGCGACAAACCCTGGCGGCGGCCTACGAGGAGGGGTACTTCGCGGAGCCGAGGGAGACGTCGCTCCAGGAACTCGGGGAGACACTCGACCTCTCCGCGTCGGCTGTCGGGGGTCGACTGAAGCGCGGCATGAAGTCACTCATCGGGGAGACGCTCGTGGTCGAGGGGCACCGCGAATGACGCGAACCGCACGGGACGGCCGGGGAGGGCATCGATGGTGATCTCGTTCACGGCCTACGTCGAACACCCGGACCTCGCACTGACCCACACGATCCGGGAGCTCCCGGACGTGGACATCGGGGTCGTCGACGACGCGGGAACCGATCCGAACCACGACGTCTACTTCTTCTGGGTCGAGGCCGACGACTACGCGGCCGTCGAGGCGGCCTTCGAGGCGGATCCCACGGTCGCGTCCTACCGGACTATCATCGAGGGAGACGACCGTCACACCTACGGCCTGGAGTACGCCGACGACGTGACGCTGCTCTCGCCGGTCGTCACCGAGGTTGGTGGCCTCGTCCACGAGTCCCGGAGCCACGGCAACGGGTGGTTGCTCACGATCCACCTGCAGGACCACGACACACTCCACGAGTTGAACGAGTACCTCGCCGACGAGGGCTACCTCGTCGACGTCTTCGAACTCCAGCACGTCGAGACGACGCGGGACCGGTCCGAGTTCGGCCTGACGCCGTCCCAGATCGAGGCGCTCGTCTGCGCGTACGTCCACGGCTACTACGATCAGCCACGGCAGATCTCCCAGGCGGAACTCGGGTCGATCCTCGGCGTCTCCGAGACGGCCGTCAGTGGGCGGCTCCGACGGGGATCGGCCCGCCTCGCCGAGGCAGTCCTCGAGGAGTGACCGAGTGAGTCACTCCACACCGTCGCTCCCGGGCGAGCGACGGTCGAGTTCGACGCGACTGCTACCGCCCCGCACCAGCGGGTCCGCGATGCTCGCGTGGAGGTAGACCGTTCCTGGCCGAATGGACTGACTGACGCGAGCCCTCGCCTCGACGGTCGCAGCGTCGTTCGAGACGACCACCGTGGCGCCGTCCGCGAGGTCGCGGGCGTCCGCGTCGTCGGGGTGAACGACGAGTCGACCGTTCTCGGTCGCCTCGTCACCCGCGAACCGGCCAGCGCGATCACCGACGACCAAGTGCAAGGTGCCGTCGGCCGGGTCGGCGCGGTCGCCAGGGAGGTCGACCGGCACGAGTCGTGCCCGGCCGTCCGCGGTCGCGAACCGCTCCCCGTAGAGGACGCCAGTGCCGCTGGAGTTGTCGCCATCATCCGTCGGCCAGCGCCCCGAACGGTCGCCGAGTGTCTCGTAGTCCAGCCCCGCGTAGGGCGGCGCCACGCGGGTCAGTGCCTCGAAGGCCGCCGCCGGGTCGGCGTACCCGAAGCCGTCGCCGACGAGACCGCGGCCGAGGGCCTGGAGGATCTCGAAGTCCGGCCGGGCCTCGCCTGGAGGCGCTGCCCGGGGGTGGAGCCGCTGGACCTGCCGGTCGAGGTTCGTCACCGTGCCGGCCTTCTCGACCCCGATGGCGGCCGGGAGGACGACGTCGGCGTGCCGCGTCGTCTCGCTGTGGCGACAGTCGGCAACGACGAGTACGTCCAGTTCGGCGAGTCGCTGCGCGGTCCGGTCCGGGTCCCGCTTGGAGACGGCCGGGTTCTCGCCGACGACGAGCGCCCCGCGCACGTCCCCCTCGCCCGAGAGCAGCCCGGCTCCCGCCGATCCCGACGTCGACGGCGGCTCGACACCCCACTCCGCGGCGACGGCAGCCCGGGCGTCGGGGTCGGACACTGGCCGGTGGCCGGGGAGGCGGTCGGGGACGCAGCCGGCGTCGACCGCGCCCTGTTCGTTGGCGAGGCCCCGGAGGACGTGCAAACCGGTGCCGGGCCGGCCGAGGTTCCCCGTGAGGAGCAGGAGATTCAGGAGGGCGTCGGCCGTGGCCGGCCTGTCCGCGCCCGTCCCGGCGAGGACGGCTACTTGGTCGGCCTCGCCAAGTTCGGCCGCGACAGTCTCCAGCGTGGCCACGTCGACGCCGGCCCGCTCGGCACCCGCCGCCAGGTCCAGGTCCGCGAGCCAGGCCCGGAACCTGTCGACCCCGGTCGTCCGGTCGCGGACGAAGGCGGCGTCCTCGTCGCCTGCCTCGACCACGAGCGCACAGACGCAACTCACGACGAGCGCGTCCGTCCCGGGCCGGGGTGCGACGTGACGGGTCGCAAGGCGCGTCGTCTCGTTCCGGTGCGGATCGACGTGGACCAGGGTCGCGCCCTCGGCGACGGCGGGCCGGACGGCCGCGTCGAACGCGACCGGCTGGCGGACGGCCGGGTTCGCCCCGACGGCCAGAATGGCGTCGGCGCGCCGGAGGTCGGCCAGTGCGTTCGTCGTCGCCGGCCAGCCGAGTCGCTCGTCGAGCGCCCGGGCCGTCGCGGCGTGACACCGGCGGGCGCGGTTGTCGACCTGATTCGTCCCGAGGGTCCGCGCCAGCTGCTGAAGGAGGTAGTTCTCCTCGTTCGTGCAGCGAGGTGCCCCGAGGAATGCCAGCGCGTCCGGGCCGTGGTCGTCGCGGACAGTCTGGAGCCCCTCGACGGCGACGTCGATAGCCCGGTTCCAGGAGGCCGGGACCAGGTCCCCGGCCTCGCGGACAAGCGGCCTCGTCAACCGATCGTCGGCCTCGGCGGGATCGAAAGCGCGGAGCCCCTTCTCACAGAGCCGGCCGTTCGGGTTCGCCGGGCCCTCGCGACCGCGAACGCGCCCGTCGTCCCGGTCGAGCCGACAGCCCACGGCACAGAACGGGCAGACGGTGCCCGCCGTCCCGGACGAATCGTCGCGCATCAGCGACGCAGTCGCCGGCCCTGGGCCTTGAGCAGGGCGAGCAGGTAGCCCATGCCGGCGCGGGCGTCCCGGGACCGGAGCCCCCGGAGCAGTCCCAGGACGCCGACCGGTTCGCTCTCCCGCTCGGCCTCGCCGACGGCGCCGAGGACGGTGTTCAGTCCCTGGACCGTCTCCGGGTCGAGGTCGAGCGCCGAGAGCGTCTTCGCGAGGTCGACGAGGTCCGCGAGGTGTCCCTCGCGCTGGAGTTCCAGCACCACCGCGAGGGCCTCGGCCAGGTCCTCACCGCTGTCCCCGACGTCTTCGGCGAGGGCGACGGTTTCCGCCGTCGAGAGGCCGTCGGCCGCCTGCACGAGGTTCGCCGTCGACTCGGTGAGGTGCTCTATTTCGTCCGCGTCGGCGGTCGCCGCGACCAGGATTGCCGTCTCCAGGAGGTCCTGCAGTTCGTCGCTCCGCTCGATGGCCGCCGCCAGGTCCTCGCCGTGGGCGTCGAGGGCGTCGCGGAGTGCCGCCTCGCCGTCGGCGGTGTCGGCAGTCCCGCCGGCGTTCGTCGCCGCGTCGGGGTAGGCGTCGGTCGGCTCGGCCATCCTCAGTCCTCCCCCGTTCGGGCCGCCTCTCCGGTCGGTGCGCGCTCGGCCTCCACGACCGTCTCGTCGGCGCCCTCGTCGCTGTCCCCGTCCTCGGCCGGGGCGATGCGGACCGCCGAGACCTTGTACTCGGGCGTGGCCGCCGAGGGGTCCAGGTGTTCCTCGTCCGTGAGCCGGTTGACGGCGGACTCGGCGAAGTGAATCGGCGCGAAGACGGTGTCGGGCCCGACCCGGTCGGTCACCTGGGCGGGCACGGTAATCTCGCCGCGCCGCGACTCGACGCGCACCGGGTCGCCGCTCTCGAGCCCGTACGCCGCCGCGGTCTCGGGGTGGACCTCCAGGAAGTCACTCGGCGTGTAGTCCATGATGCCTTCCTCGCGGTGGGTCATGGTCCCCGTGTGGTACTGGTAGAGGACGCGCCCGGTCGTCAGCGTGAACGGATAGTCCTCGTCGGGCGTCTCGGCCGGTTCGCTGTAGCCGATGCCCTCGAGGTGGGCCGTGCCATCGTCCGTGTTGAACTCCTCCTCGTAGAGGCGGACCGTTCCGGGGTGGTCCTCGTCCCAGCAGGGCCACTGGAGGCCGCCCTCGGACTCCACGCGCTCGTGGGAAATGCCGCCGTACAGCGGCGTCAGGGAGTTCACCTCCTCCATGATCTCGGCCGTCGAGTCGTAGTCCCAGTCCCGGCCCATCCGGTTGGCAAGGTCCTGGAGAATCTCCCAGTCCGGGCGCGAGTCCCCCTTCGGGGGCATCACCTGCTTGACCATCTGGACGGTCCGGTCGGTGTTCGTGAACGTCCCGGTCTTCTCGACGAACGAGCAGGCGGGGAGGACGACGTCGGCGTACTCGGCCGTCTCCGTGACGAAGAGGTCCTGGACGACGAGGAAGTCGAGGTCCCGCAGGATTTTCTCGGCGTGATTGACGCCGGGTTCGGACAGCGCACTGTTCTCGCCGATGACGTACATCCCGCGGACGTCGTCCCGGTCTGCCGCGAGGAACATCTGGGTCGTGTAGTAGCCGTACTCCGGCGAAATCTCGCAGTCCCAGGCCTCCTCGAACTTCGCGCGAATCTCGTCGTCGGCGATGTCCTGATACCCAGGGAAGTTGTCGGGAAGCGGGCCCATGTCGCCGCCACCTCCCTGGACGTTGTTCTGGCCGCGGAACGGCGAGACGCCGGTACCGGGCTTCCCGAGGTTCCCGGTAATCGCCGCGAGGTTCGCCATCGCGATGACGTTCTCGGTGCCGTGGGAGTGTTCGGTCAGGCCGAGCGTCCAGCCGAAGACACAGGAGTCGGCTTCGGCGATGGTCTCGGCGGCCGACGCGATCTCCTCGGGCGGGACGCCGGACACTTCCTCGACGCGCTCGGGGGTGAACTCCTGGACCGCCTCGGCGACGTCCTCGAAGCCCGTCGTCCGTTCGGCGACGAAGTCCGCGTCGTAGAGGTCGTTCTCGATGACGTGGCGGGTGATGCCGTTGATCCAGACCGCGTCGTAGCCAGGCTGGACCCGGCTGTACTGCGTGGCGTACTCGGCGATCTGAACCTCGCGGGGGTCGAAGACCAGGAGGTCTGCCCCGTCGCGGACGTTCTGCTTGATCCGCGTCGCGATGACCGGGTGGGCCTCCGTGGTGTTCGACCCGGTGAGGAGGTAACAGTCGGTCGTGGCCACGTCGTCGACGCTCACCGACGCGGCGCCGTAGCCGTAGGTCCTGGCCAGGCCGGCCACCGTCGAAGAGTGACACAGCCGGTTGCAGTTGTCGACGCTGTTGGTGCCGAGGACCTGCCGGGCGAACTTGCCCATCAGGTAGTTCTCCTCGTTCGTCGCCTTCGAGGAGGCGATGACCGCGAGCGCGTCGCCGCCGTGGTCGTCCCTGATCCCGCCCAGGCCCTCGGCGACGCGGTCGAGGGCCTCCTCCCACGAGGCGACCCGGAAGTCGCCGTCCTCGTCGCGGACCAGCGGCGACGTCAGGCGGTCGTCGGAGTTGACGAAGTCGTAGCCGAACTTGCCCTTGACGCAGGTGGAGATGCCGTTGATCGGGGCGTCCTCTTCGGCCGTCGGGCGGGCCGCCAGAATCTCCGCGCCGTCGGAGTAGAGATCGAACCGGCAGCCGACGGCGCAGTAGCCACAGGTCGTGTCCGCGACGGTCAGCTCCTCGAGCTGTCGGTCGCCGATCGACTGGGCGATTTCGAACAGCTTGCCCTCCGAAAGCGTCCGGGCCGCGGTTCCCTCGGCGATCTGCTCGACGTTGGCGAGGGCCTGCTGCTTGGCACGCTCCATGTAGCCGGCGACGCCCGTGTTTTCCGGCTCGTCGTCGCTCATGGCCACTCCTCCCGGGGTTCGGGGTCGCTACTTCCCCGATTTCGCTCGGCCTCGCGCGAGCGGTCGCGGTCCGCGCGCTCGTCGTCCTTCATCGGCGTCATCGGCCCCTCCCGCTCGTCCTCGCGCTCGTAAGTGTGCCCGACGCTGTTGGTCTGGGTGAACCCGGGGAGCTGGATCGTCGCGACGTCGACGATGTCGGACTCGACGATGGCGCCCGTGGGACAGACCGTCGCACAGTGCCCACAGGAGACACACGTCGAGTCGGCCATGGTCTCGACGCCGCTCTGGAAGCCGATTCGCGTGTCCGCACCGCTGCCTTCGACGCGGAGGACGCCCTCGACCTGGACGTCGTTGCAGGCCTCGACGCAGCGGTTACAGAGGATGCACTTGTTGCGGTCGATCTGGATGAACGACGATGTGTCGTCGATCGGCTCGTAGGCGTCGCGGTCGTCGAGCACGCCGTACCGGGGTTCTTCGACGCCTGCGTCGATGGACGCATCCTGGAGTTCGCAGCGCCCGTTCTTGCCGCAGGTCGTACAGCGGAGGTTGTGGTTCGAGAGCACCAGGTCGAGGTTCACGTCGCGGGACTCGACCGCCCGGTCGGCGGCAGTCTCGACGGAAAGGTCGTCCTCGGCGGGCGTCGAACACGCCGGGACGAGCCCGTGCGCGTCCGTCTCGACCATGCACGTTCGGCAGGTGCTCCGCGGGCCGATGTCCTCGCGGCCGTAGTGACACAGCGCGGGGACGGACTCGTCCGGATCGACGGCCTCCACGGCGTCGAGCAGCGTCGCGCCCGCGGGAACGGACACCGGTTCGCCGTCGACGGTGACGGTCGCCTCGGCGTCGCTCCCGACCGGCGGGTCGGTCGCCGTGCCCGGAGCGATGTCCTCTGTGAGCGGCGGTACCTCGTCGGCCTCGGATTGTGAGCTCATCGTGTCAGGTCACCTCCGCGTGGTCGGTGCAAGCACCCGCCGGACAGCGGCCGTCGGCGTGGGCGGCGACCTCCGCCTCGAAGCCACGCAACGCGGTTCGCGCCGGGCGGGTGGCCTCGACCCCGAATTCGCAGACGCTCGCGCCCGTCATCGTCCGTGCGAGCTCCTCGATGCCCTCGGGGTCGAGGTCCCCGTCGTAGACGTCGCGGAGGAGTTCGGCGAGCTGCGTCGAGCCCTCCCGACAGGGCACGCACCGGCCGCAGTTCGTCTCGGCGGCGACGTCGGTTCGCCGGCCGGCGAATGCCAGCACGCACCGGTCTTCGCCGAGGACCTCGACGCCACCCTCGGTGCCGAGCCCGGCGTCGGCGAGTGCCGTAGGCGTCGGGACGACTTCGAGGGAGTCCGTCAGGCCGCCGAACCGGCCGCCGACGGCGGCGGCCTTGCAGCCGTTCGGCAGGTCGACCGCGTCGAGGGCGCGGTCGAGCGTCGCGTCCGCGGACAGCTCCACGGTCGCCGGCGACGCGACGTCGCCGGTGACGGTCACGAGCCGGGTCGTGGGCGCCTCGCCCGTCCGGACGGCGAGCGCGAGCTGGGCGAGGGTCCGCGCCGTGTGGACCAGCGCCGGCTGCCCGTCCAGGGTCGGGACCGACTCCGGCGGCTGCAGTCTGGCCTCCAGCCGGTGGTTCCCCTCGATGGCTTCGAGGGCCATTGTGGGCTCTGCGGCACGGTAGACCGCCGGGCCGGTAACGACCTCGACCGGCACCGGCAGCTCCGGATAGGCCGCGGCGGCCTCGCGGACCCGGTCGGCGGCTGCGTCGTCGGCCGCGGAGAGGTAGGCGACGACGCGGTCCGCGCCGAGGGTGCGGGCCGCCAGGCTCGCGCCCTCCAGGACCTCGAAGGGGACGCTCTCGCAGAGAAGGGCGTCGGCCGCGTTGCCGTGGGCGTTGACGACGACGGCGGGCGATCGATCGGCGCCGTCGAGGGCGTCCCAGCAGTCGCCGAGCGTCTCGTCGTGGCACCAGTCGCCCCAGCCGCGACCGAGGAGCGTCGCTGCGGCGTCGGCCACGTCCCCGGCCGGCGCCACGACGAAGCCGCCGACCGCCGCGTGATCGGCGGCGTCGACCGGGTCGCGCCAGCCGGCCCCACCCAGGAGTCGGGGCGTACCCACGTCGAGTCCCCCGACGGCTGGCCGTGGGAGCGTGCCGGTCCCGGAGTCGTGCGTGGCCACGCCGGCGGCGCCGTCGGCGATGGCCCCCGCCGCCAGGCGCGTCGCCACCTCGGCGGCTCGCTCAGGCGAACAATCGGGGTAGAACGCCGTCCGGTCGTCGAGGGTCGCGGTCACCAGCGGGTCCAGCGACCGGATGCCGGTGGGGCCGACCTCGGCGACGTCGACGCCGGCGTCTGCCACGGCCTCCCGCGTCGCCCGCGCGGCGGCGGGCACCCGTACGGTCGCCGACCGTCCGTCCGTGTTACTCTGTGACATCCCGTTCTCTGACCGGAGACGGTCCCGGTCCATAAATCATGACCTTCGATCGGCTCGACCGCGTCGGCCACCCCCTGCCGATCCCGGAGTTACTCGGCGTCACGGATGGCCTCGCTCAGGGCCGGCACGACCTCGTGAAGGTCGGCGATCACCGCGTACTCCCCTTGCTGGATGATCGCCGCGTCCGGGTCGGTGTTGATGGCGAGGATGTTGTCCGCGCCCTTGCAGCCGATCATGTGCTGGACCGCGCCGCTGATGCCACAGGCCACGTAGAGGTCGGGGCTGATCTTCGCGCCCGTAAGTCCGACCTGGTCGTCGTGGGGCCGCCAGCCCTCGTTGACGGCGGCCCGGGAGGCGCCGACCGTCCCGCCGAGGAGGTCCGCCAGCTCCTCCAACTGGTCGAAGTCCTCCGCGTTCCCGACGCCGCGACCCCCGGCCACGACCACGCGCGCCTCGCCGAGCGGAACGCCCTCCGTGTCGGACGGCTCCACGCGGTCGACGGTGACGCGGAACTGTTCGTCGTCGAGATCCGGCGTGAACCCCTCGACGCCGGGGTCGGTGGCCTCGGCGGCGGATTCGATCCCCACTTCGTGCTCGGCGACGGTCAACAGCGTCGTCTCGGCCGCGAGGCGGGCGTGCTCGACAAGGCTGCCGCCCCAGCGCTGGCGCGTCACCTCGTATTCGTCTCCGACGTCGACGTCGGTGCAGTTCGCGGCGACCGGGAGGTCCAGGGTCGCCCCGGCGTGGGCCATCGTCTCCTGGCCCCGGTCGGAGCCGGGCGCGATGACTGCCTCGGTCGCCCCGGCCGACGCGAGCTGGGCGAGTGCTTCGCCCCACGCCTCGGGGGCGTAGCCGTCGAGTCGGTCGTGGGTCACGTGGTGGACTGTCGCGACGCCATAGCTCCCCAGGTCCTCGGCGACAGCCGCACCCTCGTCGCCGAAGACGACCGCCTCGAGGGCCGCCTCTGCCGCATCCGCCACGTGGCGGGCGAGCGTGAGTGCCTCCAGCGACGTCTCGAGCGGTTCGCCAGACTCCTGCTCGACGAGGGCAAGCACCGCGCTCATAGGACCTCCACCTCGTCGCGCAGCACCTCGAGGACCCGCGGGACGGCGTCGGGGCCGTCGCCGAGTATCTCCGCTTCGGCGTCGTCCGTCTCGGGGGCCTCCAGTCGAACCTTCTCGAAGGTGCCGGGACCGTCCCGGCGGTCGGGCGTCGCCCGGTCGACGGACTGCTTTCGCGCGTGCATCTTCGAGCGCATCGAGGCGTAGCGCGGCTCGTTGATGCCCTCCTTGACCGTGACGACGGCAGGCAGTTCGAGTTCGTAAACCTCCCTGCCGCCGGTGACCTCGCGCTTGGCGGTGGCGACGCCGTCCTCGACGGTCAGGTCCTTGCTGCCGGCGACGACCGGCAGGCCGAGTTCGCGCGCGACGCGGACGCCGACCTGGTGGTTCGCCACGTCCGCGGACTCGTTGCCGAACAGGAGGAGGTCGTAGGCAACGCCGCCCTCGTCGTCGCGGACGGCCTCGGCGATGGCCGCTGCCGTCGCCCGCGCGCCCCACTCCTCGCCGTCGGTCTCGAGCAAGCGTGCCTCGTCGACCTGCATTGCCAGGCCGGTCCGGAGCTGTTCGGTCGCCTCCTCGGACCCGAGCGTGAGGACTGTCGAGGACCCGCCGTGTTCCTCGACGAGCTGGACGGCGGCCTCGATGGCACACTCCTCGTGGGGACTCATCGTGAAGCCGAGGTTGCTCGTGTCGATCCCCTGTTCGTCGTCGGTCAGTACGATCTTCGCGCCGGTGTCGGGTACGCGCTTGATACAGGCCAGGACGTCCATGGTGTGGTGTCGTGTCTGGGGGCCAGGTCCCGGCCCCCGGTGGGTCGGTCGCGGTGCTAGCTCCGGATGCGCTCGTTGTCCGGATCGAACAGCGGACGGCTCCCGGCGACCTCGACTGTCACCGGGTAGTGGTCGCCCATGTACTCGACCTGGAGCGAGGTGCCCTCCTCGGCGTGCTCGGCCGGCAGGTACGCCATGAGGAGGTGTTTGCCGACGCTCGGTCCGCTCCCGGCGCTCGTGACGTAGGAGCGGCGCCCCTCGTCGTCGACGAGGACGTCCCCGTCCTGGTCGAGGATCGGTTCGTTGCCGAGCATGAAGCGGCGCTCGCCGTCGGCGGACTCGTGGTCGTCGACCGACAGCGTACACAGCGTCGCCGCGTTGTCCGCCTCGATCGCCGCCGCGTAGGCCTCTTTGCCGACGAAGTCGGCGTCCTTGACGCCGTGGAAGGTCAGCCCGGCCTCCGCGGGGCTGTAGTCGAGTTCGAGTTCGTGGCCGTAGAGGCGGTAGCCCTTCTCCATCCGGCCGGTGGTCCCGTAGACGCCCATGCCGACGGGCCTGACGTCGTACTCCTGGCCAGCGTCCCAGAGGACGTCCCAGAGGCGCCCGCCCTTGTCCATGGGCGCGTAGATCTCCCAGCCGCGCTCGCCCACGTAGGAGATGCGCAGCGCCCAGGCGTCGACCTCGCCGATGGTTACCTCCTGGGCCGTGTAGGGCGGGAAGGCCTCGTGGGACATGTCCTCCTCGGTGACCGACTGCAGGACCTCGCGGGCGTCGGGGCCCCACACGCCGAGGGTGCACAGCGCGGCGGTCTGGTCCTGGAGGTGGACCGAGCCGTCGTCGGGCATGTGACTCCGGAACCAGGCCTTGTCCGCGCCGCCCATGCCGCCGCCGGTGATGACGCGGTAGCGGTCCTCGTCCACCCGGGCGATGGTCAGGTCCGAGACGAACCCGCCGTTCTCGGCGAGGATCGGCGTGTAGACCGACTTGCCGACGTCGACGTCCATCCGCCCGACGGCCATGCGCTCTGCGAACTCGGTCGCGCCCGGGCCGACGAGGTCGAAGATGGAAAAGCCCATGTCGCCGACCATGGCCACGTTGTCGCGCATGTGCAGGTGCTCGGCGAGGATGATGGGCGACCACCAGCGCGAGTCCCACTCGTTCGGTCGCCGGAGGTGCTCGATGTCCTCGGAATATCGGTCCAGCAGGTCCTCGTTGGACTCGAACCACTGGGGGCGCTCCCAGCCAGCGGCCTCGAACCAGTTGGCGTCGAGGGCGTCCTGCTGGTCGTAGAAGGCGCTCTTCCGGAGCGGTCGGCCGGACTGCCACTGCTCGGAGGGGTGGACGATGCCGTAGATCTCCTGGTAGAGTTCGTGCGCGCGGGCCTTGACCCAGGCTCGCGAGGTGCCGTACTCGTAGAACCGGTTGACGTTGGACTCGTGGATGTCGATGTCCGACCAGCCCCGGACCATCTGCTGGGCGACGGCCTCGCCGATGGCCGGCGCCTCCTTGATCCAGACGGCCGCACACGACCAGAGGCCCTCGACGTCCTGGAGCGGGCCGAGCAGCGGTGCGCCGTCGGGGGCCTCCGAGAGCAGGCCGTCGATCTCGAGGCGGACGCCGGCGTCCGGGTCGTCGAGTACCTCCGGCATCAGTTCGAGGGCGTCCTGCATCGACTGCTCGAAGGCGTCGTCCGTGAGCGGCGGCTGGGTCGGCGACAGCGGCGCCTCGTCGATCGAGGGAACGTCCTCGACGTCCCAGAGGATGGGCCGATGCTGGTAGGACCCCACCTCCATGTCGTTCCCGCTCGGCCGCTCGTACATCTGGGTGTCCATGTCGCGGACGACCGGGTGGTTGATCTCGCCCTCGAACTGCTCGAAGTACTCGATGGGACCCACGCTGATCATCTGGTGGACCGCCGGGGTGAGCGGAATCTCGACGCCGGCCATCTTCGCAATCTTCGGGCTCCACAGGCCGGCCGCGATGACGACTTCGCCTGCTTCCACGGTCCCCCGGTCGGTCTCGACGGCCTGGATCTCGTCGTCCTCGACGTGGAGATCGAGTACCTCGGTATTGGGCGAGAGGGTCAGACCGCCGTCGGTCTCGTGGTCAGCACGTGCCCGCATGACCTCGCCTGCTCGGAGCGGGTCACAGACGCCCGCCCCCTTGCTGTGGAAGCCCCCGAGGATCCGGTCCTCGTCGATGTAGGGGACCAGTTGCTTGACTTCCTCGGGCGTGAGCAACTCGGCGGGCTCCCCCCAGGCCTTGGCCGACTGCATCCGGCGGCGGTTCTCTGCCATGCGCTCCTCGGTTCGGGCCACCTCGATGCCGCCGCTCTCGGTGAACGTGTCCATATCCTTGTACCACTCGATGCTCCGCCGCGTGAGGTGAGTCATCTCCTTGGAGTGCTCGACGGGCATCAGGAAGTTCGACGCATGGCCCGTCGAGCCGCCGGGGTCCGGGAGCGGTCCCTTGTCCATCAGGAGGATGTCCTCGCGGCCGAATCTCGCCAGGTGGTAGGCGAGGCTGTTGCCGACGATGCCGGCCCCGATGATCACCGTCTCGGCGGTCGCGGGGAGGTCGTCGCTCATCGTCGCCGTCCCCCGGCCGTCTCGCGTCGACGTCGTCGCCACGAGTCCCGCCGTCCTGCGTCCACTCCCGCTGGCATACGTGTCCGGTTCATGCTCGTTTCGGGACGGTGAGTTCGCGTGATATTAAATGACTGCCTTACCGATAGATTCGTTATACGATGAGCCGACCGGAGACCGACAGGAGCCACCAGTACGGACGGGCCGCACGATCGGCGTCGACCACAGAACGCGAATACACCGTCCGAACGCGTCGAATTTCGGATAGAGTGAGGGCGATTCCCGTGGTTTTCCGATCGTGAACCGCCCGCGTCGAACCGGCCGTTCCACAATATATAATAATTCGTATCTATCGTGTTTCGAGTCTGCTCGCTTACGAATCGTGCGAGGGCGTCCACGTGGCGATCGACGGCCCGCGTCGATTCTCCCCCGACGGGAGGGGATCAGTCGCCGTGTTCGGTCCGGCGAGCCGTCTCGATGGCCGCCACGTTGGGCGCGACGTCGTGGACGCGGACGACGTCGGCGCCGCGTTCGGCCGCGAGCGCGGTCGCGGCGACGGTCGGCGTGAACCGGTCGCCGGCCTCGCCGGTCACCTCGGCGAACATCGACTTGTACGAGTGACCGACCATGACCCGGGTCCCGAGGGCGTGGAGTTCGTCCAGCCGATCGAGGAGGGCGAAGCTCTGGCTGGCGGACTTGCCAAATCCCAGGCCGGGGTCGACGAGCAACTGCGATCGGTCGATCCCGGCGCGCTCGGCAAGCAGGATTCGCTCGGTCAGTGACTCGACGACATCCCGGACGACGTCGTCCGCGACCAGTCTGTCGTCGGGGTCGACGGGGGCCGACACGCTGTGCATGAGCACCGCCGAAACGCCCCGGTCAGCGACGACGCGTCGCATCCGGGCGTCGGCCAGTCCGGTGACGTCGTTGACCATTTCGGCGCCGGCGTCGATGGCGGCAGACGCGACGGCGGGCTTCCGGGTGTCGACGGAGACCGTGGCGTCCAATTCGGTGAGCCGCTCGACGACCGGGATCACCCGGTCAAGTTCCTCGTCGACGGTCACCGGGTCGGCACCCGGGCGCGTCGACTCGCCGCCGACGTCGACGATGGCCGCACCCGCCTCGACCATCGTCCGCGCGCGCTCGACCGCGTCCGCTGTCACCTCGTACTCGCCGCCGTCGTGAAAGGAGTCGGGCGTGACGTTGAGCACGCCCATCACGGCAGTCCCGTCGGCCGACCCGGCGTCCCCTCCCCCATCGCGGTGCGCGAGTGCCGCCTCGAGCTGTCGTCCGAGGTGCGGGCGGTCTCCGGCGCCGCTGCGCAGCCACCGCACGAGGTCGGCAAACTGGTCGGTCGTCCCCGACAGCACCGTCTGAACGTGCCGGTCGGTCGCCTCAATGCCGGAGACGGCACCGGTCCCACCCAGTGCGAGCATCCGCGTTCGGAGGGCAGCGGCGAGGCCACGGCGCGCGTGAAAGCGAACAGTCCGAGGGCCGAGACTGTCGATCACGTCCGATCGCGTCGCGGCCGGCACGTCGGCTCGTTCGAGGACCGATCGGGCGCGCTGCGGATCGTCCGTCCGAACGACCGTGGGGTGTCGCGTCCAGCGATCCCGTGCCTCGGCGACGACGGAGAGCGACCCGGTGACGAGGACGCAGTCGGACGGGTCGCTGGCGTCGAGTGCCCGTTCCAGTGCCGCCGCGACTGACTGACACGGCGTCACGGCCGCGTCTGAGTTGCCCTCGAAGACGGCGGCGAGCGTCGCGGCATCCTGGGCACGGTCGACGGTCGATTCCGCAACGTACACCCCGTCGAGGGCCGGAAGCGACCGACACATCGCCCCGTGATCCTTGTCGCGCATCGCGCCGAAGACCAGGTGGACGGCATCGACGTCGAACCGATCGAGGAGCCGCGTTACCGTCTCACAGGCTGCCGGGTTGTGGGCGCCATCGAGGACGACGAGCGGGTCCGTCCCCATCACCTCGAACCGCCCGGGCCAGTGGACGTTGCGAATTCCGGCGGCGACGTCTCGGTCCGTCGGGTCCGCGACCTGCCTCGCGAGCGTCGCCGCGATCCCCGCGTTGACGGCCTGGTGCTCGCCCAGGAGCGGCGACTCGGTCTGGACGGCCCACCCTGGGCCGCGGATCGAGATGGTCGACTCCGTTCGCGATGCCATCCCCGTCTCGGTGGCGACCACCTCGGCCGCCTCGACGGCGCCGCCGTCGCCGTCCGGCCGCGGGTTCCGACCGTGTGGCGACTCCGGCACTGTGGCCGGTTCTGCGTTCGGTGTCGACGTCCCGGAGCCGACAGTCACGACGTCGGTCGCGTCGCGAATCGTCGAAAGGGCGCGCCCCGTCGCGCCGGTCACGAGCGGCGCACCGTCGGGCGCGACCGAGGCCTTGTCGGCGGCGATTTCCTCGACCGTGGAGCCGATAATGTCGGTGTGTTCGAGACTGATCGACGTCACGGCCGCCGCCCGTGGTTCGACGACGCTCGTCGCGTCGTACCGGCCGCCGATGCCGACCTCGAGCACGGCGACGTCCACGTCCTCACGAGCGAAGTGCCAGAGCGCCAGGGCGGTGAGGACCTCGAAGTACGTGGGCGTCTCGCCCGCGACCGATCGATCGCGGACGTACTGATCGATTTGCGCCACGAACCGCCTCACCGCGTCGCGGGGGATCGGCCGCCCTCCCACCCGGATTCGCTCGCGGAGGCCATTCAGGTCCGGCGAGGTGTAGAGGCCGACGTCGAGGCCCGTCTCGGCGAGGATGGACTCGAGGAACCGCGCCGTGCTACCCTTTCCGTTGGAGCCGGCGATCTGGACACAGGGCAGCCCCTCGTGGGGGTTGCCCAGGAAGGCAAGGAGGGAGGCGGTGGTCTCGGTCCCCAGCTTCGGCCGGAGCCGTCGCAGGCGCTCCAGTCGGTTGACCGCCTCGTGGTATTCCATACCACGGGATCGGACGCCCACGCCTTTAGACCGGGTGGTGCCGCCGACCGAACCACAACCTCTCGGATCCGAGACCGGTCGAACTCCCTCCGATCAAGGTGGGGCCGCGCCAGCGTGTCCACCTCGCCGTCCGTTAGGGCCCGGACAGGTCCTATTCGCGGGATAGCTCGCCGGTCTGGCGGCTCGACCCCGCGATCGCTCGTCCAAATATACATAAGTGAAACCTCGGTCTTGTCGGGGGATGGACGACGTCGACGCGGCGGTCCGCCCCGTGCCGCCACTCGACAGGCTCGACGGCGCGGCCGTGGCTTCCGTCCACGAGGCCGCGATGCACCTCGTCGAGGACGTCGGGGTGCAACTGAACCACGACCGAGCCCAGGCCCTCGTCGCAGCCAACGGCGGGTCGGTCGACGACGACGGTGTCGTCACGATGCCCCGAGACCTCGTCGAGGAGAGCGTCGACGTGGCGCCCGAACAGTTCGTGCTGCACGGCCGCACTCCCGAGACCGCCGTCACGGTTGGCGGCGACGGGCCGCCGGTCCGGGCACCCGGGTACGGTCCGTCCCACGTCCGAACGCGCGACGGTCGGCGACCCGCCCGCCTCGAAGACTACGAGTCGCTCCTGAAACTGGCACAGACCGAGGACGCCATCACGTGTGCGGGATACGGCGTCTGCGAGCCGACCGACGTCGACGACGCGGGCAGACACTACGAACTGCTCCGTCGCGCCATCGCGTTGACCGACAAGCCGCTCATGGGACCGACCGACGGAGCGGATCGCGCGACCGCGTGTCTCGACATGGTCGGCATCGCGGTCGACGACCGCGACCTGTCGCGGCCGTACGTCGCCGGCCTCGTCAACACGGTTCCGCCCCGCCGGATTGGCGAGGGGATGCTCGGTGGGCTGCTGGCGTACGCCGAACGCGGCCAGCCGCTGATCGTCTCGTCGTTCACGATGGCCGGCGCGTCGGGCCCACCGACGCTCGCCGCCTCGCTCGCGCAGACGAACGCCGAGAACCTCGTCGGGATCACGCTCGCACAGCTCGTCAATCCGGGCACGCCGGTGGTCTACGGCGTTCCCACCGCGACGGTCGACGGGCGGTACGGGTCGCTGTCGATCGGCGGTCCCGAGTCGGCCTTCTTCACCGCCTTCGCGGGGCAGATGGGGCGGTACTACGGGCTACCGTCGCGCGGGGGTGGCGGTCTCACCGACGCCAAGACCGTCGGCCACCAGAGCGGCCTCGAGTCGACGCTTTTGCAGGCGGTCACGCGCCTGTCCGGCGTCGATTTCGTGCTCAACGCCACCGGCATCCTCGACTCCTACGCGACGATCTCCCTCGAGAAGTTCGTGCTCGACTGCGAGGCGATCAGGTACCTCGACCGCTTCGGCGAGGGCTTCGCCATCGACTCGGCCGACTTCCGACTCGACGAACAAGCGGCCGTCGAGCCAGGCGGATACTTTCCGAACGACGAGGCCTCGACGGGGCAGTTTTACCGCTCCGACGTCCTCGACAAGCGATCCGTCCACGCCTGGGACGAGGCGGGCCAGCCGTCCGCCGTCAAGGTCGCAGCCGGGCGCGTCGCCGACCGCCTCGCGGAATACGAACGACCGGAACTCCCGGAATCGATCGCCGCGGAACTGGACGCATACGTCGAGGGCAACCGGCCGTCGTCGGTCTGACCGTGGGGACCGAGGCGGGTCGATCCATTCCTGCGATTTGCGCCCGTCCGGACTGTTCGTCACGCCCGATGCGTCCGCTAGCAGGGCATTGGCCCGTCGGACCGCGAACCTCTAGTACTACAGAATCTGATACGACTGGCAGCGCACGTGACGACGCTGTGTCGACCGGTACGGCATGGGCGTGAATCCCGCAGTTCGGCCCGTCTCCCGCGAGGTATCGTGTGCAGCCGGGCGCGACGGCGGACGCGTCAAACACGTCGTATTCGCGGAGTTATAGGACTGCCAACATTCAAGGCTCGGTCGCGAAAACGGAGCGCCAGAATGACGTCTCTCGAAGATGCCGACCCATCGATACCGACGGATTACGAGATCGCACAGGCCGTGGACAAATCACACATCGCGGACGTCGTCGAACCGTACGGGCTGGACCGGACGGACCTGGAGTTGAGCGGCGAGTACACGGCGAAAATCAAACTCGAGACGGTCGAACGCCTCCGAGCGGAGCGCGCCGCGAACGCCAAACTCGTCCTCGTCACCGGCATGACGCCGACGCCGATGGGCGAGGGGAAGACGGTCACGACCGTCGGGCTCGGGCAGGCGTTCAACAGACTCGGGCGGGACGCGCTCGTCGCCATCCGGGAGCCGTCGCTGGGTCCCGTCTTCGGGGTCAAGGGCGGCGCGGCCGGCGGTGGGTACTCGCAGGTGCTACCGATGGAGGACATCAACCTCCACTTCACCGGCGACCTCCACGCCCTCACCTCGGCGCACAACCTCATCTCGACGATGCTGGACAACCACGTCAAGCAGAGCAACGACCTCGACGTCGCCGTCAACTGGGTCAACTGGCCCCGGGCGATAGACATGAACGACCGGGTTCTCCGGGAGACGGTGATCGGCCTCGGCGGCGACGTCACCGGCGTTCCACGGGAGGACGGCTTCATCCTGACTGCCGCCTCCGAACTCATGGCCGTGCTTTGCCTCGCGGACTCCCTCGCGGACCTCAAGGAGCGCGTCGCCCGGATCATCGTCGCCTACGACAGCGACGGCGACCCGATCACCGTCGACGACATCGAGGCGACTGGGGCGGTCGCGATCCTGCTGAAGGACGCCCTCAAGCCCAATGTCGTCCAGACCATCGAGGGGACGCCCGCGCTGGTCCACGGCGGCCCCTTCGCGAACATCGCCCACGGGACCAACTCGCTGATCGCCGACGACGTGGCGCGACATCTCGCCGAGTACGTCGTCACGGAGGCCGGGTTCGGCTCGGACCTCGGCGCCGAGAAGTTCATGAACATCGTCTGTCGGTTCGGGGACATGGCCCCGGACGCCGTCACGCTCGTCGCGTCGGTCCGGGCGCTCAAGTACCACGGCCAGGACATGTGGCCGCCGGACCTCGACGAACTCGAGGCCGAGGACGTCGCGGCCGTCCGCGGTGGCTTCGAGAACCTCGACAAACACGTCCGGAACCTCCAGCAGTTCGGCGTTCCGGTCGTCGTCGCCGTCAACCGGTTCCCCGGCGACACCGACGCGGAGGTCGACGCCGTCCTCGACCACTGCGAGACGGACCTGGGCGTCGACGCCGCGGAGTCGACCGTCTTCAGCGACGGCGGCGACGGTGGCACCGACCTCGCCGAGGCCCTCGCCGACGCAGCGGAGACGGACTCGACCTTCGAACCGATCTACGCCCTCGATGACTCCATCAAGACGAAGATCGAGACCGTCGCGACCGAGATCTACGGTGCGGACGGCGTCGAGTACCACGGCGACGCCGAAGACGACATCGAGCGCATGGGGAAACTGGGCTTCGACGACGCGCCGGTGTGCATGTCGAAGACGTTCCACTCGCTCTCGGACGACCCGAGCCTGAAGGGTGCCCCGGAGGACTGGACCCTGGAAGTCAAAGAGGTCTACCCCTCCGCAGGCGCGGGATTCCTCGTCGCGCTCACCGGCGACGTGCTCACCCTGCCGGGCCTGCCGGCCGAACCCGCCGCCGCGAACATGGACGTCGACGACGACGGCACGGTCCACGGGCTCTTCTAACGGTTCCGACGGCTCGACCCGCTCGCGTTCGCCGGACGAATTCAGAAGACTCCGTCGCAGTTCTCACAGGCGTCAGCGTCCAGGTCGACCTGCGACTTGCAGTTGCTACAGTACCCGTCGGAGCCGCTCCGGAGAATCCGCGCGCTGGTCACGTCGTCCGTCTCGTCGAGTTGCTCGCCGCAGTCGGGGCAGTAGTCCGGCCGGCCGTCGAGGTCCGAGGAACAAGCCGGGCAGATGCGGAGCGCGTCCGGTTCGTCGCCGTCCTCGTCCGCGGTCACGATGACGATGAGGTAGACCACCAGCCCGACGAACCCCGAAAAGAGCGTCGCGAGGCCCCAGAACACACCGGATCGGCCCTCGCTGCTGGCGTGGATCCCGACCGGCAGGGCCACCGACCCCCAGAGCACGACGGCAACGAGCAGGTGGGTCGACATACCGGGTAGAAACGAGCCGGGTGGAATCAAGGTTGTGCCGGTGACGGGCTCGAACGGACGTGGCGAGACGGGTCGGTCAGCCCGAGACTCCGGACACACCCTGAAGGTGCTTGTCCGCGAAGTCCGCGTATGTACGATCGAATCCTGGTCCCGACCGACGGCAGCGAGACGGCGACGGCGGCGATGCGCGAGGCGATCGACCTCGCGGCGCGCGACGACGCCGAAATCCACGTCCTCACCGTCATCAACACCCGCACCTACGACACGTCCATCGACAGCGCGGTCGAACCGCTCCGGAAACGCGGCCAGCGGGTAGTCGACGACCTGGCTGCCCTGGCGAGCGACGCCGGCGTCCCCGTCACGACGGCAATCGAACTCGGCCGGCCCGCACGGACGATCCTCGACTACGCCACGGACCACAAGGTCGACCTGGTGGTGATGGGGACGACGGGCCGCGGCGGCCTCGAACGCCGCCTCCTCGGGAGCACGACGGAGTACGTCACCGCCCACGCCGCGGTCCCGGTTCAGGTCGTTCCTGCGGCCAGGGGTGGATGAAGGTGGAAGCCCGACGCCGGATCGGCAGTACTCACGCGTGACAACCGCGCCGGATTCCCGCTCGGCCGACCACAATCATTCCACTGCTGCGATCGCCTCGATCTCGACGGCAGCGCCCTTCGGGACGGCACCGACCTCCACGGCGCTCCGGGCCGGCGGCTCGTCGTCGAAGAAGCCCGCGTAGGTGTCGTTCATCTCGGCGAAGTCGTCGACGTCGTCGAGGAAGACCGTCACCTTCAGGACGTCGTCCATGCCGAGCCCCTCGGCAGCGAGGATCGACTCCACGTTCGCCAGGCACTGGCTGGCCTGGACGTCGACGGGTTCGTCGTCGAGCAGTTCGCCGTCGGTCGTCAGCGGGAGCTGGCCGGCGGTGAACAGGAGCGACCCGTCCGTCGTGGCCTGACTGTACGCGCCGACGGCCGCCGGTGCGTCGTCAGTGCTGATAGTTCGTTTCACGATTGCGGGGACGGTCGAATTCCCCTTAAAACGTCTCTCCGGCACGACGAAGCAACACGCCTCGAGGATCCGACCGGTCGAAGATGCCCTGGCTGTCAGTCCCGGTCGTCGTCGCGGAGGTCGGGGCGCTCCGGCAGGAGGGTGACGTCGCGAGCCTCGGCGGCAGCCCTGACACGCCCGGGCAGGGACCGGTGACCGCCCTCCTCGCGGTAGAACGTCCATGAGAGCCCCGCAAGGGCGAACAGGGCGACGACGACGAACGGACCGCCGGTCAGGACGGCGAGGTCCTGGAGGGACTGGCCGCCGCCCAGGACCAACACGGCCGTCGCGACGGCGCCCTGGAGGACGCCCCAGGTGAGGATGCTCCCAGTCGTCGGCGCGCGACCGTGTTTCGTCGCCAGGACGGCGACGACGATGGTCGAGACGGCCGCCGACGTGGTGATGAACACGACGATGAGCGCGAGGAACAGGAACATGAACAACTGGCTCATCGGGAGGGCCTCGAAGACCGGGAAGCCGGCGACGGCCTCGGAGCCGCCGTACGCGGCCACGGCTCCCAGGATGTCGGCGTCGCCGCCGTGCTGGAGACCGAGGGTCGTGCCGCCCATCACCAGGAACCAGGTGACGGTCGCCAGGGACGTGGCACCGACGGCCGTCACCACGACGGTCCGGACGGTCCGGCCCTTCGAGAGCGCGGCCAGGAACAGGCCCGCGAAGGGGGCCCAGGAGAACCACCACGACCAGTTCCAGACCGTCCAGTCGGTGACCCACTGGCCGCCCACGAACAGGCTCATCGGGACGAAGTTCGCGACGTAGTTCCCCAGTGCCGCGCCACCGTACTCGAGGACGAAGCCACGGGGGCCGAAGGCGAGCAGGAGGACGGTCACGAGCGCGAACAGTCCCACCGTGACGCCCGCAATGCGCCGGATGCCGCGGTGGACGCCGGACTCCGCGGTGATGACGAAGATGACGGTCAGCCCCGCCACCAGGAGGACGGGCCCCAGGAGGCCGTAGGTGACCCCCCACTGGTAGTCGATGCCCGTGAGGAACTGCTGGCTGACGAACGCGACCGACGTGGCGACGCCGCCCATCGTCGCGAAGATGGCGAGGACGTCGACGAGTCGTCCCAGGGGGGAGTCGAGGCCGTCCACGCCGAGGTAGGGCGTCAGCAGGGCCGACACGCGCAGCGGCGCGCCCCGGTCGTAGACGAAGTAGGCGATGGGAAGCCCGATGACGAGGTACGGGCTCCAGGCCGAGACGCCCCAGTGGAAGAACGCGTACGTCAACGCGTCCACGGCGGCCGCGCCCGACTCGGCCTCGGCACCGAAGAACGGCGGGGGCGTCTGGTAGTGAAAGAGCGCCTCTGCCGGGCCCCAGAAGACGATGCCGGCGGCGATGCCGGCCGAAAAGAAGAGCGCGAAGTACGTCGGATACGTGTAGGTCGGCTCGGCGTCGGTGCCACCGAGTCGGACGCCACCCCAGGGGCCAACGACGAGGAACGCACAGTACAGCACCGCGAGCAGGACGGCCACCAGAAAGACCCAGCCGAGGCTCCCGAAGACGAGCCGCTTCACCGCACCGATGGCGGCGTCAGTCGCGCCGGGCGCCACGAGGCGAACGAGCAAGACCAGGGCGAGGACGGCGACGGGGACGCCGAACGTCACGGGGTCCTGTCGCGCGACGAACGGCGCCAGGATCCGGCGGAAGTGACCGTGGCGGATGCGGAGCAGGTACCTGGTCGTACGTCGGTCGGCGTCGCCGTCCGACGTCGCATTCTCCACCGGCAGGAGTGCGAGGTACGAGAGGCCCGTCGCGAAAAACAGCAACGAGACGACGAGCCACCCCCGGCCGGACACCACCGACCCGACGACCGACGGGAAGAAAAAGCCCGAGACGACGAGAATGCCCGCGCCGACGCAGACCGGAGCGAGGGCTCGCCGGAGGAGGCGCTCGACGGTGCTGTCGCCCTCGGTCGGCATGCCATTCGGTTTCAGTCCACACATCAAAGGCGTGTCGTCATAAATTTCAGATGACACGTCGAGTATCGATCCGGGCCCGGCGCACGTTTTTACCACGACCCGCCCAATCAGTAGGGGTGGCCAGTGACGTCCACGACGGGTCCCGGGACTCGGCGCTCGAGCAGTTGTTCGACCACGCCGAGCCCGTCCGCCTCGTCGACTGGGCCGCCTTCACCGGGGGCAAGACCACTGTCATCCTGCTCGCGGCCGTCGCCGTCCTCTCGTTCGTCACGGGGCTGTCCGACCTGAGCCAGGCGTCGGTGACGCTGGACGGGCCCTTGGGGGGACTGTTCCCGGCGTCGAGCGACCTCGTCAGGCTCTACGGCGTCTTCTTCGCCTTCGTGCTCGGCGGGCTGACCGTGGGGCTCCAGCGTCGGTTCCGGCTCGCGTGGTACGGCGTGCTCCTCGCACTGCCGCTGATCTGCCTCCTCTGGTTCTTCACGGCCGACGCCACGGACCTGCCCCTGCTGTTACTCGGACTAATCGCGCTCCCGAACGTCCTGCGGAACCGCGACCGGTTCGACCAGTCGATCGAGCTCTCGGGATTCCAGACCGCCGCGCTGGCAGCGTTCGTCGGTGCCCAGGTCTACGGGACCATCGGGGCCTACGCCCTGCGCGCCGACTTCAACGGCGTCGAGTCGCTGACGGACGCCCTCTACTACATCGTCGTCACCGGGACGACCGTCGGCTACGGCGACGTCACGCCGACGACGCAACTCACGAAACTGTTCACGCTGTCGGTCATCGTGCTCGGGACCGGCACCTTCACCATCGCGTCGGGGTCGCTGCTGATCCCGGCCATCGAATCGCGGATATCGAGCGCCTTCGGAAACATGAGCGCATCGGAACTCACGCTGCTCGAGGACCACGTGCTGGTCCTGGGCCACGGCGAATTCAGCGAACCGCTCCTGGACGAACTCGGCGACCCGGCGGCCGTGGTCGTCGTGACCGAGGACACCGACGCCGCGACGGCGCTGCGCGACCGGGACCTGAACGTCCTCACCGCTGACCCGACGGACGGCGAGGCCCTGCGGGACGCGCGCATCGACGCGGCGAGCGGCGTCGTCGTCGCCACAGAAGACGACGCACGCGACGTGCTCGCGGTGCTGGCGGCGAGACAGGAAAACCCCGACGTCCGCATCGTCGCGGCCGCGACGGACCGGAAACACGTCGACAAACTCCGGGGCGTCGGTGCAGACAGGGTCATCAGTCCCACCGTGATCGGCGGTCGGATGCTCGGCAAGTCGGTCGTCGGTGAGGACGTGGACGTCTTCGGGACCGCCGACGCGGATGGACCCGCCGAGGGTCCCGGGTCGGGCGGCGAGGAGTAGCCCGACCCAGCCGACGTATCGTCGACGACCGTCCGGCCTGGCCGACCACAACAGATCACTAACCTGATCTAACGTGTTTCGGGTGCCGGTAGTTGTGGGTCTGGTGGTGCGATCGCACGACCGGAATGCAGCAATGCAGCTCCGTACTTGGATGTTCGCGCCCGGCACCCGTGGGTCTGACTGCGAATACCTTCGACTGCCAAAAATTATTTGCATCCGACAGGAGAACGAGGGGAGAGGGTTCCAGTATGTACGACAGGATATTGATCCCATTCGACGGCACCGACGAGGCGCGGCGGGGGGCCGAGCACGGCATCGAGTTAGCGGCAGCAGTGGGGGCGAGCGTAAGTGCGCTCTACGTGATCGACCTCCCTGGGGCCCCGCGGACGGTCTACGTCCGTGACGACGAGGATGAGATGCGCGAGGAGTACCGGTCCTACGGCGAGGAGGTGACCGCCGAGATCTGTGACATGGCCGCCGAGGCCGGCATCGAGTGTTCCACTGCGATCAAGAGTGGCACGCCGGCCGAGGAGATCGTCGAGTACGCCGAGGACGAGGGGGTCGACGCCATCGTCATGGGGAGCGCCTACCAGGGCCGTTTCCGGGCGATTCTCGGCAGTACGTCCGACAAGGTGGTCCGCACGTCGACGGTGCCGGTGATCACGACGCGGATGACGGTCAACGACTGATCGATCGCGCGTCCCGCGTCACCCGTCCACCGCCGAGCGGCCGTCGATACCCGGTACGGTCTCCCGGCCGGACGAACGACCCCGGCGCACGAGATCGGCCGCCCCGGATTGACCGGCGGGTAACACCCGTCCGGTACCGGCCGCCGGAGGGCGGGCGTCTACGCGCCGTCTGCCTGCAGGCGGGTCTCCCTGAGATAGATCGCGACGCTCGCGCTCAGGAAACTCAGTCCGGCCACCGTCAGGCGCCCCGTCGCCAGCGCGTACAGGGCGACGCCGAACAACGCCAGGACGAGCACGATCAGCCCGCGCGAGATGAGATCGGCCATGCGCGATGTTCCGTGACGAGAGGTCCCGCCACCGAATAGGTTTCCCCGGTGCCGAAACGAGTGTCGCGCCCGACGACGCCGTCAGTACGCGTGCCGGTACTCCCAGTGGTACCGACAGCCGTTGCAGGTGGCCCACTCCGGGAAGTCGAACCGTTCGGGATGGCGCTTGCCGTGAGCCATCCTGTTCCCGCAGACCGGACACTCCATGTACCGGAGCGTGAGATCGCTGAACTCGGCGTAGTCGAACTCGGCGACGCACCGTGGACAGTCGATGGGGTCGAACGCGGTCACCTGGCGGATGTCGCTCTCACACCGGGGACACGCGAGCGTCGCGGGCGGTCGATTCGGCCAGCCGACCGACCCGTCGAAGGTCGTCGTCGCGGTGTCGGGACTGGAGAGGCGGAACTTGTTGGGGCCCTCACCACGACGAAGCGGCCTGGCGAGTCGCTCGAGAAGCCGACGGATACCCCCGAGGAGGGCCGCGAGCGCGCCGCGCACGTTTCCAGCTTCCGCCACCACGAAGATAAATCGCTCGCCAGTGCAGATCCTGGCGCCGAGCGCTCTCCCAGGCACGGACAGACGTCCCCGGTCGACGACGAGGCACCCGGATCCGGCGGTATCGGCGTCCGGGTGCGGGAACACCTGATCGGTCTGTCCCGGCGACAGATTTTCCCATTCGGGGTCTGTCCGCAGGGGTATGGGATCCGGGAAGAGTGGCCGCTGGGTGGGCGGGCTCGCGATCGTCTGGGGCCTGGCGGCGGTGCCGACGGTCGCTGGCGCACGGGCGCTCGGTCCGTCGACCGTGGCCGACGCGCCGGCAGTCGTGCGGGCGCTCGCGTCGGTCGTCCTCGTCGGACTCGTCGGTGTCGCCTTCCTGGCCCGGTACCGTCCCGTCGTCGACCGCGGGGTCGAGGACACGATGGACCGGCCCCTGGTCGGGATCGTCTACGGGCTCTTCGCGTACGTCCTGGTACTGTTCGCGGGCTTCTACGCGAACGACCTCTTCGTCCGGGCCGGGGTCGCCGGGACGCCGGTCGGCTACGTGGCGCTCGCGATCCTGGCGAGCGGCCTCGTGCTGGTCACGAGTTTCGGCTTCCTCGTCGTCGGGACGGTCCTGACCGATCTCTCCGGCGGTCGGCGACCGTGGCATGGACTCCTGCTGGGCGCGCTACTCAGCGGCACGAGCTGGCTCCTGTTGCCCGCCGTGGCAGCGATCGGGGCCTGCGTGCTCGTCGCTGCCGTGGGCATCGGCGGCGCGACCCGGTCGTGGGTCCACCGCGAACGCCCGGTCCACGCCGAACTTGACTCCTGACCGGTCTGGCCCAGCCGCGACCGGCCGGGCGGGCGAACGGTTCATGTAGTTCTGCGGCCACGACGAAACATGGACGACGTGACACTCGCCCTCGGCGGCGGGCTACTGGAGTCCGTCGGGCAACTGGCGGCTCTCGCCGGGACCCTCGTCCTCGTGCTCCTGCTCGTCGGGCTCGGCTGGTACGGATACGTGAGCCTCCGCGGCGACGGCGTCGAGTGGCCAGCGGACGAGGCGGAGGCCGACGGCGTCCAACGCGGAGACGAGGACGACGAGTGGGAGTTCTACTGAGTAGCCCACGGTAGTCACTCCCTGATCGGTCCGACCCGTCCGACCGTCGCCGCAGACGCGTCAGGGCGCGTCTCCCGCCGTGACCCGGCCCAGGGACGCCAACTACTATGAGGGCGGCGGACATCTCACCGGTCGGAGGTCTTACCTTGGAAATCTCGAATCGACTGCTGTGTCTGTTCAGTGCGGACGTGACTGCGGACGGTGACCGCTACGTCATCGAGGTACCGCGCCGCGAGATCGAGACCGGATCGGTCGATCCGGACGGCACCTACCGCGTGGCGCTCATCGACGCCGACGTCCCGGCCGAAGACGAGGCGAGCGCGGCCACGGAGAGCGCGCCGACCGAGCCACAGCCACCGGTCGAGGCCGGCGAAATCCGGTACGTCGAGGTCGAGGACATCGGCAAACAGGGCGACGGCATCGCGCGCGTCGAGCGGGGGTACGTGATCATCGTTCCCGGTGCCGACGTCGGCGAGCGCGTGAAGGTCGAGATCACCGAGGTCAAGTCCAACTTCGCCGTCGGCGAGATCATCGACGAGGGGCTGTAACCGCACCGTACCGGTCGACGGGCGGCTACCACCTGGTCGTTACCGCTCGTACCAGTCTCCGTGTCGTCGACGGACGCGCCGGGGGTCCCAGGTCGGCCCGGCGGCCGTCTCGAGCCTCGAATCGCCGGACAACGGGGGCGTAGCCGACCGTACCAAACCCACTATGGTCACGTGGGGGAGTGTGAGTGTATGAGCGCGACAGCGAGCGCGGGGGCGGAGGCGGCGACGACCGACCTGAGCGACAAACAGCGACGCATCCTGACGTATCTCAGGGAGCGCGCCGACGAGCAGACCTACTTCAAGTCACGCTGCATCGGCGAGGCGCTGGACCTCTCGGCCAAGGAAGTCGGGACGAACATGCAGGCCATCGAGGCGAGTGCCGAGGACCTCGACGTCGAGAAGTGGGGCTACTCGTCGAGTACGACCTGGATGGTCACCGCGTAGGTCACTGGGGATCGTAGGCGACGAGGTCGGCGGCGTCCGCGGCCAGTGCCGCTGCGTCCGCCCCGAAGGAGTCGGCGTGGGACACGATCAGGACGAGCAGCGTCTCCGGCCGTTCGATCTCGTACCCGTCGGCCCGCGAGAGGAGGGCCGCGTCCTCCAGTTGTGCGGCGTACTTGCTGACCGTCGGTCGCGAGACGTCCAGGCGACCGGCGAGGTCGCTGGCCGACTGGTCCGGGTCTTCCAGGAGCGCGATCAACATCCCGCGTGGCGTGTCACGCCGCAGGTAGCCCAGCGCGACCTGCTCGTACTCCGTGAACCGACCGGCGAGGAAATACCGGCGGTAATCGCCGTCCTTCCGGCTCTCGACGGTCCCCGCACGCTCCAGCGTCCGGAGGTGGTGCTGGGTCTCGCCCGTGCCCAGTTGGAGGTCGTCGCGTAGCTTCGAGAAGTGTGCGCCCGGGGTGGCGCCGACGTAGCCCGCGATGGCGTCTGGAACGTCGCTGTCGCTCTCGCGTTCGCTCGCACTCGCCAGACCGACCAGCGGACTCGCCCCACCCAGGGCGGCGAACCGTCTCAGGGTGGCTCGCTTGTCCTCGTCGACCCCGCCCCGCCCCGGCGACATGGACCACGGTACGGAGTGGAGCGTGAAAACCGCTTCGTTAGGACGAGGGGGTATCGTCGGCGTCCCCGCCGGACTCGTCGCTCGTCGACTCGCCCTGTCCGTCGCCCTGGTCGCCGCCGCCCTCGATCGGTTCGTTGGGGTTGAAGTCCGTGCCGCCGCCGGAGAACTCCTGGTCCATCTCCTCGATGACCTCGTCGGGGTCCTGGATGTCCGAGGTGCCCCCGCCGTGCTTGACGGCCTGGGCCTCCTGTTCCATCTTGTCGACGTCGACGACGTTCTCCTCCTTGTCGAGTTCGCCGAGGATCTCCTCGATGTCGTCGAGGCCGAGCATCTCGCGGGTCTCCTCGTCGAAGTCGAGCGCGTCCAGCACGTCCCCGTTCTCCTTCACGTCGCTCCCCTGCAGGTGCTTGCCGTACCGCCCGACGAGCGAGGTTAGCTCCTGGGGCAGGACGAAGGTCGTCGACTCGCTCGTCCCGATCTCCTCTAGGGATTCCATGCCGCGCTCGATGATCGCCCGCTCGCCCATCGCCTCGGCGGACTTCGCCCGCAGGACCGTCGAGATGGCGTCACCCTGCGCCTCGAGGATCTGGCTCTGCTTTTCACCCTGGGCGCGGATGATGTTGGACTGCTTCTCGCCCTGGGCTTCCTCGATGGCGCTCCGCCGTTCGCCCTGGGCCTCGAGAATCATCGCGCGCCGGCGGCGCTCCGCGGAGGTCTGTTGCTCCATGGCCTTCTGGACCTCCGAGCTGGGGTTGACCTCGCGGACCTCGACGCTCTCGACGCGAATCCCCCACTCGTCGGTCGGCTCGTCGAGTTCGGTGCGGATTTTCGCGTTGATCTGCTGGCGCTTGTTGAGCGTGTCGTCCAGTTCCATGTCGCCCAGGACCGCCCGGAGCGTGGTCTGGGCGAGGTTCGAGACGGCGCGCTTGTAGTCGTCGACCTCGAGGAACGCCTTCTCGGCGTCCATGACCTTGATGTAGACGACGGCGTCGGCGGTCACCGGCGAGTTGTCCCGCGTGATGGCCTCCTGGCGGGGGACGTCCAGCGTCTGCGTCCGCATGTCGAACCGGTAGGTCTTCGTGACGTACGGGAGCACGAAGTTCGCCCCAGGCTCCAGCAGTCCCTGGTACTTCCCGAAGCGCGTGTAGGCCTCCCGGTCGTAGGCGTCGACGATGACGATGCTCTTGTAGGCCGTCACGACGGCGATGAGCAACAGGATGACCGCGACGATGGGGAGGGCGGCGTCCCCGGTCTGGAGGACGGCAGCGGTTGGCATGCGTCACGCTAGGGAAGGGGCGGGGAAAAGTGTTGGTACGGCGAGACGGGATCAGGCGTTCGGATCGGCCTCGGCTCCCGCCTCCCGTCCCGCGGTCTCCGACCGACCGCGCTCCAGTTGCCGGTCGATGTCGTCGGTGACGTCGCCGACGGACTCGACGGTCAGTAGGTTCCCGCCGCCGGGATCCATCACCATGACTTCCTCGCCCTCGGGAATCTCGCCGTCCACGCTCCGTGCCCGGTAGTAGGGATTGAAGCCACCGTTGTCGAGTTTGACCTCGCCCTCGGTGGGCGTGACGCGTTCGGTCACGCGACCCGTCTTGCCCCGGAGGCTCTGTGAGTCGCTCGTCCGGCCCTCGCTCGTCCCGCCGTAGACGTCGAGTTCGCGGTAGGCGTACAGCGTCGCCAGCGAGGTGACGATGACGACCACTGTCAGTATCAACACGTTGAGTACCCCCAGGCCGGCCGGCAACGCGAGGCCCACGAGGCCCGCCGCGAACAGCGCGACGCCGACGACGAAGAAGTGCGCCCCGGGGATGAGCGCCTCCGCGACGATCATCGCGGCTCCCGCGAGTAAGAGCACCATCGGCAGGTTCGCGGTGAAGAGAGCGAAGGCGTCGACCATGCCGGTTGTACGGGGAGCGCGCGGATAATATTTCGGGGGCGGAGGCGGGAGCGCCGACCCGGCTCCCCCTCAGAGGAGTGCCATCGCGTACAGCCCGACGACGGCCACACCGATGACGATTCCCACGAGGACGAACAGCGCGTTCTCGGGGTCGATCTCCCCGGGCTCGATGGTCTCGCTGGGGGCGAAGCTCCCGGCGACGCCGCTCCCGCCGTCGTCGTCCACCTCGCCCTCCCCCGTGGCGTCCGCGTCCTCCAGGTCCGACAGCGAGAAGCGCCACTCCTCCTCGTCGTCATCGTCCTCGGCTGGGGCGGCCATGCGAGTCCCAAACGGTCGGTCACACAAGAAGGCTCCGGGCTGGCGATGAGACGCGCGGCGTCTCGCTCAGCGGATCTTCGTTCCGGGCTCGCTGTCGCCGTGGGTCGTCAGCAGGTCCGCCTGCTCGCCCGCCGCCAGGAGCATGCCGTTGGACTCCACGCCAAACAGCTCCGCCGGCTCGAGGTTCGCCAGGATCACGATCTTCGTGCCCGGCAGTTTCTCGACGTCGTGGAGTTGCTTGATCCCTGCCACGATCTGGCGTTCCTCGACGCCGGCGTCGACCGCCAGGCGGACGAGGTCGTCAGCCCCCTCGATCGGTTCGGCGGCCGTGATCCGCGCGACGCGCACGTCCAGGTCCTGGAAGTCCTCGAAGCCGACCCGGTCGTCGGTGATCGGTTCGAGGTCCGCTGCGGCCTCGTCGTCCTGGCCGTCGTCGTCACCGCGGTCCTCGCTATCGCCACCCTCGTCGCCCCCGTCGCCCGCGGCCGCGACGCGGTCGCGCAGTTCGGCGTTCAGCGCCTCCACCGTCTCGTCCTCGACCCCGGTGAACAGCTCCTCGGGCTCGCCGAACTCGGCGGGCGGCGCGTCGAGCGCGGCGTCGAGGTCGACGTCGGCGACGGTGCCACCTTCGCCGAGTTGGGTCCAGAGTCGCTCGGCTGTCTCGGGCATGACCGGCTGGAGCAGGACGGCACAGGCCTTCGTCAACTGGACGCAGTCGCGGATGACCTGTGCGGCAGCGTCCGGCTCCTCGTCCACGAGATTCCAGGGCTCGTTGCGCTGAATGTACTCGTTGCCGACGTCCGCGAGGTCGACGGCGACCTGACCGATCCGGCGGACGTCGTAGTCCGCGACGGCGTCCTCGAAGGTCTCGAGGGCGTCCGCGATCTCGGCGCGAATCTCGTCGCTGACCGCCGCGTCCGGCGTCCCCTCGTAGTTGCGCTGGGCGAACAGCAGCGAGCGGTAACAGAAGTTCCCGAGGTTCCCCACGAGTTCGCCGTTGACGCGCTCGGCGAACCGGTCCCAGGAGAAGTCCACGTCATTCTCCAGGCCGGACCCGGTCGTGACGTAGTACCGGAACAGGTCGGGGTGGAAGCCGGTGTCGAGGTACTCCTCGGCCCAGACGGCGCGGTTCCGGGAGGTCGAGAGCGCCTTGCCGTCGATGCCGACGAAGCCCGTCGCCAGGATCGCGCGCGGCTCGTTGAAGCCCGCGCCGCGGAGCATTGCCGGCCAGAAGACGGCGTGGTGCTGGATGATGTCACGGCCGATGACGTGGACGATTTCGCCGGCCTCCTCGGTCCAGTCGTCGTCCCACTGCGTGCCGTGGCGTGCCTCGCGACCGATCTTCCAGGCCGCCTCCCAGTCGAACTCGTCCGCGCCGACGGCCTCGGAGTACTGCTTGGTCGCCGAGACGTACTCGATGGGGGCGTCGACCCAAACGTACAGCACGAGGTCGTCGCTCTCGCCGTCCTCGGCGGGATAGTCGATGCCCCAGTCCATGTCCCGCGTGATACAGAGGTCCTGGAGCTCGCCCTCGATCCACTCGCGAGGCTGGTTCCGGGCGTTCTCGGTTCCCTCCAGGCGATCGAGGAAGCCCTGGAGGTAGTCCTGAAAGTCCGAGAGGCGCAGGAACTTGTGGGGCCGGGTCCGATACTCGGCAGGGTTGCCCGTGATCGTGCTGACGGGATCCTCGATCTCGCCGGGTTCGAGGTGGCGCTGGCAGCCCTCGTCGCACTCGTCGCCGCGGGCCTGCTCGCCGCAGTAGGGGCAGGTCCCTTCGACGTAGCGGTCGGGGAGGGGCTGGTCGGCCTCGGCGTCCCAGGCGACCTGGATCTCCTGCTCGAAGACGTGGTCGTGTTCGATCCACGAGCGGACGAACGACCGGGTCATCTCGGTGTTCGTCTCGTCGTGGGTGTTGCCGTAGTGGTCGAACTCGACGTTGAACTTCGGGAACGTCTCGGCGTACTGCTCGTGGTATCCAGAGGAGAGTTCCTGGGGGGAGACGCCCTGCTCGGCGGCGTTGACGGCGATGGGCGTCCCGTGCATGTCAGACCCGCAGACGAAGGCGGTCTCCTGGCCGACGCGACGCAACGCCCTGGCGTACGTGTCCCCGCCGACGTACCCCCGGAGGTGGCCCACGTGGAGGTCGCCGTTGGCGTAGGGCAGCCCCACGGTGACCACGGCCGGCGCGTCGGTGGGCAGCGGGTCGTGGCTCATGGTGCCAGAATCCGGCCTGCGGGCCAAAAGCCCGCCGGTTCGTCGCGACCGCGGTCAGTCCGTGATCTCGACGGCCCCGAAGGCAGCGAAGCCCGTGACGACGAGGTCCACCTCGTCGCGTTCCGCCTCGCGGCTCGCGGGTCGTCCCTCCCCGCTCGCTCGGTCGGCGGTCTCCCGCTGGTCGACCGGCCGCCGCTCGTCGCTTGCGCCACCGAGGACTGGCAGGACGTCCATCTCGACGCGCCACTCCCGTGGGGCGATCACCTCGACGGCGCCGAACAGCGCGACGGCGCTCACGTGGGCAGGCGGATCCTGGATTTCGGCGTCCCGGAGGTCGAGTTCGGCCCCACCGAACAACGCGGTCAGGTTCGCGCCGGTGAAGGCCGTCGTCGACGAGCGTTTCACGCTCTCGCTGAAGACCGCCAGCGCCGAGACGTGGGACTCGCCGACGGCCTCGGGTGGCCGCCGCCACTGGCTGAGGACGATCGAGAGGCCAAAGAGCACGAGAAAGAGCGGCCAGAACTGGACGACGTCCTCGCCCGCGACGAGGTCGAGCGCGACGAGTTGCCAGGCGCCAGCGAGGACCACGATCACGAGCGGTCCGAAGACGTTCCGGAAGCCGCTCCGTACGAGCGCGTAGAGGCCGAGGAGGACGAACAGGGACGGAACGTACCGGAAGACCGACCCGAAGTCGTACAGCCCCGTCGTCCGCCCGAGCAACAGGAGGCCGACGAGGACGATCAGCGCTCCGAGGAGGACCTGACTCGAGAGGGCGCGGCGGCGCGTGGACATACCTGCATCGGCGAGTGCCAGCGGGAAATAGGTACCTCCGCGGTGTCAGGAGAGCGGGTGGGGCCCCTCAGTACCAGTCAAGGTCCGCCACGAACGAGCGGAGCATCGACCGGGTCACGTGTGGCATGCAGACCACGCGCATCTCGCCGGCGCCGGTCTTGGAGACGCGCCAGCCCCGGTCCCGCAACTCTCCGGTCATCGGCACGGAGAGGTCGGCAGCCACGAGGGGCAGTTCCGGGCCGTAAACCTCGTGGCCGCGGCTCTCGAGTTGGTCGGCGAGCCAGTGGGCGTTGTCGATGGCGCGCTCGTACTCGTCGCGGTAGCCGCGCGGCCAGAGTGCGTCCATCGCCGCGAGGGCGCTGGCGACGCCCGCACCGCTCCGGGTGCCGGTCAGCGTCACCTGGGACGTCGACTCGAGGTAGGGCGTGTCGATGGCCAGTTCGTCGAGGAGGGCCGGCGAGTGCGCCAGGAGGCCCCCGGCGGGGACCGCCGCCTGGCCCGCCTTGTGCGGGTCGATGGTCATCGTGTCGATGGGCGCGTGGTCGAAGTGCCACTCGTGGGCGGTGAAGGGCAGGTAGAAGCCCCCCCAGGCGGCGTCGACGTGACAGAGCGCGTCGGCGTCCTGGGCGAGGTCGGCAAGTGCCGGGACCGGATCCACGGCGCCGTACTCCGTCGAGCCGGCGACGGCGACGACGGCGGCCGTCTCGTCGTCGATCAGTTCGGCGATGGCGTCGGGGTCGGCCCGATGCCCGTCGGTCGGTGCCGTCCGGAGTTCGACGTCGAGGAGGTTCGCGGCCTTCCGGAAGCTGAAGTGGGTGCTCGTCGGCGCGACGACGTTCGGGTCGTCGGTGTCGGCACGGTTCCGTGCGATGCGGATCGCCTGGATGTTGGCCTCCGTGCCCCCGCTCGTGACGTAGCCGGCGGGGTCGTCGAGGCCGGCGACAGTCCCCAGCATCTCGACGGCTTCCCGTTCCAGTTCTGCGACGGTCTCGTAGGTCCCGGGATCGCCGGGATTCGTCGCGAGAAAGCGTCGGGCCGCCTCGCGGGCGGCGGGATGGGGCTCCGTGCACATCGACGAGAGGACGCGCTCGAAGTCCTGCGGTTCTGACAGCCCGACCTCCTGCATACCATCCGACAACCACCCGATCCGCTTAGGGGTTACGGGTGCGAGCGTCCGTCACTCGACGGGAGGCCGACTGACCTCCACGTTTAACCCGGATCGGTCCGAAGCCGGAGGTATGGCAGCAGGCACGTCACTCGACGGCCAGGCAGCGATCGTCACCGGCGCGAGTTCCGGCATCGGCACCGCGACCGCCCACGCGCTGGCTCGCGATGGGGCAGCCGTCGCGCTCGCCGCGCGCCGGAGAGAGCGCCTCGAGGAGATCGCGGACAGGCTCCAGACCGAGTACGACGCCGAGACGCTGGTCGTCCCGACGGACGTCCGCGACGACGCGGCCGTCGCCGACCTGATCGAGTCGACCGTCGAGGCCTTCGGCGGCCTCGACCTCCTCGTCAACAACGCCGGACTGGTCCGCGGGGCAGACGTCGAAGACCTCTCGACGGAGGACTACCGGACCATGATGGAGACCAATACCGACGGGATGTTCTTCGCGACCCGCGAGGCGATCCCGCACCTCCGGGACGCGGCGGGCACCATCGTGTTCATCGGGAGCTTCGCCGGCCAGTATCCCCGGCCGTTCAATCCCGTCTACGCCGCCTCGAAGTGGTGGACCCGTGGATTCGCCAAGAGCGTCTCCGCGGAGGTCGGCGACGACGTCGCGGTCACGACCATCAACCCCTCCGAGGTCCGGACCGAGTTCGGATCGGTCTACGGCGAGTCCTTCGAAGAGCGCTTCGACGAGGGCGAGGTCACCGAACCGGAGGAGATCGCGGAGGCTGTCGTCTTCGCCGCAACCCAGGGGCCCTCGATGGCCAGCGAGATCGACATGTACCGGCGCGACAAGCTGACGATGTTCTGAGCGGGCGGGGTGGCCGGCCAGCGCCCAGCCCGGCGGACCTCGCGACGGCGTAGCGCTACACAACTGTTTTTGAGGAGTAGCCGGTACGGTTTCGGGAGCACCCCGCCCGATGCCCCCCGACACCTCACTCGTCGATTCGGACTCCTTCTACCGGACCCTCGTCGAAAACGCCTCCGAGGGCATGCTGACCATCGACACCGAGAGCCGGATCGTCTACGCAAATCCGGCCATCGAAGACATCCTCGGGTACGCACCGGCCGAACTCGTCGGGAGTTCCAAGATGAGGATCATCCCCGAGCGCCTCCAGTCCACCCACGCAGAAGCCCTCGAGTCCTACGTCGAGACCGGGACGCGACACATCGACTGGGACGGGATCGAACTGCCCGCCCGGCACAAGGACGGCCACGAGGTGCCGACGCTGATCAGCCTCCGGGAGCACGAGTTCGACGGGGACCAGTACTTCACCGGCATCGTCCGGGACATCAGCGAACGCCAGGAACGGGAGGAAGCCCTCCGGGACCAGAAGGAGCGACTCGACCAGTTCGCCGACATCCTCGCACACGACATCAGGAATCCGCTCACGGTGGCCCAGGGGTACGTCGAACTCGCCCGCGAGGACGACGATACACCGGAACTCGAACGGGTCGGCGACGCCCTCGACCGGATCGACCAGCTCGTCGACGACGTCCTCGCGCTCTCGAAGGCGGGACGAATCGTGGGGAGGTCCGAGTCCGTCGACCTCCCGGCGCTCGTCGAGGACGCCTGGGAGACCACCGAGACACGGGACGCGACGCTCCACGTCGAAGACGGCCTGGGCGCTATCACGGCCGACCGAAGCCGGGTCTCGGAGCTCTTCGAGAACCTGTTCCGGAACGCGGTCGAACACGGCGGCGACGCGGTCGACGTCCGGGTCGGACCGCTCGGGACCGGGACGGGCTTTTACGTGGCCGACGACGGGCCGGGGATCGACGAATCGATCCGCGAGTCGGTGGTCGACCACGGCTTCTCGACCGACGTCGACGGGACGGGCTACGGGCTCTCGATCGTCCAGCAGATCGCGGCGGGCCACGGCTGGGAGCTGACGATCACCGACGGCCCCGAGGGTGGGGCTCGGTTCGATTTCCGCGGCGTCGACCAGGACTGAGAATTCTGTCGTCGCCGGGTGTCGGCGGCGAGACCCTACCGCACCGAGTCCAGCAGGAGTTTCTGCTCGACGCGCTTGACCTCGTGCTGGACGTCGCGGACGGCGTCGATGTTGGCGCTGATGGAGGTGATGCCGGCGTGGACCAGCTTCTTCGCCATCTCGGGGTCGGAGCCGGCCTGGCCACAGATGCTCGTGTCGACGTCGTGCTCCCGGCAGACCGCGATGGTCTGCTCGATCAGGTCGACGACGGCCGGGTGGAGTTCGTCGAAGCGGTCGGCGACGCGTTCGTTGTTGCGGTCGACCGCCAGCGTGTACTGGGTGAGGTCGTTCGTGCCGAAGCTGGCGAAGTCGATGCCCTCCTCGGCCATCCGCTCGACGCCGAGCGCGCTGGCCGGCGTCTCGACCATGACGCCCCACTTCCGGCGGTCCGTGTCGATGCCAGCCTCCTCCATCAGCTGACGGGCCTGGCGGACGTCGTCGGCGTCGTTGACCAGCGGGAACATGATCTCGACGTTGTCGTAGCCCATCTCGTAGAGGCGGCGGAATGCCTCCAGTTCGTGCCGGAAGACGTCAGGGCGGTCGAGGCTGCGCCGGATGCCCCGGTAGCCGAGCATCGGATTGTGCTCGGTCGGTTCGTCGTCGCCGCCCTCTAACTGGCGGAATTCGTCCGTGGGCGCGTCGAGCGTCCGGACGCGGACGGGCCGGGGGTAGAACTCGTCGGCGACGCGCTCGACGCCGTCCACGATCTGCTGGATATAGGCCGCCTCGCCCTCGTCTGCGATGTAGCGCTCGGGCGTCTTGCCCAGCGAGAGCACCATGTGCTCCAGGCGCAGCAGGCCGACGCCGTCCGCGCCGGTCGCGGCCGCGCGCTCCGCGGCGTCGGGGATCGAGACGTTGACCTTGACCTCGGTTGCCGTCATCGGCTTGACCGGGTTCTGCGGGCGGACCTCCTCGATGGCATCGTGGTCGTCGGTCTCGGCCGCGCCGGTCTCGATCGAGCCCTTCTCGCCGTCGATGGTGACGGTCTGGCCGTTGTCGAGTTGTTCGGTGGCCGACTCTGCGCCCACCACGGCGGGGACGCCGAGTTCCCGCGAGACGATGGCCGCGTGGGAGGTCATTCCCCCCTCGTCGGTGACGATGCCCGAGGCGCGTTTCATCGCGGGCACCATGTCGGGGGTCGTCATCGCGGCGACGATGACGTCGCCCTGCTGGACCCGGTCGAGTTCGTCGACCGAGTTGACGATCCGGACATCGCCAGACGCCCGGCCAGGACTGGCGCCGAGGCCGGAGAGGACGACCTCGGAGTCGTCGCCCTGGCCGTCTTTCGTCTCGACCGCACCGCCATCGGCGACGCTCCCCTGCGCGCTGGTGCCGTCGCTGATCGTTGTTATCGGCCGGGACTGGAGCAGGTAGACCGTGCCGTCCGGACCGGCACCCGCGCCGGACCCGTCGTCCGCGATGGCCCACTCGACGTCCTGTGGCTCGCCGTAGTGGGCCTCGAGGTCCTCGCCGAGCGAACACAGCGCCTCGAGTTCGGCCTCGGTCAGGACCTCCTCGTCTTGCCGGTCCGCCGGAACGGGGCGTTCGACGGTCTCGCCGGTCTCCTCGTCGCGCACGTGCATGATTTTCTTCGTCGCGACGGTCCGGTCGGTCACCTCCCCGGTGGCGCGGTCGACGACGTAATTGTCCGGAGTGACGGCGCCCGAGACGACGGCCTCGCCGAGCCCCCAGGCCGCCTCGACGGTGACGACCGGGGCGCCCGTCGAGGGGTGGCTCGTGAACATGACGCCGCTCTTCTCGGCGTCGACCATCTGCTGGACGACGACGGCGATGTCGACGTCGGCGTGGTCGAAGCCCTGCTCCTGGCGGTAGTAGATGGCGCGCTGAGTGAATAGGGAGGCCCAGCACTCGCGAACGCGGTTCAGGAGGTCCTCGCCAGTGACGTTGAGGAAGGTCTCCTGCTGGCCCGCGAACGAGGCGTCGGGGAGGTCCTCTGCGGTCGCCGAGGAGCGCACCGCGACGGAGGCGTTGTCGCCGATCCGTTCGTAGGCCGCCATAATCTCTTCGCGGATGTCCGCGGGAATCTCGGTCCCCTCGATGAGTTCCTTCGCGTGGTCGGCTGCCCCGGCCAGGTCGGCGGAGTCGTCAGCGTCGACATCGACGGCCTCGAACAGTTCCTCGTCGATGCCGGTCTCCTCGATGAACGCGCGGTACGTGTCGGCAGTCACGACGAACGCCGGGGGGACGGGCAGGTCGGCCGCAGTCATCTCCCCCAGCGACGCGGCTTTCCCGCCGACGGTCGATAGATCGTCGGCCCGGACGTCGTCCAGCCAGAGTACAGCCATAGCCGTACCGGAACCGTCGGCAACGAAGCTAAAGAACCTTCTGAAAGGCCTGACGCCTGCGGGACCACCGCGAAACCGCCTGACGCACCCGCCACGCCGACGGTCCCCAAACTCGACGCTCAGGCCTCGATGATCTCGCCACCCTCGTCCGCCGGCGGGATGACGACGGTCCCGTCGAGGACGGTGACCGCCCGTCCGCCCACGCCGAGGGGTCCCCCCTGCTCGTCGCCGTCGGCCGCCGTCGGTCCGTCCGCCCGCACCGCGATCCGCGCCGGGCGGTCCAGGAGGTCCCCCTGCTCGACCCGCAGTTCCGTCCGGTCGTGGTCGAAGGCGCCGTAGTGACGAGCGGCGAGGGCGGCACAGGCGGCCGCCTCGCCGCCGGCCCGCGCCTGAGGCCCGTCCGGCGTGACGAGGAGCCCGTGAATCTCGGCGTCACTCGACAGCGTATCGAAGGTGTACCCGTAGAGTGCTGTAGCGTCCGCCGTCGCCAGGCAGTCCGCGACGGCGCCCGGGTCCGGGTCCGCGCCGCTCAGGTGTTCGAGGAAGTTCACGGGGACGAGGAGGACGCCGCTCCCCAGCGATGCACGGACGATCGGCAGGTCCGCGCCGACGTCGCGGATCGCCGCCACGTCGACGCCCAGTGCCTCGGCCGCGTCGTCCGCATCGAGCGCTGCCTCCCGCAGGTCGGGCCGGTCGACCTCGGTCCAGAAAGTGCCGTCTGTCTCGACGGTGACCTGGACGGTCCGGTCGCCGCGGTCGAACGCGACGACGTCGTCGGCCAGCAGTTCACGCTCCTCGAGCGCCGAGGCGGCGGCGATAGCCACGTGCGCGCCGCGTCCGAACTCGGGGTCCCCGGCCACGCGCAGCGACCAGCCCTCGGCCGTCTCCGAGACGAAGGCCGTCCCGGGTGCCCCGAGTTCGCTGGCGACGGCGTCGCGCTGGTCTGCGGCCAGGTCGGCGCCGTCGAGGACGACCCCCACCGGCGTCCCCGTCATCGGCTCGTCGGCGAAGGCGTCGACGAGCAGCACGTCTCGCGTCTCCATGGCAGATGGGCGGGGGGCTGTCACATGAAAGCGTCGGGCCGGGACGCGAGGGGCGGCGTCCCGAGCAGCCGACCCCCGTAGGGACGTACCCGTAGCCGACGGACGGCGGATTTCGACAGCGTTGAGTGCGTTCGGTGGAATCCGCGACCGTGTCGCTGCTTTCGATCTTCGGGACCGCGATCCTGCCCATCGTGGCGCTGGCGGGCGTCGGCTACCTCCTCGCGCGGGTCACCGGCGTGGCAGCCGACGGGCTGAATACGATCACGATCTACGTTCTCGCGCCCGCGCTGGTCTTTCACAGCATCGCGACCACGGAACTCGGTGCCCGCACCCTGGCGGCCGTCGGGGTCGGCGTCCTGCTGTTCACCGCCGTCATGGCCGTCGTGGCGGAAGGCGTCGGCCGCGGTCTCGGCGAGACCGAACCGCTCCTCGGGTCGCTCGTCCTGGTTTCGATCTTCGCGAACGCCGGCAACTACGGCATCCCCGTCTCCGAGTTCGCCTTCGGGGACGTCGGCCGCGCGACGGCGGTCGTCTACATCGCTGCCCAGTCGGTCGCGATGTACACCCTCGGCGTCTACCTCGCCGCGCGGGGGGACGGACGAGACGTCCGTGAAGGCCTGACGACCGTCTTCACTATCCCGCTCGTCTACGCCGTGCTCGCCGCCATCCTCTTGCGCACACTCGGTGCCGTCCCGCCGGCGGACACCGCGGCGATGGAGACCGTCGGGCTCGTCGGCGATTCGGCGATTCCCGTCATGCTACTCATCCTCGGTATCGAACTCGCGACGACGAAACTGGGGACGGCCACGTTCCGCGTCACCCCTGCGGTCGTGCTCAAGATGGCCGTCGCGCCGGTCGTCGGCGTCGGTGTCGCCCTCCTCGTGGGCTTCGAGAACCCCGACGTGGCCAGGGTCTTCGTCCTCGAGTGTGCCATGCCCTCGGCCGTGACGACGCTCATCCTGACCGGCGAGTTCTCCGGCCCGGCCGCTGGCGACCTGGGGGCGACCGACTACGCCAGCACGACCATCTTCGCCACGACCGTCCTCTCGGTGCCGATGCTCACCGGCCTCATCGCCCTCCTCCAGGCCGGCGTCATCTTCTGAGGGCGCCGCTCAGTGGCGGCCGTCGTCGTGGACGTACACGAGCGCACGGTAGAACCGATCCCTGTCTACCTTGCCCTCGGCCAGGCGCTCGCTGACGGTCGTCGGCGTCATGGTTACTGGTAACGTTTGTCACGGGCAGGGATAACCCTTTCGTCGTCACTGACAGGAGCGCTTCCGTAAGTGGTGGCGGGCGGTACAGTCAGTCGTCGGCGGCCGCCTCTTCGGGAGCCGCCGACGCGTTGGGGTCTCGGATCCACAGATCCCCGAACAGGTCGTCCTGCTGGAGTTCGACCTGGCCCCGGTGGGAGAGAAAGAGCAGGCCCAGGAACGTCTCGACCCGCGAGCCGCCGGTCTCGGTGATCTCCCGGAAGAGCACCTCGTCGCGACCCGCCTCGTAGTGCTCCAGCAGCGCGGCCCAGACCTTCGCGATGATGTCGTCGACGTGTTCCTCGTGGGCCGTGCCCGTCACGTCGGCGGCGGTGGGCTCGTCGTCCATCCGGACGTCGTCTGCGGTCCGGTAGTCCAGTTCCTGGGTCCCCCGGCCGTAGCCGTGGGGCGACCCCGAGGTGTCGTACTCCCGGCCCTCCTTCCACCAGTTGTCCCGTTCCGCCTCGCGGAGGTCACGCACCAGTTCGTCCAGCGTCGTCGGCATCCCCCGGGCGCGCTTGCGCTCCAGTCGCCGGTCCATCTCCTGTTCCAGCGCCGCGAAGGGGTCCGGGCCGTCGATCGGCTCGTCGTGGGCCAGGGGCTGCTCCCACGGCTCCGGTTCCGGCTCCTCGGGCTCGTCGTCCACCGCGAGCATCGCGTCGGACTTCATCCGCAGGAGGACGCTCGCGTAGAACAGCGCCCGGCCGGAAGTCCGCAAGTCGGCCTCGTCGAGGCGGTCGAGGAACTTGTCGGTCACCTCGACGATGTCGATGTCCCAGGGGTCGATCTCGCCGTCCCGGGCCAACTGGACCAGGACCTCGACGGGTTCGACCTCGTCCTCGTCGCCAGCCGGCTCCTCCGGATCCTCGTCGTCGACCATCGGTTCCGGCAGGTCCGGTCCTGCATCCGGACGTTCCCGCTGGTCGTGCCCGGTAATGTCCAGCGGGATCTCGCTATCTGACACGCGTCGGGCCTCCTCTGGCGGTGGTCCCCGACCGGACGGTGTGAGTCTTGTGGTAGCTCCCACCGTGGCTCACGGGTCGCTCCGCTCTCGCGGCTTCGCCGCTCGAGCAGACGGAGACGCTCGCTCCACTCGCGTCACCCGCTCCCCGTTCGCCCGTGCCGAGACTCTCACTTCGTTCGAGTCTCGCGCTGCTCGCGGGTCGTTCTCGCGGTCGTTCGAGGGACGCCGCAGGCGTCTCTCGTGATCCCGAAAGAGCGCTTTGCGCTCTTTCGGACGACGTCGCCGCTCGAGCAAACGGGGACGCTCGCGACGCTCGCGTCCCCCGCTCCCCGCTCGCAATTCCCGAGGCCTCCCTGCCTCGCGGCATAGCCGCTCGGCCAAGCCGAGGCTCTCCCTGCAGTCGAGCCTCGCGTCGGTCGGCCTCGCTAGTCATCGGCGGGCACCTCCGGCTCCCCGCCGGACAGGTCGATCCCCGTCACGGCCGAGACGTTGTCGTCCTGCATCGTGACGCCGATGGCCCGCTCGGAGCGCTCCATCAGCGCCGAGCGGTGCGAGACGACGATGAACTGAGCCTGGCCGGCGAGTTCGTCGACCATCTCCCCGACCCGCTCGGCGTTGGCGGCGTCGAGGAAGGCGTCGATCTCGTCGAGCGCGTAGAACGGCGCGGGATTGTGTCGCTGGATGGCGAAGATGAAGGCGAGGGCAGTCAGGGACTTCTCGCCGCCGCTCATCGCGTTGAGCCGCTGGATGGGCTTGTCGCCGGGCTGGGCCTTCATCGTCAGGCCGCCCTCGAAGGGGTCCGCCTCGTCCTCGAGGTAGAGGTGGCCCGTGCCGTCCGAGAGACGCTCGAAAATGTCCTCGAACTGCTCGTCGATGGACTCGAAAGCGTCCATGAACGTCTCCTTCTTGCGGGCCTCGTAGGTCGCGATCCGGTCGCGGATGCCCTCCGCCTCCTCGACGAGCGTCTCCTTCCGGTCGGTGAGTTCCGCGAGGTCGTCGGCGACCTCGTCGTACTCGTCGATGGCGAGCATGTTGACGGGTTCGAGGGCCTCCATCTCCGACTCGAGGCGGGCGAGTTCGGACTCGACCTCCTCGTGGTCGGGAATCTTCGCGGGGTCGTAGTCCCCGACGGCGGCCTCGAGTTCGTCGATCTCCCAGGAGAGGCGCTCCTGGTCCTCGCGTGCCTCGCCGAGGTCGCCCTCGACGGCCTGGACGCGCTCCTTCTGTGCGTCGCGGCGCTCGCGTGCGTCCGCGAGGTCGGCCTTCAGATCCTCGCGCTCGTCTTTCAGTTCCGCGAGCTCTTCTTCGAGTTCGGCGACGGCTTCCTCCTTCTCGGCGAGTTCGGCTTCCTTCTCGTCGATGCCCTCCTCCAGGTCCGCGATGCGCTCCTCGGCCTCTGCCTTGCGGTTCTGGGCGGACTCGATGGTGTCCTGGAGCTCCTCGATGGCCTCCTCGGCGTAGGATTTCTCCAGCTGGGTCTCGTTGAGGGTCGCGTCGTAGTCGTCGATGTCGTCCTCGAGGGCGTCGATTTCGTCCTCGATCGCCTCCGCCTTCTCGGTGAGGCGGGAGAGTTCCGAGTCCTCGATCTCGGCCTGGAGCTCGTCGATCTCGGCCTCGATCTCGGCGATCTCCGCGTCCTTCGCGTCGATCTCGGCCTCGATCTCCTCCATCTCCTCGGCCACGGACTCGCGCTCGGCCTCGATATCTGCGAGCTGGCGCTCCAGGTCGTCGATCCGGTCCTCGGTCTCGGCGATCTCGCTCTCGTGGCGCTGGACGTCCGTTTCCAGGTCGCGGACCTGCTGGGCCGCCTCGCTCTGCTTGTCGCGGGCATCGTCGAGACGGCTCTGGACGTCCCGGAGTTCCTCGCGGACCGACGCGCGTTCGTCCTCCAGGTCGTTGATGCGGGCAGCCACGCGCTCCAGGGCGCCCTCGCTGCCGGCGAAGGAGTACCGCGACCCCGTCGTCGAACCGCCGGTCATCGCGCCGGACTTCTCGACGAGGTCGCCGTCCAGCGTGACGAGGCGGAACCGGCCCATCAGCTCCCGGGCCGTCTCGATGTCCTCGACGACGACGGTGTCGCCCAGGACGTACGAGAAGATCTCCGCGTACTGGGAATCGAAGTCGACGAGGTTGTAGGCGAAGTCGACCACGCCCTCGTGGTCCGGGAGCGACGGAAGCCCGCGCTGGTCCATCTCCGTCAGGGGCAGGAACGTCGCCCGGCCCGCGTTGCGGGACTTCAGGTGCTCGATGCAACGCTGACCCACGCCGTCGTCGTCGACGACCACGTTGGCCAGGCGACCCCCGGCGGCCGTCTCACAGGCCGTCGCGACCTGGGGATCGACGCTACCCAGTTGCCCGACGGTGCCGTGAACGCCGTCCACGCCGGCGTTCAGAATCGTCGTGACCGCGCGGCCGTACGAGGAGTCGCCGTTCTCGCCGGCCTTGGCCTCGAGTTCGGCGTACTCCTGCTGGGCGGCCTGGAGGTCGTCCTCGACGTCGTCGAGGTCGGCCTGGAGCTCCTCTTTCTCCGCGCGGAGGTCCTCGACGACCTCGGTGATGGTCTCGCGGTTGCGCTTGGCCTTCGCGAGTTCGTCCTCGAGATCGTCGATCTCGGCCCGGATCTCCGGTATTTTCGCCTCTGCATCCTCGATTTCGTCTTCTTTCTCGCTCTGTTCGTTCGAGCGGCGGCGCGCCTCGTCGAGCAGGCGGTCCTGCTCGCGCTGGAGGTCGTTCTTCTCGTCTTTGGCTGCCTCCAGTGCCTCCTTTCGCTCCTGGAGGTCGGCCTTGATCTCCTCGAACTCCGTGCCGAGTTCCTCGATCTGGGCCTCGACGTCGTCGAGTTCGGCCTCCTTCTCCTGCAATTCGGCAGCGACGGAGGACTTGGTGACCTTGGTCTCGCGGATCTCGGCCTCCAGTTCGTCGATGCGCTCCTGCTTGCGGTCGATCTTGACGAAGGCCTGCCGGCGCTCGTTCTCGGCGGACTCTGCCGTTTGCTGGGCGCTCTCGATGCGGTCCTCGAGGCGGGCGATGTCGCCCTTGATCTCCTCGATCTCGCGCTTGATCTCGAGTTGTTCGTCCTCGCCCTTGCGCTCGATCTCGGCGTTGAGGTCGTCGAGGTCGTCCTCCAGGCGCATGACCTGCCCCTGGCGCTCGTCGAGTTCGGCCTGGCGCTCCGTGAGGGTCGCCTCGAGATCCTCGACCTCCGCATCGATATCGGCGAGTTCCTCGCGCTTGTCCTCCAACTCGGCGGCCTTGCGGTAGCTCTCGTACTCGCCTTTCTGCTCTTTCAGGTCCTGGTACTCGAGGGCCGTCTCGCGTTCGTCTTCGAGCTGGTCGAGGCGCGCCTCCTTCTCCTCGATGCGGAGTTCGGCCTCCTCGATGTGGTCCTCGACAACTTCCAGTTCCTCGAAGGCCGCCTCCTTCTTCTGGTCGAACTCGGCGACGCCGGCGATCTCGTCGATGATCTCCCGCCGGGATCCGGCGGTCATGTTGATAATCTCGGTGACGTCGCCCTGCATCACGACGTTGTAGCCCTCGGGCGTGACGCCGGCCTGGGAAAGCAGGTCCTGGATGTCCGAGAGGTTGACCGACCGGCCGTTGATGTAGTAGTAGGAGTAGTAGTTCTCCTCGGTCTCCTTGACCCGGCGCTTGATGGCGATCTCGTCGACGTCGCCGACGTCGTCGCTGCCGACGGCGTTGACGACCTGGGCGCGCGAGAGGGTGCCATCGGCGTTGTTCAGCACGACTTCGACGCTGGCCTCGCGCTCGCCCTGGAAGGACTCGCCCTCCTGGTGGCCGGGGTTGTAGATGAGGTCCGTCAGCTTCTCGGCCCGGATGCCCGACGTGCGGGCCAGGCCGAGGGCGAACAGGATGGAGTCGATGATGTTCGACTTGCCGGACCCGTTCGGGCCGCTGACGGTGGTGAAGTCCTCGTAGAACGGGATGCGGGTCTTCCGTCCGAAGCTCTTGAAGTTGTCGAGTACGAGCTCTTTGATGTGCATGGGGGCGCTCGTAGGGGTAGACCCGGCCTCAGGCGACGATTATCTCGGCGTCCGGGTCCTCCGCCTCGTCCCCCTCCTCGGGGGCCTCGGTTTTAGTACTGTCGGCTGGATCGGCCTCGTCTTGCGGTTCGGGCGCCGAATCCTTCCGTTTCGGCACGAAGCCGAGGTCCTCGTCGACGGCGTCCTCGACTTCCTGCAGGCGGACCTTGCACTCGACCAGTTCGTCCGTGAGACCCTCGACGGAGGCCTCGAGCTCCTTGACGCGTGCTTCGAGTTCCTCGACGCGGTTGGGGCACATACGCCTAATCGGGTCCGGCGAATCCCATAAAGTTACGTCAGACATACCAAATTGAAGTGATAGGTGAGGCTGAGGGTAGTTGGAGGGCCCCACTTGCTGCAGCCAAACGACATCCCTCGGGAACAGCCAGAAAGCCCCAACCGGCTGAACTCCCGCGACTCGCTGCGCGCTTCGCTCCCTCCGGTCGCTGCAGTGCTTGCTTCGTCGGGGTTCGTTCAGCCGGTCGCCCCTTTCAGTCCCACCCGGCCTTGAATGGCCAACCGCCGAAACTGGCCTGCTGGACAACCGACGCGGGTGGGACTGAAAGGGGCCGCCCTCTCGACGAAGGCGGGCCCTGCAAGCACCGCAGGAGCGACCAACGGGAGCGACGAGGAGCGCAGCAGTGGACCCCCGAGTCAAGCGAGGTTCGAGCAGAGCGAGAACCTCGGTGGCGAGCGGCGACAGCCGCGAGCCGAGAGGGTGGGGGCTTTCTGGCTGTTTGCAGTGGTAATCCACCATCGAGTACCGCAACCCACACCGGATGCTCATAGCGGTGCAAATCGCTTAAGCCAGCCCGCGACAAACCACGGCCAATGACCGCCCAGGCCCAGCAAGGCCGCGAACTCGCCGTCGTCATCGGCCTCGAGGTCCACGTCCAGCTCGAGACCGACACGAAGATCTTCTGTGGCTGTTCGACCGACCTCGCCGACGCCGAGCCGAACACGCACACGTGCCCGGTCTGTCTCGGCCTCCCCGGCGCGCTCCCGGTCCTCAACGAGGGCGCCGTCGAGGCCGCCGTCAAGGTCGGCAAAGCCATCGACGCCGACATCCCCGAAGAGACGACCTTCCACCGGAAGAACTACTACTACCCCGACCTGCCGAAGAACTTCCAGATCACGCAGTACGACGAGCCGATCTGCCAGGAGGGGCAACTGGAGTTTTCCGTCGAAGGTGAGCGCACGACCATCGGCATCGAGCGCGCGCACCTGGAGGAAGACCCGGGCAGCCTCAAGCACAAGGGCGGGTCCATCGACACAGCCGAGTACACGCTCGTCGACTACAACCGCGCGGGCGTCCCACTCATGGAGATCGTCACGGAGCCGGACTTCCGAAGCGCCGACGAAGTCCGGGCGTTCCTCGCCAAACTGGAGGAGGTCCTGGAGTACCTCGGGGTCTTCGACGCGTCCCGCGACGGCAGCCTGCGCATCGACGCAAACCTCTCCGTCGTGGACGCCGACGAGGTCGCCGAGGACGGCACGATTTCCGGGGACGTCCTCGAGGACGCCAACCGCACAGAGGTCAAAAACATCTCCAGCCACAAGGGTGCGGAGAAGGCCCTCGCGTACGAGGCCCAGCGCCAGAAGAATGCCGTCGAGCGCGGCCGCGCGGTCGAACAGGAGACCCGCCATTGGGACGAGTCCCGGGGCATCACCGTCTCGATGCGCTCGAAGGAAGCAGAGAAGGACTACCGCTACTTCCGCGAGGCCGACCTCCCGCCGCTTCGGGTCGCCGACTGGAAAGAACGCATCGACATTCCCGAACTCCCCGACGCACGCCGCGAGCGGTTCAAGGCCGAGTACGGCCTCAGCGCCGAGGCGGCGGACAAACTCACCTCCACGAAGCAGGTCGCGGACTTCTACGAGGACGTCGCGACGGAGTTCGACCCCGACCTCGCCGCGACGTGGGTGGCTGACAACCTCCTGGGGGAACTTAACTACCGCGACATGGCCGTCACCGACCTCGACGGCCGCCTCGACGAGGTCCACCGCCTCGTGGAACTCGTCGCGACCGACGAGATCACCGCCAAGAACGCCCGGGAGACCGTCCTCCGGTCGATGCTCGACGAGGGCGACGACCCGGACGCGATCGTCGAGCGCGAGGGCCTGGGCAAGACCAGCCAGGACGCCGTCGCGGCGGCGGTCTCCGAGGCCATCGACGAGAACCCCGAGGCCGTGACCGACTTCCACGACGGCGAGGACGGGGCCCTGAACTTCCTCGTCGGCCAGGTCATGCAGAAGACGGGCGGCAGCGCCGATCCCGGCGACGTGAATCAGTTGCTCCGGGACGAACTGGAGTCCTAAGGAGCGAACTCGACCGCCCGTCCGTCGGAGCCATGCAGGCGGCTACGGAGCTCGAAACCCGCAAGCGGCGAGACGGTTCGCTGGGCACGGCACCGCCGAGTGGCGCAATCTGCACCAGCCCGCCGGGGAGCGGGCTGGCGAGGGGAGCCACACCGAACGACGATGCCACCCCCGTGTTCCGCCGATAGGTCACCTGCCCGACTGGTCCAGGGGCACACTCAACCGGCTCGACCACGATTGGACGACATGGCCGACGACCCACTCAACAATCTCGACCGCCGTATCCTGCACTTACTCCAGGTGGATGCCCGTGGCGCGACCGACACGGCCATCGCCGACGAAACCGACGTGTCCGGGACGACGATCCACAATCGGATCGAGCAACTGGAGGCGGACGGTATCATCGTCGGATACAACCCTGAGATCGACTACGAGCGAGCGGGCTATCCGATGCGCGTCTTGTTCATCTGTTCGACCGACCTCTCGAACCGGTCGGAATTGGCCGAGAAAGCACTCGAAGTGCGAGGTGTCGTCAACGTCCGGGAGATGCTGTCCGGCGAGGAGAACCTTCACGTCGAGGTCGTGGCCGAAGCTACGTCCGACGTCAAGGAGAGCACCGCGGAGTTAGACGACCTCGGCCTGCGAATTATAAGCAGTAACATCCTGGCGGAGGAACACATCCAACCGTGGAATCACTTCCACCAGGAGATGGCCGGCGAGGTCGACACGCTCTCTGAAACTGAGTCCCCCGAGGAGTAGCCACTCGCCGGTAGGACAACCATAGTTCTACTGTCGAATGTACCTCGCCGTAGGCCCAGCCACGAGCCACCATTTCGCTTGGGAATGTCAAGCGGTCACCCGTCGTGGCGCAGGATTATCAATAAGGTAATAATATCGGGAAAAAGACGTTAAGGTCGTACAGCCCCCAGGTTATTCCATGGCGTCACTGGACTCGTCGGAACTCTCCGAAACGTTCGATCTCCTGACTCATCCCCACCGGCGGTACGTGCTCTATTATTTGACAAACGAATCTCACGTGGCCGGCATCGGTACGTTGGCAGCCGCCATCGACGAGTGGGATAGCGGGTACGCGGGAACGACCCGGGCCACCGGTATCGATAGCGTCGAAGCCGCCCTGCATCACACCCACCTTCCGAAACTCGCAGACGCTGGCACCATCGCGTTCGGTTCCGAGTCGAACTCCATCATGCTACGAGACGCGGACGGGCTTCGCCGGTTCCTCGCCGATACGGCACCGATCGACGGCTACGCGGAAACTGCCGTCGACGACTGATCGAGCGGCCGGGTCGAGCGACCTGCGACCGCTGCCGCCTCGAGGTCGCGACCGTGGCACGCCCGGTTCACCGACCTCGCTCATTCAGCTGCCATCCAGATGAGCCGGGAAGAGAACCAACGCGTTTGGCATCCCTGCCAGGTTGGAATTCGTCCGTCGACGCGGTTACTCCTGGTCGAGGACGTACAGCACGCCCAGCAGCGCGGCAGCGAGCAGGTCCACGGTCAGCGAGATCGTCTCGAAGGAGCCGGCGAGGTAGTGGTCGATCAGGAACTGGAACGTGAGCGGGTGGCTGGTGGCCGGGCCGAACAGAAAGAGGGGCCGGTGGCCGCTGAGGTGCCAGAAGAAGTATCCGAAGACGTAGCCGAGCATGGCGAGGAAGCCGAGCAAGTACCAGGGTTTGCGCCGCTCGGACTGCCAGGCGACGGTCATGCCGGCGAGGATGGCGACGCCACTCAGGACGAACATCGGGTACCGGATGTCCGGCGGCACGAAAAAGCCGAGACTGGCGTACCGGTACCACTCGATGGCCCCGAGTGCGAGGTGGATCAGCGCCGCCACGAAGACGAGCTGGGAGGCGACGAAGGTGATCGCGAGTCGCTGCCTGTCGTCCATCGGCCGCGGGTTGGCAGAGTGGCGCCTTAGGCGCACCGTTGTCACGCCGCGGGAACAGTCGAAACGAACCGGGCCCGGGCGTGCACGCGGGAAAGGTGACACGTCGGTCCCGCCAACCAGGATCGCCAGACCCGGGGACCGACGGAACTCCTCCCCGGGCCCGCACCCGCGTACGCGCCCGTAGACCCGCGCAGTCGGTCGATTTGCTGCGAAAGGCTTAGAAGGGAGACAGTCGTATCGGACGCCAATGAGATCGTCCCCCGCCCCGCGAGGTGACCCCTCGTGGAGCTGATAATCACCGAAAAGGACAACGCCGCACGGCGGATCGCCGAAATTCTGAGCGGCGGGGCCGCCTCTGGCGACCGCCGGAACGGCGTCAACGTCTACCGGTGGGGCGACACGCGCGTCGTGGGGCTGTCGGGCCACGTCGTCGGCCTGGACTTTCCCCCGGAGTACAGCGACTGGCGCGACGTCGAGCCCGTCGAACTGATCGACGCCGACGTCGTCACCGAGCCGACCCAGGAGAACATCGTCCGGACGCTCCGCCAGCTCGCCCGGAAGGCCGACGAGGCCGTCATCGCGACCGACTACGACCGCGAGGGCGAGCTGATCGGCAAGGAGGCCTACGAGCTGATCCGCGAGGAGACCGACGTTCCCATCAAGCGCGTGCGCTTCTCGTCGATCACTGACAACGAGGTCCGCAACGCCTTCGCCGAGCCAGAGGACCTCGACTTCGACCTCGCGGCCGCCGGCGAGGCCCGACAGATCGTCGACCTGATCTGGGGCGCGGCCCTCACGCGGTTCCTCTCGCTGTCCGCGCGGCAACTGGGCGACGACTTCATCTCCGTCGGGCGGGTCCAGTCCCCGACGCTGAAGCTGATCGTCGACCGCGAGCGCGAGATCGAGGCCTTCGAGCCCGACGACTACTGGGAGCTGTTCGCGGATCTCCTGAAGGACGGGAGCGGCTTCGAGGCCCAGTACTTCTACGACGACGACGGCACGGAGGCCGAGCGCGTCTGGGACGAGGAGACTGCGACGTCGGTCCACGAGCGTCTCCAGGCCGCGTCGACGGCGGCGGTCACGTCGGTCCGCCGGCGCACCCGGACCGACGACCCGCCGGCGCCGTTCAACACCACCGCCTTCATCAGCGCGGCGAGTTCGCTCGGCTACTCGGCCCAGCGCGCGATGTCGATCGCCGAGGACCTCTACACGGCGGGGTACCTGACCTACCCGCGGACGGACAACACCGTCTACCCGGAGGACCTCGACCCCGACGACCTGCTCGAGTCCTTCGAGCGGAGTCCACACTTCGGCGAGGACGCCGAGTCGCTGCTCGAACTCGACGACCGGACGCCCACGCGGGGCGACGAGGAGACGACCGACCACCCGCCGATCCACCCGACGGGTGAACTGCCCAAACGCTCGGCCCTGAGCGAGGACGAGTGGGAGATATACGAACTCGTCGTCCGGCGGTTCTTCGCGACCGTCGCCGAGTCGGCCACCTGGGCGCATCTCCGCGTCGTCGCAGAGGCCAACGACTGCAAGCTCAAGGCCAACGGTAAGCGCCTCGTCGAGGCGGGGTATCACGCGGTCTACCCCTACGTCAGTTCGAGCGAGACGCACGTCCCCGAGGTCGAGGAGGGCGAGGACCTGGCCATCGACGAAGTCCGCATGGACGCAAAGCAGACCCAGCCGCCCCGGCGCTACGGCCAGTCCAGACTCATCCAGAAGATGGAGGAACTCGGCCTCGGCACGAAGGCCACCCGCCACAACATCATCGAGAAGCTCTACGACCGGGGCTACGTCGAGAGCGACCCGCCCCGACCGACGGCCGTCGCGGAGGCGGTGGTGGAGGCCGCCGAGACGTTCGCCGACCACGTCGTCAGCGACGAGATGACCGCCCAACTGGAGGCCGACATGGCCGCCATCGCCGACGGCGAGGCGACGCTGGACGAGGTAACCGCCGAGTCACGCGAGATGCTCGGGACGGTCTTTTCGGAACTCCGCGAGTCCCGGGAGGACATCGGCGAGCACCTCCAGGAGTCCCTGAAGGCCGACCGCCGGCTCGGCCCGTGCCCGGAGTGTGGCGAGGACCTGCTCGTCCGGCGGAGCCGCCAGGGGTCGTACTTCGTCGGCTGTGACGGCTTCCCCGAGTGTCGGTTCACGTTGCCCCTGCCCAGTACCGGCGAGCCGCTCGTCCTGGAGGAGACCTGCGACGAGCACGAGATGCACCACGTGAAGATGCTCGCCGGCCGCGACACCTTCGTCCACGGCTGTCCCCGCTGCAAGGCTGACGAGGCCGACGAGAGCGAGGACGAAGTGATTGGGGAGTGTCCCGAATGTGGTCCCTCGCACGGCGGGGAACTCGCCATCAAGCACCTCCGGTCGGGCTCCCGCCTCGTCGGCTGTACGCGCTACCCGGACTGTGACTACTCGCTCCCGCTCCCTCGCCGCGGCGACATCGAGGTCACCGACGAGTACTGCGACGACCACGACCTGCCCGAACTCGTCGTCCACGACGGCGACGAGCCCTGGGAACTCGGCTGTCCGATCTGTAACTACCACGAGTACCAGGCCGAACAGGCCATCGACGACCTGGAGGACCTCCACGGGGTGGGGTCGGCGACCGCCGAGAAACTCGAAAGCGTCGGCATCGAGTCGCCGACCGACCTCGTGGACGTCGACGCCGACACCGTCGCCGACGACGTCCAGGGGGTCACCGCCAGCCAGATCCGCGAGTGGCAGTCCGAACTGCCCGGGTGAGGGCAGTCGCCGGATACCGTCGGCCCCGGTGAGCACGGACCCGCCTAGAAGACCGTCCGTTCGGCGACGCGCCGGAGGAACCCCGGCCGGGTGCCGTTTTTCGCGTGAACCTCGAGGACCGCCGCGCCGGTGGCGTCCGTGACGGTCGTGTCGGGCCAGCCGAGCAGCCGACGTGCCAGGGGGCCACGGCCGGGACTGACGACGACGAGGTCGGCGTCCGCCGCGGCCGTGGCGAGCGGCGCGCCAGCTCCGTCGTCGTTGCGGACGGTCGTCTCGACCGGGCTGCGACACGAGGCGGCCAGTTCGTCCATGAACTCGACGATGGTCTCGCGCTGGCCCGGCGGGGCCGACGGCGAGACGCCGTAGACGAGGTGGACGGTCCCGCCGTTGGCCGCGGCGATCTCGTCCGCGATCCGGACCTTCGCCGCGTCGTGGCGACTGCGGTCCGTGACGACCGCGACGTCGGTGGCGTAGGTGTCGGTCTCCCCGTCGAAGAGCAGGACGTCGCATGGCGCGTGGCGGACCACCCAGTCGAGCTCGCTGGCCGGGAGCGTCGAACCCAGCAGAGACGACTCCCGCTCCAGGAGCAGGAGGTCCGAGCCCTCGCGGCGGGCGTGGTTGACGATGGCGTGTTTGACGTCGTGGGAGACGACCTCGGCCGCCACGATGTCCACGTCGAACTCGCTGGCGAGGTCGGCCGTCCGGGCCTCGAAGGCCTCGTCGACGTCCAGCCGGACCGAAGACGCGTGTTCGAGGGGGATCTGGTCGGGCACTTCCTCGAACTGCACGACGTAGACGCTGCCGTCGTGGCCGGCGGCGGCCGCCGTGCCCGCGAGGAGCAACTGGCGCTCGCGCGCCCGATCCGCGTCGGTCGGAATCGCGATCATGACGCTGTAGCCGCCCTCGTCGTCGAGTTCCTCCCCGGTTCGCTCGACGACGTCGCGCCCGAGGGAGCGGCGGACGACGTCCGCCGCGGCCCCCTCGCGGTCGATCCGCGAGCGGACGAACAAAGCGTACCACGCGAGCCCACCGAGGACGATGCCGAGTGCACCGAGCGCCGGGATCAGCCCCATCTGCGTCAGCAACAGGATGCTCGCACCGATGCCGAACAACTGGGTCCAGGGGTACAGCGGCGACTCGAAGGCCGGATCGTAGCTCTCCAGGTCTGCCTGTCGGAAGGCGATCAGGGCGGCGTTGACGAGCGCGAACACGAGGATCTTGAAGGCACTTGCCAGTTTGGCGATGGCGAGGATGTCGACGAAGGCGATCAGGCCGAGCATGAGGATCCCGGTGATCGTGATGGCGTTGCGCGGCGTCTGGAACCGCTCGCTGACCTCCTCGAAGAGCGACGGGGCCAGCGAGTCGCGACTCATGGCGAAGGGGTACCGCGACGAGGAGAGGATCCCCGCGTTGGCCGTGCTGACGAGCGCGAGGACCGCGGCGAGCACGATCGCGTACACGCCGACCGATCCCATGGTCAGGTTCGCCACGTCGGTCATCGGCGTGTAGGAGTCGAGCAGGTCCGCACCCGGCACGACGCCGACGACGATGGCCACGATTGCCACGTACAGCACCGTCGTGAACGCCAGCGACCCGAGGATGCCCAGCGGGATGTTCCGATCGGGGTTCTCGACCTCCTCCGCGACCGAGGCGACCTTCGTGACGCCGGCGTACGAGACGAACACGAGGCCCGTCGCCGCGAGGAGGCCGCCCGTCCCCTCCCCGAAGAAGTCGCCGTAGCGCGCCGCCTCGGTCGCGGGGGCGCTCTGGACGACGAACCAGCCCATCGCGGCGAGCATCACGGCCACGATGACGACCTGCATCCGCCCGGTCTGTTTGACCCCGACGACGTTGACGACGATCAGGACCGCACACAGTGCGAGCGCCACTGTCGTGTGGGGAATGTCGAAGAGGACGGCGAGGTACGGCATCCCCCCGACGAGGGCGAGTGCCCCCTTGAAGGACAGCGAGAACCAGGTCCCGATCCCCGCGATGGTCCCGAGTATCGGTCCCATTCCCCGCTCGATGTAGATGTACGTGCCGCCCGCTTCGGGCATCGCCGTCGCCATCTCGGACTTGCTCAGCGCGGCCGGGAGGACCATGATCCCCGCCAGCAGATAGGCCGCGATCACCGCTGGCCCGGCCTCCGCCATCGCCAGTCCCGGCAGGATGAAGATGCCGCTGCCGATCATCGCGCCGATGCTGATCGCGAGCACCGCCAGCAGGCCGAGGTCGCGCTCGAGTTCTTTTCCCATATATCAGCGAATCTCCGTCGTGACCCGGTCATCGCCGATCCGAAATCTGGTGGGACCGCCCATCACGCTCGGGTGCTCCGGGACAGTCGCTCTCGTAGTGCGCCTGCGAGGAGATTCGACGTCGACACGGTCCCCACGTCGAGTCCCTCGAACGCTCGCTGTCGAAACGGATCGTCGACGACCGCGACGATCGGGACCGTCGGCAGTTCCCGACGGGCCAGATGTGCCACGAGCAGCGCCTCGCTGTCGGGGCCGACCGCGACGACGGCGGCCACCTCGTCGACGGCCGCAAGGACCTCCCTGAGCGAGGTCGGGTCGACGATTCGGGTGGCGTCGACCTGGACCGACTCCCCGAGGTTGGCCGCACCCGTTTCGCCGACGAAGGTGACGCGACGGCCGGCGGCGACCAGTTCGCTCGCGAGTCCGAGGCCGGTTCTGCCGCCACCGACGACGAGCGTAACGGCACGCTCGTCGACTCGAGCGTCGCTGTCACGCGTCGTTGGAGCGTCGCGGTTCATGTGAGCGGTCCCGACCGACCGGGCGTGGACGCTGCCGCTGTCCGAAGATAATTCCGTTGCAGAATAAATCATTCGGTGTATTTCCGCCTCGGAAATGAAATTGAAATTTAGTTCGCAGTTGGGAATCAGTCCGGGATTGAGGCGAAACCGACTCGTCACTCGGAGGTCCCGCCTGCCGGGTGGGAAGAGTGAGAACCGAACGTCGCGGGGATCGGTTCGTTACTCGGGAGTGGTCCCCTGATCGCACCGATCGAACTGGTGGAACGGATTCACGTACTCGTTTCTGATGAGGTCCTCGTCGTTGATTTCGAGTCCGAGGTCGTTGAGGTCACGCGTGATGCGGCTGAGGTCGTCACCGTCGGTCCCGACGACTTCGACGTGGAGGTTCTGGTCGCCGGTCATGATCTCCTGGACGGCGACGACGCCGGGAACGTCGAGGACGTCGCGCGCGATCTGTTCCCGGTCGGAGATGGGGGCCGTACAGATGACCATGGTGTGAAGCTGGTAGCCGGCCTGCTCGTAGTCCACGTCGAGCTGGTAGCCCCTGATCACGCCGGTCTCCTCGAGCCGGGCGATGCGGTTCCTGACCGTCCTGGCAGAGACGTCGACGCAGTCGGCGATCGTGCTCGCGGACATCGAGCGAGCGTCCCCCTGAAGCGAGTGCAGGATACAGCGGTCCAGGTCGTCGAGATCCTCGGGTTCCATGGCGGCCACAGCGGGCGCGGTAGCAAGAACCTTGGTGGTCTCCACCGTCCGAGGACCGCGATGGTCGACGTCGCGGCGGCGCGGAATCTCCAGTGAGACCGTCTCGGAGCGCCTCCGGCAAGGGCCCGGCACCACCCCGCCCGGACGCGTCGCCAGTGAGCGCGCCGCGTCGAACAACTGCCCTTAAGTCCGGCCCCCGGGAACGCGAGTGCATGGACGACCGAACCTACACTGCCGACGCGGAGCCGGGCGACGCCGTCACCATCGCCGGCTGGGTCCACGAAGTGCGCGACCTCGGGGGCATCGCCTTCCTGCTCCTGCGGGACGCCAGCGGCAAGATCCAGGTCAAGTTCGAGAAAGACGAGATGGACGAGGCCCTCGTCGAGACGGGCCTCTCGGTCCATCGCGAGAGCGTCGTCGCCGTGACCGGCGACGTCGAGGAAGAGGAGCGCGCTCCCACAGGCGTCGAGGTCGTGCCCGAGTCGATCGACGTGATCGCCGAGGCCGACCCGGAACTCCCGCTCGATCCCTCCGGAAAGGTCGACGCGGAACTCTCGACGCGCCTGGACAACCGGACGCTGGACCTCCGCAAGCCCGAGGTCAAGGCCATCTTCGAGATCCGCGCCGAGGCGCTGCAGGCCGTCCGCGAGGCCTTCCGCGACGTCGGCGGCACCGAGATCACCACCCCGAAGATCGTCGCCACGGGGACCGAGGGCGGCACCGAACTGTTCCCGATCACCTACTTCGGCCGCGAGGCGTTCATGAACCAGAGCCCCCAGCTGTTCAAACAGCTCATGGTCGGCTCGGGCCTGGAGCGAGTCTTCGAGATCGGTCCGATCTTCCGCGCCGAGGAGCACAACACGCCCCGGCACCTCAACGAGGCCACCTCCATCGACTTCGAGTCGGCCTTCTTCGACGAGCACGACGCGATGGACGTCTGCGAGCGGGTCGTCCGCGCCGCCTACGAGGGCGTCGCCGAGAACGCCGCCGGGGCACTGGAGACCCTGGACCTGGCCGAGACCTTCGAGGTTCCCGAGGAAGACTTCCCGCGACTCACCTACGAGGAGGCCATCGAGCGCGTCAATGCGACGGGCGAACTCGACGAACAGCTCGTCTGGGGCGACGACCTCTCGACCGCGGCCGAGGAGGCACTCGGCGAGGACGTCGGCCAGCACTACTTCGTCACCGCCTGGCCCAGCGAGATCAAGCCGTTCTACATCAAGGACCACGACGACGACCCCGAGCTGTCGACGGGCTTCGACATGATGCACCCCCGGCTCGAACTCGTCTCCGGGGGACAGCGCGAACACCGCCACGAGAAGCTCATCGAGGGCTTCGAGCAGCAGGGCCTGGAGCCGTCGGCCTTCGAGTACTACACCAAGATGTTCCGCTACGGGATGCCGCCCCACGCCGGCTGGGGGCTGGGCGCCGAGCGCCTGATCATGACGATGCTCGGCCTGGAGAACATCCGGGAAGCAGTGCTCTTCCCCAGGGACCGGCAGCGTCTGAGTCCGTAGACGACTGTTTCTCCGAGCGGGAGCGCCGGAACCGGACCCGGCCGCGGCCCGCCAGCACTAAATCGCTGGCCGTCACACCCCGGTGCAATGACCGACGTGGCGCAGGCCTTCGTCCCGGGCCACCTCACCGGCTTCTTCACGGTCGATCGGGACGACGATCCGACGGTAGCCGGCTCCCGTGGCGCAGGGGTGACCCTCTCCGAGGGAGTCACCGTCACGGTCCGGCGAGCGGAGCGCCCGGAGGTCGTCCTGAACGGCGACCCCGTCGCAATAGGCGCTGTCGAGGGCGTCCTCGGCGCCCTCGACGCGCCGGCCCAGGTCCGGGGCGTGACCGACCTCCCGCTGGGGGCAGGCTTCGGCGTCTCGGGCGCGATGGCTCTGGGCGCAGCACTCGGCGCGAACGCCGTCTTCGAGCGGGCGCTCTCCGAGAGCGAACTCGTGACGGTCGCCCACGGGGCGGAAGTCCAGGCGGGGACCGGCCTCGGCGACGTGGTGGCCCAGGCCCGGGGCGGGATGCCGATTCGGCTCGAGCCGGGCGGCCCGCACCAGAACGTCCTCGACGGAATCCCGGCCCGGCCGCGGATCGAGTACCACTCGGTCGGCGAGGTTGCGACCGATGAGGTGATCGGCGGCGACGTCGCGGCCTTGACGGCCGCCGGGGAGGCAGCCCTCTCCCGAGTTGTCGCCGAGCCGACGGTCGAGGCGTTCATGCACGCCTCGCGGCGCTTCTCGCGGGAGGCCGACCTGCTGACCGACGCGGTCCGTGCGGTCGTCACCGACGTCAACGACGCCGGCGGGCAGGCGGCCATGGGCATGCTCGGGGAGACGGTCTTCGCCGTCGGCGACGGGCTCTCGGCGGCCGGCTACGACCCCGCCGTGTGCCGAACGCACCCGGGCGGCGCGACGCTCCAGGACGCCATCGAGTAGTCAGTCCGACCGGTCCCAGTCGATGCCCCCCGAGTCGGCGGTGTCACGGAGTGCGAACGGCCCGATGGCGAGCGTGCGCTTGGCGATGGTCATGATCCGGAGGACGTAGGAAATGAGGTGGGCGAACGGAGCGACCGCGACGGTCGCGGCGAAGCTGACGTACCAGACGAGGTTGTCGACGCCGAGGGTCGCACCCTGGATCGTCCCCGTCTGGTCCGCGAAGACCAGCGAGACCATCGCGACGAGCAGGGCGGGGACCGTCGCGTAGAGGATCTCGCGGGAGAGGTTCGTCAGCTCCCACTGGAAGTAGAGGGTCTTGACGTGCTCCCGCGCCGGCGCGAACAGCGTCAGGAGTTCGACGACGTCGTCGAGGGCCTCGGCCGCCTCGGCGGTGAGGGCGTCCCCGTGTTGTTGCTGGAGCCGGCGGGCGTCGTAGATCTTCACGGAGTAGTTGAAGTCGAGTGCCGCCGACAGGACGTCGAAGGTCCCGAACTGGGCGTCGTCGAGCCGGAGGGCGGCCGCCGACGCGTCGTCCGTGAGTTCGTCGACGAAGGACGCGAGGCGGCCGCGTGCCGGGCCCTCGAGCCCATCGTCCACTGCCGACGCCAGCCGGTCTGCGCGGTCGCCCGCTGCCTCGACGAGTGCCTGCATGAAGCGAGCGGGTTCGAGCGGCGTGACCGGCGTGTCGATCACGTCTTCGGTGTCCGTCCGGAACGACATCGCGCCCTCCATGCGCTCGCGCTGGTCGCCCAGCGGACCGAGTTCCTGGGAGACGACGAGTTGCGTGATCGTGACGACGAGCGTCACGCCAGTGATGATCGAGGTGACGAGGGCCTGAAAGAGGGTGGAGACCGGATCGGACCGGGACACGATGGTCCGCAACGGAACCGGAGCAACGGTGCCGACGAGCACGAACACGGCGAAGACGACGGCCAGGACAGCACCGGTCACCACCCAGCGGTCCGCCTCCAGCAGGATGTACAGTTTGAGCCGGCTCTCCGCGGCCCGCTCGCGCATCGAACCGCCGTGTCGCTGGTCGTCGCCCTCGTCGGTTCCCATGTCTGCGGTCTCGGTCACGACCGTCCTCCGCCTTGTGCCGGCTCGTGCCGGGTCCCGGTTAGCTTTTGCCCCGGGACCGCCAGCCTGGCGTATGGACGAGTTCGACGTGCCGGAGAGTCACCCCCGCTACGAGTCCCTCCTGACGCGCCACCGCATCGAAGCGGGCGTCGAGCGGGGGATCACCAGCCGGGCCGGGCTCGTCGCCCAGGGCCGCGGCGAGGCCTTCGACTACCTGCTCGGCGAGGAGACGCTCCCGAGCGCCGCGGACGCCGCCCGCGCGGCGGCCGCACACTTCCTGCTCGCCGATCACCCGGTCGTCTCGGTGAACGGCAACGCCGCGGCGCTCGTCCCCGACGAGCTGGTGGCACTGGCCGACGCCACCGGCGCCGATCTGGAGGTGAACCTCTTTCACCGGACCGACGAACGCGTCGCGGCTATCGCCGACGTCCTCCGCGAGCACGGCGCGACCGACGTGAAGGGCGAGACGGCCGACGCGCGAATTCCGGACCTCGACCACGAGCGCGGGAAGGTCGCCACCGACGGCATCGCCGACGCCGACGTGGTCCTGGTGCCGCTGGAGGACGGCGACCGGGCCGCGGCCCTCTCGGAGCTCGGCAAGACCGAGATCGTGATCGACCTCAACCCACTCTCGCGCTCGGCGGCGGTCGCCGACGTTCCGATCGTCGACAACATCGTCAGGGCCGTCCCGAACGTGACGGCACACGCCCGCGCCCTCGCGAGGGCGAGCGAGGCCGAGTTGCGAGCCATCGTCGACGCCTTCGACCCCGACGCGGCCCGGGCGGCCGCCGAGTCCGCGATACGGGACGGCCAACTGGACTGAGTCGGGCCCGACCGCGCACGGAGTGGCGTCGACAGACTTGCGACGTCGGTAGCGACGCCTCAGCAAACCGGGCACTGGCGAACGATGGCCCCGTCGCTGCCTGTCCGTACCGGGACGTCCGAGCGTGGCCAGCCAGTGGCTCGTCCGACCAGAAGTACTTTCAACCACCGAGTTGTATCACCGGTTACTATGCGCGACTTCGAACAGTTCAGCGACGTCGGCGAGGCGGAAGTCACCCGGGCGATCGGCCAGGAGTGGACCGAGGAGTTCATGGACTTCTCGGACACCGACGTGATCGTCGTCGGAGGCGGTCCGTCGGGCCTCATGGCCGCAAAGGAACTCTCCGAGCGCGGCGTCCAGGTGATGGTCGTCGAGAAGAACAACTACCTCGGCGGGGGCTTCTGGCTCGGCGGGTTCCTGATGAACAAGGTGACCGTCCGGTCGCCCGCCCAGGAGGTCCTCGACGACCTCGAGGTCTCCTACACGCAGTCACGGGACAGCGAGGGCCTGTACGTCGCCAACGGCCCGGAGGCCTGCTCCGGGCTGATCAAGGCCGCCTGCGACGCCGGCGCGAAGATGCAGAACATGACGGAGTTCACCGACATTGTGATTCGGGAGGACCACCGCGTCGGCGGCATCGTGATGAACTGGACGCCGGTCCACGCCCTCCCCCGCGAGATCACCTGCGTCGACCCCATCGCCGTCGAGGCCGACCTGGTGATCGACGCGACGGGCCACGACGCGATGGCCGTGAAGAAGCTCGACGAGCGGGGCGTCCTCGACGCGCCGGGGCTCGAGGAGGAGGCCTCGGGCATGGACCAGACCGGCGACGACTCCTACGGCGCGCCCGGCCACGATTCGCCCGGGCACGACTCGATGTGGGTAGGCGAGAGCGAAGATGCCGTCGTCGAACAGACCGGCCTCGCCCACGACGGCCTCGTCGTCACGGGGATGGCGACGGCGACGACCTACGGCCTGCCGCGCATGGGGCCGACCTTCGGTGCCATGCTCGTCTCCGGGAAGCGTGCAGCCCAGGTCGCGCTCGACGAACTCGGCGTCGACGCGCCCGCCGTCGAACTGACCGCCCGGAGTCCGTCGCCAGCGGACGACTGATCGGCGGGAGATCGGCGACTTAGTCGGGCGCGTAGAAGTCGGACTTCGACCGCCGGTGTGGAGAGGCGTCCCGGAGCGACGCGGTCTTCGCGGGGTGGCGGTCCCTGACGATGACCACGTCGTAGCTGTCGTCCGCGGCGATGCTCCCGCCGACGCTACTGACCGCCGTGACCAGGTGGCCGGCGTTCTCGCTGCCGACGAAGACCATCGACGCGTCCTCGTCTTTCGCCATCGCGCGGACGCGCCGGGCGATGGCGCCCGAGGGGGCGTACCGGCCCACGAACGCGTGGCGAAAGTCGGCGTCCGGACAGAGGTCGGTCACCTGCCGGTGGAGCGTCGAGACGACGGCGGCCCCGTCGTACTCCGTCTCTGGGTCGAGCCAGCCGCGCTCGCGGGCGTACTTCGCGTTGTTCTTGGGAACGACGCTCACCGCGAGCACGTCCTCGTCCATGACGGTCCCGAACTCGGTCGCTCGAACGAGTGCGGCTTCCGCCAGGTCCGACCCGTCGAACGGCACAAGGAGTGTCACACCCTGACGTGGGCGACCACCGAAATAAGCCTCACCCATCGGTCCGGTGGGGCCGCCGGCTGGCACCACCGGCCAGCAGTTCACCCCTCGACCGTCTCGATCGCGGCGTCCGCGGCGTTCTCCTTGACGCTCTCGATGCCTTGTTCGCACTTCTGGCGACTCGCGTACCCCTCGCCGCCGTCGGCGATGACGTTGCCGTTGTCGTGGACGAGTCGCCAGCGCCACTCGTCGCCCCGATCCTGATAGACCTCGAAGGTCGCTCGTGACATGCGTCCGAACGACTCGGGCCAGCCACATAGAGTTGTGGGCCGGGCGCTCAGTCGTGTTCCGCCCAGCCGCCGGCGTCGACGACCGCGAAGAGTTTGCCCCAGTTCTCGTCGTCCTCGTCTTCGGGCAACTGGTCGCGGAGTTGCTGGAAGTCCGACTGCGGCACCTGCTCGTGGACGAGGTCGAGGACCACCTGGGCGTGGTAGGCGGCCTCGGAGCGGTCGGTGCGCTCGACGTCCGCCACCCGCTCGACGAACGTCGACCAGTCGAACCGCTGGCCGTGATCCGCGACGGCGTCCGTCAGGAACCGATCGATCTCCATCGGCAGCGACGCCGCCAGGTCCTCGGCGTTGCCCGCAGGGAGCCGCTGGCCCAGGGTCGACAGCGTGGCCCGGATGGCCCTGACAGTCTCGCCGGTGTTCGCGAGTTCGAGTCGGTGCTGTGCCGTGCCCGTGAATTCGTCGAAGTTCATGGTCGCATCCGTCGCGTTCCGGAGGCAAGAGCAGGTGGGACCATCCAGCCAATAATACGAGGTTACCCGGCGCAGGACCTGGCTGACTGTCGAACGAAGCCGTCGGAACGACCTCACTCGAACGCCGACGCGAACCAGTCGGCAGCAACCTCGGCGACCTCCGCCAGTTCGCCCTCGCCCTCGAAGAGGTGGCCGGCGCCCGCGACGACGTGGAGGTCCCTCCGTGCGCCGAGCGATTCGAGGGCCTCGCGGTTCAGTTCCAGCACCTGTGTGTCCGCCCCACCGGCGACGAACAGCGTCGGCGCGGTGACCTCGTCGAGGACATCGGCGGCCATGTCGACGCGCCCACCGCGGGATACCACGGCGTCGACGTCGTCCCCGCGTCGCGCCGCTGCGCGGAGCGCGGCCGCAGCGCCCGTGCTGGAGCCGAAGTATCCCAGCGGGAGGTCGCGCGGACCCTCGCGCTCCCGGAGCCACTCCGTGGCCCCGACGAGTCGATCTGTCAGGAGGGGGATGTCGAACCGGTTGTCCCTGTCCCGGTCTTCGGTCTCGGTCAGGAGGTCGAACAGGAGCGTCCCGAGTCCGCGCTCCCTGATGACCTCGGCGACGAAGTTGTTGCGCGGACTCTTCCGGCTGGAACCGCTCCCGTGTGCGAAGACGACCACGCCCCGGGCGTCGTCCGGCACCTCGAGGGCACCTTCCAGTTCGACGTCGCCGACGGGGATCGAGACGAGCGCGTCGGAAGACTGGGCCATGGCCGACCCGTCGCGTCCGCAGCGCTTGAGCACCGGGGATCGTTCGCGCCTCAGAACAGGACTAACGAGGGGAGATACAGGAGGAGACAGCCGATGGCGGCGCGCCGTCCGATCCCGCGCCGCCAGTACAGCAGTCCCAGGACGACGAACGAGACCAGGAGCATGTACCCGACCGAGCGGAACACGCCGGACGGATCGGTAACGGCGACGTCCGCGACGAGCGCGCCCACGCCGAGCGAGAAGACGGGGTCGGTGATGTTGCTACCCAGCAGCGAGCCGACGGAGATGCCGCCCTCGCCACCGCGCGCGGCGATCCCCGCGACGGCGATTTCGGGGGCGGTCGTCCCGAGACCGGTCAGCAGGCCCACGAGGTACTCTGGAATGCCGACGAGCCGGGCGATCTCGACCCCGTTCGTGACCATGAGGTGGCCGCCGACCACGACGAGGACGATACCGAAAGCGATCCGTGGGAGGGCGCGCTCGGGCGGCTCGCGCTCCTCTGCGACCTCGTCTGTGACCTCCTCGCCGCCCTCGTTGGAGTAGAGGTCGTGGACGAAGATGGCGTACGCGAGCATCATCAGGAAGCCCTCCGAGCGGACGATGCCGTCCTCCAGCGTGAGGATCATGATGATCATCGCCAGCACCATCGCACCGCCGTAGACCAGCACGTTGCGCCGCGTGGCGGAGATCGGCGAGATCAGGGCGACGATGCCGACCGCCAGGGTGATCTGGGCCGTCTCGGAGCCGACGATGTTCCCCACGACGAGGTCGCCCGCGCCGTAGGTGGCGGCGTAGACGGAGGTCGTCATCTCGGGGATCGACGTGCCGATCGAGATGACGGTCACCCCGATGAAGAAGGCAGAGACGCCGTAGTACAGCGCCAGTTCGGCTGCCGCCCTGACCGTCCGGTCCGCGCCGAACAGCAAGAGTCCGAGTCCGGCCAGGAAGCCGACGACCGCGAGGAGCATCGCCTATCTGAACGGCGAGGGCGAGGGAGTAAAGTGTGGGTGGTCGTCCGCGGTCACGCCAGCCCGACAAGGGCGGCGAAAGCCGCGACGACCAGTTCCCAGACGGAGACGCCGGTGACCAGCGACTGGAGCGTGTCCACGCCGAAGAAGACGAACAGAGCGGCGCTCGCGACGTGGGCCTTGCGGAGGTCGAACCGGCCGGAGAACCGGTAGAAAAAGAGTGCGTTGATCGCGCTCACGGGCAGGATCGCCGCCATCTCGCCCACCCAGATAGCGCTCCCGTGGGCGTACTGCGTGGCGAGTCCGATGGTCACGATCTGCGTCTTGTCGCCGAACTCCCCGAAGGCCATGAGCGCGAAGATAGGCAGGAAGTTCCCGAGGACCGGCGGGACCCGCCGTCCGAGGACCGGGATCTCGACGTCGAGGTCGCCCCCGTTCCCGATGATCCGCGCCACGCGCGAATCGGCGTCGTCCCGATCGTCCGTCGGTGAAGGCGCCGAGCGCACCAGCATCGCGGCGAAGGCCAGAAAGAGGAGCCCCGTCATCGCCTGGAGGTAGCCACCGGGGACGACCGACTGGAGGTACCTGCCGAAGACAATCTCGAGGACGGTCCACCCGGCGAAGGCGCTGCCCGCAGCCGCGACCACCATCGCGGGGTGGAAGCGAGTGGAGAGGGCGGCAATGATGAACTGGACCTTCTCGCCCGGCAGGGCCGCGAGCTGGGCGACGAACGCGACCACGGCGACGTCCAGCCAGGTCGCCATCTAGCCGTCCCCTCCCCCAGGGATGGCTGGGTCCTCCCGGCCCGCGGCCGGCAGGCTGGCAGCCAGACGCACGACTGCCGGCCGGTCTTCCATCTGGCAAGCCATACGCCCCGGACGCAAAAAAACGCTGACGATGTCCCCGACGAAGGTTGCCAGGCTGCACAGGCCCGTTCGATCGGGGGATTAAGGGGCCGGGCACAGCACGTCGTCACATGGACGAGTATGGGGTTGCCGGGGCGTCGGTACGCGCGATGGACGGCGATACCGCGACCCGACCCCTGTAGAATGGTGGGTGTGAGCGGCGCAGGGGGAGAGACGGAGCGGGACGACTGGCACGCCCGGACTGCTGCGGAGACGCTCGACGCACTCGACTCCGACGAGGCTGGCCTGTCGAGCGAGGAGGCCACCCGGCGCCGCGAGGCGTACGGCCCCAACCGGATTCGGGAGGGCGAGACCACGTCCCCGGTCCGGCTCCTCCTCTCGCAGTTCCAGGACGTCCTCATCTACGTGCTGGTCCTCGCCGCCCTGCTCTCACTGGCAATCGGGCTACTCCCCGGCGAGGCGCCCAACTACGTCGACGCCGGGCTCATCCTGCTCATCCTCCTCGCGAACGGGCTCTTCGGGTTCGTCCAGGACTACCGCGCCGAGCAGTCGATGGCGACGCTGCGGGAACTGTCCTCGCCCAGCGCGACCGTGCTCCGGGACGGCGAGAAGCGGTCGGTCGACGCGACCGAGGTCGTCCCCGGCGACGTGATCGTCATCGAGCAGGGCGACGCCATCCCGGCCGACGCGCGCCTGCTCGACGTCACCGACCTGGAGACGATGGAGGCGCCGCTGACCGGCGAGAGTACGAGCGTGGCCAAGACTACCGGGCCGCTGGACGCGGAGACCCCCATCGCCGAGCGGACCAACCTGGTCTACATGAACACGAACGCCGTGCGGGGCCGGGCCCGGGCGGTCGTCGTCGAGACCGGAATGGAGACGGAGGTCGGGGGCATCGCCACCCAGATCCAGTCGGCCGAGCGCGACGAGACGTCCTTCCAGGAAGAGGTCGACGACCTCGGTCGACGGATCGGCACGGGCGTCGTGGCCCTCATCGCCCTCGTGGTCGCGGTGCAGTACCTCGCGACCGACGCCGACACCATCGCCATCCTCCTGACGGCAGTCACGCTCGCCGTCGCCGCCATCCCCGAGGGACTCCCGGCGGTGGTGACCCTGACCCTGGCGATGGGGTCCCAGAAGCTCGTCGAGAAGAACGCGCTGGTGCGGCGCCTCCCCGTCGTCGAGAGCCTGGGCGCCGTCGACACCATCCTCACGGACAAGACGGGGACGCTCACGGAAAACCAGATGACCGTCCGGCGGGTCGCGGTCGGCGACGCGACCTACGAAGTGACGGGCGCCGGCCTGTCGACCGACGGTGAGTTTCGACGGGACGGCGAGCCCGCCGATGGCGCAGCTATCGAACCGGTGCTCCGGTGTGGGCGGCTCTGTAACAACGCCGAACCGGCCCCGGACACGGAGGACCGGGCCTACTTCGGTGATCCGACCGAGGTGGCGCTCCTCGTCGCCGCGGCCAAAGCCGGCGTCGACCCGAGCGGCGAGCGCGTCCGCGAGGTCCCCTTCTCCTCGGAGCGAAAGCGCATGACCGTCGTCGTCCGCGAGGACGGCGAGCACACCGCCTACACCAAGGGGGCGCCGGAGACCGTCCTCGACCGGTGCGACAGGGTCCGCGTCGACGGCGAGGTCGTCGCCCTGACCGACGAGCGCCGCGCGGCGATCCGCGAGCGCACGGACGCCTTCGCCGCCGAAGCACTCCGCGTCCTCGGGTTCGCGTCGAAGCCCGTCGACGACCCCGACGCCGACCCCGAAGACCTGGAAGAGGGCCTCGTCTTTCTCGGCCTCCAGGGGATGCTCGACCCGCCGCGGGCCGAGGTCGACAGGGCGGTGAGCGACTGTCGGGACGCGGGCATCCGCGTCGTGATGGTGACCGGCGACAACCTCGAGACGGCCAAGGCCATCGGCGCCGAGATCGGGTTCGACCCCGACGGGGCGATGACCGGCACGGAGATGGATCGCCTGAGCGACGAGGACCTACAGGCGGCCGTCGAGGACGTCGAGGTCTTCGCGCGGATGTCCCCAGCCCACAAGGTCCGGGTGCTAAAGGCGCTGCAGGCCAACGACCACCGCGTCGCGATGACCGGCGACGGCGTCAACGACGCCCCCGGCGTGCGCAACGCCGACGTGGGCATCGCGATGGGCCAGCGCGGCACCGACGTCACGAAGGAGGCCTCGGACATGGTCCTCCAGGACGACAACTTCGTGACGATCCGCAACGCCATCGCGGAGGGCCGGGGCATCTTCGACAACATCCGGAAGTTCGTCAACTACCTCCTCTCTGCGAACGCCGGCGAGGTGCTGGCGGTCTTCGTCGGCGTCCTCGTCGGGAGCGCCCTGTTCCCGACGCTGTTCGCGGGCAGTACCGAGGCGCTCATCCTCACGCCCGTCATGCTGCTGTGGATCAACCTCGTCACGGACGGCTTCCCGGCGCTCGCCCTCGGCGCGGACCGACCGGCCGAGGGGATCATGGACCGGCCGCCCCGGCCCAGCGACGAACCCGTCATCGACGGCCGGATGCTCCTCTCGATCGGGACGATCGGTGCCCTCATGACGGTCACCGGCCTCGCGCTATTTTTCGTCGGGCTGGCACGCACCCGCGACCTGCTCGTCGCCCAGACGCTGCTCTTTACGTTCCTCGTCACCGTCGAGATGGTCCGCATCCAGCTGATCCGCTCCCGGTACGACCTGTCGATCCTGTCGAACCACTGGCTCGTCGGGGCCGTCGGTCTTTCCCTCGCCCTCCAGCTGCTGGTGCTGTACACGCCGCTGGCCGGATTCTTCGACGTCGTCCCGCCGACCGTCCAGCACTGGACCTGGATCGGCGCCGCCTTCGCCGCCTTCCTCCTGCTCGGAGTCGCAATCGAACGCCTGCTGGACCGGCTGGTAACTGCCTGACGACAGACCAGGTCGTCGGGCCGACGCGGTTCGGGGAACACGTGACACACCCGCCCCTCGCCGCCCCGATCGGCGCACATGTTCGACGGTTCCGGTCGCGGTTCCCACTCGATCGGAAACAGAGGATTTCATTTATGCGGTCCTCGCATACGACCGCGTACGATGGGAGCCGGCGAGGGCACAGACCACGTGTTCCACTGCCCCGAGTGTGACGAGTCCCTCGAGGTCAACGACGCCATGAAGACCGCGCTCGTCGAGCGCGGCTGCGTGATCTGTGGCGGGACCGTCACGCCCAGCGACTTCTCCGAGTGCGCCGCCGACTCCTCCTGACGCGCCGCGACCGACTGCGTGCCAACCGGTCGCAATCGTCGTCTGCGGCCGCCAGCGCGCGACGGACAGGTATTAGTGACCCTCACCGCTCTGTATCTCCACGGCACCATGACGCTGGACCAGCGGACGGAGCTGTCGGCGGCGGAGACGGACGCGCTGCTCGCTCGCCACGAGACCGGCGTCCTGTCGCTCGCGAGCGGCGACCGTCCATACGCCATCCCGATCTCCTACGGCTACGACGCCGAGGAGCGCCGGTTCTACCTGCGACTCGTGTCCACGGAAGACAGCGAGAAGGCGAGCTATCTGGCGGACGCGCCCCAAGCGCGGCTCGTCGTCTACGAGGAGGCCGAGCCGGTCTACCGGAGCGCCGTCGCCGTCGGGCACCTCCGGGAGATCCCGCGGGACGACCTCACGATCGAGCACGTCGAGCAGTACAGCGCCGCCAAGCGACCGCTCTTCGAGATCTGGGGCGAGGACCGACCCGAACTCGACATCCGCCTCTACCGGTTCGACCCGGACGACCTGAACGCCCGCCGGATCGAAATCGACCGCGAGAGCGCCGCGGACTGACCGCACCGTGGCGCCCGCCCACCGATCGACCCCGAGGCTAAAGTGCTCGCGGCCCGAAGTTGACGTATTCCTATGGGTTCGGGAATCAGGGCCACAGTCGAATTCGGCGCCGGAACGTGTCCCGTCGCGGACCTCTCGGCGACTGCGGACGCGACGATCGACGCCGTCGACGCCAACGTCTGTCCCGACGAGGGCACCGAGAGCGTCACCGAGTTCACCCTCGAGGGGGAGGCCGACCCGGCCGACCGGTTCACCGAAGTGTTCGCGCACGGGCAGCGACGCCGGTACCGGTTCGTCCACGAGGGCGGCGTCGACTGTCCCTGCGAGTGCCTCGGTTCCCACGGCTGTCCGGTGACGCGCTACGTCGCCCGGGAGGGCCGCCTGACGGTCGTCTTCCACGCCGCCGACTACGACGAACTCCAGACCCTCGTGAGCGACCTCCGCGACCGGTTCCCGAGCGTCGACATCAAGCGGTTCGTCCGGTCGCCCGACGAGGAGACGACCGCGGACGCCGTCTTCGTCGACCGACGCAAGCTCACCGACCGCCAGCGGGAGGTTCTGGCGACGGCCTACGAGATGGGCTACTTCGAGCGACCGCGGCGGGCGAACGCCACCGAGGTCGCCCGCGAACTCGGCATCGATCCGTCCACCTTCAGCGAACACCTCGCGGCGGCCGAGTCGAAGATCCTCGACGACTTCCTGTGAGCGACCCGCCGCGGTAACCCTGCCCGGCCCGGACCGGGTACTTAAACCATCCCGAATGTTGGGGCCCGGCGTTCCTCCCGGTGGAGCGCAAGGGTCACGTATGAGCCAGTCACCACTCGCGGCCTCGCCCACCCAGCACGAACACGGAAACGGCGCGTCCACCGTCACGGACGCCGAGGAGGTCCAGTCGCTCCTCGACGTCCTCCAGGACCCGGCCTGTCGCGACATCCTCGAGGCGACCAGCGACGAGGCGCTGTCCGCCAACGAGGTCTCGGAGACCTGCGACCTGCCGCTCTCGACGGCCTACCGGAAGCTCGAACTGCTGACGGAGGCGGACATGCTCGTCGAGCGAACCCGTATTCGGCGGTCCGGCAAGCACACGAGCGAGTACGGCCGGGTGGTCGAGGACGTCGTCGTCTCGGTCGCCGAGCCGGGCGAGACGGAACTCGAAGTCCGCCGACGAGACGGCCACGGGGCCGCACACGGCCACTGAGTTCGGCCTCGCGGCTCGTACTCAGATCCCCGCCACCGGCAGCGGCACCTGGAGGGGCGACAGCGAAATGACCCTGTTCGCGTCCGCGTCGTACCGCAGTACGTCCGCGTCCTCGAGGAGCGGGAGTCCCACGTGGTGGAGTCGAAGCCGAACGTCCTCGACCAGCGGGGCGTCGCCACACAGGTCGCTCCGGACCTCCGCGGCCACGCCGCGGGCGAGTGGGTCGAGGCCGAGCGGGAGCGCCGCCCCCGCGAGGAGCCTGACGGCGACGCGACGGCGCGGTTGGCCGAAGACCGCTCCGAGGGCCGCCCAGTTCGCTCCCTCCGTCCGCAACCAGGCCGGCGTGACCTGGGGATGAGAGAGGAGGCGGTGGTCGCCGAGCGCGACGGCGTCACCGGAGCGACGATCCAGCAGGTCGGCCATCACCAGGACTGGGAGGTGTCGGTGGTGGAGAGCCTCCCGGAGGTCCGTCCGCTCCAGGCCGGCGTCGACGCCGTAGGCCTCGCACCGTTCGGCGACGGCGGCGACGAGTTCGGCGACGGGCATCGGTGACTCGGCCGCGAGGGCGATGGCCAGGGCGGCCCGTCGAATCGGGTGCCGGAGGGCCCGGGCGACGCTATCCGGCCGGAGGACTGCCACCGGGGGATCGGTCGGACGGTTCACGGCTCGCGGCCGACCCGCCAGCAGCGCCGGGTGCCCGTGCCACGCCCCCGCGGCTTTGCCACTGGCCAGCGACCGGCGACCCGCGCTGGTCTGCCTGTCCACCCGCGCGCGACGGCGTCGGTTCCACCCATGCGGTGACGACTGGCGACGCGCGTCCGAAGTTATGGGCTCTGTAGGCCGTCACAATCCCCACCTAGGGACGACTGCGAGCGCCCGACCCCCGCGCTCACGTCGGCGATCCGGTGCCTGGCGCGGGGAAGAATCGACGGCGACCCCGCAGCCTGGCGTCGGGCATCCGGCTTTGGTCCCGTAGGGGCCCAGCAGGAATCGGTCAGCGGACCGGCCGGTGCCCGCGGGCGAGCGTGACGAACCCGCCGGCCAGGCGGCGGCGACCGCTCGTCGCCGTCCCGCGGGCCAGGGCGGCCGCGGCCTCGTCGATCCGCGCCTCGAGGCGCTCGGCCGCCGACGGCGGGACGCCGTCGCCACCCCCGGGTGCCGCGAGTCTGACGAAAGCGTCGAAGGCCGCGTTGAGCGGAGCCGCCAGCGCACGGTCGCTTCGCGTAGCGTTCAGCAGGACGATGGAGCCGTCCGCTGCGAGGCAGGCGAGCCACGCGTCGACGGCCGCCCCCGGATCCGGGAGCAGCCCGACGAGGAACGTCGAGAGGACGGCGTCGACCGGTCCGGCGATGGGCGGGCGACTCGCGTCGGCGCGGACGAGGTGGACGTTGTCCCAGCCGTTGGCCGAGATGCGCTCGCGTGCGCGATGGAGCATCCCCGGCGTCAGGTCGACCCCGACGACGGTCCCCTCGGGGCCGACCCGCTCGCGGAGGTGAGGCAGGTTCGCGCCCGTGCCACAGCCCATCTCGACGACGGTGTCGCCCGGCGAGAGGGCGAGGGCGTCGACGGCCCGCGCCCGCCAGGAGTCGATCCCGGGGAGCGTGGCGACGACGTCGTACAGGCGCGCCCACCGCCCGTAGAACGCCTGGGTCGCGGCGGGATCGCTCATGCGACGTCGCGGACCGCGGTGGCGACCGTCGTCGCGTCCGGCCCGAGGAGGTAGACGATCGGTTCGACGCCGTGCGCGCCGGCCTGGTAGAGGACGTCCGCGTCGGGCGACGCCTCGAGTGCCGCCTCGATGCCCACCGCGAGGTCCGCCTCGGGGTCGAACTCCGCAGTGGTGTGCCCGGCGTCCGCCAGCGCGTCGAGGAGATTCTCGCTGTAGGCGAGGTTGGTCGCCGCCCGCGCGTCGCTCCCGGCCGCTCGGGCCGCCAGCAGGACGTTCGCGACGTGCTGGCTGACGCCGAACTCCGGCGGTGCCGGGATCGTCGCCTGGCCCTTCACGTCGAGGATCCGCCCCGGCACGGCCGCCACGTCCTCGATGGTCGTCGCCTGGGGGAGGCACTCCACGAGGTTCGACCCCACCGCCGGGACGATGCGCGTGAACCCGCCGGTGTTCTCCAGAACGCGCAGGCCCCGCCGGACCGACGACTTGACGCGCTCGGCCTGCCGGAGCCGGCTCTCGGGGTCGTGGACCGCAAAGCCCTGGTCGTACTCGGCGAGTTCGGGGACGGCCTCCGCGTGGAGGTCGGCGAGGACCCCACCCTGCTCGAGTTCGCGGATCAGCACCTCCGTCTCGACGAGGGTCTCGACGGTCGAGACGTCGTCCGCGGCCAGTCCCTCGGCCAACTCGGCGACGTGGGCCTGAAGCCGCTCGTCGGCCAGCAGCCGGTCGTTGCGCTCGACCGCGCCGTGGACGTATTTGGAGACGGCGCTCTGGCTGATGCCCAGCAGGTCCGCGACCTCGCTCTGGGTCAATCCCTCGTCCCGGAGTGCCTCCGCAAGCATCGACCGGAAGGTCGGGAGGAACTCGTCGACGACGATCTCCTCGACGAATTTCATGGGTCCGTGGGCGACGGCTGCTCGTAGTTCATTGGTCCCCTCCGAACTCGGCGTCGCCCCCGATGCGCGACGCCTGGGGGCCGCTCTGGCCCTGGTACTTCGAGCCCCGCTCCTCCCCGTAGGGTCGCTCGGCGCGGTTCTTCAACTCGGTGAAGGTGAGCTGGGAGATGCGCATGTTCGGCTCCAGCGCGACGGGAGCGCTCCCGAGATTGGATAGCTCCAGCGTGATCTGGCCCTCGTAGCCGGGGTCGACGATGCCAGCCGTGGCGTGGACGACGATGGCCAGCCGGCCGAGCGAGGAGCGCCCCTCGACGTGGGCGATGAGGTCGTCGGGGATCTCGACGCGCTCCTTGGTCGTCCCGAGGACGAAGTCGCCCGGGTGGAGGATGAACTCGTCGCGCTCCGTGATCTCGGCGTCGGGGGCCGCGTCCTCGAACTCGCCCAGCGTGCGCTGGTCCTCCGGGGTGCCGACGACGGTCTTGCTGGTGTAGTCCGCGGCGTCGGTCCCGCGGGCGGGGCGGATGCAGGGGACGTTGGTCTGCTGGAATTCCAGGAACTCCCGGCCGAGCCGCATGTCCAGGCTGGCGGGCTGGATCTGCAGCTCGGGGTCGTCCAGGGGCTCGACGACCAGGCTGCCCTCGTCCAGTCGCCGGCGGATGTCCCCGTCCGAGAGGATCATATACTGGGTCCAGCGGTCCAGGGGTGCTAAAGGTTCCCGGTCTCGGGCGTGTTGGTCGCACCTGACCGGGGCTCGTGGGCGAGCGACTCCGGGTGTAACTGTGAACTGCAGGAAACCGCGGCTCCCGATCGCGGTTCGCCTGGTTCACCGCTCGTGCAGGTCGAACGAGCGGCTCCTCGTGCATCCCCCACGGCCGGTCTGCCCGCCACACTCGGGGACGCGGGGCCACCACCCGTCGCGACGACAGCGCGCGCAGTCACCACGACGTCTCTACCGCGATAGTCAGGTGGCATCCCTCGCAATGGTACCTTTCGACCGACAAGAATATTCTCGTCCTTTCGCAACGGACCAGGTGTTGGATACCAGACTGGCCGACGCCGGGTTGCCCGCCGAGAGTTCGACGTGGCGGGTCCTCACCATCGCGGCCGGCTGGCTGCTGCTCCTGTTCGTCGGCGCCTACCTGATCACGCCAGCAAGTATCCTCCCGCTGGTGATGAGCGACCTCCACATCACCGAAGCCACGGCTGCCGCACTCGTCTCGATGCCGCAGGTCGCAGCGACGGTGATCGGCATTCCCGTCGGCCTCTACCTGGACCGCGTCGAGACCCGCGCGGCGGTCCCGGTCGCCGCGGCCGTCCTCTTCGTCGGGAGCACGGGTGACTGGATGGCTGCGAGCAGGGGCACGGTCTCGCTGCTGATCGCCTCGCGACTGCTCGCGGGCGTCGGGATGTTCGTGCTGTGGGTCGTGAGCATCAACGTGGCCTCGAGCTCGGTTCCACCGACCAGGCGGGCGACGGCGACGTCTGTGATCATTTCCGGCTATCCGGCGGGATACGCGGTCGGACAACTGGCGACGCCGCGCGTCGCGGCGGTCGTCGGTTGGCCCGGGGTGTTTCCGGTCTTCGGCGTCGCAGTGCTAGTCACGTCAATCGCGTTCTACGTTGCCGTCGGCCGCGTGTCGCGGTCCCGGGCGTCGACGGAACCGATGACGCTGTCGGGGTTCACGCACGTGTTGCGAAACCGGAACGTGTGGTCGGTCGTCGCCGTCACGATCCTCGGCTACTCGCTGTACATGGTGTTCAACTCGTGGATGCCCACGTACATTACCCGGCGGTTCGGCGTCTCGCTGGCAGAGAGCGGCGCGTTCGTCGCGCTGTTTCCCGCGGTCGGAATTCTCGCCCGGCCGGCGGGGGGCTGGCTCTCGGACACGGTGTGTGCCCAGCGACGCCGGCCCGTCTTCGCAGTCTCGTTCGTCGGCGCGACCGTGCTGGCAGCCTTCATGTTCCACAGCACGACGATTGCGGTGTTGGTCGCGCTGCTCGTCCTCGCAGGGGTGTTCATCCAGCTCCAGATCGGCCTGATGTACCAGTCCATTCGGGAGTTCGTCGACCCGCGCGCCGCCGGGACGGCCGTGTCGCTCGCGAGCGTTGCCGGGTGGCTGGGATCGTTCGTCGCCCCGGTCGTGGCCGGCGAACTGATCGCCATCGCCGGAACGGCCGCCGTCCTGTTCCTGCTCGCGATCGGCCTCGGTGTGGCGGGCACGGTCGTCGTCTGGCAGATGGCCGAGTCCGGCGAGTCTCCCGCGCCAGCCTGACTCCACCGAAACGCCGAGAGGACCACGGACGCGACCCGACTGCCCACTAGCGGGCGTACTCGCCACATCGAGCAGTCCTAAGTACGGCCACCCCGGACCCAGTGGCATGAAGCAGGCCATCGTGGCGCGGGCGGACCTCGGCATGGGCGAGGGAAAGTTAGCCGCCCAGGTCGCCCACGCCTCACTCTCTGCCTTCCAGGACACCCCCTCGCGCGCCCGGAAGGCCTGGCAGGGCGAGGGCCAGAAGAAGATCGTCCTCCAGGCGAACGGGGAATCCGAACTCTTCGAACTCGCCGACGCCGCCGAGGCCGAGGGCCTGCCCCACGCCGTCGTCCGCGACGCGGGCCACACGCAACTCGAACCCGGCACCGTCACGTGCCTGGCCATCGGGCCGGGAGACGAGGACGTGGTGGACCGCGTGACCGGCGACCTGCAACTCTACTGAAGTGCGAGGGTTACGGTCCCGTCGTGCGTTTCCGGTGAAAGAAGGCCTATATAGGTGTAGCGATTACCCCAAGTGAACGAACCACCATGCAAGGGAATCAGCAGCAGGCGTACGACCGCGGGATCACGATCTTCTCCCCGGACGGGCGCCTCTACCAGGTCGAGTACGCGCGGGAGGCAGTCCGGCGCGGCAGTGCGAGCGTCGGCGTCCGGACGGCCGGCGGGGTCGTCCTCGCGGCGAACCGGCAGACGCGCTCGCCCCTGATCGAGCAGAGCAGCATCGAGAAGATCCACGCGATCGACGACCACGTCGGGATCGCGAGCGCGGGCCACGTCGCGGACGCCCGCCAGCTCGTCGACGTCGCCCGTCGGCGGGCGCAGGTCGAACAGTTGCGCTACGGCGAGCCCATGGACGTCGAGGCCCTCACCAAGGAGATCACCGACCACATCCAGCAGTACACCCAGACCGGCGGCGCGCGCCCGTTCGGCGTCGCGCTGCTCGTCGGCGGCGTCATGGACGGCGAACCGCGCCTCTTCGAGACGGATCCCTCGGGGACGCCATACGAGTGGCAGGCGGTCGCCATCGGCGGCGGCCGCGACGACATCCAGGCGCACTTCGAGGACGAGTACAGTCCCGACGCCGACCTCGCGGACGGCGTCCAGCTCGCGCTGTCCGGCCTCGCCGAGGCCGAAGACAGCATCGACCCCACCGACGTCGAGGTGGCGACGGTCGACGCGGAAAGCGAGACCTTCGAGACCCTCTCCCAGGACGAGGTCACGGAGCACGCAGACGCCGCGGGCCTCGGTGGTGAGTCCGATGAGTGACGAGTTCGCCACCGGGAACCACGACACCCCGGACCCCTACGCCCCGGAACTCGGCGGCTTCGACGGGCTCGACCGCGCGGCCGGTACCGACGAGGACACCGTCGTCTCCACGGGAACGACGACCGTCGGGATCACCGCCGACGACGGCGTGGTCGTCGGGACCGACCGCCGCGCCAGTCTCGGCGGGCGGTTCGTCTCGAACAAGAACGTCGTCAAGGTCGAACAGATCCACCCGACCGCCGTCCTGACGCTCGTGGGCTCGGTCGGCGGCGCCCAGTCGTTCATCCGGACGCTCCGCTCGGAGGCCAACCTCTACGAGACCCGGCGCGGCGAGACCATGTCCATCGACGCGCTCGCGACGCTCGCGGGCAACTTCGCCCGCGGCGGCCCCTTCCGGGCCATCCACCCCATTCTCGGCGGCGTGGACGACCAGGGCGAGCACGTCTTCAGCATCGACCCCGCCGGCGGGGTACTGGAAGACGACTACACCGTCACCGGCAGCGGGATGCAACTGGCGACGGGGACTATCGAGGGCAACTACGACCCAGAGATGAGCATCGAGGAGGCGGGCACGCTCGCGGCGAAAGCCGTCGACGCCGCCTCCGAGCGGGACACGGCCTCGGGCAACGGGTTCGTGCTCGCGACGGTGACGTCGGACGGCGTCGACATCGAGGAGTTCGACGCCGTTGCCGAGGCCCTCTGAATCGGCGTTCACCGCCTGGGTCTCGCACACGACGACACCCCTTTATCCGGTCCGGCGTTCGAGTCCCCAACGGCAGACTTCCAGTGCGCGACGCCCACCCAATCGAGCAGACCGTCGGCATGCGCTACTACGTCAGCGACGCCGACGGGATCGGGGGTCGGCTCCGCGATCGTCCCGAAGACTTTCGCGTCCGCGAAATCGAGGCCTTCGACGCGGAACCGCTCGAGGCCGACCCCGGCGCGTATCCCCACGTCCTCTGTCGGGTCACCCTCCACGACTGGGAGACCAACGACTTCGCGGGCGCCCTCTCGGACCGCCTGGGAATCTCCCGCGAGCGCGTCTCCTGGGCCGGGACGAAGGACAAGCGGGCCGTCACGACGCAACTCATCTCGGTCGACGGCGTCGATCCGGCGGACCTCCCCGACCTCGATGGGGCCGACCTCGAGCTCGTCGGCCGGACCGGCCGACCCATCCTCTTCGGCGACCTCGCGGGCAACGCCTTCAAGGTTGTCGTCCGCGACCCGGAGACACCCGACCGCGTCGCGGCCTCCACGGACGACCTGCGGGCGTTCGCCGCGGTGGACGATCCCGCACCGGGCGGCCCCATCGGCGTTCCCAACTACTTCGGCCAGCAGCGCTTCGGCAGTCTCCGGCCGGTCACCCACCAGGTCGGCCTCGCGATCGCTCGCGGGGACTGGGAAGGCGCGGTTCTCGCCTACGTGGGCAACCCCCACGAGCGCGAGCCGGATCACACCCGCGAGGCCCGTAACTACGTCGACGAGACGCGCGACTGGCAGGGCGGCCTCGACCGGATGCCGACCCACCTGGGCTACGAGCGGGCCATGCTCCATCGACTGGTCGACGGCGACGACGAGCCCGCCGACTTCCGAGCGGCACTAGAGACCGCGCCGACCAACCTCCAGCAACTGTTCGTCAACGCCGCCCAGTCGTACGTCTTCAACCTGATCCTGAGCGAGCGACTCGAGCGCGGGCTACCGTTCGCCGAGCCCGTCGCCGGCGACCTGGTCTGTTTCACCGACGCAGACGCACCCCCGGAGCTGACCGTGCCGGACGCCGATCGAATCCAGCGCGTCACAGCGGACCGCCTCCCCGCGATCCGGCGCCACTGCGAGCGCGGGCGGGCCTTCGTCACCGCGCCGCTGGTCGGAACCGAGACGGAACTGGGCGGCGGGGAACCCGGCGACATCGAACGTGGGGTCCTCGAGGCCCTCGACCTCTCTCCCGCGGACTTCGATCTCCCCGGCGAGTTCGACTCGAATGGCACCCGCCGGGCGATCCTCGTACGGACGGACCTCGACGTCACCCGCGATCCCCTGACCGTCGAGTTCGCCCTCCCGAAGGGCTCGTACGCCACGGTCGTCCTCCGGGAGTTCCTGAAGGCCGACCCCGCGGACCTGTAGGCCGAGACGGGCTGAGTGCGGTGCTCCCGGAAGCGGGCGCCTTAAGCGACGTGCGCACCGACGCCATTGCATGGAGTGTCGGGAGTGCGGGTCCCCGCTCGACCACCCGGGCGATTACTGCCTGCTCTGTCGGACCGAAAACGCCGACGCCGTGGTGCTCGAACTCGAGCGGGACCGCGCGACCGTCACGACACTCCACGGAGACGAGGTGCTCGGGAGCTACGTCGTCACCACGACGCCCGAACCCGACGACAGCGAACGCCTCACGACCGAACTGCGGAACTTCGCCGGCCTGGTCGCCGACGAGGTCCGCCGCAAGCGCCCCGAGGAGGTGTACGCGACGGGCGACCGCGACGTACTGCGAGCGGTCAGGGGGCAGTTGCACCACGACTTCTACCGCGTGGGCGAGGACGACCCGGTCCAGCAGGTCATCGACCGCCGCGGCGACGCGCCCCTCGACGTGGTCGAGGCCTCCGTCGCGGAGAAACTGGGCGGCGCGCACTCCACGCTGGTCGGGGGGCGGACCGGCCGGAAGGTCCTCGCCGTCGTCGCCGAGCACCCCCACGTCAAGAAGATCATCCCCGGCCCCATCGACGCCGGCGGGTCTGGGTCGCAGTCCGGGCTCCGGGCGAAGGCGACGCGGGCCGACGGCAACGGGAACGTGCGCCTGCTGGTGCGCGACGGCTCCAGCGTCCAGGAGAACCGCATCGTGACCACGGCCCGGGACCGGGAACTGGGCGAGCGCGTTCGCGAGGACCTGAACGAGGCGCTGCGCGACGCGGAGTTTCAGGACTGAGCTGTGTGAGGTGGTGATGAGGAAGACGCGTTGTGCGCCGGGAACGCTTGTTTGAACCGCCAGAAAGCCCCGGCGGGCTACGGTCGCGCGGCTCGCTGCGCTCCTCACTCACTTCGTTCGTTGCGGTGCTTGCGTCACCGGGCTTCCCGTAGCCCGCCGCCCCTTTCAGTCCCACCCAGCATGGATTGCACAACCGCCGTAACTGAGGTGCCGGACAATCAACGCGGGTGGGACTGAAAGGGGCGTTATCGGGCGCGAAGCGCCCGATTACTCGGGAGACCTCCGGTCTCCCGGCGAGCCGCGCGGCCGGCTGCCCCGGCCGCGGCTTGACGAGGGCGGCAGAGCCGCCCTCGTGCTCGACGAAGGCGGGGCGGTCAAGCGATGACGAGCGAAGCTCGTCAAGTGCCCGAGGAGACCTCGGATCACCGCAGGCCAACGGCCGAGGAGCGCAGCCGCCGCACCGAGTCAACCGAGGCTCGAACGGAGTGAGAGCCTCGATCGCGAACGGGGAGCGCAGCGACCCGTAAGACGAGACGCTCGGGGCTTTCTGGCGGTTCTGTCAAGCAGTACCATCGACACCCTATACCGCGACCGCTCGCAGTCGAACTCGCAGGGTTTATGGGCGCGACCGGCCGAATGGAGGACACTATGAGTCAACGTCAGGGCAAGACCGGCAGCGCCGGCCGCTTCGGCGCCCGGTACGGCCGCGTCGCCCGCCGTCGCGTCTCCGAGATCGAGGCGGGCATGCGCGAGGACCACGAGTGTCCCGAGTGTGGCGAGCCCCGCGTCGAGCGCCAGGGCACCGGCCTCTGGGAGTGTGACGCGTGTGGATACACCTTCACCGGCGGCGCCTACCAGCCCGAGACCCCCGGCGGGAAGACCGTCCGGCGGTCCATCCGCGCGGCGCTGGCCGAAGACACCGAGGACGAATGAGCTACAAGTGTTCCCGCTGTAAGCGCGACGTGACGCTCGACGAGTACGGTGGCGTCCGCTGTCCCTACTGCGGTCACCGCGTGCTCCTGAAGGAGCGCAGCCGGGACGTCAAAGAGATCGACGTCCAGTAGCGGTGACCCACGCGGCGACGTTCTCGCTGACCTATTCCGACACCGAGCGAGCCCGCCGTGTCGCCAGTTCGATCCGGCCCGAGGTGGGCGACATCGGTGGGGACCGGACCCGTGCAGCGGTGCAACTGGATGGGACGGAGTTGGAGATCGTCGTCGAGGCCGACGATCTGGTGGCCTTGCGGGCTGGGATCAACACCTGGCTGTCGCTGACGAGCGTCGCCGAGCGGGCGGGTGGGGTTGGGCCAGGCGCTGACTCTACAGGGTAACGTGACTGTGGAGCGGTGTGGATACCATCGGTTGAAAGCCCTCGGCCCGCTCGCGGTCGCTGTCGTTCGAAAATCGGAGATTTTCGTGATGACGAGAGATTTCGTCTCTCGAACCAAGCGGCATATCCTCTCTGCGTTCGGTTAGGGGGCGCTCAGCGACTACAATAAACGCGACCGGGCCTCTCGCCCTTTGGATCCACCAGGCGACCATCGTGACCGCCACACGCCTCCCCAGCCGATTCGCTCGGTCACTCCGTTCCCTCGCTCATCCCTCGCACGGCGCAGTCTCACCGCCTCGGGCGATGCGCCCTCGACGGCTCGACAGCGCGCGCCACCAGCAATGATTCCCTGTGAGGTACCCATTCGGACCGGGACCCTCCCATTCACGTCTGGCGAGGGTGCTCCGGAGCGGTAACCTCACGAGGTATCCACACGGTCACGGTGGCGCGTCAACCTCCACTCGCGTGGTGGAAAGCGTGGGTTTTTCAGCAGGGGACCCAACCGGACGACTATGCAGGGCAACCTTCCGCCGGAAGCACAGGAGAAACTCGAGGAACTGCAGGACCTCCAGGAGACGGCACAGCAGGTCGCGGCACAGAAACAGCAGGCCGAGACCCAGCTCACGGAGTCACAGAACGCACTCGAGGAACTCGACGACGTCGAGGGCGAGACCACGATGTACCGCGAAGTCGGCGAACTCCTCGTCGAGACTGACTACGAGGAGGCCCAGGCCGACCTCGAAGAGAAGGTCGACAGTCTCGAGGTCCGCGTCGACACGCTCACCAAGCAAGAGGAACGCGTCCAGGACCAGTTCGAGTCCCTCCAGCAGGAACTCCAGCAGATGCTCTCCGGTGCGGGCGGCGGCGCGGGCGGCCCGATGGGCGGCCCCGGCGGGGCATGAGCCAGGGCGGGCCAGGCCGGCCCGACGACCGCGAGGAAGCGGACGACGAACCGACCGACGCGGACGTCGTCGAGGCGGCCGCCGACGCCGCCGACGACCTCGTCTTTTCGCGGCTCGACGCGGACGATGTCGAGGACCTGGACGTGACCGTCAGCTTCGAGGAGGGCATCCTTGAGGTCGACGTCTACCTCCACGCGCCCGACGCGCTGGCAGACACCCAGCAAGTAGCAGACGACGCGGCGCTCGCGGCTCGCGCCGCCGTCGACGACCTGCTCGAGTGACGGCACCGGCGTCTCGGGCCGGCTCGAACTGTCGCGAGCGCCGCCAGTCAGCGGCGGGTGACGTGTACGGAAAATCGGGATCCGATGGTGGCGGGCCGGGTGATCGTCAGCGGAGCGGGTGGTCAGCGGACGGTCGAGTTGGGCCCCGATTCAGGGGCGCGTCAGGCCGCGGTGGCGGTGGCCTCGGGCGTGGGCGCGGGGGTCGTCGCGTCGGTCTCGTTGCCAGCGGCGTCGCCGTCCTCGGCGTCCTCCGGCGTCAGGTCACTGACGTTGTCGCCGAGCGAGCCCTCGAGCGCGCCGTCGAGGTGTTGCCCGATGGTCTCGTGGATCTGGCTCACGAAGTCGGGGACCTGGGCGGGCAGGTCGGTCGGGGGCCCGCGCTCGCCGGCGTCCGCGGGCGGCCCGTGGCCGCCAGTAGCACCGGCGGCCGACCGGGCAGTCACAGACCCGTTCTCGTCGCCGTCGGACGCGTTCGCGACGTCGGCGGCGTCAGCAGGGTCGTCGCCTGGGGCCGCGTCGGTCCCGGCGCGGTCGGCGTCGGCCTGGTCGCGCTGGTGGTCGTCGCCCGGTGCGCTCGGTGCGTCGGTGGGCGCGTTTCCCGGGGCCGCGGCGGTCGCCCCGACGGCGACGACCGCGACCGCGAGCAGGACGCCCACGATCTGTGTCACGTTCATGGTTCGCTGCACACTGGGCTGGCCGCCGGATGGGTTTGAAGGGGGCACGCCGTCAGGCGGGTTTGGGGCCGTTTTCACCCGAGTTAACCGGGTTTTCGGCGAGTGTCCGCGGCGTTGTCCCCGGCACTCGTGGCTGCCGCCGGAGGAGCCACGTGCGGACGGTCTCGCGCCCAGCGAGCGGCCGCGCGCGGACAGTCTTTTCATACCTGCTCCCGTAGCAAGAGACATGGAACACGAGGCGACGGTCGAGGGCGTCGGCGTGGGCGTGAGCGACGAGGGGCCGGGGGCGCCGGTCGTCATCCTCCAGGCGCGCGAGGAGCTCATCCCCATCTTCGTCAGCTCCGACCAGGCCCAGTCGATGCAACTCGCCATCGAGGGCGAGCCCTTCGAGCGCCCGCTGACCCACGACCTGTTCGTCGAGATGGTCGCGGAGTTCGGCGCCGCCATCGACAGGGTCCGGATCGACGACCTCGCGGACGGGACCTTCTACGCCAAGATCGACTGCGAGCAGTACCACGCCGGCGAGCGCACGCAGGCGGTCTTCGACGCCCGCCCGTCCGACGGCGTCGCCCTCGCCCTCCGGGTCGACTGTCCGATCGTCGTCACCGACGAGGTGATCGACGAGGCAGGCCGGCCGCCCGACGCCTTCGAGACGCGCGAGCCCGACGAGGAGGGGGAGTCGTCGGGCTCCGACTACCGCTACGAGGGCGAGTGACCAGTCCGTGTTGCGCGACGCGAGACGCGCCGCAGGTATTACGTCGACCGTCTGAGAACGACGCCACGAGGTATCCCCAATGGACGTCGAATTCACACACAGACCCTCCTACACGCACCTGATCGTCACGCTGGAACAGGGCGAGTCGATCGTCGCCCAGCCCGGCGCCATGGTCGGCCACTCCACGACGATCCAGGTCGAAACGACGACGAGCAGGGACGGCATCCTCAGCTCAGCGAAGTCGCTGCTCGGCGGGGAATCGCTGTTCGCCAACGAGTTCGTCGCCGAGGGCGGCCGCGGCCAGGTCACGCTCGCCCCGGAGAAGCCAGGCGACGTGATGCAACACGACCTCGACGGCGGGACGCTATACGCGACCGACGGGGCCTTCCTCGCCGGCACGGCCGACGTCGACATCGACTCCGAACTCGGCGGCATCCGCTCGATGATCGGCGAGGCGGGACTGACGCCGCTGGCCCTCAAGGGGTCCGGCTCGGTCTTCATCGACGCCTTCGGCGGTCTGGAGCGCCTCGACCTCGACGCCGGCGAATCGTACGTCCTCGACAACGAGAACCTGATCGCCTGGGACGACCAGGTCGACTTCTCGACCCGGACGGTCGGCGGGCTGAAGTCGTCGCTGCTCAGCGGCGAGGGGCTCGTCTTCGAGTTCACCGGCCCGGGAACGGCGTGGTATCAAACGCGGGACGTCGACGCGTTCGCCTCGCTGCTGGCGCCCCGGATCCGAACGGACGACAGCTAAGCGAGGCGGGACGCAGCCCGCCGCCGAGAGGCCAGTACGCGCCGTGAGCCGGCCGTCGACGACTTCGTTCCCAGCGGCTGGGAACGACGGGCGAGGGTTATCAGGTACTGGCCAAACGTGTAACCATGGACGACGTTCAAGATTTCGACGACATTCTGGTACCGACCGACGGCAGCGACTCGTCGACAGAGGGAGCCAGGCAGGCCATCAGGTTCGCGGAACGGAACGACGCGACGCTCCACGTGCTCTACGCGATGGACATGGGGGACGCCGACTTCGTCGCCGTCCCGAGCGACATCGAGGAGACGCGGAACCGACTGGAGAAGAAGGGACAGAACTACGTCACCGAGATAGAGAACATGGCGAGCGAGGCGGGGGTTCCCTGCGAGACGACGGTGGTGTCTGACACCCCCGTCGAGGCCATTCTCGACTACGTCGACGAGCACGACATCGACCTGGTCGTAATGGGCAAGCGGGGCCGCTCCGACCCGGACAAGCCGCTCCTGGGGTCGATCACGAACCGGGTCGTCGGGTCCCTCGACGTCCCCGTGTTCACGTCCTGAGCGGGTCTCGCTCGCGGGGCAGTCAGGGGCGACTGCCGATCAGTCGTCGGCGATCATCGCGCCGTCGTCCTCGGCCACCAGGCGGTCCATCGCGTCGACCATCGCGGTCACGGAGGCGCGGGTGATGTCAGAGTCGCTCGACGTGACCGTGACGCTGTCGTCGCCCCGGGCCATCTCGATCTCGACGGTCACGACGGCGTCGGTGCCGCCGGTGATGGCGTCGACGTGGTACGATTCGAGGGAGGCGTCGGCCTCGTGGGAGAGGGCCTCCTCTGCGGCGTTCATCGCGGCGTCGACCGGCCCGGAGCCGGTGGCGGCGTTCTCGCGTTCGTCGCCGTCGACCGAGAGGCGGACGCTGGCAGTCGGTGGCGTGACGCCGCTGACGGCGGTGAGATCGAGCAGTTCGACGCGCCGGTCGCGCTCGCGGCCCTGGATTTCCTCGGCGATGGTCAGGAGGTCGGCGTCCGTGACGCGCTTGCCCCGGTCGCCGATGGTCTTGACGCGCTCGACGATGTCGTCGAGCTGGTCGTCGTCGACCGCGAGGTCGTGTTCCGAGAGCGCAGCCTCGACTCCGGCGCGGCCCGCGTGCTTGCCGAGCGCCAGGCGGCGTTCCCGACCCACCTTCTCCGGCGGGTAGGGTTCGTACATCGCGTCGTCCTTGAGCGTCCCGTCGGTGTGGATGCCGCTCTCGTGGGTGAAGGCGTTCTGGCCCACGACGGCCTTGTTCGGCGCGAGCGGAATGCCGGTCAGGTTGGCGATCAGCTGGGCGAGGTCGTAGACCTGCGTGAGGTCCATCGTCTCGACGCCGTAGCCGTGGTCGAGGGCGATGGCGACCTCCTCCAGCGCGACGTTGCCCGCCCGCTCGCCGATGCCGTTGATGGTCCCGTGGACCATGTCGGCACCGGCCGCGACGCTGACGAGCGCGTTCGTCACCGCCAGGCCGAGGTCGTCGTGGGTGTGCGTCGAGACGGGTCCGAGGTCCGCGAGCCGGGAGACGAGGTCGAGGGTCCGATCGGGCGTCGCGTGCCCGACGGTGTCCGCGTAGCAGACGCGGTCGGCGCCGGCCTCGAGGGACGCGGCCATGAGTTCTTCGAGGTAGTCCGCGTCCGCGCGGGAGCCGTCCTCGCCGATGACCTCGACCCACAGGCCGTGGTCTTTCGCGTAGTCGACCAGCTCGGCGGTCGTCTGGACGTTGTCCTCGCGGCTCGTCCCGACCTTCTGCGTGACGTGCTTGTCGCTCGCCGGGACGACGATGTCGACGCCGTCGACGTCGCAGTCCAGCGCGAGGTCGACGTCGTTCTTGAGGCCGCGACAGAAGCTGGTGATAGTCGCGTCGAGGTCCAGCGACGTGACGCGGCGGATGGTCTCGCGCTCGCCCGGCCCGGTGCAGGCGCTGCCGGCCTCGATCACGTCGATTGCGGCGCGGTCGAGTTCCCGGGCGATGCGGGCCTTCTCCTCGGGCGTGAGCGACACACCCGGGGCTTGCTCGCCGTCCCGCAGCGTCGTGTCGAGAAACTGTACGTCGCCGACGTCAGAGAGTGGGGTTGTGTCGGGGTGGCCCCCGAATAAATCGATCACGGGTCATGTTACCCTACTCGCCCGTCGGGCACTCCACGGTTATAAGGCTGCCTGTCCGCGGCAGGGCGGGCCGATGTGGCCACCTCTCCAGGTTCGATCGTGCGGGGCCGCGGCCCCGAGCGGGCGCCAACCGCGTGGCGGCCTACGACTCACCCCACGGCCCAGCTGGTTCGTAGACGAGCATCTCGTCGACGCTAACGTCGTACAGCACCGTCCCCTGCGGCATTCGCGCGAGCCGAGCCAGCAGGTACAGGTCTCCGACCGCGCTGGCCGTGTTCAGGACGAGGGAGAAGAACGCGACGAGGAGTGCGACTCCGTCGACGACCGGCAACAGCGCGATGCCGAGCGGTGTGAGCACCGCCAGCGGGGCCGCGGCCACGATCGCAGTGTCTCGCCGGGCGATCGGTTGCTCGAACGAGGCCGCGTAGGCGGCGGCCATCGACCAGACGATCCCGTAGGAGACCCCATACCCGAGCAGCCGCGCAACCGCGCCGTGGATCGCTTCGTGGATGAGGACCGTCCCGACGAAGGTCCCGAGCAGGACGACCAGCCCGGCAGGGCCGAAGGTGATCGCGAACTCCCCGTTTCTGAGCGTCGCCGCCAGCCAGGAGTACCCCACGAGGCAGACGATCGCGAGCGCGGTCGCGCCGACCTGGAGCCACAGCCCCGGGTACTCGAAGCGGTAGGGGTCGCCGTAGCCGGCGAGCGACGGTCGGGCGGGCACGTGTCCGGTATCGGTCGGTCGCGGCAACAGTGTACCGGTGAACGGGCCGCGGCCAGCGCGGTCAGTCGTCGTCGGCCGGGACAGTGTCGGCGGAGCCGCCCTGGTCGGTCGCGACGGGGCCCTCGCCGCGCACCGTGCGCCCCGAGTCCGCAGCGGCCTCGGCCGGCACCGTGAACGCGTCGAGGCGGTCGGCGAGGTCCGCCGTCTGGTCGGCGAGCGCAGCCACGCTCCGGCTGGCGTCCGCGACCGTCTCGCTCCCCCGGCCGGCCGCTCCGGCGGCCGTCTCTGCCTTCGCCGCCGTCCGTTCGCTGATGTCGGCGACCTCGTCGACCCGCTGGACGACCTCCTGGGTGGTGTGGGCCTGCTCGTCGGTCGCCGCGCTGATCTCCTGGACCGTCGTGTTCACGTCGTCGACCACGTCGACGATGTCCTCGAAGTCGTGGAGCGTGCTCTCGATGGTCTCGACGCTGTCGGAGACCCGCTCGTCCATGTTCCGTACGTGCGTGACAGTCTCCCGGGACTCGGCCTGGACCGCCTCGATGCGCGTCGAGATCTCGTTTGCGGACTCCCGGGTCTCCTCGGCGAGGTTCTTGACCTCGTCGGCGACGACCGCGAAGCCCGACCCCGCTTCGCCGGCGCGAGCGGCCTCGATCGAGGCGTTGAGCGCGAGCAGGTTCGTCTCCTCGGCGACCTCGTTGATGAACGAGACGATCTCGTCGATCTCGTCGATCTGCTCGACGAGTCGCTCGACGGCCGTCGCCGCCTCCTCGATCCCCGCCTCCAGTTCGTCGAGTTCCGCGATCGCCGCCTGGGCGCCCTCTCGACCGGACCGGCTTCGCTCAGCCGCGCGCTCGGCCGTCTCGGCCACGTCGCTGGCCGAGGCGGCGATCTCCTGGACGGTCGCCGAGAGCGTGTTCATCTCGTCGGCGACCTCCTGGAGGTGCTCGGTCTGGGCGGCGGCGCCCTCGGAGATCTCCTCGACTGAGGTGGCGGCCTCCTCGGCGGCCCGGTCGACCTCGTCCATGTTCTGATCGACCGTCTCGGCGGCCGCGCTGACGTCACCGGCGAAGGCCTGGACCTCGGCGACGGTCACGCCCAGCGTCTCGACGAGTTCGTTGTAGTTCCCGACGACGGCCCTGTACTGCTCGTCGTCCGGCACGACCGACTCGTCGATGGTCGCGGTGAGGTCGCCGGCTTCCGCGGCCTCGGCAGCCTCGCCAAACGCGCCGACGAGGGTTCGCAGGCGGTCGGACCGTGCCTCCAGGCGGTCGGTCATCGCCTCCAGTTCGCTGGTGTACTCCTGGAGGCTGTCGGCCATCCTGGACAGCGACTCGCCGAACTCCCCGGGGACCGACTCGTCGAGGACGGGGTCGTCGAAGTCCTGTCGAGAGAGGGCCGCCGCCTGGTCGGAGACCGTCCGCAAGGAGTCCTGCATGTCGACGAAGGCGTCGGTCAGACTGCCGATCTCGTCGGGCTGGTCGCTCCGGGAGAGCGTCTCGCCGTGGACCTGTCCACGGGCGATGGCCCCGGCGCCGGCCTCGAGTTCACGGAGCGGCTCGACGAAGTCACGGCGGGTGATGAGCACGCTGTTGCCGAAGGCCACCACCGCGGCCACGAACAGCAGGCCCGCGAGCAGGTACCACGCGAGGCCCGAGACGGCGAAGGGAAGGACGAGCTGGGCGACCGAGACGGCAAACTGCAGCCCCACCGCGACGAAGACCTTGCGCTCGATGGACTCGTTCACGCCGAGTGCGTCCATTGTTCCCCAGAGCGCGTCCTCGTAGGTGCGACGCAGGCGACTCAACGTGGTCGTGGACATACACCTTCCTGAGTCGGTCCCGGCCATAAAACGGGACGCCGATTACTCAACTCGGGCGTGTTTAGACGCTAGTAAGAGCAGCTAAATGTCGAACTTACTAGGAAGTGAAGCGGGAAAAGGGAAGTGTGCAACTTTCAATCTCCCGCTTCACG